>Ga0180007_10003246_pt1 | contig 18327 bp, 16 predicted proteins | sample MM_PC_MetaG_FD_121122 | JGI IMG/M metagenome (GOLD analysis project Ga0180007, IMG submission 121122) | Groundwater microbial communities from the Aspo Hard Rock Laboratory (HRL) deep subsurface site, Sweden - MM_PC_MetaG | ecosystem: Environmental > Aquatic > Deep subsurface > Groundwater... | reverse complement strand
CATAGTGTTGATTATTAATAGTAAATTGGTAAAGCAAGTAGCTTTTCCAAAATATATATTAATTCTATCAACTATTAGCCAATTATCAAATTTTTACCAACCCAATCGTTTACCAGTGCCTAATTTTAAATAAAAAAACAACAAGTTGGTATAGAAAACGAGTTATCGGAAATAATTAAAAAATTTTTACTATTAATTGAAATATTATGAGCCACAAAAATTTCGATGCAACTCTAAATCAAAATTTATTTGATCCTCAAAAACCACCTAGGCAGCTTATAAAAATTGAATGCAAAAAATGCGGTAACACAGAAAAACCTAATAAATGGAATGTTCGATGGATATTCGGAATTGCTTATTTGTTTACTATTGTAAATGTATTTGGTTTACTGATATATTTTGCGTTTACCAATCCTTATATTTGTGGTAAATGTGGAGAAAGAAATAAATTATTGAAAATTTTGAATAACGGTAAAAAAATACCAATAAACTGTTTATCTAAAAACGTATTTCTTGGTATTTCAATTTTCTTTCTAGTCGTGGCTTTTTTGATTTTAATATTATATAAAATGTAAAAATCCTTAATTACATCCAATAACATGGCGATCTTGTTCGCGAGCTAAATAAAATTATTTTGATTTTCTATGACAATTAAAAAATGGATAAAATCACTAATCCATACAGCAAACATTGGTCTGACTTTAAATATTATCGGAAGCTTATTAATTGCATATTCGTTTAGTAAGGCAAAATATGGATTCGGTGGTGGTTATCAATGTACAAGCAGTGCAACTGGGTGGTGCGAATTCACCTATCTACTATATCCACAATGGTTTTATTTTGGAATATTCTTACTGGTAGCTGGTTTTTTCTTGCAACTAAAACGAAAATCAAAATAATTTTATTCTTAACGCCCACTCACCCAAATTTTTTACTCCTTTTAGTCGTAAAAAACTTCAGCTATCCTAATATATTAGTCAAAACTCTTAAACACCTCTAAATACTCTCTAGCACTTTTCTGCCAACTAAACTGCCTGGCTTGCTCTAGGCTTTTTTTAATTAAAAGATTGGCTAAGTCTTGATTGGTTAAAACCTGCTCCATGGCTGTTGCTATATCATTAATATTATAAGGATCAACCATGATTGCAGAGTCCCCTACTACTTCAGGCAAAGAAGAAACAGAACTGGTTACAACTGGAGTTCCGCAAGCCATGGCTTCAAGCGGAGGAAAGCCAAAGCCTTCGTAAAATGAGGGATAAACAAATAACGAAGCTAGATTATAAAAATAAACTTTGTCATCTCCCTTAACATAACCTAAAAAAATTATATCTTCTTGGTATTTGGACTGCTCCCATATTTTAAAAATATTATTAGCTTTCCAGCCTTTAGCACCAGCTAAAACTAGCTTCATATCTGCCAAGTTTTTATTTTTATTTCTTAATTCATTATAAGCTTGGATGATGCTTTCCACGTTCTTGCGCGGCTCCAAAGTGCTTAAATAAAAAATAAATTTCTCCGGCAAATTATATTTCTTTTTAACTTCAAGCAACTTTATATCATTAATAACAATTTTTCTAAATTGCTCGCTTATTCCGGAATAAATAACTCGTATCTTTTCTGGATTTATATTACACAATTCTACGAGATCATTTTTTGTACTTTCTGAAACAGCTATAATTAAATTAAATTTTTTAACTAATTTTTTTATGTTAATAAACTGATGCCATATATTTTTTCTTAAAGAAAAATACTCTTTATATCTTAAAAAAGACAAATCATGGATTGTTAAAATACTGTTGCATCCAGAGGTTAAAGAAATAAAATTTATATGAGGCATAAAAAAAAGGTTAAAACCAAACTGTTGATCAACCTTTGGATAATGCATAATTTTATGCATTAAATAATTGTATATTTTATTTGGATAATTACTATGAACTATTTCAACGTTCTCTTGCCTAAAATCAGGGATTCTGGCGCTTATGTCTTTATATGAATTATAAAAAAGTTTGTATTGATTATGCTGATCCAGCTTTAAAATCTCCTTGACTAAATTATACGTATATTCAGACACACCGCTGTATTGCGCGTCCATCAATGTTCGTATATCAATCCCTATATTCATAATACAATAACTTATAACATATAACTTATAACTCAAGTCAATTATAACAAACACGAGTTATTTGTTATAAGTTATAAGTTATAATTCTCTCTTAAAATTAGAATACTCCTCCTCAATAAATTGCTTAATTTCATTTTTAAATCTTTGAGCTGAAAACTTTTGAGCATGCTCTCTAATTATTTTAGGATCAAACCTACTGCTATCAAACTTACTAATGGCTTCATTTAAAGATTCTACAGTCTGTGTATTAAAAAATATCCCAGTTACTCCTTCTTTAACCGTTTCAGTTGCTCCGCCTTTGCGATAAGCAATTACGGGCCTGCCTGATGCCATAGCTTCTATAATAGTTATGCCAAAATCTTCTTCTTGCGGATTTAAAAAAGCTCGGCACTTGCTATATAAATCTGCTAAGGTTTTACTATCAACTCTGCCTAAAAATTCTATATTTTTATTATCCCCAGCAATTTTTTTAAGTCTAGGCAAGTCTACACCACTACCATAAATTTTTAATTTTTTACCTGACTTGATGCAGGCTTCAATTGCCAAATCAACTCTTTTATACGGAGCTAAACGTCCGCCAATTAAGAAATAATCACTAGTTTCTTGGGAAATATAAAATTTGTCAACTTCAACTGGTGGATAAATTATAATTGAATCACGCTGATAAAACTTTTTAATCCTTTTTTGAACTGTAAGCGAATTAGCAATAAATAAATCAACCCGATCAGCAGCTGCCTTATCCCAAAGCCGAATATAATTTAGGACTAAAGAAATAATTTTTTTTAAATATTTATTATACTTAAGTTCATTAATATACTGATGAGTATAGTCCCAAACATAACGTGTTGGCGAATGGCAGAAACAAATATGCAGAGTATCCGTACCAGTAATTACGCCCTTGGCAAAAGCACTAGCATCAGATAAAACTAAATCATAATGATGCAAATCGAAAAACTCAACTGCCATTGGCATAAACGGCATATACCATTGATAATGCTTGACCCCGCCCGGCATCCTCTGGATAATTGATGCTTCTATTCTTCTGCTTGGAAAATTCTTTAAAACGTTTTTTTCCTCATAGAGCAAGGTGTAAATTGGCGCTTCTGGGAAAAGCTCTGCAAATACTTTTAAAACCTTTTCAGCTCCCCCGTCTTGAGCCAAATGGTCATGAATAAGTGCTACTTTCATAATAAAATTTAATACGAATGACGCGGATTATACGCGAATAAATATTAAACCAATTCGCGTCATTCGCATACATTCGCGTATTGGTGTTATATTTAACTATTCAGCTTTCCTTCCCTTAATAACTGCGATCGGTGTTCTTATTAGTATAGCTAAATCAAGTAAAATTGACCAGTTTTCAATATAATAATTATCTAACTTAACCTCTTCTTCAAAGGTTAAATCACTGCGACCAGAAATTTGTGCTAGTCCTGTCATGCCAGGCTTGATGGTTAGAACTTTTTTATGATGATGTTCATATTTGGCTACTTCTTCCGGTAAGTGCGGTCTGGGCCCGACTAAGCTCATTTTCCCAAATAAGACCAAAAATAATTCGGCTAGCTCATCAATGCTCCAACGACGAATAAATTTACCAACTCTGGTAACTCTGGGATCATTTTTAATTTTAACCATTGGGCCATCTTGACGTGAATCTTTATCTGCTAATTCATTATAGCGTAGACTATCGGTATGTGGCAGCATTGAACGAAATTTAAAATAACGAAATAATTTACCTCCCTGGCCAACACGATATAAAGGACTACCATCATCACGTTCAGAAAATAAAATAGGACCATGTGAATCTAATTTAATAACTAAAGCTGCAAAAATCATGATTGGACTAGTAATAATAATTAAAATTAATGAACCAATAACATCGGCAATTCTTTTAACAATCCTTCCCCAGCCATCTAGGGGTGTTTTTTTAACTTCAACTATCGGAATACCAGCAACTTCAGCTACTTCTGTTTTTAAAACTTTAGCGCCTAATAAATCAGCTGCATATTTAAAAGTCAAGTGATACTCATCAGCAAAGTCGTACAAACGTAATACTTCAGCTTTAGTTAAATTTGGATCTCCCTGAATTACTTCATCTATTTCTTTAGTTTTTAAAAAATCTGCTAGTTCTTGTGCTGTTTCAATGCTAAAATCTCTAAGCCGTCTGACTACTTTGAACCCAGAATTCTTTTGACTAGCAAATTCATGGATTAAGTTATCAGTAGTTTTACTGTTACCTACTAAAATAACTCTATGTACACCGATGCCATATTTAAATAATACCCTTTGTATTAAACGTATTAAACTACGAGCAAAGCTAATATAAATAATAGCTAAAATCCAACCAGCGAGTACAATAAAACGAGAATCAAACAATTCTCGTCTTATAAAAATTAATATAACAATTAACATTAACCCTGTAGAGCAAGCAAGTACAACCCGATAAGTCTCTTTAACTAATTTGCGGGCACTTCTAATATTATATAAACCAGCAAAAGCAAAAATAATTAACCATAATAATGCAATTAATAGTACTATCTTAATATATCCATTAAAATCTAGATCAAAAATTACTGGTCTTAACTGCTGAAAGAAATCAGCATAACGAATATAATATGCTGAAATGCCAGCTAGTACTATCATTAAAAAATCAACTGGTACTAATAAAAATGAAAAAAAGAGTTCTGATCTCTTCATAACATTAACCCCTCCCCAGTTTTAAAATTAATTAAACTTATTGAATTAATTGTTCGTTTTTTAATTTCAACTAAACCAGACCCATGTGATTTTAATCTCCGTTCCCTGTTAATTGCATCTCTTTCAGATAAATAAATCTCTGCGTATATAAATTTCCATGCAAAACATTTATATTTAGTTGATTTATTTAATCCTGCTTTATGTTCCTTATATCTTTTATTAACATTAATAGTTCTGCCAATATAATATTTTCTTGTTTTAATATTATATAAGATATAAACAAAATAATACATAAATGCTATCTTAAAACTGGAGAGGGGTAAATTTCACAAATATTAGGGTAAGCTATAAGCCGGATTCTGTCCCTAGCATTTCTAGGAGGCAATCATCTATCTCGTCCCGAAGTTACCCTCGAGATCAAGCGAACTACTTTGCCCATCCCGGTAAAACCGGGATGGTTTGTTCTTGCTTCAGAAAGGGTTTACCACGACATCCCGATCACTCGGGAGCGATCCAAGAAGCATATATCAATTGGATATCCTGATCAATATATACACCTTAGAACTTTTCACCTTTAACCCCGCTTTGCAGGGCTTGTATAGTCTCTGCGGTACTTTCCCTACCCCGGCTTTACCGGGATGGTGGGTATTACCCACTTTCCTTTTATGAAGTCCGGACTTTCCTCCCCGGTTATACCGGGGTAATTGCCTACTTACCCTAATATTAGTAAAATTTAATGTGCATTTTTATTAAAATTATAATACCAAAAATATAATAAAAAGTCAAGATTAACATAAAAAAAATTTGCCACCCTACGGGTGATCACCCACAGGGTGAAACCTTCGACTACATGAACCTGCCTGCCTAAGTTAGTGGACGACACAAGATTTGAACTTGTGACCTCTGCGATGTGAACGCAGCGCTCTAACCAACTGAGCTAGTCGTCCAAAAGTGAGCGGGTAAATTGAGCTATATGCTATTATCCATAGCCAAGTTGGCTAGTCTATCAGCTTCTTGATTTTGTTCACGGGGAATATGATGATAAGTAATTTTTTTAAACCCAATAGAAAGATTCCAAATCTTGACAAACAAAGGAGCCAAGTCTTTATTTTTTATTTTATATTTTTGATTTAATTGCTGACAAACTAATTCACTATCAAGATATACTTTAATATCTTCTGCTCTTAATTGTTTAGCCTTTTTTAAGGCTGCAATAACAGCGTTATATTCGGCTTGATTATTAGTTGCCTTACCAATATATTCTGATACTTCTGCTAATTTATTATTTCTTTCATCATAAATCACGACGCCAACCCCCGCTGGCCCTGGATTACCTCGGGCACCTCCGTCAGTATATATTATTAATTTTTGATATTTTAAAGTCATAGTACTATTTAATGCTATTTTCTATTTCTTTTACTAAATCTTTTATTTCTTCGTATTCAATATCACCTCGTTGTCCATATTTTTTAATTCTCAAATATTCTCCCCAAACTCTACTACTGCCAAAATTAAAGGTATGCCAATTATCGCGATTTATTTCTTTTTTACTGTTAGGATATTTTACGCAAAAAGTTTTTTGTAAAATTTTAGTATTAGGTAAAAATCTCCTTAATGTTAAATACCCTCTTCCTGCTGCATGCGCTTTAAAAATAAATAATATTTTTTTAAAATCTAAAAAATCTTTTACTTTTAGCATTTCTGTAACATTTTCTAATGAATTGGTTGAAATATTTTCAGTAAAAAAATTTATATTACTAAATTGATTTTTATTAATTGTTTCTAATATTAATTTCGCTTCTATTTGTGTTTTACCCAACTCTTTACTCTCAACCCCAACACCTCCTGTTATAAAGATATTATGAGTAAGATTTTTTTGTATAAGATTAATAATTAAATCAGTTAACTCTTTTACATATGTGGAAGTTGAAAAAACAAATATGCCATCTACTTTCTCTAATGGATCATTCCGCCTAAAACACAGTTTGGTCAAAAGTTCTATTGTAGGTTTACTTAAATTTGGTGGTTTTGGATTCTTTTCAACTTCTAACTGCAACATAAATTTAAATTAAAATCAATTCTTGGTTTTTGTATTATATTTAATATCTACGATTTTTAATTGTACTTTACTTCTCCCGTTAAACTCATTTATCTCTGCATAATACACCATATCAACTTTATCGCCAATTCGCAAATCTTGCCACTGGCTTGCTTGACCAAAAGCTAAAGCCCATAAGCCATTAACCCTAAACTTAATATGCTGACCGTTAATACCCATATTCATAATATCTCTAATTTGCACATTCCTGCTAACAAATTTTGGCCTTGGGTTGGCTTCACCAAATGGTGCAAATCTTTCTAGATCCTTTATTAATTCTTCATTAATTTCTTGTAAATCTAACTCTTTCTCAATAACTATTTTTGATTTTAAATCAACTTTTTTTAATTCTTGATTAGCAATTTTTTTGATTTTTTTAATGAAGCTATTTAATTTATCCTCACTATTAATTGTAAAACCACAAGCTCCTGCATGGCCACCAAATTTTACTAAATTATCAGAAATTTGTTCAATCGCTTTAATAATATTAAATTCATCAATACTGCGGCCGGAACCTTTAAATTCCTTATTAACTTTAGTAATAACAATAACTGGACGCGAGTATTGCTCGCACAATCTACTTGCGACTAAACCAATTACTCCTTCAGGCCAAGGCTTTTTAATTTCTGGACATACTAAAATTAATATCCTATCATTCAACATCTCCTTTTCAATAAAATTATTACAATAATCTACAATTTCTTCTGTAATTTTTTGTCGCTCAATATTTTTATCATTTAATCTTCTGGCAATAGTTTGGGCTTCATTGTTATTTTTTGTTACCAATAGTTGATAAGCTGTATTGGCATGTTCAAGTCGACCAGCGACATTAAGCCGCGGAGCTATCTGCCAAGCAATATTCCAGGAATCTATCTGGCTATTAATTTGTGCTACTTTAATTAATTCAGTTAAGCCAGGTCTCTTTTGCTGATTAATAATTCCTAATCCTTGCTTAACTAATAATCTATTTTCACTCAATAAATTAACGCAATCAGCTATAGTGCCAATGGCAACTAAATCTAAAATTTTATTTTCTAATTTCTGCTTATCAGCTTTAGCTAATTTTGATTCACTAATTAAAGCCTTGGCTAATTTAAATGCTACGCCAACACCTGATAAATACTTAAAGGGATATTTTTCATTAGCCATCATTGGATTAATAATTAAACAATCTGGTAATTCTTCCTTGTTTTCAGCAGGCGCGTGATGATCAGTAACAATAATATCTAAACCAATATTTATCGCATATTCAACTTCCTCTTTATTACGAATGCCGCTATCTACAGTAATGATAAGTTTACTTTCTAATTCAGCTAACCCATCAATCGCTTTTTTATTCAAGCCATAACCTTGGCTCACTCTATCTGGAATATAAATATCAACTTTACCTTTTAACGTTTCTAATGTTTCAGCTAATACTGCTGTTGCCGTAACACCGTCAGCATCATAATCTCCATAAACCACAATTCTATTCTGCTCCTTGATATGCTTAATTATTAAATCAACCGCAGCTTGCATATCCTCAAATAAAAAAGGATCATGACTATCTTTTCGATAATCAGGGTTTAAAAATTGTTTAATTTTTCCCTGATGAAGGCGACACGTCGACGTGTCGCCTTCATCATTCCGTGACTGCGACGAAATGATTCCGCGATTACACAACAACTGCAAAACAACCTGATTATATTCAGGGAATTGTTTTATAAAATTTTGGCTAATTTTAGGCAAAATATGCCATTTTTTTTGTTGTACTGTTGACATTTTTTGTTATTGGTGCTATCAATTATTAAGTACCTTCTTAGTATGAAAATAAACCAAATGAAAGGAGAAGGAAAATGGATACACCAAAAATGATAGTTGAAATAACATTTAAGACAGAAATGAAACCTGGATCAGGAATTCAAACTCATGAATGTAATGACGCAGAAAAGAAAATATTAGAATCGGAATTAAAATATTTAATGGATACAATTGAAAATTTATTGAAACAAATATTTAAAGTTCCTCGTATTTTTGGTTCTATTCTTCCTAAATCATATCATACTTGGTATGGTAAAGAAGGGATAAAGTTGGAATGTAAATTTGAACTAGAGCGGAAATAATTATTTTTACTATAAAGTGTTGTTTCCATCCCGCCATAGTCTCATGAAATGGACTGTGGCGTTTTTTTACCAACCATATGCTACCATAACTTTCTAAGCAACTAGGTTACTACAAAAAGAATTTTTTGTAGTAACCTAGTTGCTTTTTTATTTATCTTACCAACCAAATGCTACCATGGTCCAAGCAACCATAGTAAAAATAATCATAATTGATAAAATTGTCCAAATAATTTTAATTACTTTTTTACGTTTCATAATTTTCACCTCTCCCTTTCCCTCTCCTAATTAGGAGAGGGTGCCCCGGTTTACCGGAACGGGTGAGGTCAACGTTTAAGTATTTTAACAAATGTATCCGGTGGAATTTCCACACTGCCCTTGCCAGCTGCCATCATTTTCTTTTTACCTTTCTTTTGCTTCTCTAGCAACTTGCGTTTTCGCGTTACATCACCGCCATAAAGTTTAGCTGTGACATCCTTACGCATGGCGGATAATCTTTCAGCCGCAATAATTTTACCTCCGATAGCGGCTTGTAATTTAACTACAAACATCTGCTTTGGTAATGTATCTCTTAAGATTTTAACTATTTCCTTGCCTCTTCTAAATGCTTCATCTTGATAAACAATAGTGGCTAAAGCTTCAACTGGTTCTTCGGCTACTAAAATATCCATCTTAACCACCTTTGTTTCTTTATAATCTAAAAATTCATAATTAATTGAAGCGTAACCTGAACTGACGCTTTTTATTTTATCATAAAAATCAGTCAATATTGTACTCATGGGAATCTGGTAATGTAAAATTGCTCTTTCTTTATCCTTGTCCGCCGATGCTCCTGCCTGTCCGGTAGGCGGGTTAGTGTAGGAGGATAAATATTCAGTATTTTTATAGATTCCTCGCTTATCATTTATTAAATTCATAATTGCCCCAATATAATCTTTGGGGGTTATTACATCTAAAGTTACCCAGGGCTCCTCAATTTTTTCTATTCCTTCTCTGTCAGGCAATTGTTGCGGGCTACGCACGATCATTTCCTCTCCACTTTTTTTTAAAATTTTATAAGCTACGCTAGGAATAGTTATAATTAAGTCCAAATCGTATTCTCGTTTTAACCTTTCCCCAAAAATTTCTAAATGAAGCAAACCTAAAAAACCACACCTAAAACCAAAGCCCAAAGCTTCAGAACGTTCTTGCTCAAAAGTTAAGCTCGCATCATTTAATTTTAATTTTTCCATAGCTCGACGCAATTCAGCAAATTCATTGCCTTCACGAGGGAAAATGCCAGCGAATACCATAGGCTTAACTTCTTTATAGCCTTGCAAAGGTTCTACTTTCTTGGTGATTTTCTCTAAAGTTACAGTATCTCCGACACGACATTCATTAATCTCCTTAAAACCAGTAATAACATAACCAATTTCACCAGTTTTTAATTTTCCGGTCGTCTGATAATCCGGCTTAAAAATTCCCACGTCCAATGCTTCGCTCACAGCACCAGTTGCTAGCAGTTTTATCTTATCACCTTTCTTTACTTCTCCATCAACTATCCGCACATAAGCTACCACGCCTCTGTATTCATCATAGGCCGAATCAAAAATTAAGGCTCGCAAAGGTAATTCTTGAATTATATCTACTGGTTCTGGTATATCTTTAATTATTGCTTCCAATATTTCTTTAACACCTTGGCCGGTTTTTGCTGATGCTAAAATAATATCTTTTTCCCTGCAGCCTAACAAGCTAATAATTTCATTCCTGGTTTTGTCAATCTGGGCAGCTCGCAAATCAATTTTATTAATTACTGGAATAATAACTAAATTTTGTTCCATAGCCAAATATAAGTTAGCTAAGGTCTGCGCCTGTATGCCTTGCGCCGCATCCACTAGTAAAATCGCTCCCTCAACAGCAACGAGCGAACGGGAAACTTCATATGTAAAATCAACATGGCCAGGCGTATCAATTAAATTTAAAACATAACCATTATAATTCATGGTTACTGGCTGCAGTTTTATGGTAATCCCCCGCTCTCTTTCTAAATCCATCCTATCTAAAACCTGCTCTTTCATTTTTCTTTTTTCTATTGTCCCGGTTATTTCCAGCATCCGATCAGCTAAAGTTGACTTACCATGATCTATATGGGCTATAATACAAAAATTTCTAATGTTATTCATAAACTTAAAATAAGAACAAGCTAATAAATAAGAAAAATAAGAATCAGATTATAGTCTTATTTTTCTTCCCTGCCTTGCCGGTGGGCAGGTTGCTCTTATTTGTCTTATTTTCTCTATCTTTATCCTACTAGTTTTTTACCTTTTGGTCAAATAAAAAGAAGTGGGTAATAAATTACCACACTTCTTGTTTTTGCAATGATCGTTTTTCAAAGTTCAACATTTTCAAGACCATATGCTTTGATTTTATTCAGCATTGCTTTATATGATATTTCTAATAAATGAGCAGCCTCTCTTCTATTCCAATGAGTATGATTTAAAGCTTCCAGAATAGCTTCGCTTTCAGCTCTTTCTATTGCTTTTTTTGAAACGGCCTTCAAAGAACGGGATAATTCTCGGCTCTCTGAAACAGTCTTTAAAAAGTTAGGCGGTTCATGTCTAAAAGCAATTTGTATATTTCCCATTTTCTCTAAGCCTCCTTTCTTTTTCAACTTAAGTTATTCTGCTTTCAAACCTAGTTCTTTAATCTTATAAAGCAAAGCTTTATAAGAAACCCTTAATTTTTTAGCAGCTTTTTTCCTATTCCAATCAGTTTCCTTTAACACTTGGGTAATAAATTCCCCCTCGGCAAAGTCTGCTGCTTCTTTCTTAATTTCTTTTAATGGTTTGAAATCCCCAGTAGATGTCTTTGTTATTATCGATTTTACTACTGTTGTTTCTCCTTCTTGTTCATCTGATAATTCAGAACCATTAAATCGTCCCTCTTCATCTTTAAAATTATTTTGTTTGAGTTTTACCTCAAGTTCATCAATGTCAATGACTTCTGACTTGTCTGACTTACATATCGATACAGCTGTCTTTATTATATTCTCAAGCTCTCTTACATTGCCAGGCCAATCATGCTTAAGAAGGTATTGCTTAGCATTACTAGAAAGATGTATTTGGCCTTTGCAAAATTCTTTAGAAAATCTATTAACAAAATGATTTGCTATAGGTAAAATATCTTCCGCTCTTTCTCTTAACGGAGGTATTGTTATCATCTGTCCCATTCGAAAATATAAGTCTTTTCTAAATTCTCCTGTTTCAAGAATCTCTTCTAAATTTCTATTAGTTGCAGATATAATCCTAACGTCAACCGGTCTACTATTAGCTTCTCCTACCCTGCTAATCATCTTATGATCAAATAATTTTAATAGCTTGACTTGAATTGCTAATGGTAAATCTGCTATTTCATTTAAAAAAAGTGTACCCTTATGTGCTGTTCGGATCCACCCTGGTTGATCTTTATCTGCGCCAGTAAATGCCCCTTTCTTATAGCCAAATAGTTCACTTTCAATAAGATTGGGATTTAAATTCGGAATATTACATTCTATAAACCCTTTTCTTTTGCTTTGTTGATGAATAAGATAAGCTAATAAATCTTTTCCTACTCCGGTTTCACCAAGTAAGGTAATATCTATTACTGTGGGTGCTAGTCGTAATAGAACATGATAAATATCAATCATTTCTTGATTAACAGCCACAAAAAATAAATTATCATCAACTCTATGTATAATTCTTTTTGTTTTAACTTCCTTATCCTCAATTGCAATTAATCTTAAATCGCTTCTTGCACCTGCTTTCTTATCTTCCATAATCTCCTCCTTTTTGCATATTTATTGCATAAAATAAAAAGAGCTAAAATCTCCTTAAAAAGTTATTCATTATATCTTAAATAAAACTAAAGAATAAGTCAAATGTCCTGGTTTTTGAATAATAGTAGTATACTATATTCCTCTTGCTTCGCCCTGATCCCCGGTTTCAACTTTAGCCCAAGTTAGTCTTCGTTTAATTGAATGCCAAAAATGAAAAAATTCTTCACTGCGTAAAAGAGAACATACTATTATATAAATAATTATGCCTGATAATCCTGCCGCTATACCTTGAGTTAAAATTCCCCAAAATTTAGTCATATCAATAAAAGGCCAAATAACTAGTTTCATGCCCTGCACAGCTATACCACAAGCAATAGCCGCAGCAGAAAACTTAATAGTAGAAATTAGAATTCTTAATTCGTCTAATTGGCCAATCTCAACATGCAAAACAAGCCAAAGTAGTATAAAGTTAATAATACTAGCAATAGAAAAAGCTAAAGCTAATCCTGCTACACCAAAGATATTAGCTAGCCATAATGATAAAACTATATTGATAACAACAACGATTAATCCGATAATAAAAGGGGTTTTAGAATTATGGCGAGCATAAAACATGCGAATAAGCAAAGGAATAATAGCTTGAGCAAATAAAGACAAGGAAAAAAATCCTAAAGTATCTATAGTTAAAATAGTATCTTCCCAGTCAAACTGACCAGTTCCTAAAATAACACGAATAATTTGAGCGCGTAAAGTAAGCAGTAATACTGTTGCTGGTATGATGAAAAATAAAATTTGTCTTAAGGTTTGAGAAAAATTCTTAATTAACTTTTTTTTATCAAAAGCTATGGCAGAAAGCGTGGGAAAAGCTGCAATAGCAAAGGAGATGCCGAAAATACCGATCGGAAAATATTGTAAGTTATTGGCAAAATTGAATACTGCTAATGAACCGCTAGTTAAGGTTGAAGCAATTACCGTAATAACTAATAAATTTAGCTGGCTAATGCCTAAGCTAAGTGTTCTTGGTATCATTATTATGCTAATTTTTTTCAAATTTTTATCTTTAAATTTTATATTAAGAGCATATTTAAAGCCTAATTGTATTACCATCGGCAGTTGAATCAGCATATGCATTAAAGCACCTATTACTACTCCCCAGGCAAGCCCGTAAACTCCCCACAAAGGAACTAAGTATAGGGCGCCGAGAATAATACCGATGTTATACATTATTGGTGACAAGGAATAAACAAAAAATCGTTTAAATGATTGCAAAATACCGCCCAAGACGCTAGAGATGCCTAAAAAAATCGGTGATAAAAACATAATCCGAGTCAAGCTAACAGTCAAAGCTTGTTTGTCTGGAGTGAAACCCGGTACAACTAATTTCATTAAGCATGGCGCAAAAATAATTCCTATGCCAGATAGAATTATTAAACTAAATCCTAAGATATTTAAAACACTGCTGGCTAAGCTCCAGGCTTGTTTTTTATTTTTTAGCAAACTTGTAAAAACTGGAATAAAACCAGCAGACAAAGCTCCTAAAACTAATAAGTTGAAAACTAGATCGGGAATACGAAAAGCTGCGTAATAAATATCTAGAGTATCTCCTGCGCCAAATTCTCCAGCTAAAATACGATCTCGAAAAATTCCTAAAAAGCGGCTAACTAAAGAAGACAGCGCTACCAGAAGCGCCGCAATCGTAATACTATTAATTTGACCATTAAATAAACGTCTAATCATAATTCGGTTACTTAGTTAATCGGTTACTTAGTTAAAAATTTTATATTAATGATATTAAAACTATTTAACTGATTAACTAAGTAACTAAATCAGGCTTCTACCTGTCATTTCTTTTGGTTTGGTTAGGCTCATAATTTTTAAAATAGTTGGTGCAATATCAGATAAAATACCTTGGGGCTGAATTAGGCTCAAATCTCCACCTGGTGCATCTTGCCTGCCTAAACTATAGCCCTCAAACTGTTTACCGATAATTATAAAGGGGACTGGATTAGCTGTATGCTCTTTATCAATTTGACCTGTTTGCATATTAAACATTACTTCGGCATTACCATGATCTGCTGTTACTAAAATAACTCCATTTTTATCTAAGGCGGCTTTTACTACCCTGCCTAAACATTTATCAACCGCTTCTATGCCTTTAACTGCTGCTTGGATATTACCAGTATGGCCAACCATATCGGCATTAGCATAATTAACTATAATTAAATCATATTTATCTGCTTCAATAGCTTCTATTATTTTATCAGTTACAGGAATGGCTGACATCTCTGGTTTTAAATCATAACTAGTTACCTGAGGTGATGGTATTAAAAGATGTTCTTCGCCAGGGCTTTTGTCTTCCCTGCCACTATTAAAAAAATAAGTCACATGAGCATACTTTTCAGTCTCAGCAATACGTAATTGTTTTAAATTAGCTGCTGATATAACTTCTCCTAAAGAATTAATTAAAGTTTCCGGAGGAAAAGCAATTTCAACCGGTAGGTCTTTTTCATATTCAGTAAAACAAACAAAGAATAAATTAGTTAAATATTTTTTGCGAGGAAATCTATCAAATCCAGGTAAAACAAAAGCTTTAGTAATTTGTCTGGCCCTGTCAGATCGGTAATTAAAAAATATTACCCCGTCTCCGTCTTCAATTTTAGCAATCGGCTGGTTATTTTGAGTAATCACAATAGGTATAAATTCCTCATCATATACTTTTTTCTGGTAACTTTCTTCAATGGCTTTAATCGGATCATCACTTTGGTTACCAGCTCCTTCAGCAATAGCTAAATAAGCTTTAGCTACTCTATCCCAATGATTATCCCTGTCCATAATATAAAATCTCCCTGAAATTGTAGCTATTTTACCTATGCCATATTCGGCAATAGTCCGCTCAATTTCTCTAATAAAATTTATACCGCTATTATAAGCAGTATCCCGCCCATCTAATATCGTGTGAATAAAAACTTGATCAACTTTTTGCTCCTTTGCCAAAACTATAAGGGCTTGCAAATGCTCGATTGAGGAATGGACGCAACCATTAGAAGTTAAACCAAGTAAATGTAATTTTGATTTATTCTTCTTAACATGCTGACAAGCTGCTATTAAAGTTTTATTTTGATAAAAGCTATTATCGCTAATAGCTTTATTAATTCTTGGTAAATCCTGATAAAAAATTCTACCTAAACCTAAATTCATGTGACCAACTTCGCTATTTCCTGCTTCACCCCAAGGTAAACCAACGGCTTCGCCAGAAGCTCGCAAGGTCATAGAAGGATATTTTACTACTAATTCATTGAAAGCCGTAGTTTTAGCTTGGCTAATAGCATTACCACTATATGGCTGGGTGATACCCCAACCGTCTAGGATTACCAGTACTACTGGTCTAGGACGTTGAGATGGTTGTTGAGTTTCTGCCATAATATTATATAAAATAAATATATTTTTTATTTATGTGTATTTTATTTTTTATATTTTATATTTTATTTTATCAAAGATTTACCAGTCATCTCCTTAACTTGTTTAATCTTTAACAATTCCAGTACGGTTGGAGCAATATCTCCAAGAACTCCGTCTTTACGTAATTTTATATTACCTTTTAATTCTTTATCAACAAAAATAAAAGGCACAGGATTTGTAGTATGTTTAGCATGAATCTCCCCTGTATCTAAATCAACCATTTTTTCAATATTACCATGATCTGCTGTCACTAATATTGTTCCCCCTGCTTTTAAATAAGCAGCAATAATTTTACCAACCAGCTTGTCAACTTCCTCACAGCATTTAATTCCTGCTTTAATATTACCAGTATGGCCAACCATATCTGGTGCAGCAAAATTTAACGTTGTAAAATCATATTTATTATTTTTTATGCTATCAAGTATAACTTTAGTTAACTCTTTGGAGCTCATGGCTGGAGTTTGGTCATATGACTTAACATTTGGTGAAGCTATTTCTATCCTGTCCTCACCTGCTACTCGATCAGCTTTGCCACCATTAAAAAAATAAGTTACATGGGCGTATTTTTCAGTTTCAGCTATATATAACTGCTTATAACTAGCTAACATCCTCGGCAAGGTATGGTATATATCTCTGCCGGGGTAAGCAGTTAAAATATTATCTAAATCAGGGCCAAAGTCAGTCATGGCAATAAATTTAATATTTTTAAAAACTTGTTTGCGTTTGGATGAACCGGGATTCATCTGATTAAACTTATTTTGCACAAAAATTTTAGAAAATTGCCTGGCTCTGTCTGATCTCAAATTATAAAATATTACCGCATCTCCATCACTAATTCTTGGCAATGGCTTGCTTTTGTGCGTAATTACATAAGGTTTAATATATTCATCATCTTCACCGCGATTATAAGCTTGTGTGATTGCTGCTTGAGGACTGCGAGCAGTTCTGGCTTGGCCTATAACTAAAGCATTATAAGCTTTCATTAACCTATCCCATTGTTTTTTTCTGTCCATAGCATAAAATCTGCCCATTATGGTAGCAATTTTTTCGTGCTTCAAATAATCGCGCTCTAATGCCTCAACTAATTTTAAGGCAGCGTATTTTGGTGAATCACGGCCATCAGTAAATAAATGTAAATAAACTTCATTTATTTTGTTTTCTCTGGCTAAAGTAAGTAATGCCAACATATGATCGGGATCGCTGTGTGGACTCTGGCCAGTAGAAATCATCCCCATTAAATGAAGACGTGATTTATTTTCTTGAACATGCCTAATTGCTTCAATGAAAGCAGGGTTTCTAAAAAAAGTACCATCATTTATGCTTTTACTAATTACCACAGCATCTTGTTCAACTATCCGGCCACAGCCGATATTCATATGCCCAGCTTCACTATTGCCAACTTGTTTGGGTGGTAAACCAACGCATTTGCCAGAAGCGCATAACAGCGTATTGGGATACTTTTTAACCAAACTATCCATCACCGGAGTTTTGGCTAAACTGACTGCATTGCCCTGATTGGGCTTAGTAATACCCCAACCATCTAATATAATCAATATCATTGGCAAATAATTGCTTTGTTTTTTCTCTTTTTTCATAATTATGCTTGTAATATAAAAAAGCTAATTAGGGCTTAGCTAATTAGTGATTAGGAAGTTTAAAACATTCTGCCTAATTAACTATTCACTAAGTAACTAATTAACTAATTCTTCTATCTCCATCAATCGATTATACTTAGCCAACCTCTCGCTCCGCGACAATGATCCTGCTTTAATATATTCAGCTCCTACTGCTACGGCTAAGTCAGCAATAAAATCATCACAAGTCTCTCCGCTTCTATGTGATACCATAATTTTATAGTTATGCTTTTGTGCTAGCTTAACACAAGCTATTGTTTCTGACAAGGTGCCAACTTGGTTTGGTTTAATTAATATTGCATTAGCAGCTTTCTCTTTCAAGCCTCGTCTTAAACGTTCTATATTAGTTACAAATAAATCATCACCAATAATCATCATCTCTTCGCCTAGTTCCCGAGTTAATTCTTGCCAGCCCTGCCAAT
>Ga0180007_10003245_pt1 | contig 18329 bp, 23 predicted proteins | sample MM_PC_MetaG_FD_121122 | JGI IMG/M metagenome (GOLD analysis project Ga0180007, IMG submission 121122) | Groundwater microbial communities from the Aspo Hard Rock Laboratory (HRL) deep subsurface site, Sweden - MM_PC_MetaG | ecosystem: Environmental > Aquatic > Deep subsurface > Groundwater... | reverse complement strand
TTTCACTTACAAGATTGCCTGTCATTATATGAGAGGGTCCTGTTGGCTCACAAGGTCTTCCATTCCTATCAAGTTCCCAAACATCATCAGCACCAATCAACGGAACAGAATCCATTAATGTTGGATAAACTCTGTAACTTGGAGAAATTTTTTTAACTTCAGGAAGATTTCTTAACTGATTCAATTCTTCTTCAGTTATATCCCTACTTATAAACACTGCATTGAGAACATTCTGAACTTTGCCCTTAATTCCTTTGTCTGAAATACTTCTAAATCCATTTTCAAAAGAGGTTTGTTCTTCTATTATTCTGTTTCTTTGCTCATCTAGTTTAGCTTTTGTACTCCCAATAGTTTTATCTAATTTAACTTTCTCCTCAACAACACTAGATGTTTTTAATCTAAAAATATAACCATTAAATTGCTGTTCTTGAAATCCACTACCAATCCGTATATCCTCTCCTAATCTCATTTGTGAGAAATAAGCTGACGAGGCAGGTTCACCGTAAGGATAAATATCTTCTCTTGTTTCCTGTCGAAATACGGGGGAATAAAACTGTCCCAAAGTTTCATCATAAGATCTCATAGGTTGAAAGAAATCAACAGGTCTATTTTGAGGAATTTCTATTTCTTCAATTTCACCACAAAACCTACTTTCCTCAGGTTTATTCTCGCTGGTATCACAATTATTTAAATCCACACAACTTCTTGTTTGTATATTATCTTTACATTCTTCATCCCATTCACCACATTCCCAATTCTCCTCACAAATAATTCTAGATTCCTCACTCCCTATCCCAATTTCTTCACCCCTCACAATTTCGGCTTTCCCAGTTAGCTCAGAATAACCAACACCAGCAACAGCATTCCCAACAATCTCCATATAATCAAATATTTTCCCAAACTCCTCATTCAAATCAGAAAATAAATTTACATCCATATTTTTAGATTCAACACTATAAACTCTTTCATCAGAACTTCCAAAAAATGATAAACCTAACAAAACAACAATTACAAGAATTAAAACCAAAGTATCCCTAGAACCCTCTTTTTTCATAAATTTACTAAAACTAGGGAGTATATAAAGATTTATTTTTGACTCTGTTAAATTAACTAGGATACGTCTTCTGATAATTTCTTCTTCGCTTCCCCTTTACTAGCTTTTTTGAGAAGTGTCAATCTTAATTGATAAATGGTCTGATTATTATTAAGAAAGTTTACAAGATTTCTTATATCTTTAGCTTACTTAATATAACCTTTAATCAAAAGTCTGCCCATCATACTAAGATCAATTTGTATTCTTCCTTTTTTTTCTATTGTTTCTATTAGACCGAGTTCTTTAAGACCTTCAGATTTCATTGTTCCATTGATGTGGTAGCTTATTAATGGTAGAGACATGCCTGTTTTTTTGCTGAGTTCTTCTAATGAAGCGCAACACTTTTTTTCTCCATCGCCACTTTCAAATAAGACTTTTAAAATAGAAAGTTTCTTTTCAGTCAGCATTTTGTAATAAGAAAATTTTAGAATTGGTAATAGTACAGCTTGATCTTTATCTACTGAAAAAGCTCTTATTCCGTTTACAAATGCTGCGGATGTTGCAGCGCATCTTGTGTCTCTGTCTCCTGTAGCGACGTTTATTAATAGAGGATTATTTCCTAGATTTTTTTTAATATCTGCAATAGCTTCAAAGATTTCTTCCCATACATGACTATTTCCTGGTAATTCTTTTATTTGGACAGGAATCTTGAATTTTTCTAGTTCTGCTTTTGATTTTAATGCATCTTCTTTTCTATCTTTATCTGTTAATAATATGATTCTTTCAGTTGGAAATTCTCTGATACCAACGAATAAACTATCCATATAGTCTCCTATTGGAGCTATAACAGTGTGTTTCATTTTAAATTCCCCCTTTAGAGTATAATGGAGGTTTTGTTTTATAAAGTTTTCCTTTAATCTGCTGTATTGGGTTTAGGGGGGTATTTTTTTAATTTTTAAATCCTTTTTTGGATAAATAGGCTAATTATTATATGTTTGCTGGGTTTTCTGTTTGAAATATGGTTGCTGAAGATAGTACCTATATATGCGAGGAATGTCGTTCTAAGTCAGATAGAGTGAAGATTTGTTGTGGTAAAAAGATGACTGATTCTAAGTATGTGACAAAAACTGCTTCTACTATGTGTGGATGTGGTTGTTTGAAGGATTAGCTCTATATTTCTTATTTGGTTCTTATGGGCTCAAGGTTGGAAAGTATTAAATATAAGAAACGGATTAAAATTTTATAAAAAGGTGGTATATTTGGGTTTTAATTTTAAGGTAATCAAAGTACTTGTTTTAGTGATAATTTCTCTTAGTTTATTTGGTTGTGTTGGTTCTGGTGTAAGGGACTTTAATATTAAATTTTGTAATAAATTAATAGATGATTTGGGCTCTGATAAAGGCAGTATTTGTGCTCAAGATATGATTGATCAGTTTTCTGTTGAGTTAGAAGAGTATAGGAGGTTTGAACCAGAATTAGTTGAGCGTATTTACTTTTTGGCTCCAAGAGAAGGATTTTTAGGTTATCATTGCAGTACAAAACCATTAGAGGCCTGGCTTTCTATTGGTGAGGCGGGTTTTTGTAATGGTAGATGCGAGCAAGATAGAAATTATGGAAAATGTAGTGTTGGAGATGTTGGTCTTGAAGAGGATCTTGGTTCTGTTTTAGATTTTTTGGATGTTGATAGTTCTTGTCAACCGATATCTGATAATTATTGTGGAAGTTTATTTAGACGTTTAGGGCATCAAGGTATTGAAACAGGATATAGTGACTCTGAATCTTGGTTGAAAGCTAGTTTTTGCGACCCTCGTCAATGTGAAGAAGATATGCTGGTGAATATAGAATGTACTACGAATGAAAGACCTTCAAGAGAAGGGCCTTGGGAAATAACAGCAGAGTATACTTCTTGTACTGATCTTGGTGGTAGATGTAACCAAGATGGTTATGGTGCTGAATGTATTCTTGTTGAGGAGGATGTTGTGGGAGAAAAAACACAACTTTGTGAGGATATTGCTAGTATAGATTTAAATTTAGATCCGGGCGATCCCAGTTGGAGATGTTGTAAGGGCGAGTTGATACAAGAGGGACTTGTTACTTGTTGTGATGGGGAGCTGGTAAGCATATTCGGAGCATGGTCTGGGACTGAGATGAATAATGTTCTTAGTGAAGAAGTGTCTTATAGGTATAGTTCAGATAACGCAGGTCCATACTTTATTGCTTGTATTGGGGAAAGCGAGATTGGCGAGTGTAGGACTTTGGGAGGGGCGAGTGAGCCTACAGGAAATGCTAATGAATATAGATTTATTGGGCTACAAGAATTTACTGAGAAACTTTTTTTCTGTGAAGCTAAATGCAGGGTTCTTGTTGGTGATCAAGTTGATGAAGCAGTTGGGAGTGGGGACTGTGAAGTTAATACTCTTGAGAATACTGTAACTTATATCACTAAAGAATGTGTTCTTGAAGAACCGAGAGATTTGATAGAGTGCGAGGATATTTTTTGAGGTAAGTTTTTATACTAAACTATCCTTTTATTTTTTATGAAACCTAAGAGCTTTAGTGAGAAATGGGATCGAGAAGAGAATGCTATGGAAAGAGGTGGTGCGGTTAGAGTGAGTAGATCTGTAGTAGATTGGAAAAAGTTTATTAAGTATATTGTGATAGGGATAATAGTGTTTATTGCGATTATTTTGATTATTAAGATAATTTAAGATAAAGAGGTGAAATTGTTGAAGAAGAAACCTTATAATGCGATAATTGTAGGGGCCGGGGGGAGAGATTTTCATAATTTCTTGAGGTATTTTAAAGACAATCCTTCGTTTAACGTAGTTTGCTTTACTGCTGATCAGATTCCTGGTATTGAAAAAAGAAAATTTCCTAAAAAATTATCTGGTAGATTGTATAAGAAGGATATTCCTATTTATTTAGAAAAAGATTTGCCTAGGTTAATTAAAAAACTTAAAGTTGATTATTGTTTTCTTTCATATTCAGACCTTAGTCATCAGCAAGTCATGGAAAAAGCCTCTTTGGTTTTGGCTAATGGAGCAAATTTTTCTTTTCTTGGGACTAAAGACACGCAAATTAAATCAAAGAAATCACTTATTTCAGTTTGTGCTATAAGGACTGGTGCAGGGAAATCTCAAACTTCTAAGGCAATTGGCCAATTACTAAAAAAAGCTGGAAAAAAAGTTGTGGCTATAAGACATCCAATGCCCTATGGGAATTTGATAAAACAGGAAGTACAGATATTTGCTACTTATGCAGATTTGGGTAAACATAAATGTACAATTGAAGAAAGAGAAGAGTATGAGCCTTGGTTGAAGCTTGGTTTTATTGTTTATGCTGGTGTGGATTATGAAAAAATAGTAAGGATGGCTGAAAAAGAGGCGGATGTTATTATTTGGGATGGAGGCAATAATGATTTTTCATTTTTTGAGTCTGATTTGAAAATAGTTGTTGCAGATCCTTTTAGGCCTGGACATAGTACCACTTATTATCCTGGTTTTGTCAATTTACTCCTAGCTGATGTTGTTCTTATAAACAAGGTTAATACTGCTCTGAATGAAGATGTTAGAATTGTTGAGGAGACTGTTAAGAGATATAACCCCAAGGCTATAATTATAAAGGCCGCTTCTGAACTTACAGTTAAACATGGTAAGTTATTAAGGAATAAGAGAGTTTTAGTTGTAGAAGATGGCCCTACTTTAACTCATGGTATGCTGTCTCATGGTGCTGGTTCTGTTGCATTAAAAAGATATAAGGGTAGGATGATTGATGCACAAAAGCATGCTGTTGGGTCGATTAAAAAAATATATGAAAAATATCCTCATTTGAAAGAAGAGCTTCCTGCGATGGGTTATTCTAAAAAACAGATTTGGGAGTTGCAGGAGACAATAAACAGAGCAAAATGTGATGTTGTTTTGGATTCTTCTCCTGTGGATTTATCTAAATTGATTAAAACTAAAAAACCTATTGTTGAAGTTGATTATGAATTGGGTAAAAAAAGTGTTAGGGAACTGGAAAGAATTTTGAGAAAGAAAGGGTTTTTGAAATGAAACATTTAATTTCATTAAAGGATTTGAGTAAAAAAGAGATACTAGGTTTAGTTGATTCAGCTTCTAAAATAAAGAAAACACCTAAAAAATATTCCTCTGAATTAAAAGGAAAAACTTTATTGATGTTGTTTGCTAAACCTTCTTTGAGAACTAGGTTAAGTTTTGAAGTTGCAATGTTAAAATTAGGAGGGCATGCTATTTTTTATGATATTGCTAATTCTCCTTTGGGTAAAAAAGAATCTATTAAAGATGGTGCTGAGGTTATATCTAGATTTTGTGACGCTGTTATGGCTAGATTGTTTGAGCATAAAGATATTGTTGAGTTAGCTAAGTATTCAGATATTCCTGTAATCAATGGACTTACGAACCAGATGCATCCTTGTCAAATTTTAGGAGATTTTTTGACTATTAAAGAGAAGGTTGGAAGGTTAAACAAATTGAAGATATGTTATATTGGAGATGGTAATAATAATGTTACTCATTCTTTGATTATTGGTTGTGGTAAATTAGGAATTGATATTGTTGTTTGTTGTCCTAATAAAAAAGAGTTTTTGCCTGATAAGAAAGTAATTGGAAATCTTAGATATAAATATGAAAAAGATCCTAAGAAAGCTGTTAAAAATTGTCAAATATTATACAGTGACTCATGGATGTCATATCATATTCCTGAACCCCAGAAGAAAAAAAGAGTTGCAATATTGAAACCTTATCAGGTTAATAAGAGGTTGTTTGATGTGAATAAGAAGGTATTGTTTATGCATTGTTTGCCTGCTGGAAGGGGTTATGAAGTAACTGATGATGTTATTGATGGTAAAAGGTCAATAGTGTACTTACAAGCTGAAAATAGAATGTGGAGTGAGATGGGTATTCTGTTGAAATTATTAAAATAAACATATATATTTAATTGAGAATTTTGCTAAAATCAGGCAGCAATCAGGTTTTCAACTTTGATCTGTTTTAAAAGCTCGGGTCTTTTTTCTTTAACAAAAAGAAATTCTATTCCTATTACATTGCCTTTTTTGTCATAGTCTATAATTACATCCTTGTCTACTTCTTTGGTTCTATCTATCTCGGCTTCTTCATCTAAATAGATATACATTGCATCTGCATCTGAATCATAGGTTATTTTCATTTTCTTATTTCAAATACGGTTATGACCTTTATATATTTTACCTTTACATAAATAACTTTGATAACAAGGCCATTTAATTTTTTTATTACATAAAATTTGTTCCCTTCTTTTTTTGTTATATCTGGACTTTTTATAGTTTCTTCGACCCAGACTTTTTCTAATTTTCTCCTTTCAATTTGTATTTTTGCATGGGAAGTATATCTGATTTCCATAATAAAATAAATGATATGTTATGATATAAATGTATCGTTCGATTTGAATTTTTAGAAAAAAATGCGAGGCGTTATAGCCCCGCTGATTCTAGAACTACCTTCGTTTTCGTCTAGTAGTTCTGGAAGTTGCTCTCTTTCTGCTAACTTTTTGCTTAGTAGCTTTTCTGGAAGTTGCCTTCCTTGTAGTACTTCGCTTAGCAGTCTTTCGACCAACTTTCCTTGAAGTTTTTCGCTTCATTTTTCCTCCTTACTGATTCAAAAGACTTAGACAAAATTAATCTAAGAAAAATTTAATTTCCTTAGAAAAAGTTTTGTTGCAATCATTTGAATGTAACGTGATATTTTATAACTTATGTTACAAAATGTATAATATAATACATAAGTTGTAGTATATAAATGTTTTGTTTTTAGTTTTTTTGTTGTAAATTAAATAAATTTTTGTAAAAAAAGTTTTGTAAAATTATTTTATATAATACTCAACTAATGCACCAATCGCTTTTACTGCTTCTTTAGGAAATGTAAATGTTACAACATTATTTTTGTTTAGCGCTTCTCTCAATACTTCTGTAAACTCTCCACCTGTGCTAACAACAATGATTGGTTTTTTCTTGTAATCATTGTATTCAGCGATTACATCTACAACATCTGCGGAGAGGAGGGGTGTTTGGTAAAGCGCAACGACTAGTAGAATATCGATATTCTTGTCCCTCATGCAATACTCCATTGCAGTTTTGTATCTTCTTGTAGTTGCATCTCCAACGAGATCCATTGGATTGCCTACAGTTACTATGTCTGGAAACTTTAATCTTAGTATTCTGATAGTGTCCTTAGACAGGGTGGCTAACTTTAATTTGCTGTTTTCGGATATAGCATCAGTGCAGAGAATTCCATGACCTCCGCCATTTGTAATAACTTGAACACGATTGCTATCGGGTTTTATGCTTTTTTCAAATATTGAGGCGAAGTTTAGCATTTCTTCAATTGTATCTGCGTTTATGACACCGACTTGTTTAAAAACTCCAAGATATACTTCTGCATCTCCGGCCAGGCTTCCGGTGTGGCTCAGAGTTGCTTTGTTCCCCTCTTTTGTTAACCCTCCCTTTAGAGCAATTATCGGTTTCTTTTTTGAAACTTCTCTCATTACTTTGATGAATTTTTTACCGTCTTTTACAGCTTCTAAGTATAAACATATTACTTTAGTTTGTTTGTCTTTTCCCAGGTATTCTATAATATCGCTTTCATCTATTGCTGTGCCATTACCATAGCTAACAAACTTTGCGAAGTTATAGCCTCTTTTTGCTGATAAGTCGAGGACAGTGCTACCTACTGCGCCACTTTGTGTTACAAAACTTATTCCTCCTGGTAGTGGTCTTTCTAGCTTGTATCTTGGAAGAAATATGGAGTCTAATTTTGAATGGGTGTCCAATATGCCAAGACAATTTACTCCAATCATCCTAATTTTGTTTTTAGTCAAATACTCTTTTAAACCCTTTTCAAGCTCTGTGTTTCCGATTTCACTAAAGCCAGAACTGATTATGATCAAATCTCTAATATCTTTTTTATGGCAATCCTTTACAATAGCAGGCACATACTGGGCAGGGACAGCTATGATTGCTAAGTCAATTTTTTCTTTTATCCTTCTAACTGACTTATAACTCTTTTTTTCGAGTATCTTTTCTGCCTTCCTATTAACTATAAATATTTTCCCAGGAAATTTTCCATCGATTAAGTTCCGATAGAGAACATGGCCCACCTTGCTTGGATTTCTTGATACTCCAACTACTGCAATACTCTTTGGTTTGAAGAATTTATCTAGGTTTATCATTTGTCACCTTCTTTTTTTATTTTTTCAGGACTTTCTAGGTATTCTTTTACTGTGTTTAAGAATCTTGCTGCTTCTGCACCATCTAGTATCCTATGATCGAATGTTAGGCTTAAAGGTAGTATTTTAATGTTTTTTATTTTGTCGTTTATGAATGTTGTTCTGTCAAAGGCTCTACCTAACCCCAATATTGCTGATTCTGGCGGGTTTATTATTGGTGTTCCGTAATTTCCGCCTATGCTTCCATAATTTGTGATTGTGAAGCTACCGCCTTTTAGGTCCATTAGGTCTAATTTTCTCTCATTTGCTTTTGTTACTAATTCTACAATTTCTTTTGCAATATCGTATAAACTTTTTGTTTCTGCTCTTTTTAGAACTGGGACCATTAATCCAACTTCTGTGTCTACTGCTATTCCAATGCTGTAATATTTTTTTAAGAGTATTTCATCTTCTTGTAAAGATGCGTTTAAGTAAGGATGTTTTTTTAATCCTTCAATAACCGCTTTTATGATGTAAGGGAATAAAGTTAATTTTACTCCTTGTTTTTCTGCCTTTATTTTTTCTTTTTCTCTTAGATCCCATAGCTTTGTTATGTCTATGTCTATCATCGAAGTTACATGTACTGCTGTCGTGTAGGATTTTATTAGATTATTTGCGATTGTTTTTCTTACTCCTTTTAGTGGAACTCTGTCTATGTAACCCCACATATCGTATTTTTTAGCAACTTTTATTTTTGGTTTTTCTACTGTTCCTGAAGTTTTTTGTGTTGGTGTTCCTTTGGATGCGTTAATTACATCGTCTTCTGTAATATTTCCATTAACTCCTGTTCCTTGGATTTTTGTTATATCAGTACCTAGTTTGTTTGCTAATCTTCTTACTCTGAGTAATGCTTTTACTCCATCTTTTTTTTGTGAAGTTATTTGAGGTTTTTCTGCACACGGTTCTCCTGGTTTGCATATCTTTGGTTTTTCTTCTGGTTCTTCTGGAGCTTCTTCTAGTTCTCCAATAACAGAAACTGATTTTTTAGATTTGGTTGGTATTGATTTTTCTCCTTTTTCACCTATTGTTACTAAAGTTTCTCCGACTTTTATTGTGTCTCCTTCTTTGAAATATATTTTTAATATTGTTCCTGTTTTTGGACTTGGAATATCTACAACTGCTTTGTCTGTTTCAATCTGAACTATGTTGTCGTTTTCTTTGACTTTGTCTCCTTCTTTTACTAACCATTTTACTATTTCTCCTTCTTGAATACCTTCTCCTGTATCTGGAAATTTGAATTCATATGGCATTTTAAACAATCACCTCTGGAATCAGCTGTTCTTTCGTAGTGTCTATTAAGTCAACATATCCGAAATGTTTTTCTAAAGAATTTCTTATACAACTTTTTACATGTTCTAATTCTACGTCTTCTCCTAATTCTTGCTCCATTAGGGGTTTTACATTGACTTCTATTGTTGCACAGATTGCATCCCCTTCTATTTTGTTTTCGATTTTTACTGGTATGCTTGTCATGTTGTATAATTCAAAAAAAACTTCTCTCATTGCTCTCTGTATGTATTCTATGTAGTTTTCTTTGTATTTGAGGACATGGAAAAGTAGAAGTTGTCCATTTAGTTCTTTTTTAAAGCAAATTATTGTATCTGGCGAGGTATTTTCATTTATTTTCATTATTATTTTTTCTTTTGTATCTATTAATTCAGACTTCTCTATCTCTAACCAATAACCAAAATTATTTTCCATTATGTTTTTCTCGTGTATTCCTCCATGTTGTATGTTGTGGATGGCAGGTAACAAACTCCATATTTTTTCTTCCCTTTACTCATAGCTTTTTCGTTATTGTAGAAATCTTTATAGAGTTTTTTTGCTAATTTTATTTCTTCGCTAGTGAAATCTTTTTTTCTTATAGAAGAACCATTTGGCAGGTTTTTTTCAAATGATTTTATTAGTTGTTGTTCTCCTACTTGTTGTAGTTCTCTTAACCATAACATTCCTGTAGACATGTCTGTGACTTCTTCTTCTGTGGCTTTTAGTGCGCCTTTTACTGTGTTAAAATCAAAGTTTTCAACTAATACAGTTCCGTGATGGAGTAGTAGGTTTGGTGATCTTCTTTCTGCATCGAATACAAAGGATTTTTCATTCATTCTGATAACTGGGTGATCTCCAGAAAGGTATAAGCTTGGATGGAAACCAACGTTTTGTAATGAGTTTATTATTGAGGTATTGATTCTTTTAAGTAGGTCTTTTGAGTAATTTAAAGGTAGAATTAGGGAATATTGTAATTCATTTTTTCCTAAGAAAACTGAACCTCCTCCTGTGGATCTCATTGTGACTCTTATTTTATTGTTTTTGCAGAACTCTTTGTCTACTTCTGGTATTTGTTGTTGATAACCTAGAATTACAGAGGGCTTTGAAAAAGAATATAATCTGATGATTGGCTGTACTGGTTTATTTTTTATTATGTTTTCTCTTGCTTTTAGGTATAAAGCTTCTTCAAGTGCGAGATGCCATCCTGCGTCTGCTCTTTCATGAGGGATTATTCTAAATTCCATTACTTAAACTCCAATACTTTTTTAATTCCATGAGCGATTCTTTCAACACTTGGGTTGTAATAACTCTCTAATTTGAATAAAGGTACAACTGTATCAAAACCTGTTATTCTTTCTATAGGTGCTTCTAAATCTACTAAGGCGTAATCGTTAATTAAAGCAATAATTTCTGATGCTAAACCTAATGTTCTTTGGGCTTCTTGTACTATTACTACACGACCTGTTTTTTTAACTGAATTTATTATTGTTTTTGTGTCTAATGGTTTCAAAGTTCTCAAGTCTATTAATTCTGCATCAACTTTTATTTTTTCTAGTGCTTTTTCACATTCCCTTACCATTGCTCCCCAGGAAATAATTGTGATTTGATCGCCTTCTTTTATTATGTTTGCTTTACCTATTTCTATTGTGTATTCATTCTCTGGGACTTCTTCTTTGATTGCTCTGTAAACTCTTTTTGGTTCGAAAAAAATTACTGGGTCTGGATCTCTGATTGATGAGACAATTAATCCTTTTGCATCTTTAGGAGTGGAGGGCATAACCACCTTTAATCCTGGAGTGTGTATGAAATAAGCTTCTGGCGAATCTGAGTGATGCTCTAATGCTTTTACCATCCCTCCTATAGGACTTCTGATTACTAAAGGACAAGTGTACCTTCCTCTGGATCTGTTTCTCATTCTGGAAATATGACTGATGATTTGGTCTAAGGCTGGCATTGTAAATCCTTCAAACTGTATTTCTGCAACAGGTTTTAGGCCGTACATAGCCATTCCCATTGCAAAGCCAGCAATTCCTGATTCTGCTAGTGGAGTGTCAATTACTCTTTTACTTCCAAATTTTTTTATAAGGCCATCTGTGACTCTGAAAACTCCGCCGTCAATGCCAACATCTTCTCCTAAGATGATTACATCTGGGTCTTTTTCCATCTCTTGGGATAATCCTAAGCTTATTGCTTCTACTAGGTTTAGTTTAGGCATTTTTAATCAAGTTTTTTATAATTTTAATGATTTCTTCAAACTCCTCTTTATTTTTTTCGTAAAATGTTATCGGTATTGATTCACCATAATAATTTAATCTATTTCTATAAAAAGAAAGTTGATAGATTAATTTTGCTTCATGTTCGTAATCTGGATTTTCTTTATAAAAATAAGAGATTAAGCATTGGTGATTACTAGATTTTAATTCCTTGCCCAATAGATATGCTACCAATAGTTCTTTGATTACTTCATAGTAACCTTCGACGATAAAAGATACTGTTTCTTGGTTAATATTAGTTGTTTTAATAAATTTTAATCTTGCTTCAGCTTTTTCAGTAATAGAACCGATCCTTTCACTATCTATTCCAACCCTTTTTAGGTATTTTTCTTCACATTCATTCCAGTCCATCATTTTATTTTAAAACTCCCATACAATTTTATACCATTTAGAACATTATTAAACAATCTTGAATGTAATTTTTTTATATTTGTTTCAGTAAATAATTGGATACTATGCTTTAATTTTTTTTCAAATTTAGATAAACTAATTTCTGATTTGTTATGAGATTCAATAAATAGATCGATATCGCTGTCTCTCATAGATTCGCCCTTTCTGATACTCCCAAAAAGTATTATGCAAGAAGGATTTAATTTTTTCTTTAGGAAGTCTATTAAGCCCACTTCAAATATTTTTTCAGTATAATAATTCATTTTTTTGAGTTTGAAGTACTCTGAGGGCACTGCTTTATTTTCCTTGGAGACCAGATTCTCTTTTTTTAATTGTTTTAAATATGCCTGTACTGTGGATTTTGCTACCTTTGTTTCCTTGGCAATTTCTCTTACTGTGAATTGATAATTGGGATTCCTGTAAAATAATTCTAGTATTTTGTCTCGTTTTTTGTACATTTGTCCCATTTTTTATGACACATGTCCTATTTTCTGGACATATAAACTTTTCTATTTCTGATCTTTTAACCTCTTTCTTAATTCTAATTCTTTCTTTTGTTCTTGTAGATCTGGTGGTAGTTCTTTGTACATATAATTGAAGATTTCTTCTGGATCTGCGGGTGGTATTGATTCGTATTTTTTAACTGCGTTGTCTATGAGTTCTTCTACTTTCTTCTTTGCTTTGATTAAGTAGTCTAGGTCTGCAATTTTTTTGTTTAGGAGGTATTTTGCTAGTCTATCTATAGGGTCTTTCTTTTCCCATTCTTTTACTTCTTTTCTTGTTCTGTATCTAGATGCATCATCTGCTGTTGTGTGGTCTCCTCTTCTATATGTGAAACATTCAATTAGTGTTGGTCCCTTGCCCTTTCTTGCATCGTCTAAGGCTTGTCTTGTTGCTTTGTAAACTGCAAAGGCATCATTACCGTCTATTTTTATCCCTGGAAAACCGTATGCGATTGCTTTTTGCGCTATTGTTTTTGATGCTGTTTGTTTTTCTACTGGTGTTGAGATGGCATATTGGTTATTTTGACAAATAAAAATAACAGGTAGTTTGAAGACGCCTGCGAAGTTCATTGCTTCATGGAAATCTCCTTCTGATGTTGCCCCATCTCCAAAATATGTTACTACTGCGATTTTTTTCTTTTTTAGTTTTGCTGCGTATGCTATCCCGCAAGCATGAATTGGTGGTGAGCCCACTGTTATTTCAAAAGGAGTTATGTTTAACTTAGTTGAACAGGTGTAGCCTCTTTCGTCTCCTCCCCAAATTTGAAATATTTCTTCTAGGGGTAGGCCTTTAGAGATTAAGATACCTTCACACCTGAAACTTGGAACTATCCAGTCACGGTCTTGAATTGCTAAGGCGCTTCCTGCTTGTATAGCTTCTTGTCCAAATAATGGTGCAAATGTTCCTATTCTTCCTTGACGCTGTAATTTAAAAGCTCTGTCATCATAAACTCTACTTAATAACATTCCTTCATACAACCGTTTAATTTCATTTGGTCTTAGTTTTGGTTTTAATTTTTCATCACACTTGCTATTTTCATCCAGAATTTGTAGATAATTTACTTCAAATTTTTCTATTGTTTTTATTGGCATTTTATATATTTCCACCTAATCTTGTAACTTTATCAATGCATAGAGTCTTTATTCGTGTTATTTCTATTTTATTACAGATAGATTTCTCATTCTTTTGAATAGCTACTGCACTTAAACATTGATCCTTATTTTCCAAATCGTTATTTTTAATTTTTTGACATATACGCTCGTCTTTCTTCGCTATAGCTACTTGCATAAAACAATTATCTTGAATGCCTTTACCTTTATGTTCAATATTGTTGCAAATAGTTTCATCTATTTTTAATTTAGCAACTTCTGATATACATATATATTTACTAATTTCAGATTCTTTTACGTCACAATCAGAGATAGTCAAGGGCCCTGCTGTTGTTTGAGACTTATTACACCCACTAATTACAATAAAACCGATTACTAATAAAATACTTAATAGTTTTTTCATTTACCCTGAGCCCATGCTTTTAATTTTTCATAAGAAACTGCTCCGCAAAGAGCCTTTCCTGAATTTTTATTAAAGAAAAAGGGTACGCCACCGCATTTTCCATTATCTAGTTTTTGGAGTAATTTTGCATTTTCTGCGTTGTGCCACACTTCTAGTTTTTTTAGTTTGATGTTGAGTTCTTTTTCTAATTTTTCAATTAAAGGGTCCATTTCGTGACAGTGTGGACACTCGGCTCCTGTAAAAAAGAATAAATCACCCATTTATTTCACCTCATTTTTGTATATCTTATCGAACTTTTTTAGAATTTATAAACTTTGCTTTTATCTACATGAGAATAGTTAAAATAGATTTTTGAATTTTTATAAAAGAAAAAGTATAAATACTAATCTAGGTGGTTAATATCTATGTTAGTTACTACTTATAATATGGGTAGGACCTATTCTGCTTTTTGTAGAAATCTAGAGTTTAGGGATTGGTATGAGATATTAGGGGACTCGATAACCTTCTATGAAACTTTCGAGATTAATGGAGAAACTCGGAGGGCTAGAATTGAAAAAACACTCCGTCCATTAGATAGAGGTTTAAAAGGAAATTTAGATTAAAATGGAAAAAGAGGTTTATACTGAATATAGGGCAGAGAAACTGCTTAAAAAATTTGTTCCTGTTGTAAAGAATCAATTAGTAAATGATATTAAGGAAATTAAGTTTAAGAAGTTTCCTTTAGTTTTGAAAATAATTTCTCTTGGCGCTTTACACAAGTCAGATATTGGCGGTGTTAAAGTTGTTGGTAACAAAGAGGAATTGGAAAGAGGTTTTAAGAGTTTGATTAATTTAGCGAAGAAAAAAAGATTAAAGTTAGAAGGTATATTGGTACAGGAATTTGTTAAGGGGTATGAGTTAATTGTCGGTATAAAAAAGGATTCTGTTTTTGGCCATGTTTTACTTTTTGGTGCTGGTGGAATTTATACTGAGATTTTGAAAGATATTTCGATAAGGGCATGTCCTATTACTTTGAAAGATGCGGATTCGATGATACAAGATTTGAAAACTAAAGATATTTTATATGGTGCTAGAGGAGAGAAAGCTAATGTTGGTAAGTTGAAGAAAAACTTAGTTAAGATTTCTAAAATTCCTTTAAGGTATAAAAAAATTGAAGAGTTAGATATCAATCCTTTAATTGTTAATAAGAAAGATGTTCTGGTTGCTGATGCTAGGATTGTTTTTGAGAAGTGATTAATGCTTCTCTTACTATCTCTTCATCTTCTGGATTAGTGATTCCGAACCATTGGTCTTTAGTAAGGTAGAGTCTCATTACTAATTGTTGTTTATTGATTAATTTTGAGAGTTCATTAGGTAATAAGCATTCTTTTTTTCTGTCTTCTTTATGTTTTTCTTTAAAAGATTCTAATTTGGAATTGAGAAGATGGAGCGTTTCTGGATGTAATCCGAAAATATTCATGCTACATAAGTCGTCTGGTTTTAGTCCCTTTGAGTTTAAGTCTGATTTTTCTACATCTAAAACTTCGGTTAGGGTTTTTATATTGTTGTTAGGATCTATTTGAAAAATACCTCTATTTGTTTTTCCTGTTTCTGGTAATACGTTAATTAATTGGTAACCTATTGTTGCTGCTTCTTTATGAACTCTTAGGTGATTCACTAATGTTCTAAATGCGTTTTTTCCGTATAAGTCATCTCCGTTACACACAACAAAAGGACAGTCTATAATATCTTTAGCAGAACATAATGCATCAACAGTACCCCAAGGTCTGTCTCTTGTGTTTGGATCAAAATGTTGTTGTGCATAGAAAACAGGGATTTCCATGTAACTGTCTCCGAATAGTTTTCTGAAAGGTTCTTCTGTTTTAGTTCCTACAATGAAAATAATTTTTGTGAATCTAGCAGGGAGTGCTTGTTTAAGAGAGTACTCTATCATGTTCTCTTCGTTAGGGCCGACTTTTGCAAATTGTTTGATTTTACCATGGAACCTGCTTGAGATTCCTGCTACCATGTATATGAGTGCAATATCTTGTGTCATGTTTTTCGGTGATTTTTAGGGTTTATTAAAGGTATTGCCCGAAAATTTTATAAAGTAGGTTTGGATGGATTTTTATTATTAAGTTTACGGTGGTGGTGTGGATGGATAAATTACCTTATAGGTCAATAACGCTGATACCTAATCATTTTTCAGGACCGAATCAACCTGGTTCAGGTTCAAGGTATGAGAGATTTGTTGCGCATGAAGTGGAAATTGTTTTATCTGAAAGAGACCAAGAATTGGCTGAGAGGGCAAAGATAGATAAGGAACAATCTAGATTGGAACAACTAGGGCAAACATCATCAGATTCTTAATTAAAGAAAAAAATTATTCACAATTCGCGTATTCTTCATTTATTTCTGTAAATCTTTCTGCGGTTATCAATCCTTTTTCAAATTGTTCTAGGGTATAGGAAAATTTTGCATCTGACATGCAAGGTAGTCTGATCCTGCAATCTCTTAGTTCCATTATATCTAGAAGAATATTTGCTAAATCTACTCTTGTTTCGCTGTTAAATTCTGTTCTAAGTTCACTGCAGGCCATATCAAGGTAATCTTTTTCTTTTGTTAGTGGTTCTTGTACTATGTTTATTGTATCTTCTCTGTTATTTGATTGTGTTTCTAACTCTGGTGTTAAAATGAAATGTGCTATTAGGAGTATGGCTATAATGATGAAAGATAATACTATTGAGATTAGAGAAGTCCAATTACGGAAAAATAGAGTTAGTCTCATATACTTGTTTCACCTCTTTATGGAAATTAATTATTTTGTTTAATATAAATCTTTCCGATAGATTATTATATGGCTTTTTGTTATAGAACTTTGAGATGAAAAAAGGTTTGATAGTTTTTTTGTTGATTGGGACTTTTTTAGTTAGTGGTTGTTCTAATACTTTAGTTACTCAAGGTTGTCATAAAGATAGTTGTGATCCTTTATTTGCAAGTTGTGATTTGAGAGATGGACCATTAGAATGTTCTGAAATTGAAAGAGTTGGGCAGGTATGTGGTAGACTTTATGATTGTGAAATGGGTGGAGTGCATTGTGTTGTGAAAAAATCAGAAAGGTATGACGAGTGTGTTGAATGTTTTAATAATGCTTTAGAAAGAAGAGAAATTGATTTGTGTAATAGAATGTTTTCTGAGATTTGATTAGAGCCTAAGGTAATTTTTACCTTACTAACGCTATTTGAGAACTCAATCTTAATTAATAAACAGTTTGATTATTATTAAGTGGGTTTACAGAATCATTGACGAAAGCTTTATAAACAAGTGATTATGAACTTGGTTATACTGAAGTGATAAGATAAACCTTTGGGTTTATATACACTTTTTTAAGCGCATTTATTCAGATAAGTGATGAATATAATGTTTTTGTGAATACTTTAGCTTTTGGCGAGTATGATGAAGGAAAACTTAGTAGAGTGTTCCTAATTTTTTAGGAATCAGTCTTGATGATATCCCGTTGATCCTGCGGGAGATTGCTGCTATTCGGATTCGATTTAGGCATGCAAGTTAAAGGGCTCTTCGGAGCACTGGCGAAAGGCTCAGTAACACGTCGATAATCTGCCTTATGGTCTGGGATAAGCGCGGGAAACTGCGTCTAATACCGGATAGAGGATTGATACTGGAATGTTCTTTCCTTGAAAGATTACGCCATAAGATGAGTCGGCGGCTGATTAGGTTGTTGGTAGTGTAAAGAAGCTTTCTTAGGAAGAAACCTTGGAAAGAAATTATAAGACTACCAAGCCGACGATCAGTAAGGGGGATGAGAGTCCTAGCCCTGAGAAGGACACTGAGACAAGGGTCCTAGCCCTAAGGGGTGCAGCAGCCGCGAAAACTTTACAATGCACGAAAGTGTGATAAGGGAATCCGGAGTGCTTACTTTCGGGTAGGCTTTTCTTAAGTGTAAGTAGCTTGAGGAATAAGTGGTGGGCAAGACCGGTGCCAGCCGCCGCGGTAACACCGGCGCCCCGAGTGGTGGTCTATACTGGGTCTAAAGGGCCCGTAGCCGGCTAGTTAAGTTCCTAGTGAAAGCTAATGACTTAATCATTAGAATTGCT
>Ga0180007_10003244_pt1 | contig 18330 bp, 13 predicted proteins | sample MM_PC_MetaG_FD_121122 | JGI IMG/M metagenome (GOLD analysis project Ga0180007, IMG submission 121122) | Groundwater microbial communities from the Aspo Hard Rock Laboratory (HRL) deep subsurface site, Sweden - MM_PC_MetaG | ecosystem: Environmental > Aquatic > Deep subsurface > Groundwater... | reverse complement strand
TAGTCGTCTATTTTCATCTCTGCTGCCGAAGACTTCAAACGATCGAGTTCCGTGCCCCCGCCGACAAGAACAAACTGGACATCCTTTCGGCTCATTTCATTTACCAGCAACGAAACTCCGGTCAAAAGCTGATCAAGACCCTCCTGCGCACCCATAACACCTACATAGCCCACCAGGTACTTGCGCCCCTTTTTCCATTTCGGATCAGTAGGCACCGTCTTCGCGCGGGTCAGATCAGGGCCGCTACGCACCACAAACACCTTCTCAGGGTCCATGCCGCCGCGATCAATGGCGATTTTTCTGTATGATTCATTGGTGGCAATGGAGACATCGGCGGTTTTGAAGGTCCACCGCTCCCAGGCCAGCATCAGTTTGTAAAAGGTATCACGTCGGCCGAATTTGGCCTCATAGAGTTCCGGATTGATATCATGATGATCAAAGAGAAATTTTTTACCGAAAAACAGCTTGAAAAAACCTCCCACCAGGAAAATATTGTCCGGCGGATTGCAGGCATGCATCACATCAAAACCCGGGCCAAACAACACCTTCCAGGACAGGATGAACTGCCAGAACAAAGCAGCGGAGTATTCGATCAGGTATCCCCACGCCCCGCTTCCCTCGGTGGGCAGTTTGTAGCGATAAATGGCAATACTGTCGATCACCTCATATCGCTTTTCATATCCCTTGCCGGTGGGGCAGGCTATGGTGACCATATAACCGGCGTCACGCAGGGTGGAGGCTTCCTGCCACACCCTGCGATCAAAGGGGGCAGGCAAGTTTTCAATAATAATAAGAACCCGTCTTTTTTTACCAGCAGATGCCATCATATTTCCCTTGCTCGCTGGTCCGGTCCGTAATTCTTACCAGGTCAACGACTACCTGTTTTTCATTGATGCGTGATAAAATCCCCTGAAATTCAGGATCGCCATTGCCGATGACGATTGTCTCAGCGTGCTTAAGAATGTCGTCCCTAGTGTCAACCATCATCCGGGAAATATGGGGGATATGATTGAGGATATAATCCCGGTTTGCGCCCACAAGTTTTGCCAGATTAACGTTCCTGTCATAAATCTTGATATCGTACCCCTTGCCGAGAAGGCGTTCGATCACTTCCACAATCGGACTTTCCCGCAGATCATCCGTACCGGCCTTGAAACTGAAGCCCAGAATACCGATTTTCCTATTATTCTTCCCCATGATCATATTCAGCCCCCGCTCAACCTGCAGCCGGTTGCTGAGCAGGATACTGTCAAGTATTGGCAGATTCAGATCAAGGCTTCGCGCCTTGTAGGTCAAGGCCCTTAAGTCTTTGGGCAGACAGGAACCGCCAAAGGCAAAACCCGGTTTCATATAATAGGACGAAATATTGAGCTTGGTATCCTGACAGAAAATGTCCATTACCCTATGTCCGTCGGTTCCTATGGCCTTGCAGATATTGCCGACCTCATTGGCAAAACCGACTTTTAATGCATGCCAGCAGTTATCAACATACTTCACCATCTCTGCCGTTTCCACATCAGTCCGGATCAGCGGGGCTTCCATCTTTGCATAAATTGCTGCCAGAAGATCGCCGCTGGTGGAGTCTGTTTCACCGATCACTGTTTTGGGCGGGTTATAGAAATCAAAGACTGCGGTGCCTTCTCGCAGGAATTCAGGATTGTTGCAAACACCGAATCCCTCTCCCGCGGCTTTTCCCGAAAACTCCTCCAAGGTCGGGATGACCACGTTGCGCATTGTGCCGGGAAGTATTGTGCTTCTAATGACAACCACATGCCGGTCAGTCTTGCTCCTCAATGCCGCACCGATTTTTTCGCAGACCCGGCGGATATATTTGAGGTCCAGATTACCGTTGAGCTGGCTCGGCGTCCCGACACAGACAAAAGATATTTCAGTATCATGAACCGCCCGGGCCGCGTCAATCATGGCTCGCAGCGCGCCATTCTGCACTGCCCTTTCGATTATCCCGCCGATATCTTTCTCAATGATCGGCGTCTGACCCTGATTGATCAGATCCACCTTGGTCTGCACCGGGTCAACGCCAATAATTTGGTGTCCTTCATTGGCCAGACAACCGGCCGAAACCGCTCCAACATACCCCATGCCGAAAATGCTTATCTTCATATCAATTCCTGTAAAAATAATAATCCATGCTTTTGTCCTAAGCTGTTGTAGAAAAAAACAACCGTAACATAGCAATACTTTGTAACGGCATAAGGGGCCGGCCGTAACGAAATGTTTAGAGGTGCAATGGTTATTTCCAACGGCCCCTAAATTGACAAACTTGTTTTTATAACATACTTTAATATTATCATGCCAACAGTGAGATTGGCCAGCAATAGAGGGCTGTCGCCAATCATCATTGACTGTCTCATAAAACCCTCTCGTCAGCCGTACAGCGCATGATAAATTCCTGATTTATCCTTATGGAAATACGCTGCCAGTTTTTTTTACGAAGCAAATAATATTTCGCAAGATTGAAAAACTGGTGTTTGAAAACCTCGATTTTCTCAAGGAGAAGTACCATGACATCCACAGCAGTTAAAGCGGACATTGTGGAACCGGCCGCCATTCGGGTCTGGGTTGAAAAAAGAAAAATTTTCATCGAGTTAACCGACGGCAGGATTATCGGGTTTCCCGCGGACAGGTTTAAACTTCTAGCACAAGCGACGGAAGAAGAATTAAAAGAAGTCTCATTGCGCTTGAACGGGTTTGCTCTGCGCTGGGAGAATCTGGATGAAGACATTACTATCCCAGGAATTGTCGCCGGCAATTTTCAACTCCCTTATATTGTAAATGACTGAAGATTATAACCCGCACACTCCGTTTATACTTGGCAGCGAAACGTCAATGTTGTTCTCAGATCAACCTCTCCCACCAGTTTCGCCCTGCACGCCAACGAATAACTCTCCTCAATGTGATTAAAAGCCGAGGAATACCAGCCCAGCAGCGGATCATGGCTTCCCCGGAGAAGCTCCAGACTAAGCCGTTGATCACAAAACATCTCCACTTTGACAGACCCTCTTTCAATCCTTACCCTGCTACCGGCAACCTCAACCGAACAATCAGGATGAAAATGGAAAAATTGCTCTGCCAGATATTCGCCTTCCCCTGAGAGGAAATCATCAATCTCTAAGCTGCCATTCCGTCGATCAAAAACAACCTGTCTTGCATGCGATACCGGTATCTTCAGCTTATGATACGCGTCATGGCCGGCCCGCCAGATCACCTTGTCATCATTTTCCTGCAAAGAATGCTCGATTATCCGATAGGGTTTACCAAACATGAAATCAGCCACCTGCTCCGTCAACTCCTGGCCGTTGATGCAGATCGTATTATGTGCCGCCGTTGAGCGAAAATAGCGCCGCCATTTGCCGCCGCTGTGGTAAAGGTAGGTTCCCGGATCAACAAAGATTTCCAGCCCGCCCACTGTCAGGGTAAAACTCAAGGCATCAAGATGTCCATGGGCATAGAGCGGCGGCATTCCCAGCGGGGTGGCATTCCCGACAAAGACAAACTCGTTGCCGGCCAGTTCACCGCGTATAACAACAAGACCGCTGTCCGATAGTAATATGCCTTTATTAGAAATGTGTTCAGTTTTCGGATTGCATTCACTTTTAATTCTTTCCCCCAGCAAAATACTGGTTTTGAAATCAGGGAAATTATTCCTGCGGAACTCGGGCCTGTTATATAACACGGCCCCCGTGTTGAGAATCGACTGGAAATTCTGATGGTTATCAAGCCCTAAATTGACAAGCACGGCGCTGTCCTGATCGCCGATATTCGGCATATTGCCGTTTTTATCCATCAGACTGTAAATGAATTCGCACGATTGCTCCAGGCGTTTATTCACTATCGGGTCATAGGTTATTTTATTATGATCGCATACCAATTTGAAAAGGAGGAAAAAATCAAAAACAAAGGAAAGATAGGTGGTGGTATACTCGTAGCTGCCGCCGTCCGCAAGAATCTGCCGCCCTACCTCACGCTCAAGCACCTTTTTGCCGAACGCCCGCCACTTTTCCGCCTCGGAAAAACCAGGGAAATAAACACCGATGAGAAACAGAGCAAAGGCCTCGGCAATAGCGTGATTGTTGTTGGATGAATATTTTGATGGATAGCGGAAGAGATGCCTGCCATGCAGCCAGACAAATTGGTCTAAAAGTTCCTTTTTTTCAGCCGTGAGATCATATCCTTCGAGAAAAGACACCCCCCAGAGCAGATTGGCTATCCTGGTTCCCAGCTCAATGCCGCTTGTCCAGTTCACCCCCATGGGGTATGGGTTTTCCCGCGGCCAATCCTCAATCAGCGCAAATATTTTGTCCGCATATTTTCTCTCGCCGCTCAAGCGGTAGGCCATCCCCAGTATCGGCAGCCCATATAAACGATTGACCTCCCAAACAAACTTTGGCCCGCCAATGGTAAAACCATCCCGGATGTTTACCTCGCTCCAGAATTTAAGTGGCCAACGCTTGCCTGTTTTAGGGTCAAGATGCCAGTCGATTTTCTCCTGATAATCATACAGCAATCCGAAAATATCAACCTTGTTATCGACATACTGATTTGCCAATTCTTCAAAGGATCTATACAGGTTGCCCGGCCAATCTTTCCATGCATCAGCGCAAAAAAAAGAAGCGGAATCAAAAGCAGAATCAACTTGAAAAACCGGAGGTATATTTTGGAATCGTTTCTTATCAATCCTTTCTCGAACTTTCTGCCGCACCCGATAAAATAATTCGGGAACCGACATTTTTGAAAGTCTATTAGTATACCAACCTACATTCTTCATCAGTTATCCACAACGCCGTGATAGCGAAACGATGCCTTCAAATCTCTGCCTTGGGGATTATCCACCGCACTTGCTGTGTTAGATTTAACGGCATAAGGAATACCGATTTTTTAAAGATAGAGACGATGCCATATTTCAAGATTAAGCAGAGTCCATAGCAGTTTTTCATGATTTTGCCGGCCTCGGGTATGCTGATCCAGAACCTGATTCAATGCTTCCTGTTTGTAATAAATACGCGTTTTCGAATCACTCGACACCAAATGGTCATAAAGATATTCCCGCATCGGGCCGCGAAACCATTCATTAACCGGTACGCGAAATCCCACTTTGGGCCGCTCCAGAATAGATGCCGGCAATAACCGTTTCATGGCCTCGCGCAAAATACGCTTGGTTGTATGCCCTTTGATGCGCCACTCATCGGGCAAGCCGGAAACAAAGGCTGCCAATTCATGATCCATGAACGGCATTCTTGCCTCCAATGAGGCCGCCATGGTCATGCGATCTCCACGCTCAAGCAGATTATCCGGCAGCCAGCTAGTCTGATCGAAATAGAGTATGCGACGGAGAGGGCTATTGCTTTCAGGGGTATCAAACTGCACTTCACATCCTTTGCGTTTGCGATTTTCAAATTCAGATAAGGACACCAGTTCATCCCGCTCTGCACGGGACAGTGCGCCGAACCAGCGGACCATTCTTTCGCGCCAGTCATTCAACCCAAGATTGACGATTGCTGTTTTGATACGACGGAAACGATAGGGCAATGCTTGCACCAGTGGCTCCATCAGTCCGTGCCGGATACTGGGTGGTATAACCTGAAACAAGCTGGCATATCGCTCGTAAATGTGTTTGGGATACCCACCCAGAAATTCATCCGACCCTTCACCGGTAAGCACCATTTTCACAGTACGTCGCGCCTCCAGTGACAGAAGATAAATCGGGATATCAGAAGGCTCAGCGACCGGAGCATCACGAAAACGCACCAACTTAGGCAAATGTTCCATGAGATGATCCTGAGAAATGCTCAACTCATGATGGTCCGTTTTAAACTGTTGGGCAATATCCCTGGCATAAGCCAATTCGCTGTAGGATGCCTCGGGAAAACCCACGGAAAAAGTTTTCACGGGTTGACTGGAATGTCGCGACATTAGTCCTACTACTGCCGAAGAATCAATGCCTCCAGAGAGAAAAGCACCAAAGGGAACGTCAGAAACCATCCTGATTCGCACCGATTCTTCCAATTTATCGAGAAAAGCTGCCACTGGATCATTCGGAATCGAAAAAACAGAAAGAGGCAATCTGTCTTCCGGCCAAAAAAAACGATGCTCAACAAGGTGCTCTTGCTCCCAGACACCAATGCAACCGGGCATCAACTTCCGAATGCCTTGAAATAAGGTGGCAGGCCCCGGGACATAGCGATACGATAGGTAGTCCCAGACAGAGGCCATGTCCACGACCGATGGCACTCCGGGAAAAGTCAAAATTGATTTTATTTCAGAAGCGAACAGTAAAAGGCCGTTCCTTTCAAAAATATACAATGGTTTCTTGCCAAATCGATCACGCGCCAGAAAGAGCCGCTCTCTCACGGCATCCCATATTGCAAAAGCAAACATGCCGCGAAAACGACGTACACACTCATCTCCCCACTCTTCATATGCATGAACAATCGTCTCAGTATCTGAATGACTACGGAATTCATGACCGCAGGAGATCAATTCATCACGCAGTTCCTGAAAATTGTAAACCTCTCCATTGAAGACAATCTGTACGGAACCGTCCTCATTCCCGATGGGCTGATGACCTCTGGAAAGATCGATGATGGAAAGACGGCGATGGGCCAGACCGAAACTGAATTTCTTATCGCGTGTCACTGCCTCAAAAAAACCCTCATCATCCGGTCCCCGGTGGCTGACAGCATCAGCCATGGCCCGTAAACGGGTTGATAAATCTGAAATCTTATTGGAAGTCACGTATCCGGCAATTCCACACATCTTAGTCACCCAACCAGGGAACGCACCCGCTTCACAAGATAAGGAAGGAGCGGCCCAGTCATGGCTGCGTTGGCTTTCAGGGCAAGAAACAGTTTAAAAGGAGCAGAAAGGTAAGTACTGGCTACCCTGAAGATATTCGGATGAACCGACTCCCGGGCATAACCGAGAAGACGCATCTGGCTTGCGGCAAGATGTTGCGCCACCGCCACCTCGGCGGGATCAAGTTTTTCCCGCCAGCGCCCGATTGATGAAGTGAAGATCCCTTTTGCGCGCGTTTCTTCAGAGCTGTTCTGATAATCCGTTTCCAGCATGCCAGATTGAAAATCTTCTCCGGCCAGAGAACACATTGCACGTACTGATTTCTCCGGCTCGCTTACCAAACTTTCATAAGGCATTACCAGCCATTGCCAGGGAGGAACAATATCTTGCAGCCGCAAAACGCGCCGCATGCTGGCCTTCCACAGCAGGGTGGTCACAACCGGATGGTAAAGTCTGCGCAAACGCTCCGCATGCTCTTTGCCGGTCACCTTCCATTTTCCTTTATACGAGAGAAGGAAATCACGAGGATCCCTCACACAGGCAATGAAACAGGCATGGGGGTAGAAATTTAGAATTTCTTCGACATGAAAAAGGTCTCGGGGGGCATTGTTTCCCCAGCGCAATTTCCCCTCATGCCGCATCTGCATTTCCATGAAACAATCCAAAGCCTGCCGATAGCCAGCTCGACAAGCCATCAACAGTCTTTCGCGATGGGCCGGATCACCTAATAATTTATTTACTCGTTTCTGGTCATCAGGTTCGTAATAGCGATCATAGAGATCGGACAGTCGGGCATAAATGGTTTTTGCCGCTTGCTCTTCCGGAGGATCGCCCAATTCACCGCGCATGCTGTAAATATCCTGGAAGAAATGGGTCTCACCCGGCATAAAAATATTTGAGTGCCGTCCGAGTATTTTGGCGGTCAGAGTTGTTCCCGACCTGGGGGCGCCGACGATAAATATGGGTGCGTCAGTTTTCATGCCTGGCATTCCCGTTTGTTGCCGGCCAGTTCCAGATAAAATTCTTCAAATTTCCTTGTTACTATTTTTGCTTCATATTTTTCCCAGGCTTCATTGCGGTTATGTTCTCCGAATTTTTCCCGCAGCGCACTATCATGAAGCAGTTTCATAACCGCACTGGCGATCGCTGCAGAAGTAACATTCTGCAGCAGAAAGCCATTCGTTCCATCCTTGAAGATATCAGGTATGCCGCCTGCCGGGGCAGTTATGATCGGCAACCCGGCCGCCATTGCCTCAAGCAAAGACACGGGGCAGCCTTCCCCGTAATAAGTGGGGAATACGAACATATCCGCATCAATCAGAGCCTGTACCTTATCGCCTTCCCGAAGATACCCTGTGAATATAACCTTCTCATCCAGTTTGTGAGTCTTTACCCACGCTCTCATGCACCTCATTTCAGGACCGTCACCAGCCAGATACAATCGTACATTATTTTCTTTTTGCAGCACGCTGTTAAAGGCCTCAAGAAGCTCGTATACCCCCTTTTCCTTTTCAAAACGTGAAAGAAAAAGAAGTCTAATCTCATCATCAAGCCGGTTTCGCCTGTGGCCATGAAAAATACTTCCATCAAACATTGTCGTGAATTGCTGGATTTTGCTTCGGGAAATCCCCATTGCACATAATTGCCTGCTGAAACTTGACGACAATAGCCACATGGATTCAGAGAAACCGAACACTCCTCGAAAAAACATCTTCCATGGCCAGTGTTGTAAACGCTCGGCCAGTCTTAACTCCCACCCATGCCAGGTAACAAAAACCTTTTTACAACTACAACACCTAAGTACCACCATAAACAATCCGTCGCGGAGCAGGGAGGCAACATTGAGAGAGGGATTAAGATGTATCACTTCATAGGAGGAACCATGGACACGCTTATAAAGCCGAAATGCATCATAAATTGGGGTAGATAACCGCCCAAAAAGTCCAGATTTATGACGTCGACCAATAGTAAACGATTCAACATTCACTTCGGGTGTGAAATTATTTTTCAATAACTCGACAAAATTTACTACCCCGCCATACCAGGATGGATCACGAGACAAAATGAGCACCTTAAGCATTAACACACTCTTTAATAACTCTTGCGGGTACTCCGACAGCAATTGAGTTAGCTGGCAAATTTGTCAGAACCACCGCATTTGCACCAATCTGAGCATAGTCGCCAACTTGCACGTCGCCAAGGATTTTTGCCCCATCTCCTATGGAAACGTGATTGCCTATAACGGGCGCTTTTCCTTCCGGCTCTTTCTTCCCGATTGTTACATGGGCTCTGATAAGAACATTTTCCCCGATGATCGTTTCCTTATTGATGACAACTGCGATTCCTCTATGCCCAACACGTGTTCCCTTTCCTATCTTGGTCTGATATGGAATATATGAATTGAACAACAAAAAAATGCAAACTTGCAGCAAATTAGGCAATACCGGCACTCTGCGGATATGAAGCCAGTGCGCAAGACGATAAATTGTTAATGCGTCCATCAACTTACTTCTGCGCTCCTGTCATGCGCTCACCTTGGGAGCCAGCGTAAACTGGGAACAGCAATTTTTTTTTACGCTTCATACAAAGATTTTGATTCAATATAAGCCATTACCATATAATACATTTGCCCGATGGAAAACCGTACTACATAACTATTGCTAAAAAAATTCATAACCATCACCGCGATGAAAATTGACGTAAAAAAATATCTTTCTCTATTTCCTAATGATAAAATACGACGTAAAAAAAAATATTGTATTGAGCAAAATAGACAAAAACCAACAATACCTGTCTGGATCATGACTTCCAGAAAATCATTATGACTATTCCAGATGTTATCGCTATTATGTTCTTCACGAAATATTCCAACTCTATTGCCAATTCCAACGCCAGCTAATTGCCGGTCCAGTCCAATTTGGCTAAATTGTGTGAGATTATGCTTCCATATATATGGCCGCCCGGAGCCAATTCTTTCAGTTTCCCTTTTCCCTTCCGCGACTTCCACGACATCATGAAATACCACTTTGAGCAAAGGAATAGACAAAGCCGTTATGACAAAAGCAATAAACAAAAGCCCCGCAAATTTTTTTCTGCTTATAAAAAATGTAAGCGAACATGCAAAAACAACAAGGCCGATCCAAGCAGTCCTAACATAGCTTTGATACAGACAATACAATGCGATAATACCAATAACAAACAGCATTATTTTTTTATTTAAAGGAATCTTCACAAATAAAAGTTCTCGACCAGTCCCATGCAACCCGTAATACAAAACAATGACCATAGCTAAAAATGCCATGGTATGTCCAAAGTTATGGGGATTGACAAAAATTCCCTGATAGCGGGCAAGACCTGTCCAATAATCTACCTTATCCAGGCCAATACCTCTGGCAACCATTACTGCTGAAATTATTGTCGGTATTGATAGACCAAGAATAAGAAGATATAAGCACTTTTTGTAATGCTTAGAATTAAACAACAATGATTTCATGAAGATATATGTTAATGGCGCTAATGTAAATTTAACGACATCTCGTAACAAGGAAGTCTCTGCGTATAACAAAGAGGCAAAAAAACACCATCCACAAAACAACAAAATTGTTATATCAATTGCGGAAAGAGACTGGGCCTGTCTTCTTGTCAACCGTGCTAACCACAATAATGCTAGTAAACCCGATGATATAAGAATTGCCATGTCAAAAAGATCAACGCCAGCAACTTTTACACCTGTGTCAATGCAGAATACTCCTTGGAGAAAAAAGAATGCGGTGATTATGAAAGCTTCCATGTTTATGGGGTTTCCAGTAAAATTACTTTGTTATTTGATGTGCATTGACATTTTCGCATAGTGACTTGATGAAGCACATTCATCGGGAACAGAGATATCCTGAGGGAGCCGCGTTGACTCAGAACTCGTGCATCCTCTCACCCCTATGTTTTTTCAACAAGTTCAAACAATCTGATCTCGGCAGATTTAACATTGATACTAAAAAGGAGTGCAAGAAGAGAGTCATTTGTATTTTTGTTTTAACTCCCAGACAAAACGAACTAAACGCGTTGGCACTAGGCTCAACAAGAAAAGGTAATTTTTTTTTGCTCGTAAATAGATTGATTGGGGATATGTTTTTTGTATAATCAAGCGGGCTTTGTCAGGTTTTGCAGAATGTTTAATATAGACCTCAGCCTGATACAATTCGCAGCTTGTCAGATATTCTTTGAGATCAGCTAATATACCATCATCAATCTCCTTTTTCAAAATAGCCTCTTCGGCAATGCTGAAAAAGGGTCGTATTAAATCAACCCCGGCATAAATATTACAAAGCCTGTTGTTGCTATCCTGAAAATAAGTTGCGCCGTTTTGCTGACTGAATGCGATTCGGTATTTTAAAGCGATTCTTTCCCATAAATCCTTGTCCTCGCCCATTTGGATGCCCACAGGAAACTGGCCAACCCTTAACATTACGTGTTTTGGCACCACTACAGCCGACGTCCAGACTGGAAATCTTCTAATTGCAGATCGAAAATAACTGGGAATCAGCCCTTCCCAGGGAGCAGGAGGTATCGCGAAAAAATGCGGTCTAGTTTTTTTTCCATTTACATTCACTATTTCATAGGATGTTGCATATGCACCAGCATTCGGATATCTGGACACCAGGCTTAGAATTGTTTGTAAAAAATCTGGTTTCCACTCATCATCCGCATCCAGAAAGGCAACAAGTCCATTCTTGCTGTGGTCAATACCCTTATTCCTGGCAGCTGAAACACCGCTGTTGAGCTGGGAAATGAGAGTGATACGTTTGTCTTTGAATTCAATTACTTTTTCCGCCCCATTGTCTGTCGACCCATCATCGACAACGATTATCTCAAATTTAGGATAAGTCTGTGCTAAAACTGAACGTATAGCTCGACTGACTTCCTTTTCTTTATTGTAAAGAGGGATAATGACACTAAAATCTTGCACTTTTTTCTACTCTTGTCCAGAATTCAAAAAAATATTTTACTCTACCCGCTTAAAATCGCGAGGAACAGAAAAAACCTCAGCATTTGTAAATTTTCCGTTAATTTCCTTACCGACCTCTCGTACGTGCAAAAAAGTATACAATGTCCCATTATTGTTAACTATATAATAGTTAGCCACTTCGAGTTTGTCATATTGATTATAGTCAAGCTTCAGAGTATTAAAATTGTCAGTAGTTTCAACCCTAATTACCATATCCGATGAAGAGTTTTGAGATATATGATAAAAAATATTGTTCATTACAATACAATTATCAGAGCCGATATCTATAGAGTATCCAGGAGTATTCTGACCACTATTTTGCATAATGTTATAATTTAAAACATTGTGCCCTAATGCCTCTGTATTTAGCAAACCTCTATCGGTAAAAATTGTATTCCTTATATTGTCGAATACGCTATTCTGTACTGTAACATAACCCACTGCATCATTTCCAGTTGAATGACCTACTAGGCTTATAGCGTTGTTGTTTGTGTCAGAAAATAAGCATTTATCTACAACTACGCCCCTTGCATTAAATTGAATGTGCAGTTGGCCTTCTGCCCCTGAACCACCAATGAATGTACATCTCCTTATTATTGTATCCCCTTCTTCTGCTGAAGATTCTCTTGTTCCTTTTAAATCTATACCATTTTCATAGTAGTTAGTAAAAGAACAGTCCTCGATAATATGTCCTGCTCCATCACCACCAGCAACATTGATATTTGAAATATTAATTCCATCAACCCCTGCAGTTCCGTTGCCTGTGTGGGTATTAAATTTGAATGTCCATCTTCTGCCAAATCCTCCTATATTAATATCAGCCGAAGCAGAGTCAGAGGATATTCCTATGTTTGTAAACGTAGAGTTTTCTATTATCCAATCTTGGGCATAAGCTGTATTCGTCAAACCTGATGCAAAAATACCTTGTTGGGTAAGTCCTGAAAAATCACAATAAGTCACCAAATTATTTGAACTACCCTTTAACAAAACAAGACCTTTTAACGAAGTTGTAAATCGCAGATTGATAAATTTCGTGTAATCAATATTTATGCCTGATAGTGATTTCTGGAGTTCTGCTTTTGTTCCGGTGCTATTGCAATCTCCATTATATGTGATATAGGAGTTTATCGCCCCACTTGATGAAGTAGTAAGTGAACTTGTCGATAGCACTCCACCTTCAGCACATATACATATAACATCACCTGGTGCGAATGTTTGAGTATTATGAGTTGCCGCACTCATAGCAGTAGCCGCAGCATCACATGATGTTGTAGCCTCTTTGTTTGCCGCAGTACCATCCTCACGGGTATAGTAAGTTTCCCCAAAGCACACGTGAGGAATCAGCAGGAATAATAAGAGTAGTTTTTTCGGTATAACGGTAGATACTTGCATGTGTCTCACCTATCCTTACAGATCCGAGCAATAATTTCCCTATACTCGCCCAAGACTGCTTCACGCGAATATTGAAAAAACAGTTTCTCCGATCCAAACTGTTCATCAAGCGTGCCGTTCAACCAGCATTCGTACATGCACTGTAGTGCATCGGCAACCGCTTCCGCCCGCCGTCCATCAACAGCAATTCCGCCGCCCTGTTCTTTCAAAATATCAGCCAATGTTCCGACTGAAGGCGAAATTGCCAGTATTGGTCGACCGGTTCTGACAAAATCCACAAACTTGGACGGCAGAAATATCCCTTCTTCAACCTGCGCCTCAACGATCACCAGAACATCGGCGGTAGCAAGCACGGCTGGCATTTCCATATAGGGGCGGCTACTCTCAATCCTGACCAAGGCTTCAACACCGTGAGACTGCGCGGCATTACGCACATCATCCGGTCGATCTACGATGAACACTACCGAAAAATCCCGAAGCGTCTCGTTTCTTTCCCGGAACAGCTTGACTCCTTCAAGGAACACATCAGGAGAACGCGGCGGCAGCAGACTCCCCGCATGCATAAGGGTGAAGCCACGTCCCTTGTTAGAGGACTGCACACCTTTATCCAAAGCAATGTGAGGAATAACAGAGCTTTTTTCGTAAGTACCTTTTGGCAGATAATCGGTGATGTATCTGCGAAGTCTTTCAGAAGGGAAGGTATGCCAGTCTGCCCGATTGGCAACCTCATGGTAGAAACGGCTTTTCCAGAATCCAAGCGGCGCATGCTTGCCTTTGCCCCCGGCATAGGGTGGAGGAAATTTTTCCGAAGGTATAGGGTCGTTCCAGTTGGCTATCCATGGAAGCCCGGTCATCTGCGCTGTAATTAGACCAGACAAATGGGCCATGTCTGGCATTGCTCGGGAGATGATGCAATCATAATGCTTTCCTACCATCAGTTGCCGGGCAGTCTCCACTGCCGGCAAAGCCCAGCGCCCCCCAGCAACCAGATGGCCAAACTTAAAGAGGGTTTGTACCGCCACCAAAAACTGGCTGGCTGCAGTTTTATTTCGTTGCACAACCGACACAGAACATTCTGCAAGGCCTGGCCATGCATTCGGATCTTGCGGATACCAATGCGTAGCAAGCGCCATCGTTAGCACATCAACCTTCCAACCACATTCGAGAACAGCCAAGACCAGATTAGCATTGACAAACGCCTCAGGGTTACCGGGGGGAAAACAGGCAGGAGCAAACATAAGAATACGAGGGTGTTTGTTGTTATCGGTCATATAAATATCGTCGGACATACAGATTGCTTACATCATGTGATCCACAGAAATCGCAGTCAATTCTTTCAGGTTCTTCATGATGCCATTTTTTCATGGCATGTCTCCATTGCTTATTGTCACAGGTTTGGTGCGCAGGCTACGTAAAACAAACCAAAGTGCAGGTGACAGGGAAAGCAAGAGCAGCATTACAGAAATAAGATAAGAATCCGTTGCCATGACTGCAGAACCCATCCCCACGGCCAGCAACATCACAGAAAAGAGGATCAGCTTCCATTGCGAGAAAACAGATGACGGGGCAAGCTTAATTTCTACATACAGCATCTGCCAAACCGTATGTAAAAGATATGCCAATAGATACGCTGCAGCCAGCCCCTGTGCTCCCATTGAGGGAACCATGAAATATGCCCCAGCGACAAGAACTGCCGCCCATCCGATGTTCATTGCCATGCCGGTCCACATCCTTCCCGAGCCCGCAAGAGCCGTTCCGACTGTATTGTTCACGACCATCAGAAAACAGGAGACCATTAGCAAAGCCATTACCGGCGCCGAGCCGCTGAACCCTCTGCCGAAAAGAGTAGCCAACGGTTTATTCAGAACAATCAACATGATAGTCAACGGCAGGCAAACGACCCATGTTGCCCGCAAATTGAGAGTAACTGTCTGGGTGAAGGCGATGCTGTTATTCTGCCCATGAGTATCGGAGAGGACTGGCAACATGACAGAGGCAAAGAGACCAGGGAGAAACAATATGATTGCGCGCCATTGATTCGCTGCATTGAAGAGACCCAATTCACCGTATCCCCCCGCTCGATTCACCAGAATAAGATTGGTCAACCAGGTTACCGGCGCCAACATTAGGCCAGACAGCATCGCCGGCAGGGCAAACTTCCAGAGAACAGGCCATTCGCTCCAGAGGGAATGGCTATATGCAGCTGTGATGGAATAGTCTTTGTAACGGCTCCGCAGGGCGAAAGAACAGAGAAGAACGCCTAACGCGGCATTCACGGTTAAGGAAGCAATCGCCCCCGCAACACCGAAATTCCAGACAAGCGGTATTGCAACCAGAGGAGCGGCAACCCCCTGCAAGATATTAATCCTGGCAACGCTCCGAAATGCCTCGAAACCTGCCAGAATTCCCAGCAGCACACTGTTCAAAGTTAAATAAAAGAGCAGAAGCGAGCCGGCCCTCAACACAACAGCAATTTCAGGGCGATGCAGCGTCTCTGCTGCCAGCCATGGAGATATCAGCACACAGGCTGTCGCTAATATTCCACCGCTTACCAACGAGATAAGTAAAGTAAGATTCGAAATTTTCCCAGCCTTGACCGGGTCCAACCGACGGTATTCAGCCACATATTTTGTTGCCGTCGATCCCAATCCAAAACCGGCAAGTACACCGAACATTCCCATGGTGCTCTGCACCATCCCGAATTCGCCAAACCCTTCTTTACCGAGAATCCGGGCAATAATGATGCTGGAAACAATTGCGAACATGCGCGAGACAACTCCACCCAGCAAGGCCCAGAAAGCCCCACTGGCAAGTCTGTAGGCAATTGGAGATTTAACCAACTTCTCCCTGACCCCTCTGAATCGCGTCGACATGCAGGCTCCAAAAAATAACATTAAAAAACAATCCTTGCGATTATTTTCGTAATCCTCTCCGCCGCCCTTCCATCACCATAGGGATTGTGGGCCGTGCTCATCTGTCGGTAGGCGTCCTGATCATCAAGGAGCGCCTGTGCAGCCCCGACAATAGATTCTCTCCTGGTTCCCACGAGCCTGACCGTCCCGGCTTCAACAGCTTCCGGTCGTTCGGTGGTTTCGCGCATGACCAGCACCGGCTTGCCGAGGGATGGCGCCTCTTCCTGCACACCACCGGAATCAGTGATGATGAGATAAGAACGATTCATCAGATAGACGAATGGGAGATAATCAACCGGTTCTACGAGGTGAATGTTCTTCAGACCGCTCCCTCCCATGATGCGCTGCACCGGAGCCTGAACATTGGGGTTAAGATGTACCGGATAGAGAATCTGTGAATCGGAATAAGCTGCAGCGATATCCACCAATGCCTGGCAAATATTTTCAAATCCTTCACCGAAATTTTCCCGCCGATGGGCGGTAACCATAATCAGCCGCTTTGCCGGGTCAAGAAACTCGAATTGTTGATCGAATTGAGCCCTCAACGCCTGCTGGGTTTCTAGCTTGTCAACAACAGAGAGGAGTGCATCAATCACAGTATTACCGGTTATGAAAATGGTCTTATCAGGGATACCTTCTTCCAGAAGGTTCTGCCGTGCTTTAGCAGTCGGCACAAAATGAATATCGGTAAGTACTCCTGTCACAGTCCGGTTGATCTCCTCGGGAAAGGGGGCAAATTTGTCATGAGTCCGCAAACCCGCCTCCACATGACCAACACGTATCTTACAATAATACGCAGCCAAGGCTGCCGCCATGGTAGTGGTCGTATCACCATGAACCAGCACCAGATCCGGCTGCTCCTTCACTAATACTTGTTTTACCCCTTGCAGCACATTACAGGTGATGTCAAACAGGTCCTGACCCGTCTTCATGATGTTTAGATCATAGTCAGGCACAATGTTAAACAGATTAAGGACTTGATCCAGCATTTGCCTGTGCTGTGCCGTTACGCAGACAAGGCACCTAAAAAGTTCTGAATGCTCCTGTAACTTTTTGATCACAGGCGCCATTTTGATGGCCTCAGGTCGCGTACCAAAAATAGAGAGTATTTTTCTTGGAGTTATTTTCAAAATTGATAGCCTTTCGACAGAATAGGGTTCCGTGTTGCTTTTTTCTAGTATTTCGATTCACTAAAATATTTACTCAACTTCTGAGTTGGCGTAACTAGTTAAATATTCGTTTAAAATCGCATTACCCCTACTCTCTTTTGGGACAGCATTGTCGAAATCAACAGAAATTTCAAAAAAAAATTTAATGATTTCAAGGGTCAGAAAACCAGCCTTCTGGGCTTAAAATGCCATTTATTAATGTTTCAACTTTCTGAGTTGTTGATTTGTGCGAACTTACAATGAGTTGTTTGAAAAAAACAACAGGAAATCCGTCATGCCGGACTTGATCCGGCATCCGATAAACTCCCGGATATCATAAATACTGGATTCCGGCTAAAAACATGCCGGATTGACGACCGGCAATAATGTCATATAATTTACGATTTCAATCTGTTATGCCAACTCAGAAAGTTGAATTACTTATAAAATTCCCAGCAAAACCCAAGCCACTGTAACTGATGAAAATACAGGGCAGATAATGGACAGATCCAAATTTATATGCAATTCCTTATCCAGACATGCTGGTGAATTCTAAGAAAAAGGATTATAGCCGGAAGTAAACTATACAAGGAGAATATTATGAAATTATTAGAAAATAATTATACTTTCTTATTTTATTCAGCTTTTTTTATTTCGGGAACTTAGCGATTGTCAATCGAGACATTATATCATTAATTTATCAGGACCTGCCTGGACTTTTTTTATGCATTGTTAATTTCATACGCATTAGAGCCGGTCAGCTTTTTTCTTTTTGTACTAATCCAACTATATGCAATTTTTATGAAAAATATTTCCAACCAGAACCTCAAAACAACGCAAAAAAACAATAAGAAAAAAGCTCTTATTTCCTACCGGCCAAGACGGCGCCTATCTGGCCGAACTGGTGGCAAAGATTGTCGGTTTCACAGGTGAGATTATATTTGATTCCTCAAAACCGGATGGAACGCCCCAGAAGCTGCTGGATGTTTCACGCCTGAACCAGGCGGACTGGTCGCCGTCGATCAGTCTCGAGCAGGGCATCCGTGAGGTTTACCAGTGGTAT
>Ga0180007_10003243_pt1 | contig 18334 bp, 17 predicted proteins | sample MM_PC_MetaG_FD_121122 | JGI IMG/M metagenome (GOLD analysis project Ga0180007, IMG submission 121122) | Groundwater microbial communities from the Aspo Hard Rock Laboratory (HRL) deep subsurface site, Sweden - MM_PC_MetaG | ecosystem: Environmental > Aquatic > Deep subsurface > Groundwater... | reverse complement strand
GGAAGAACTTTATGGTCGCCTTGCAATATATTCCATGTAAATTCAATGTGTTACATTGTAAGATAACCAGACTCACCACCTGGTTGTCTTAATCTGTAAAAGCGTTCGCGAAAATCGGTGTTTGACGTAAAGGAATGACACCATGTTCAATCCGGAAAAATTATTGGGCAGTATGCTGAAGGACGGCCTTTCCCGCGGCGGGATGGGAAACAACATGAAGGCTCAGGTCGGCTTGGGATTGCTGGGCCTGGCCTTTGGGGCAATGGAACATTTTGCCAATAAATCCTCATCCCCGCCACCGGCTTCGCAGTATGACCCAAGAGGCGCGGTGCCTCCACCTTCTCCTGGAATGACTGGAGCTATTCCACCGGAAATGCCCCCGGTCCCTCCATCGGCCCAACCCGACATGACTGCGCCGCCCCCGCCACCGGGACCTCCGCCTGTCTCTTCCGGCTCTCCCGCCAGACAGAACGATGCCGTGCTGCTGATCCGGGCCATGATCGCCGCGGCCAGCGCGGACGGCATGGTCGATCAGGAAGAGCGGCAACGAATCCTGGAAAAGTTTCGTGGCGCGAACCTGAGCCAGGAGGAACAGAATTTTCTGGCAGGGGAACTGCTCAGTCCCGCCGGAGTCGAGCAGTTGACCGCCGAGGCCCATTCCGTGGAGACGTCCAGGCGGATTTACGCGGTTTCTCTGGTTGCCATTACGGTTGATACCGATGCGGAGCGGACCTATCTGCAGAACCTTGCTGAACGGTTGAGTCTGTCCGCCGAGGAGCGTGATGCCATACACAGAGAGTTGGGGATCGCGGGGTTGTAACCCGCAGCAGGGGCCGTACTCTCATTTACGTTTTTCGCTTTTTTGATTTGCTGTGGACCGGAGCCACGCCGATGATGCCGCTTTAGGGGAGATAGGTCTCCAGTCTGCGGGCCACGTCGAGGGTTTTTGTCCTGATCTGCTCCATGTCCTTTGCCGTGTTGTTTAATCCTGCATACTGCCAGGTTTCAAAGCGGGTCAGCAGTTCCTTGACCTGGGCCACCAGTGCTTCATCAACGTACAGGGCCAGCAGAGCCGGTTCCACATCATGGAAGGTGAGGGCTCCGGCATTTTTCTGCAGTTTCACGGCCAGGTATTCTTTCAGCGACGAGGAGAGATTTTCCGGAGCAAGCGAGGGGTCGGCAAGCTGGCGTTCAAGTGCGGCCAGGGCTTGTTTCGTTTTGCGCCGTCCGCGGTCGTTCTCTCTTCTGTTTTTCATGAAGCGGGCCAGTCCGATCAGGAAAAACAGCAAAGGAGGCGCAACAAAAAGCAGCAGCCATTGGTCAAACTGGTAAGAGCTGGCCCGCTGGTCAATGAGCGCCTCCTCTCCTGCATAGTTTGGGGCCAGGCCTTTTTCGGCAGCTTTGAGTTCCTTTTGTCCGACAGCGGCAGTCTTGCCTTCGGCATCGGTTGCGGTGACAACCCTGGCCGTATGCACGGTAAGCGGGATAGGAGCTGTGCTGGCAAGCTGGTAACTCTTTTTAGCCGGATCAAAATAGTTCAGGGCAATGGGCGGGATGGCCGTGACCGAGGTGTCTTTCACCCGGATGGTCTGGGTGAATATCTTCTTGTTGTCCTCCATGTCGCCTGCTGCGATTTCCTCTGGAATTTTGAAGGATGAGGCGGGCAGAAAGCGGGCAAGATCAGGGAGTTTGGCCTGCCGGGCAGAGGGTCCGCTGACGGTGATGGTCAGGGTAACCGGGTCGCCGATGTTTACATTCTGGGGAACGGCATCGGCCTGGATGGTATAGTCACCCACCAGGCCGGAAAAGTCTGCTGGTTTGTCCTGCTCGGGCAGGGGAAGCACGGTTAACTCCGGGGTATTGGAGGGCACCACCAGGGTGCGGTAGACAGGTTGGTTGCTGTTGCCGAAAAAATTATCAAAACTGCCGAAACCGTTGAATGGGGCTCGTCTTGATGACTGGCGGAAGCCGGAAACGGTCTGGCAGGCCACTGTTGCCTGGGGCAGGGTAAAGCTGCCCGCCTCTTTGGGCAGCAGCAGATACTGGAAGGTGACCGTGAGAAAGTCCCGGCCGGCAAACTCGCCCCGGCCTTTGGTGGCCACAACCGCCTCGCTGCCAATGGGGATTTTTATTTCATCCTGGCCTGCTCCAGCGCTTTTGCTGTCCAGCGGTACGGCGGAAAACCGGGGATCATCAACCACCGGCAGCTGGAATTCAAAGCCATTGACATCCTTGCCCACAAACCAGGTGACGGTCATGGTCACCGGTTCGCCCACGTAACATTTGCCGGTGGAAAGGAAAATCCGTAATTTGAGATCATCCGTTTCTTCAGGCTTGCTGGCAGTGATGGTCACCGGTTGGGTGTCATAGGTGCGGCCATCGACTTCAACGCTAATGGCCGGGATGGTTAGACTGCCGGCCCGTTTGGGGGTGATGGTGTAATTGAAAAAATAGGCATGGTTGGTGATGCGTTCCCATTTGCCGTTGATATTGGTGACCGAGGTGCTGCTGTTGCCCTGTCCGCCCCGCTCCTGCACGGTGAAATCAACGAGCTGGGAGAGATCCGGGGGTTGGGCCGAGTCAGCGCCGTTGACCTGGATCTGCATGGAAAGAGGCTCGCCGATGCTGGCTTCCTGGCGGTCCAGCACGGTCTCCACTGAGATGTCCGCGGCAGCAAACAGAGTTGCGGCAACCAACAGCTGCAGGCTGAGGAGCATGAAGGTGAGCAAAAAGGCTTGGTTGGTTTTTTTAGGGTAATTTTTCATTATTTCTTCTACCGTAAGCGATCACTGCTGAGAGCGTCTTGCCGCGTCACCAGTCCTTCTCCACGGCGTCGGGCGCCAGGCGCATCCGCTGCATGCGCATTTCCTGTAATTTTTTTTCCGCGTTCAGGATGGCTTCAACCATTTGATCCGTGTGTTCCTTGTCCTGGTCCGTCTGTTCCGGGGCCATGGATTGTTCCTGGCCGTTTGTCCCTTCCTGGTTCTGCTGCTGGTTCATCTCCCCCTTGGACTGTTTATCCTGTTGCTGCTGCGGGGAGGATTCCTGTTTATTCTGGGCCTGTTGTTTATTTTGTTCAGCGTCCGGCTGCTCCTGTTGTTGTTTCTGCTGGTCGTCGTCGCCGTTCTGAGGATTCTCCTGTTGCTTTTGCTCCTCCTGCTGTTTCTGCTCCTGGTTTTTTTTCTTCTGTTGTTCTTCTTGCTGCTTTTTTTTCTGTTCGTCAAGCTGCAGCTCAATTTCCTTTATCTTGCGGCGGCAGATTTCCAGATTGCGTCCGGCCCCGGCAAGTTTCGGGGAAAGCTCCAGGGCCTTCTGATAGAAACCGGCGCTCTCCTTGAGATCAGCGAGTTTCCCCTCAAGATCCTTTTTCTGTTCGGTGCTCTGAAAACGGGCGTTGCCCCGGTTGAACCAGCTTCTGGCCAGCAGATCCGGATTCTTTTCATTGGCAATACTCTTTTCAAAAGCGGATTCCGCCTCGGCGAATTTCCCCTGGCGATAGAGGCTGTCCCCTTTATTGAACCCCGCGGCCGGCTGATCCGGTTTGGCGGCCAGCGCCTTTTCATACAGGGTCTGGGCCTCACTGAACTTGCTGTTGTCGTATGCCTCATTGCCGGCATTGATCAGCGAGCGGGCTGATGCAAGGCAGGGGGCCGGCTGCAGCACCGGCAGCAAGGCCAGGGCAGCGATGAGGAGAACACGGCCGATTACGCCTTCAACGGCTAACAGGAGAATGGCCGCGGCTAGAAAGATCTGGAACTTCTCATCAAAGCGTTTGATGGTTTTTGAGGCAAGCTCTTTTTGCTCGGCCGAGGCCACCAGGTCGAGATAGACCTCGCCCAGATCCACCGTGCCGGTTTCCACCGGCAGGTAGCGGCCGCCCGGCGTGGCCTCCGCCATCTTGCGCAGGGTCTCGCCGTCCAGTTTGCTCCACACCTCCCGGCCATTGTATTTGAGAAAGCTTGTTTTGCCGTCAGCCGTGGTGATGGGGATGCGCTGCCCTTCTTTTTCGTCGCCCAGGCCGATGATCAACAGTCTGATGCCGGCATCGCCGATTTTCTGGGCGGCCTGCACCGGAAAGCTCTCGTGATCCTCGCCATCGGTGATCATGACAATATCTTTAAACTGTTTTTCCTGATCATCAAAGACCTGATGTATGGTGGTGCGCAGTGCGTCGCCGATCAGGGTGCCGCCCTGGGGAACACTGTCCGTGTTGATATTGTCCAGCATCATCAGAAAAAAGCCGTAATCCTGGGTCAGGGGACATTTTACCACGGCACTGCCGGCAAAGGCCACCAGGGCGATGCGGTCGCCCTGCAGTTTTTCCACACAGTCCCGGATGGCCAGTTTGGCCCGTTCCAGGCGGTTGGGCTTCAGGTCAGTGGCCAGCATGCTTTTCGACACGTCGATCATGAAGACCAGGTCCCGGCCGGAGCGTTTAATGGTGGTCTCCTGCAGGTTCCAGGCCGGTCGGGCCAGGGCGATGATCATGCAGGCCAGGGCCAGACAGAAAAGCAGAAAGCGGCGGCCTCGTTTGGGGGAACGGGTTGTGTTGTTGTATTTGTCGGCCAGGGCCGGTTGGATAAAGGCGGACATGGCCTTGCGGCGCCGGGCGGCGGCATGGAGAAAGAGCAGCAGCAGCAGCGGCAGCAGCCAGAGCAGCAGAAACATGTGGATGTCGGTAAAATGGATATCGCTCATGGTATCTTCCGCAGTAGGGTGGCCCGCAGAGCCATTTCCATGACCAGCAGGATCAGGGCCGTGATGACGAAAAAGGGGAAATGTTCCGCATAGTCAATATGGCGGACACTCTCAATCTCGCTTTTTTCCAGCCGGTCGATCTCCCCGTAAATAGTGCGCAGACTATCGGCATCAGAGGCCATGCGGAAGATGCCGCCGGTGGTGTCCGCTATTTCCTTCAGCGTCTTCTTGTCCACTCCCCGCGCCATCCGGTTCATGCGGGCAAAAAATCCCTGGATGCCGCTCAGGTCGATATCCTCGCCGATGCCGATGGTGTAGATCTTGATGCCCCACTGGGCGGCAAGCTTGGCCGCCTCCGGCGGAGCGAGGTTGCCGGCATTGTGCGCTCCGTCGGTGAGCAGGATGATGATTTTGCTTTTTATCTCGTAATGACCGCTGCTGTCATTTTTATACTCTTTGGACATGACCTCTTCCGCCTTCTGCAGGCGGGCCGCGGCCAGGGCGATGCCGTCACCGATGCTCGTGCCGTCCTCGGCCCGGTTGGTCACCAGCTGGATTTTATCCATGAAGCCGTTGAGCGCCTCGTGGGCCAGGGTCAGGGGGCAGACTGTTTCCGGGTAGCGGGCAAAGCTCACCAGGCCGATGAGGTCATTGGGGCGTCCGGTAAGCTGTTTACCGTTGCCGTTGACAAACTCCTCGAATACTTTCTTGACCACCTCCAGGCGGTTGGTGGCCGTGTTGTTAAAGACCATCTCTTCCCCCATGCTGCTTGAGCGGTCGATGACCATTTCAATGGCAATGCCGTGGCTGATGTCATAGGTTTTTTCAATGCCCTGCTGGGGCCGGGCCAGGCCCGTGACCAGCAGAATGAGGGAAAGCACCCGCAAAAACAGCGGCAGCGCGGTAAGTCGCTGCCGCCAGGAGATGCTAACCTGCGCGAACAGGGAAGTGGCGGAAAATTTAAGGGCCTGGGGGTGTTTTCTGCCAAGCTGGTAATAGAGTAGCAGCGGGATGAGCAGCAGGGCCACAAAGGCCCAGGGCGTGGCAAATCTCATCGCAGGCCCTCCCCGGTGCTGCCCGGCATAACCTTTTCGCCGCTTGTCCGGATGAACTCGCGGCACAGCTCGATGCCGGACTCCACCTCCTGCCGGTCAGGGATGATGCGGGCGAATTTGATCAGATCGCAGCGGCCGAGAAAGTCCCTGAGCAGCTGTTTCTGTTCCTGGCTGAAAACAGGGGCCTGGCGCAGGGAGTCGAGGAATTCCTCGGTGGTCTGTTCCGGTGCCTTCAGGCCGAAGCGGGCCTCGATGTAATGGCGCAGGATCAGGGTCAGCCTGGCGTAAAAATGGGCAAAGTCGCTGCCTGCTCCCTGCTCGTGCAGTAGGCGGTCGATTTCAGCCAGGGCCGCCACATGCAGCGGTACCGGCGGGGGCGGGGGCTGGTGCTTCCTGTGTCTGCGCCACAAATAGAAGAGCAGGGCAAGCAGCAGCACAACGGCAGCGCCGGCCAGCAGGTAGTAAAGGGTCGGCAGGGGCTGGGCCAGCGGGGCGTAGATATCGGCAATCTGCGGGTCTTTTTCATTGCTGCCCAGAAAGGAGGTGACCGTAATGGTGCGGGCCGGGATGGTCACCTCGGTTTTTTGCTCAGGGTGCTGTGTATCCTGGGCAGTGATTGTCATGGCCGGAATGGAGTACTCGCCGGGCAGATAAGGGGTAAGGGTCAGGGTGCGGCTCTGCCTGAGTTGGGCGCCGATCAGTTCCTTGGGCGCCGGGGTGGTGCCGGCCAGGGTGAAATCGCCCAGGGCGCTGTCGGTAAATTCCGGGAAGCTGACGCTAAAATCCTCCGGCGCCGTGGCGGCCAGGGTGAGCTGTATACTCTCGGCAATGGAGATCTGCGAACTGGAAAGAATGATCTGCACGGTTAACTCGCCGCTGTGCAGTTCCTCGGTGACAGGGGGGGCGACAGGGGTGCCGCTCTCCGCAGACTCTTTGTTCCGGCAGCCGGCGAGCAGCAGGCCCAGGGCGCAGATAAGGGCGAGTAATGGCAGAAAAATCGGTTTTCGTAACATGGTAATCAGCGGCGCCGCCGTTCACGCATCCGGAAAAAACGGACCAGGTCAAGCACATAATCCTGGTTGGTCTGCAGCGGTATGTGGTCCACCCCCATGGCAGCGAATTGACCGGCCAGATCACTTAATCTCCGGGCGGCAGAGGCGGCAAAGGCGCGGCGCACCTCAGGGCTGCTGCTGTCTATCGTGATCCGTTTGCCGGTTTCCGCGTCCTCAAGCTCAATGAGTCCGGCTGCGGGCAGTTCCCGCTCCCGAGGGTCGGTGATGGAAACAGCGATCAGATCATGGCGGCGGGCGATGATGCGCATGGGGATGAAGAAATCCTGATCAATAAAGTCCGAGACCAGAAAGGCCACCGAACGCTTGCGGCTGATCCTGCCGAAAAAGTGCAGGCTTGCAGCAATATTGGTTCCGCCCCGCTCCGGGGAAAAGCTGAGAATTTCCCGGATAAGGCGCAGGACATGGGTGGTCCCCTTTTTGGGGGGGATGAACAGCTCCACCGTGTCGGTGAAGGCGACAAGCCCCACCTTGTCATTGTTCTTGATGGCGGAAAAGGCCAGCAGGGCGCACAGTTCCGCGGCCACCTCGTTTTTCAGGCGCTGCTCGCTGCCAAAGGCGCCGGAGGCGGAAAGGTCCACCAGGAAAAAGATGGTCAGCTCCCGTTCCTCCACATACTGCTTGATGTACGGGTGTCCGGTGCGGGCGGTGACATTCCAGTCAATGGTGCGGATGTCGTCGCCGGGCTGATAGGCCCGCACCTCGTCGAACTCCATGCCCCGGCCCTTGAAGACGCTTTCATACTCCCCGGCCAGGATGTCGTTTACCGCCTTGTTGGTGTAGATGCGGATGGTACGGATTTTGGCGGCCAGTTCACTGTTGATCATGGTACCTCAACCGTGTCGAGTATCTGCTGGATCACATCCTCGCTGGTTTTCTCCTCCGCCTCCGCCTCATAGGTGACGATGACCCGGTGGCGGAGCACATCCATGGCGATGGTTTTGATATCCTGGGGGGTGACAAAGCCGCGGCCGGCCAGCAGGGCGTTGGCCTTGGCCGCCTTGGCCAGAAAGATGGTGGCCCTGGGGGATGCCCCGTACTGGATGAGGTGACGGATGCTCATTTTGTAAGCCTCGGGATTGCGGCTGGCGTCCACCAGATTGACGATGTATTCCTCTATCCTGCTGTCCAGATAAATCTGCTCGGTTTTACGGCGCAGCCGCCGGATATCCTCGGGGTTGATGACAGTGGTTACCCTGGGCAGCTCGGATGAGGATGCCATGAGCCGCAGAATCTGCTGTTCCTCGCTTTTGGAGGGATAGGTGACCTTGAGTTTGAGCATGAAACGGTCAACCTGGGCCTCGGGCAGGGGGTAGGTGCCTTCCTGCTCAATGGGATTCTGGGTGGCCAGCACCATGAAGGGGTCATCCAGCGGAAAGGTGTGGTCGCCGATGGTGATCTGGCGTTCCTGCATTGCTTCCAGCAGGGCGCTTTGCACCTTGGCCGGGGCACGGTTTATTTCGTCGGCCAGGATTATATTGGCGAAAATCGGCCCCTTCCTGGTGGTGAAATCCCCTGTTTTCGGATTATAGATCAGGGTGCCGATCAGATCGCCCGGCAGGAGATCCGGGGTGAACTGAATTCTCTGAAACGAGGCTTGGATGGCCTGGGCCAGGGTGGTGACGGTCAGGGTCTTGGCCAGGCCCGGCACCCCTTCAATGAGAACATGGTTGTTGCAGAGCAGGGCCACCAGGAGCCGTTCAACCAGTTTGTTCTGTCCCACGATGAGCTTGCCGATTTCTCGGCGTATCTGGTCAAGAAGCAGAGCTTCCGTCTCGATTTCTCTGGTCAGTTGCTGGACATCTGTTGTCATTGCCTCTCCTTATCCGTATTGTTATTTTTTACGGATAGACATTTTTCCACCGGAAATGTTGCAGATTTTTTTAGCAAAGGAGCATTTTGGGAAGCAAATTGCAAGTGTCATGGCTGTAAATTTTGCTGAGAAAAATATAACACATCAAGTTTTATTCATGCTAGTATCTGTAGTATTATGTTAGGGATAAGCTGTTTTATCCTCCAGGGCTGATGGGACTGGACCTGATTTTTTCTGCTATGGTATGAGGAGTTGCATGGGATCAGACGGCAACGGCGGACATGTTTATGATCTGCGCCGCATTGAAGATGTTTTTGCCTGCCTGGAAATTATCAGTATTGCCCGCGGGACATTGTTCGGCATTGATCCGGTTCTGTCCAGGCGGATGGAAAAGGTGAGTGATGCTTTGGGCGCCTTTTCACAGCTGGTTCTGGAGGGCGGTCTGGCTGATCTGGCAGATGAGAGGGCTGAAGAGTTGGCCGTTGAGGCGGGACCGGCTGAAGAAACTCAGGATGTCGAAGTGCCGGAAAATATTTTTTCCGACCTGACCATTAATGTAAAAACCACTCCAACTGCGACCCCCACCCAAGATACTCCCCCGGCGGACAGGAAAAAAGCGGGTGCCGGGGATGAGGAAAATGGTATTATTGATATTCTGACAGGGGAGAGAATAAAGTAGTTGCCTACCTGCTGATCGTAAATCTTGCAGGTTCTCGCCGGTCCGTCAATGCAAAATTGATTAACAACTTTTTGATATATTGTGGAGTTCGTGCATGGCTAAGATTCTCGTCATTGATGATGAAGAACAGATCCGCGGGTTACTGAAGCGTATTTTTCAAGCGCAGGGGCATATGGTGATCACTGCCGACAATGGGGCGGTGGGGCTGAAGATGATGGCCCAGGAAACGTTTGATCTGGTCATTACCGATATTTTCATGCCTGAAAAGGAAGGCATGGAGACGATCATTGAGATAAAACGTGTTTTTCCCGCCGTAAAAATTCTGGCTGTTTCCGGTGGAGACAGCCAGGGGTGTGATTACCTGCCCATGACAAAGCCGCTGGGCGCTGACGCCAGCCTGAACAAGCCTTTTAGCAATGAAGATATCGTCAGACTTGTCAATGGACTGCTGGCGTGAAAATCCCTGCCTGAAGCAGGCATCAGCAAGGCAAAGCACTGAGTGAGCAGAGTGATTTGCCTTGCATTGGATGTCGGCTGATTGTCTGTCAGATCGTTCGGCAGAGCCTGCCAAATCCTCCTGGTATTGTGCCGGATGCCCAGTAAATCGTTCCCTGTTTGTAATCGCAGAACCAGTAGCCGCAGGGATCGCGTCTTCCGGCCAGAAAGATAAACGGCTGATTGGCGGAAAAGCATTTATGCAGGTAAAGACCCTTGTCGTTCTGTTCCGCTTCCATCAGCGAGAGTGCCTCTTCCATTGACGGCAGCCGCCAGTTGTCATAGCCGGCAAACCTGCTGTCATTCATCTTCTTGATATACGCCTGGGTTTTGCGGATGCTGGTAATGTCGTTGCCGCCGCTTTGCCACATGATGCCCGTCACCTTGTCGGTCACGGTCAGTCCGTCATGGTTGTCAACCAGGAAATTGGAGAATTTCCCCTTCATGTTGTACTGGGTGTCAAAAAAATTTCCGGCCCTGATAATGGCGTCCGCATCCTTTTCCCGCAGGTCCCGGGGAGCGCTGTTGAGAGTGACTCTGGTCAGACCGGCCGGCAGATCGGCATCCCGGCCCGGCAATGGTGTTCCCATATTCTCTTTTTCAATGGTGTCGTCATAGGGTATCACTTTGGAGTCGTCGTCGGTGTCGACCACATTTTCCTTCAGCCATTTTTTCAGAGGGTCGTCAATGGCATAACTTTTATCCAGGCCCATGGTTTTCCCCTGGGATTTTACCGCATTGTCGATCAGTTCCTGGGGTGCGTCAATCCGTGCCAGGACCCGGGCAAATTTAATGCCCCGTTCCATCAGGCAGAGAATGGCCGGTTCTTCCCAGGAGTCAATGAAGAAATAGTAAAATTTTTCCTTGGCGCTCTTGATCCGTTCGCGGCCACCCCAGCTTTCGAATATAGCGAAAGTTTCCGCCGGGATAAGCTGCCAGTCAATGGTGGGAGTAACATCTGCCGTGTAGCCTATTTTTTCAAATAATCCCATTTTCTTCTCCTTTTGTGAAATGGTTACCGGGGTAAATTTCTGGAAGCCGTGTCGGCGTTTTTTCAAGGTTGCTTATCTTTAAAAATAAACAAATATGGCACCAAAGTAAATAGTAATTATTATCTTTTTTGTGTTTGCTGAAAAATTGTCAGGTTCACCAATCAGTCAAGGGGAGATAGTTTGTTTATCCTGTTGTCGATTGGGTTATAATGAAGAACAAAAATTTGAGTCAGTAAATTTGTGCGAGGTAGCTTCAACACATGAAAAAAACAGAGACAATACTTTTGCTGGGCGATTCGCTGGTTGAATTTTTTGACTGGCAGGCTCGTTTCGCAGAGATGATCATGATCAACCGCGGAGAGGCCGGGGAAAGGGTCAGGGAACTGCTGGACCGGGTTTCCGGCGAGCTGGCCGCAGCGGGCAAGGTGGATGTGGTGGTTATCATGATCGGCGCCAACAATCTGGCCGGCGGGGATTACACCTTTCTGCGGGATTACGAAGAGATCCTGCTCAGGGTGCGCCAGGGGCTGCCTGCGGCCCGTATTGCCGTAACCAGTTTGCTGCCGTTTCGTTTTTCCTGGCTGGCGGCCGATGCTGTTGTGCGGCTCAATGCATCCCTCCGCTCCATAGCCGGTCTCGCCAATGCCGATTACCTTGATGTTTATGCTGCCTTTGCCGCGGCGCAGAAGGCCGGGAAAACCTGTTTTCTGCCGGACGGTGTGCATCTGACCGGCAGAGGATATGAAACCTGGGCACTGGTTCTCGATGCTTATCTAAACACAGCGTCATAAGGGACTCGGAAAATGCCAAAATACCATAACGCATCCCGCCTTCAGGCCATCTTTGGCCGCGCCTCAATCGCAAAATCCTCGCCTGAGCACAGCTACGCCTGCGGTTTTGCTCAAGCGGTGCAACCAAATCTGACCCAAATCCGGGCGCGATCCAGGTAAATTAACATTTTCCGAGTCCCTAAGTCCGATATCCATCCCATCAGCCTTTGTCGTTCGCTGCGGTGCCTGCTCACAGCGCTACACGGCTGCTCCGCCGGCTCCACTCTCGTTTCGCGCCTGGATGGGCGCTTCGAACTTATGACACTGCGTATATCCTGCTGATAAAAGAAAATATTTCCCTGCTTTTTTTTTGCGGGGAGATTGCTTGCTATTTGCAGAAGGCGATGATATTGTTTTACAAAGTTTCATATTTGTTGCAGTATTCCACTTACATTTTCTGTTCACAGTTCGCATATTCTGGAGTGCCTTATGTATGTAAAAATCGACAAGGAATCATTTGAAGTCATCATTTTGACTGTCAGTCTTAAAATCGTTGGCATAGTGCATACACTCCCCCAGGAAAGATTAACGGATTTCATGGCCGAGGCAACCTCGGACTATCTGCCGGTCACTGATGCGTCAATCTATCATCTGGCGGGTGACAAACTGATCGCCAAAACAAAGTTCATGAGTCTGAGCAGAAAAGATGTGACCCTTATTTTCCCCACCTCGGAAATTATAAAATAATACAGCCTCTCATTCCCTGCCTACCTGTCTTCTGATTTGCCTGAGCTGCGCGAAAAGTGTATCATGCGTCGGCGCTGCAATTTTTTTTACGCAACATCAAATTGTCTTTTTCCCTCTTATCGTTTACCTTACATGGATGAACTGCAGCAATAAGCGCGCAGCTAGCGGATCCGGACGGACAGCATAAGAGCTTGTCACCCTCTCGCATGTAAAAAAAATAGGAAAATGGATCAGAAAACAGCAGAATACGAATTAGCTGAAATTACGGCCCTTTATGAGATAACCAGGGTGCTTGCCTCGAGCATGGATCTTCGCGATTGCCTGCAGCAGGTGATGACAATCCTGGCCGAGAAAAAGGGCATGCATAACGGCACTGTCAGCATTGTCAATCCCACCACCGCCATTCTTGAAATAGAGGTGGCCCACGGCATGACCGCCGAGGCCAGAAAACGGGGCAAATATCAGGTGGGGGAGGGGATTACCGGCCGGGTGGTGGCAAGCGGTGCTCCCATCGTTGTGCCGCAGATCAGCGAGGAACCTCTTTTTCTGAATCGCACCCGCTCCCGGGGCGATATCAAGCAGAAGATGGTCTCTTTTATCTGTGTGCCCATCAAGCATGGCCTGCAATCCATCGGCGCCTTGAGTGTGGACCGGGAATACCGGGAAGGGCTGGATTTTGACAAGGATCTCCGTTTCCTCACCATTCTCTCCGGCCTGATTGCTCAGTCCGTTACCCGTATTCTGGCCGTCAACGAGGAGAAAAAAAGACTGGAGCGGGAAAACACCCTGCTGAAAAAAGAGCTGCGCGGCAAATACCAGATCGGTAATATCGTCAGCAACAGCAGCCGCATGCAGGAGGTGTTCGAGATGATCTACCGGGTGGCGGACTCCAATGCCACCGTTCTCCTGCGCGGTGAATCCGGCACCGGCAAGACCCTGGTCGCCAAGGCCATCCATTATAACAGCAAACGGGAGAAGAAGCCTTTTGTGGCGGTAAACTGTTCGGCTCTGCCGGAAACCCTGCTGGAGAGCGAACTCTTCGGCCATGAAAAGGGGGCCTTTACCGGCGCCAACACCCTGAAAAAGGGGCGTTTTGAGCAGGCGGAGGACGGCACCATCTTCCTCGATGAAATCGGCGACCTCAGCCATGCGGTGCAGGTCAAGCTGCTCAATGTGGTGCAGGACCGGGAATTTCAGCGGCTGGGCGGGGTGAAGCCGATCAGGTGCAATGTGCGTCTGATTGCCGCAACCCACAAGGATCTTGAAAAAGCGGTGGAAAGCGGCCAGTTCCGGGAAGATTTTTATTACCGTCTCAATGTCTTTCCGGTGTATCTGCCGCCGCTCAGGGAAAGGCGCACCGACGTGCTGCTGCTGGCCGAATATTTTTTGAATAAGTTCTGCGAGGAAAATCAGAAAAATATTTCCCGCATCTCAACCCCGGCCATTGATCTCCTCATGCAGTACCATTGGCCCGGCAACGTGCGTGAACTGCAGAACTGCCTGGAGAGGGCCGTGCTGATTTGTGATGAGGATGCCATCAAGAGCTACCATCTGCCGCCCACTCTGCAGAGCTCGGAAAGCACCAGCGACAAAAACCCTCTGTCACTGGCCGTCGCGGTGGAGAACTTTGAAAAGGAACTCATTGTCGATGCGCTGAAAAAGGCCAACGGTAATCAGACCAAAACCGCCGAACTGCTCGACACCAGCCTGCGCATCATCAATTACAAGATTCACAAGTATCAAATCGATGTTCAGGATTATAAGGTGCGTAATCCGTGAACATCCTCCTGCATGTCTGCTGCGGGCCCTGCACCATCTATCCCCTTGATGTTTTGCGCCGGGAAGGGATGGAGGTGAGTGGTTTTTTTTACAATCCCAACATCCATCCCTTTCGGGAGTTCAGACAGAGAATCCAGGCCCTGGAGGAGCTGGCCGCCCAGACCGGTTTTCAGGTGGAGATCAGGCGGGACTATGGCCTGCGCCATTTTCTGCGCCAGGTGGTCTTTCATGAGGATGAGCGCTGCGGCCTCTGCTACGGGATGCGTCTTGCCGCGGCAGCGGAGTATGCCGCCGCCGTCAGGGCGGATGCCTTCACCACCACCCTTCTTTACAGCCGCTTTCAGAACCACTCCTTGATCCGGGAACAGGGTGAAGCCCTGGGCAGAAAATACGGGGTCCCCTTTTATTACCGGGATTTCCGACAGGGATGGCAGGAGGGGATCGACAGATCTATTGCCATGGGACTCTACCGCCAGCCCTATTGCGGCTGCATCTACAGCGAGCAGGAGCGGTATGACAGGAGATGGCAAAAGCGCAATAAAAAAGCTGGAGCCAGCCTTGATTGAAAATTTACCACAGAGAGCACAGAGCCCACAGAGTTAACTGACTGTAATAAAAAATATTTCTCTGTGATCTCTGTGGTGGAAGAAAGACTCTTTCCCCTCTTACTTGGAAGAAGAAGGCTGATCCGGCGAAATCCGGCCGAAATCGCCGAATATGGACCAGTCAGGCAGGCCGATCTCCGGTATCCAGTCGCGCCATTTGCCTTTCGGCGGTGTGCCCGCCTGCAGCTGGGCCAGCAGTTCCTGGGCTTGCGGGGCGACCGAGCTGTCCGGATAGTTGTCCAGCAGGTATTCCAGTCGGGTAATGCTCTGTTCCACCTTTTCGGTTTTCATATAAAATCTGGCCACATACAATTCATGACCGGCCAGGAAATCACGACAATCCTTGATTCTTGCCTTGGCCTCTTCCGTGTAGGGAGAAGTGGGATAGAGGCGGATAAGTTTTTCAAAGGCTGTTTCTGCATCGGTGGCGCTGCCCGGATCACGGTCAATGGTGTCTACCTTGCGGAAGTGGCACATGCCGATTTGAAAGTAGATATAGGGGGTTGCCTCATTGGTCGGGTGGTTTTTGGCAAAATCCTCGTAGGCGGTGATCGCCTCGGTGTAATGGCCGAGATAGTAATGGCAGTCGGCTGATTTGAGCTCGGCCATGAGGCTGTAACTGCTGAAGGGGAAACGCTCCTGGATCTCCTGGAAAATTTTCAGGGCGCTGGAGTATTCGGCGTGGGTGAACTCATCGAGACCATTTATGGCCAGAGCTTCAGGGCCTGCCTGCACGGTCTCCGACTCGTCGCTGAACATCGACTTGATATCCTTGAATATCGAGCAGCCGGGCAGCAGAAGCAGAGCTGCGCACAGGAAAAGCAGAGTGAGTTTACCGCAGAGATTACACGTGGGATGATTTGTCAAAAAATATTTCATTTGCATATGGGGAGCTGTGTTTAAAAAAACAAAAGGCACAGATGCGCTGTTTCCCAGCGTTACCTTACCCTGTTCGTTTCAGTTGAGTGAGCCCAGATAATTTTCCGCAGCAAGGCAGGCGACCGCGCCCTCTCCTGTTGCGTTGACAATCTGTCTCACATTTTTGCTGCAGATGTCGCCTGCCGCCATGACTCCGGGCTGGGAAGTCCGCATTTCCTTGTCAGTTATAATAAAGCCGTCGTCGTTATCCAGCTGGTCCAGAGGCAGCATCTCCTTATTGGGACGGATGCCGATCAGCACAAAACAGCCTTTGACGGCAAGAGTCGCCTCTTCGCCGCTCTGGACATTTTTCAGCCGGAGCCCTTCGACTTCCTTGCTGCCGATCACTTCGGTGACTACCGAATCCCAGATGAATTCTATCCTGTCGTTGGCAAAGGCCTTTTCCTGGAGATACTTTGTCGCCCGCAGTTCGTCCCGGCGGTGAATGACTGTGACCCTGGCAGCGAATTTGGTCAGATGGATGGCCTCCTGGATGGCGGTGTCGCCGCCGCCGATCACGGCGATCTCCAGTCCCCGATAAAAGGGGCCGTCGCAGGTGGCGCAGTAAGACACCCCCTTGCCGGTCAGTTCTTTTTCTCCGGGAATGCCGAGCTGGTTGGGCCGGGCTCCTGTGGCCAGGATAACGGCCTGGCTGGTCAGGGTTTCGCCCCCTTCCAGAAAGATCTTTTTGACCGGACCGACCAGATCCATGGATTGTACTTCGCAGAGTTTGGTGGGCAGCTCAAAGCGCTCTGCCTGGGCCGCGAATTTTTCGGCCAGGTCAAAGCCTGTAATCCCTTCCGGGAAACCGGGATAGTTGTCCACCCAGTCGGTATTCATCACCTGTCCGCCGGCAACACCTTTTTCCAGCAGAACAACATTCAGTTTGGCCCGGGCGGCATAGAGGCCTGCGGTGAGTCCGGCAGGTCCGCCGCCCACGATAATCAATTGATAGTCAGTTTCCTGCATTACTACTTTCTACTTTTCAAGCATGGCTACAAGCTGGGTCTTACCAACAGCTCCGGTGATCTGATCCGCGACTTTGCCGTTTTTGAAGAAGATAAGGGTGGGAATGGCACGAATGCCGTATTTGCCCGGGGTTTCCGGGTTTTCGTCCACGTTCATTTTGGCAATTTTCACCTTGCCGTCAAATTCGCCGGCAAGTTCGTTAATCATGGGGCCGATTGCTTTGCATGGACCGCACCAGGGAGCCCAGAAGTCCACCAAGGTCGGAATATCGGATTTCAGAACTTTTTCCTGAAAATCTCCATCAGTTACATGAACAACTTTGTCATCAGCCATATTTCTTTCCTCCCAGATTAAGTATATCAGAAATAACCGTTAGTGATCGATTGAGTACGGTGGATGGTATTATTAAAATACTCGCAGAATATCGTGATCATTGTAACGGGACTTACCCGTGATGACAAGAGAATTCTGTTTGGTCGCAGGACTTTGTCAGGATTGCCGGGCTGCCCGCGCGGTGGTTCACTCTAACAGATATATTCTTGTTTCTTGACAAGAACATACTTCCTGATATTGTGTCAGCAAACCGCTTTTGTGTCACTTCATACAGGATAAAAAAATGAGCAAAAAAATAACATTTCTGCCGGATAAAACCACGATCACTGTTGAAGACGGTGAAAATCTGTTAACGGCCGCCGCCACGTCAGGTGTCTATATCCACGCCTTCTGCGGAGGCGAGGGGGTGTGCGGCAAGTGCAAGGTGAAAATCAAGGAAGGCCAGGTTACCTCGGATCGTACACATCTTAAGGCAGCGGAATATGCGAATGGGGTCAGGCTGGCCTGCCAGACCAAGGTGCTTTCCGATCTGGTGGTGGAAATACCGGAAGCAATGGGCAAGGATGGCCGGGCTCTGAAGCGCAAGCCGAAAACCACCCGGGCCATCTCCGCCCGCTCCCTTGAAGCACTGATCGGCAAATGGGATGTGGCCCCTCCGGTGGAAAAACGTTTTATCAAGATCGATCCGCCTTCCCTGGACGACAATGTCCCGGACCTGCAGCGTCTGCTGCGGGGCATCAGGAAAGGATGCTTTGAGTGCAAGGAGCCGACCTACGATCATCCGGAGATGTTGCGGGAGCTGCCCTTTATCCTCAGGGAGGCCAATTGGGAGATTACCGCCATCCTGCTTCGCGGTAAGCGGGAGGAAGAGCCGGACAGGATCATCGCCCTTGAGCCGGGCAATACCACGGACCGCCTGTACGGTCTGGCGGTGGATATCGGCACCACCACGGTGAGCGGCATCCTGCTGGATCTCAATTCCGGCAAGGTGCTGGCCGAGTCCTCGGCCTATAACGGCCAGATCAGCTACGGCGAGGATGTCATCTCCCGTATCATTTATTCCCAGCGGTCCGGCGGTCTGCGAACCCTGCAGGAGAGAGTGGTGCACACCATCAATGAGATCATTGAGTCGGTCTGCCGCAATGTGATGATCAGTCCCAGTGACATCAGTTATATCATGGCGGCCGGCAACACGGTGATGTCCCACCTGCTGCTCGGTATTGATCCGAAATTCATACGGGAGGCCCCCTATGTACCGGCCTGCAGCCAGTTCCCGTTGACCCGGGCCGCCTCCCTGGGCGTCATGGCCCATCCCTCGGTCCGTCTTTTTCTCTACCCCTCCATTGCCAGCTATGTGGGCGGCGATATTGTTTCCGGGGTGCATGCCTGCCAGATGCACAAAAGCCCGGAG
>Ga0180007_10003242_pt1 | contig 18335 bp, 17 predicted proteins | sample MM_PC_MetaG_FD_121122 | JGI IMG/M metagenome (GOLD analysis project Ga0180007, IMG submission 121122) | Groundwater microbial communities from the Aspo Hard Rock Laboratory (HRL) deep subsurface site, Sweden - MM_PC_MetaG | ecosystem: Environmental > Aquatic > Deep subsurface > Groundwater... | reverse complement strand
TTCTTCTTCTAATTGATTATTGAAGTTAGATTGGATAATTTGTTGATGCATATCCAATCTAATCTTCTTCAGAATAACTATTTTTTGGTTTTTGTTTTATTTTTGGAACTTGGGACAACGCCCCAAAACTGAAAAATTTATAAAGTTGCCGAACGAATTCAGCTGATGAAATCAGTTATTGCTCAAATTTTTTCTGGAGAATCTAGCGAAGAAGCCCACAATGAATTTGTGAAATTCAGCAGAGGGGTCTTTGGTGATCGCTATGTCTTGGAGGGAAAGAAACAAACAAGTAAATGGGCTGTTAAAACGAGCAGCGAGTTTGCTAATTTTTTTGTTAGGAGGATTTTAGAGAATGCTTCTGGAGAAATTGCAGTGAAAGGCATTATTGTTTCTACTTCTGACCTTGAGAGGGATTGTGAGTTTGGCGTCGAAGATGTCAAAAAATATATGGGCATCAAACAGCTTGTGATTAATTGTTTAACTACGCCAGACAAAATTTTAGGATTGATGGATAAACATCCGCGAGCGTTTTACGCGCTTTCATTTTCTGTGGGAGACTACGATTTAAAAATCAAAGCAAAACCACCAAAGAGCGGTAAGCCTGGGACTAAGACTAAGGGAGGAGGCGACGAAGGGCCGAAGGCGGATTTCTGTTCATTGAAAACTTCTGACAAAAAGATGATTGAGGATTTATTCTTTGATTATCCAGATTTCCAAGAGATTAAGATTACGCATGCAATTGAGGTTAAGGAAATTGAACTTCCAAAAAATTATAAGACACCTGAAGAGATGAGAGAGAATGCTGTTAGGAAAGGCGTCATTAAGAGGATTATTGACGTTGATGGCAGGAAGGAAGTCAAGGAGAAGAGTTTTGCTGTTTAGCCTAATATTCTATTCCCTTCCTCGCTAAAATGCCTTTGTCGTGGGGGTGCTTTATTTTTTTAACTTCTGTCACAAGATCTGCCAGTTCAAAGATTTTTGGAAATGGTTTATGTGAGCCGGTGAGGATTAATTCTTTGTTTTTTGGTTTGTTTTTGATTAGAGAAATTATTTTTTCTTCTGATAAGAGGCCAAGTTGAATGGCATAGAGAATCTCGTCTGCGACAACTAAGTCGTAATCTTCATTTAGGGAATTTTTTAGATGTTCAAAAGCTTCTTCAGCTTTTTTTATATGGTCTGACTTGTTTTTTTCATTTATCATCCAGCCGCCTGTGCCAAATCTTTTACAGGAGAAATTTACAAATTTTTTTAAGGATTTTATTTCGCCTGGAATTTGCTCTTCTAAAGAAGAAGCACCATTTTTCATGAATTGAACCAGATGCACATCAAAACCTGAACCACATGCTCTAAGAGCTGCGCCTAAAGCTGAAGTTGTCTTCCCCTTGCCGTCACCCCAGAATATCTGTACTAATCCTTGGCCCATTTTTTCCATACTTTTTAAGTATGAATGGAGTTTATATTTATTTCTAGAATGCAGTTAGTTTTATATATGATTACATATTTAGATTCATAGCTAACCCCATATTTAACCACCTATGAGTCCTCATAGAGAAAAGATATTGCAACTAATAAAGAAAGAAAAAATAGTGACGAGCTCGGATGTTGCTCGCTATTTGAAGGTTTCTTGGAATACTGCGGATAGTTATTTGAAAGAGTTGTTGATTGAAAAAAAGCTTGAACGAATCAAAAAGAGGGGGGTTACACTTTGGGCTCTGGTTTGAGAAGAGGGCAGACTGCGGCATGGGTTATTTTGGCGGTGGTTTTGACAGCAGCAGTTATATTGTTTGTTCTTCTTCAGTCTGATGTTGGTTTGCCCGATATTCTTCCGGGCAGAGCGCCGCCGTTTTCAATTGATTCCTATCTCTCCAGGTGCATTGCAAGTGAGGTGGATAAAGCAACAAAAATCATGCTTCCGCAGGGAGGGTTTATTGAGCCGACAGACTTTAGAATTTATAATAAGAGCAGTGTCGCTTATATCTGCAAAACCAGCAGTTATTTTGAACCGTGCATTACTCAGCACCCTGTTTTGATTAATGAAATGGAAAAAGAAATTGCAGATTATATCTCTCCGGGAATGGATTCGTGCATTAGAGAACTTGCGCACGAGATTGAAAACAGGGGAGGGACTTTTGTGGGAAGTCCTGAAGTTAATAATTTGAACGTGGAATTGGATTTTGAGAGAGCGATTGTGAGTTTTGACTTTCTTGCAAGTATTGATGAGAAAGGGTTGAAGAGGGATTTACAAAACTTTAAGGCGGAGATTAGAAGCCCGTTGTACAACCTTGGGATTGTGGCGCAGGAAATTGCCACGCAAGAAGCGAGTTTTTGCTATTTTGAAACAGTGGGGTACAGTCTTGCTTATCCGAGGTATAAAGTTATCAGAAAAGTTTTAACTGACCAGTCCAAGATTTATATCATCACAGATAACAAGTTCAAGGAAACGATGATGGTTGCTGTGAGGAGTTGTGCTCTGCCGGAGGGAATGCCTGGATGATTAACAGAAAAATTACGGTTTTTATGCAAGTAGCGCTGCTCTTTGGGGCTATTTTTGCGACTGCTCAGTTCACGAAAGTTGTTTCTGGGGAAGACCTTTTAGAATCTCTGGGCATTGGCAGTGATGATTCTGTGCAGACATGTGTTGAGACAATTGATGGAAGTGTATGCCAGGAGTTTAACAAAGATGTTTGCGGTGTGGTTTGCAAAGAGCCCTGCTTGGATGGAGAAAGAGAAAAGGTTGATGGATGCGAGGTTGGAGTTTGTATTGATGATGACGAAGGCCTTTGTTCAGCTGGAGCAACTAAAAAACAGTGCGAGGACAAGGGCGGAAGGTTTGTTGAGGGGAGCATTAATCAAGTTGCAGAATGTGAACAACATTGTTGTATCTTAGGTAATGAAGCGCAGTTTGTGACTAAAGAGCGGTGTGAAATTATTTCCAGAGAATTAGAGATAGATATGAATTTTAATACGGACTACTACAATCCAGATTTTTGTTCGATGTTTGCTAAGCAGAATCAGATGGGGGCATGCACTTGGCCGTCGGCCTCAGAAGAAGAAAAATATGAATGTAAGTTTACTTCTTTGGGCGAGTGTATACAAAGTTCAGATTTGGGTGTTGAGTTTCACGAAGGAATGTTGTGTTCGAACCCTGATTTGAATACAGTCTGCGAGAGGCAGAATAATACTGCATGTGTTCCAGGACTGGACGGAGTTTATTGGTTTGACAGCTGCGGAAATCAGGAGAATCTTTTTTATTTGAATAAAGATGCGAGCTGGAATGGGGGAATGCTGCTTGAATTGAATGACAGCTGTTTAATGGGTTCGCCAGGGAATTATCTGCAGAATCAAGCTACGTGCGGAAATTGTAATCGCCTTCTGGGAAATGTTTGCGGAGAGGAGGTTGAAGGGCAGGAGTTGAATGATGACCCTGACTCTGGAGTTGTGTGCAGGGATTTAGGGTGTTATGAGGAGGATGGAACAAGAAGAGAAAATGGAGAGACATGGTGCGTCTACACTACAGATTTTGGAGTTTCTGCTGATGTTCCTCTTTTGGGTTCTATTTCTAATTATGTTAATATTCCCTTCATTGGTTCGATGATAAGGTCTAAATCGGCTCCCGGAGGGGAGCACTTCAGGAAATCGTGCATTAATGGGGAAATTGCCGTTGAGCCGTGCGGGCCTTATCGTACTGGAATTTGTATTGAAACGCAAACAGAAATTTCTAGTTCTAAAGAAATTTCTTTGGCTGTATGCATTCCCAACAGATGGGCAGAGTGTTTGAATTATAACGCTGGAGGGGACGGAGTATTGGCAGATTTAACAAACGCAATGAGCCAGATATCAAGCATTCCTATTGTTGGGCAGTACGCTGGGAAAGTGTTGAAATTGCCTGCAGAAGCTGAAAAGGCCAAGGTTCTGAATATGATGTTCTCGTGTGAGAAGGATCCTGACTGTTTTGTTAAAACGGTTAACGTGGACAAAGATTTCAAGTTCCCTATGTGTATGCCGAAATATCCGCCGGGAATTTATAAGAAGGAGATGGACCAGAATGATGTTGGTATTTGTGCCTTTGCAAGTCAGATGTGTTCGACCGTTTGGGTAAAAGAATCTGTGCCTTTCACTTTTGGTTTGGCGACGCATTGGGAGTGTAAGGCAAATTGTAATTGTGTTGATGGGGGTACACCTAGCGACGCTAAACCAAGTCAGAAGTTTGTTAGTGAGATGCATGCGTTATGTGTTAGCTTGGGGGATTGCGGAGCTAAGGTAAATTATCTTGGTGATGTTGGCGGATTGATGAATGGATATGCGTTAAAGAAAGCAGAATACAAGGGAATGCCGAAAGCGCCAGATAAGGATAGAAAGAAGAAGAATATTTTTGGGATGCCGCCGTCGCCTGTAGATGATTCTAAACCTGCTCCTGGGGCATACATAGATGGAATGAAGTATAATCAGACCGGGAGCAGTTCTTCCGGGTTGTTTGGGTTTGGTGGCAACTCAAATGGGGGGTCTGACGGTGGAAGTGGTGGCGGAGGAGATGGGGGAGTTGTTGGCGCGCCTAGACCGCCTGGTCGGCCGAATGATCCTTCTATGACAACGGGCCTCATTGCTTCAGGAGTTGCTGGAGCGACTGCGTTGGGTGCTACTATTGCTGTGAAGTCAGTTGTTTCAGCCGGAACTTATGCTGGAGCAAACGTATTGGCTGGTGCTCCAGCAGGCCTTATAGCCTTCCAAGGTGCGGCAATTGGTGCAGCTATATCTATAGCAATAGTTTCTATTCTTTTAGGAGTGTCTGGAGTGGGTAGGGGAGTCGGAACTGCAGGAACTATCGGTTATATGGCTGTGGGGGGAATTGGGGGTGCAATGGCTGGAGCGGCAGTTGCGCAGGGCGGTTTGGGTGCTTTAGTTGGCTCTGGCTCTGGCGGAAGTTCTGCCATTGGAGGGGCATGGATGGGCCCGGTTGGACTTGCGATTGTAATTATTGTTATTATAGACATTATTGCACAATGGCTTGCAGGAGCTGGAGAGATTAGAACGGTGGAAGTTTACTTTGAATGCAAACCGTGGACTGCGCCGGCGACGGCAAAATGTGAGGAGTGCGGGAAAAATGGACTGCCGTGCAATCAATATAACTGCGAGACTCTTGGAACGGAATGTCAGTTTGTGCCGGAAAATGAGGGCGCGGTGGATGAAGAGCTGCCTGTTTGTATAAAAGTTGCATATGATGATGTTTCGGGACCGAAGATAACAGAGATGCTTGATGATGCGCTGACGCAAGGTTTTCAGTATACTAATGTTGAGGGGCTTGGGACGCAGAGCACGCACTTTAAAGTTACTAAGACTCGGGCGGTGGATGGATGCATAAGCCAGTTTGAAAGAATAAACTTTGGATTTTTGCTGGATGAGCCGGGAGAGTGCGCCTACAGTTTTGAACCGGGAGTTCCATTTGATGAGATGTATCCTTTGGGAGTTGGAGGGCTGAGATATCAACAAAGGCATGCAATAACGGACATTTGGGAGGAGATTGATTCGGCCTCGGAGGATGTGCAAAACTTGGACGTTTACATTCAATGCAAGGATTATCAGCTTGATGAGAACAGGGGCGGGACTATTGGAGGGGAGAATGTGCTTTCGTTCTGTGTTAATCCGCTGGACTTAACGGCACCTTATATTGTAAGGACAAACATTCCTGGTGGTTATGTTGCACCGTACAACCAAGAGAATGTTTCGATAATCGTGACGTTTGATGAGCCGGTTGAGGGTGCGCGGCTTGACTTTGAGGATTTGCCTTATGATGAGATGCAATATGAGATGGTTTGTTCAGATAATGTTTGTTATGTTGAGGTGCCGATTGAATTTGGAAATAATCAATATTACGTTAGCGCCCGAGACTTGGACGGGAACGAGTTATCTGGGGGAGAGCCGATTGTTGTTCAGAGAAGTGAAGATCCTTTGGAAATAACTTCGATAACTTACGACGGTGAAGATTTGGATGGGATGACGATAACAAGAGGAAATATTTTGAATGCAATAGAAGTGGTCGTGGAGACTACGGGGGGTGTTGATGGTACTGCGACCTGCGGTTACAGGTTGAATGGATATGGTGAAGCACTCTTTGAAGAAACGGGTGGGGGGGTTACTAGCACTCACAGACAGTCATTTACTTCAATGCTTAGCGGCTATTATGAAATGGGGATTGCATGCACAGATGTTGCAGGGAATAATGCGCTGGAGGAGATTAGTTTTACTATAGAAGCAGACCTTGTGGGGCCGAGTGTTTCGAGAGTTTATGATGATTCTGGGACTTTGATGGTTGTTACAGACGAACCGGGAACTTGCAGTTATACTCATGATAGTTGCAACTTTGATGTGGGTGAGGGTGAAATGATGAACGGAGGAGATTATATTCATTCAACTAACTTGGATTATCAAGCGATTTATTACGTTAAATGCAAGGACGGTTTTGACAATGAACCAAGCGGCTGCAGTATTGTCGTTTCTGGGGGTGAATTTTGATGAATAAAAACAATTATAAACAAAATTTGTATAGAAGAGGGATGGAAAAAAGGGGGCAGACGACTGCTTATATTATATTAGCAATTGTAATTGTTGTTTTTGGGATAATAGTCTATTTTCTTTACCCTCGAATCGGCTCTATTCTGGGTACTGATACACAGCCAGGGGATTATATGAAAGCGTGTATAGCGCCGGCGGTGGACGAGGGGTTGAGCATAATTTCAAAGCAAGGAGGGTATATTGATCCGGAAGGTTATATTCTTTATCAGGGACAGAAAGTTAAGTATTTGTGCTATACGACACATTATTACCAGCCGTGTTATGTACAGCAGCCGCTTTTGGTTTCTCATGTTGAAAAAGAACTTTCTGAGTATCTCGAGAGCAAGGCTAGGACTTGTATAAATGATTTGAAGAAGTATAACGAGGAGAGGGGGTATGAAGTTATTGGGGGGAACACTGTTGATGTGGATGTTTCGATAACGCAGAAGGTTGTTGGAGTGACGGTTACAGCGCCGATTACTTTCAAGAGAGATTCAACACAGGAGTTCAGGACGTTTAAGTTTGGGAAGGCGAGCGAGATGTATTCATTGTTGATGACAGCGGTTAGTATTGTTGATTTTGAGTCGACTTACGGGGATTCTGAGACTATGATTTACATGCAGTATTACCCTGAATTGCAGTTGAGGAAGAATAAGTTGATTGACGGATCTACAGTTTATAGTATAAAAAACGTTAAAACTGCTGAAGAGTTCACTTTCGCATCGAGAAGCTTGGCTTGGCCAGGAGGGCTCGGGTTTACAGCATGAAAATTGAAAAGAGTGTGATTGCTGCGCTTTTAGTTTTGGTAGTTTTAACTGCCGGAGTGATTGCTGCCACGAATGATCCTGAAAGAGTTGGCACCACGGATGTTACTGTTTGCTGTCAGAAGACTGTTTCGGGATTGCTTTGTCAGGACGTTCTTGAAAACGAGTGTGCGACAGATTCGGAATTTGCGCTGCCAACTTCTTGCGAGTCGACTGGGCCGTGTGATCCGGGTTATTGTTACGATTCAGAGGAGGGAACTTGTTTAGATAATGTGCCGCAGATGGTTTGCAATAATGAGGGGGGAACTTGGTCTTCGGATAAACCTGCGGCTTGTAACTTGGGCTGTTGCATTTTGGGAGATCAGGCCGCTTTCGTAACATTAGTTAGGTGTAAAAGACTTTCTAGTTTTTATGGGTTAGACACAAATTTTGATCCAGACTCAGAAAGTGCTGCACAATGCATACTCCAAGCGAAAGCTGATGAGAAAGGTGCGTGTGTTTATGAGGAAGATTTTGAGAAGACGTGCAAATTTACAACGAGGTCTGCATGTGACCCTGATTCACTAAATGGGCACAGTCAGACGGACACCTCTGGTGGCAACTTGTTTGAAAATGTGGGTGGAACTACAGATGGAACTGGCGAAGATACTGCTGGAGACAGTACTAGCGGAGACACGACGAGCGGTGAAGATGTACAACCTAGCCCGACAGGATGCCAAAATATTGCAGAGGGCATAGAGTTTTGCCCGGGAATGTTGTGTTCTGCAGAGGAGTTGAACACAAATTGCGGACCTACTAAAGACACGATGTGCGTCGAGGGAAAAGAGGAAGTTTATTTCAAAGACACTTGCGGAAATCCCGCAAATATTTACGACGCGAGCAAGGTCAACGACGACACCTATTGGACATACATTATAGATAAGGCTGAATCTTGTATGCCTGGCTCGGCGAACATTGACTCGCAAACTTGCGGTAACTGTTATTATCTGCTTGGAAGTTATTGCGGCGCTAGCGGCATTGGGGCGGCGAAGCCAACCTATGGAACGAATGTTTGCATTGATTTGAATTGTCCTGCTTCGGACATGACTGGGGGAGTTAAGCGACTGCATGGAGAGAGCTGGTGCGGGTTTGACACAGATAGGGATTTCAGTTTCCAGGAGAATGCTCAAAGTTACGAAGATAACGTCGCTAAATCGTTTAAAGAAGCTTTGGCTAGCCTTCATTCCGGAGGAGGCATTGGTGCTGATTTCAAAGGGAGTGATGTTCCTGTCGGAAGTAAATTCTACAGATATATTTGTTCGCATGGAGAGGTGCTTGTTGAGCCTTGCGCTGATTTCAGGCAGGAAGAATGTATTGAAAATAATGTCGCGGGCTACAGTGAGGCGGCTTGCAGAGTGAACAGGTGGCAGGATTGTACTGCTATTTACACGAAGCTTGACTGTGAGAATACTGACCAGAGGGATTGCGTATGGCTGGAGGGCATACAATATGTTCTGATGGGCGGGCTTTCTAACGGCACGGTGCTCGATAAATCGTCGCTGGCGGCGGCAAAAGAAGAAATTAAGAAGTTTAAATCGGGGGATAGAGAACTTGGGGGATGTGTGCCGAAGACGCCGCCTGGATTGAAGTTCTGGGGAACCGAGGAAGGAGATAATGCAGAGGCGGCTTCAATCTGTTCGCAGGCGAATGCAATGTGCCCAGTGACTTATGAGAAAGGATTGGTTGGAGGCGGCTGGGAATGTGTTGAGAATTGCGAATGTTTGGATGAAGGTTTGCAACTGCAGAGGGCTCAGTTGTGTATGGCTATGGGCGACTGCGGGCCTAAGGTAAACTACATTGGCTCGTCTGGAAGGACGGCAGGGTATAAGATTTTTGAAGAGGACCTGAAGAAGAAAAAATGAGAAAACGAAATCAAAACGAAGAAATTGAGAAACTTAAGCCGAAAATTATTAGAGTGTTGAAGGAGCAGAGGGTAGTGCGTGCAGGTATTTTTGGCAGCTATGTACGGGGGGAGCAGAGAAAGGACAGCGATATTGATATTTTGATTGAGATAGATGATTCCCTAAGCCTCTTAGATTTTATAGGAATAAAACTCGCCTTAGAAACCGCTCTTAAAAGAAAAGTCGATTTGGTAGAATACAGCGCTATCAAACCAAAAATCAGAGATAAAATACTAAAAGAGGAGGTGAGGATTTTATGAAAAGAGATATTTTACTTTTTATCGAAGACATTAGTGAAGCTATTAAAAAGATAGAAACATTTTCTATGGGTGTTGATGAAACGTTGTTCCTTAAAGATGAATTAAGACAAAGTGCAATAATAAGACAACTGGAAGTTATTGGAGAAGCTGTTAAGAATATTCCTGAAGAATTCAGAGCGAAGTATCCCTTGATAGAATGGAAAAAGATTGCTGGTTTTAGAGATGTTTTGATTCATGCTTATTTTGGGGCAGATCCGAGTAGAATATGGAGGGTTATTGAAAAAGATTTGCCTAAATTAAAAGAGAATATTCAAGGAATTTTGAAAAAGGAGAAGAAAAAATGAGAAAACAAAAGATAATTGCTTACGGGGAAATTTTCCTAATTGTTAGTATGAGCTTTGCGATTGCATTTATTTTTAATGAGAGCTTCTGGAAAGCTGGTGAAGATACTGGCGTGGCGGGTAAACTCTGGAATTCTGGGGGCGGGGTTGGTGGGAGGGTGTGTGCTGCGGGGGAAACTCTTCCCGCTGGAAAATATGGGGAGATTACTGTTCCACATGATATGGTGGTTGAACCGCCTTCTCCAGCTTTACAACCTGCCGGAAATCCTAGTTCGTTAGTTGCGGGCAAAAATTTTGATCCTGTTACTGGGAAACTTTTAGATGGCGGGGGCGGAGGTGGGACTGGAGTAGCAGGGGCTGGGGAGGCAGCGCTTCCGCCTGGAGCGATAGCCAATGTCCCGGCCGGGCAAGCAGGTCTTATGAACAGCATTTTTGGAGGGCAGGCGTTTGGAGCAGGAGTTGGAACTTCCCATATGGCCATTTGGGGAGGAGCTTTATTCTCGGGATTGATTTGGGGGGCGGCAGTGGGCGGAATTGCTTATCTTCTCGCAGGAATGTTTGGAGTAAGTGATAATAATGCGGCTGCGATTGGACTTGGGGTTGGGGCTGGAACTTTTGCTGGGGCTTCTCTTTATCTTCTTGGGAAGAATGCTGCGCTTGCTGGGGTTCCTGCTCAGCCAGGATCAATTGGTGCTTTTGTGACGTCAGGTTTTGGAGCGGCGCTGATTGGGATAGGCATTGCGGCAACGATTATAATCCTTATGTGGAAGAGTGAAAAGAAGGAGCTTGTGAGATTTGAGTGTCTGCCTTGGGAGCCGCCAACTGGAGGTTCGCATTGCGAGGAGTGCAACGCTGATCCGTTGAGGCCGTGTTCTGAGTATAGATGTAAGAGTCTCGGGCAGGCGTGCGATATTGTTAACCCGGGAACGGAAAATGAAATGTGCATTTGGGTCGGAAAGGGTGATACTGCGGCACCGCATATCACGCCATGGGATGAGGCGCTAAACCCAGGTGGATTGAGATACTTCCCTGATTCGAGAATTAGTCCCCCAAATAGAGGGTTCTGGATACAAAGCGGAAGCAAGGATGGATGCCTACCGGCGTTTACGAATTTGGAGTTTGGATTTAAGACTGATGAGCCGGCACAGTGCAAGATTGATTATCAACCAAGCGATAACTACGAAGACATGAACAGCTTCTTTGTTGGGGAAAGCAATTTGTTCTTGACGGAACATACGCAGAAGATTAAAGTGGTTAATACTGAAGGAGAAGGACCAAATGAGCCTGTGATTGGAATAGATGGGACATTTAGTTTGTGGGTGAGATGCATTGATGCTAACGGAAATGGGATGGACAGCGCAATGGTGGCGTTCAGTTATTGTGTGGATCCTGGTCCGGACACGACGGCGCCGACTGTTGAAGGTTCGAACGTGGAAAGCGGAAAGCCTGTGCAGTCTGGTGTGGATCAGCTTTCTGGATTTGAGATTTATACGAACGAGCCGGCTGAGTGCAGATGGAGCAGAAGAGATCAGGCGTTTAGCAATATGGAGAATACTATGGAGTGTAGCAGCGGAACGTATCAGATTAATGCAAATCTGAATTATGTGTGCCAGACAAGTTTGACTGGGATTGTGGACAGACAGGATAATTGGTTTTACTTCAGATGCAAGGATGGAGAAGGAAATGTCATGACGACGAGTTATCCAATGCTTTTGCAAGGAACTGAGCCGTTGACGATTACGGATGTTGGGCCTGAAGGAGAGTTCACTGGGAGCACGACGGTTATACCTGTTACGCTGACTGTGCAGACTGCTCATGGGGCAAAGGATGGCGAGGCGACATGCTCATTCTCGAATACGCCTGAAGGAAGGCACGTCAGGATGGACGGAACTGGCGGAGTTTACCTGCACAACCAGACGCTTGACCTGCAGGCAAATAATTACATCTATTACTTCAGGTGCGTTGATGAGGGCGGAAACCTCGCGACTGCGAACACGACGTTTAGCGTTGTGACTGATACGGTTGATCCGTTGATTACAAGAGTGTTTAGGGATGGCAATATGTTTAAGCTGATAACGAGCGAGGAGGCGAAGTGCTATTACTCGAACACAAACTGCAACTATGAATTGGAGGATGCTTCGCCCTTACTGCTTGAGGAAGCGACAGACAGGTTTGTGCACACCGCGCCTTGGACAGAATCAGTTGTGTATTACATTAAGTGCGAGGATATGCAAGGAAACAGACCTCGGCCGGATGAATGCCAGATTATTGTGCAGGCGAGCGAGCTTTAAGGCTTTATCTCGAAGACTCTATTGTCAAAAAATTGCTTTGACTTGCCTCCCGTTCTAATGATTGTGGCACTGTCAAACAAATCCTCGCCATGCGATGATAAATTGAGAGTATACCATCCAGGAGTTTTTTCGGAATCTTTAAGAGTATACGTGAAGACGGTCTCTTCGTGGCTTCTTGGTAAATTGCCCTGAGTTATGGTTGTTCCATCCGGGCTAATCAATGCGAATTTAATATCCCCTCTTGATCTTGCAGCACTTATGTAAAAAGAGATATTTTCGTTCGGGTAGAAAGACCCCCCGTTTCCCCCAAGAAATTCATGGCCTTGAATCCTTCCATCGCCGTTTAAATCGATTGCTTCATTGTAAGGGAAATAATTCACAAAGCCATCTTCGCTCACCAGAAGAGTATCTTCGTTCTTTCCTGTTGTTCCTCCTTCAATCCCTCTGTTTTTATCATATCCTGCCTTGCTCCCCCTGTTTTTGTAATATTCTGCAAAAGATACATACACCTTGTCATTTCTCGTACAGCCCGAATTTACAAGGGGGCTTGTTCCGATTATTAAAGTTGCTAAGCTTGTTAAGATATCTTGCTTATTCATCTTTGCCTCCAAATGTTTTAAGCTGAGAATATTTGACCCCTGGAGAACCTGGCTCTACCCTGAACTGGGCGTGTCCTGCGTACTTACCATCAATGCTTAAGACAAAAGTATAGTTTCCTAGTTCTCTTCCTGATTGAGGAATTGAAATTCTCTCTAACCCATAGGGGTCTATTATTGTGAAATTTTGATTGCTGACTTTCCCGCCAGGATATCTCAGTTGAAGATTGATATTCTGCCCTGACTGGCCCCAGTGGATGTAACCAAGGGTTATGTCATCCGAGCTTGCAAAGTTTCCATCAAAATCTCCGATGAATTCATTAGGTTCTACAATCCCATTATTATTTGAGTCTTCTACAGCGTTGCAAATAAAGGCTGTTGATTGTTTGTTCTCAAAGAGACTTAGAAATCTTTCTCTTGGAGATTGCATTGATTGTCTATTTGTGCCCTGGTCTATTTGAGACTGTATGGTTTGAAAGGCATTATCATAAGCCTGCGCAGCTTGTTGTTCTGACTGATGTCTTCCTGCTGCACTTATTAATGCTCCTGGAATGCCTCCCCACAAGAAACCAAATAATTGGGTGTCTTTGCCTGGATCGTGTACTTGCTGTATTCCTTGGTATCTGCCGTTCTGTACAACAGGTTGGGGGGAGGTACAACCTGCAAGGGGAGCTAGAGCCATTAAACCTGCTAATCCACATATTGCTAGTGTTCTTCTCATGTAAAAATGAGTCTTCTAAATGTTTTTAAAGTTTGTTATTACTAGCTAATAATATGAGGGAAATCGTCTACTATTCTAGAACGGCGCCAACTGCAGGGAGTTATATTAAAGAGAATTTGCAGGATTCTGGGAGAATTGACATTGCGATTCATACGGTGATTGCGGCGTTTTTTCTTTCGCATAAGATTAGAACGGATATGAAATTGCATTTGTGTTTTGCCGGGCCGCCGACACCACCGAGGCATCTCGAGTTAATGCCTGTTACAGAAGGCAAGACGGGAATTGACAAGATTTACCTTGCGAAGACAAATGTTTCTGCGGTTTTGAAGAAAATGCTGTATAAGCATAAGGAAGGGGAGAAGAGGGAGGTGTTTCCGGGATTTTGGATAGAAAAAAAAGGTTTTCTTGAGCTAGCTAATGAACTTGCCAGAGAAGGAAGGCCAATTTATGCGCTTGACCCGAATGGAGAGGATATTAGGACAGTGGAAATAAAAGAAAATCCGGTTTTTATTTTGGGGGACCATAAAGGTTTGCCTGGAAAAGAGTTGAAAAGATTGAAAAAACTTTACACGCCGGTTTCTATCGGGCCGAAAACTTACTTTGCTTCTCAAACTATCGCGATTGTGAACAATGAATTGGACAGAAGGGAAGTTGAAGGAAGATTATAATTAACAAGCTTTAAAAATATTGAATCATTGCTTTACAAATGGAAAAAAAGTGGTGGTCTGTATTTTTTGTATTGGTAATTTTAAGTGTCGGAATCTTTATTACCGCTCAGGCGTTAAATAAGCCTCACGTGAAGATAATGCCTGGCGGGCTTGTTGTGGTTGGATTTGGTCAGGAGCAAGAACCCTATGTGCAATTTCCCGGGGCTTCTACAGACGAGGACGCTGGGGGGGATAGTGGTGCGGTCTCGCCTGACGATGCGGATGTTAGCCCAGAACCAGAACCTTACTCTGCTCAGTGTTATGCATGCCCTTATGGGGGGGTTATCAATTTAGGTGTTTTGGAAATTACTTTTGAAGAACTGACTGGAGACTTAATTTTTAATTATACAAATTGCACAAATGCTACTCAGCTTGAGCCGATTGATTGTCCGCTATTGGACACAAACATTAGCTGCGGAGATGGAATTTGTGAAGGGAACGAAACTCCTGAAAATTGCCCGGAAGATTGTGAGAATGCCACTCTGCCTACAAGTCCGAGCGGTGGAGAAGAGAACAGTGACAGTAGTGGGGGTGGTGGAGGCTCTAGTGATGAAATAGTGCCTAAAGAGGAAGATAAGGGAAAAACCGCCCAGCCAGAATATTACCGTTGCGCGGCGGGCGGTGAGTGTGTTACATTTTTTGGGGTTGGAAAGAGCAATTGCAATCCGAAGCAAGCTGGAAAGTGCGAGCTGGGCGCAGATGATATAGGAGCATCACAGGAGCCAGAACTAAGTCCAAGTAGTACTGCAGACTCCCAGTTTTATAACCTTTTTGACAGATTTGTTAGATTTATTCTTGGACTGCCTCCTTCATAACAGTCGAAAAGGCGGATTTCAGCATAACAATAATTAAAAACTCCTTCTACCGAAAAAATTAATGGTTTCCGAAGTAAAAGGAGCATCAATAAAGTTCAAGAGTTATGAAGAAAGTGTGCCTAAGCTTTTGGGCATTTTAAAACTTCAGAGAGAAATAAAGAAGTATGATAAAATTGTGCTGAAGGTTTCCTTGACTGATCCCTTGCATGACTCAACTCGGAAAGAGTTTGTTGAGAGCATCCTTAAATTTGTTCTGGAGCATAAAAATCCTGTCGCAGATGTGTTTATTGCTGAAGGGGCAGATGGGGTTGACACGCAGGAGCTTTTTGAAGCGCTAGGGTATGACGCGCTTGCCGAAAAATATGATGTGAGTTTAATTGACTTGAACAAGGCAGAGGTGGAGGTCGTTGAGAACTATGAATTCTTAAAATTTGATGAAGTTTATTATCCAAAATTGCTTTTAGAGAGTTTTGTTATTTCTCTGCCTAGACTTAGAATGGACGAGGAAACAGAGATTGCGGGCGTTTTATCAAACATGCTTGGGGCATTTCCGGCGGACCATTATAAAGGATTCTTCTCCAGAAGCAAGAATAAAATTCGAAAATGGCCGATGAGATATTCTGTCCATGACATCATCAAGTGCAAGATTCCTGATTTTGCAATCGTTGATGCCGCGGAACAGAATGTAATCCTTGCCGGATTGCCGCTTGAAATTGACAAGCAGGCTGCGAAACTCCTGGGCAAAGAGTGGAAGGAAGTTCCCTACCTAAGGTTGATTGATGAAAGTCTTTCGGAAAAGAAGGATCGCAATGAAGATATAGACTACGTGTAGCAAGTTATTCTTTGTCTGGAAAATAAATTAACTTGTCATATTTTCTTAATGTGATGTAGGACCACTCTTTAATCTCCGGGAATCTTGTCCGAAGATAGCCAATAATTTCTAAGAAATGATTTTTATTTTTAACTTCTAAATCAAATTCGAAATCGCTTCCACCAATTGTTTGGTCAATATAAATAATGTTGGGGTCGGTGTTTGCGTAAGAAATTAAATCTCTTATTCTTGAGATGTCTCTTAGGACCATGTCCACTTTATAATATTCATAACCTAACAAGCCCAGATTAAACAGCGCCCGGTATCCTTGAATTACGCCTTTCTTTTCTAGTTGTTTTATTCTAAATGCAATTGTTCTTTCAGGGACATTTAGCTGCTGGGACATCTTTACTATGGGGGTTCTTGCGTCCTGTGAGATTAATCTTAATATTTCGATGTCCAGTTCGTCATGTTTTTCTAATTTTGATTTTCCAAAATATTCTACTCTTGATTCGGCTTGTTTTTTTTCTAAAATATACGAACGATGAAAGTGATAAGCAATAGTAAAAATGGAAATCTGTTCTTTTCCGATATTCTTTTTGTATTCTTTTTTGAATTTGAGATAGAAATCTTCGAATTCGTAAATGTCCTTAACCCAAACGCCTATGGCAATATCAAATGGCCCATCTACTTCTGCCACGAAGAAGCTATTTTTGTCTTTTACTAGACAGTTTATAATTTCTTTCTCGATATCTGGTGTGGCATCTGATAATTTTATGTAAATTCTAAAACTAAAATAACCTAATCTGGACATGTCTATTATTGTGTAATAATTCTCAATCGCTCCTTCTTTTTCCAATCGTTTAATTCTATAACTGACAACTTCCTTACTCAACCCGACTTTCTTTGCGATTTGCCCATTTGGCTGTCGAGCATTCAGGTCTAGCTGGTAGAGTATTTTTCTGTCTTTCAAGTCGAGGTTTATTTGGCTCATTTACTTATTAAGCAATTTTAAGTTATAAATCTTGCGTTTTGTGTAAAATATTTATGGAATGTTTTATTAGTACGCAATTGGCTACTTCTCTGGAGTGATAAACTCAAGGAAAGTAAAATGACAGAGAAAACAGAAAGAAAAGAGCAATTCACCGAAGTGGAAATGTTGCAATTAGCTAGGGTGGCTCATTGGAATGGAAATATGGGTCCAAGAAGGGTCAGAATTTCTTCATCTTGTGAGTACATAGGAATTATTGATTTAGGGAAGACTCTTGGAAAAATTAATATTTGGGTATCAACGGGGGATATGGCTTTCCAAGAAAGAGAATGTAGACTAAAGGTTAGTCTAAAAATAAAAAACTCGGATATAACTCTAGACGAGCGAGTAATGACTGGGAAGGAAGATTCGCTTGGTAAGGTTTTTGGTAAGAATTATTGTCTCGTAGAAAAGGTGTGTAATGAAGCAGATAGTTTTTCAAGATCAACTGGATTCAATTCGCGTGTTAAGATTGATGCCATAAAGAAAGCTGTAAGAATCGCAAAAGCGAAGAGGAAAGCGGATCACAACACAACATATTTGGTTAGACCCATGCCACAACCCGAGGATGCCGGGAGGGGTTTGTATTCAGAATTGACAGAGTCCTTCATAGCCGCAGGCCACTTTGGAGAACCAAGAACCCAGAAAGAAATGGAAGACATTGTGCGTAAACTTGAGATATACGAAGACATTGAATTCGCTAAGTCAAAAATACCTGCCGGGGCACAACGAGATGACCTTTACATAACCATTAAGGAAGGATCCCTTAATGAACGCCCAAATGGATTATTGAAACAAATGGGGTATGCTTTAAAGGCGGTTGGCAAGCAGGAAGTTAAGGGGATTTAGAAAATGACCACTTCTTCTGAATATTTTAAAAAAATGCATGAAACTTGTGCAGTTGTTAATCCTATGATAATGGCTGCAGTGGAACCTTTGAAAAGAGAGAGCGAGGGTTTGTATGAAGCAGTTTCTGAATTGCCGAGAAAGAGAACTGAGGCATCCGGACAGTTGAGGGCTTTTATGTTGAGGAATGCCTATGAATGTGCTGGGGGAGAAGATTGGCAACGGATCGCTCCGGTTTGCGCAGCCGTAGAACTCGAGTTATGCAGTATGTATTATGAAAATAGGGTTTATGATGAAAAGGGTGGGAAAAGAGATTTAGCTCAAATAAGCAAAAGTATTATGGCTGCAAAGCTCACAAGAGATTTGGCAGAGAGATTAGTTAAACAATCAGGAGAAATCACCGCGAGAGATAGAAGTAAAATTGTTGAGTTATTAAATCAAGCAGACATTACCTTTGAAACAGGAGAATACCTTGACGTTTTTGAGAATACTTTTGCCCGAATGGGTGGTGCTAGTTTTTCTGACATGATAAGTTGTTGTGAAAGACGAATTTATGGAATAAACGCGGCTTATTTTGAAAGAATATGTGAAATTGGTGGTCTTCTCGCCGGAGCCCCTAAAGAAGAAACTGGAGCTTTAGAAAACTTTGGAAGGCAGTTAGGAA
>Ga0180007_10003241_pt1 | contig 18336 bp, 31 predicted proteins | sample MM_PC_MetaG_FD_121122 | JGI IMG/M metagenome (GOLD analysis project Ga0180007, IMG submission 121122) | Groundwater microbial communities from the Aspo Hard Rock Laboratory (HRL) deep subsurface site, Sweden - MM_PC_MetaG | ecosystem: Environmental > Aquatic > Deep subsurface > Groundwater... | reverse complement strand
CGCTTGGCTGAATGTCCCTTGTGTAACTTCGGGCGTGTTGATTGCCGGCCTGGTGTGATGCGGGTGCCGCGGGATGAAGCCATAAAACGGATGGCCGCAGAGTATGGGCTTCAGATGGGTGGCGATGGCGCAGCCTATTCGTTGCTCATGGAGGCTGTGCTGCATGCTGCTCTCGGGGAGGACACATGAGCCTATTCAATTGCGGATTTCAACATCACCTGTGCGTGGAATGCCGCTTCCACCTGGCCACCTTTGTCGGCTCCTGGCTTATCTCTACGGTCGGAGACTATATCAACCCACTCACCAAGAAGCGTGACACCATTGGATCGGGCCGCGCTTTCGAGACTTTCGTGTTCACCACAGACGGCAAACCAGACCCAGAGTCCGGCCATCCGACAATCATTGGCTGGAACGAACGGGACAGCAATGAGTACATGCATGAGCGGGCAGCGTGTGAAGGGCACGAAGCGATGGTGGCCAAATATGCGGCTCTCGGGGAGGAAACATGAAGATAGTCAACTGGGTGCGACGTGAAGGCCGCAAGTACGAACAAGAGCTTACCAACGACGCAATCGGCCATTTGATCTGGGCACATACGGGCTACCCGGACTTCTGGCATACGGATAACCCTGGTGAGGAGTTCAAGGGACAGATTCGTCGCTCGCTAGCAGACGGGAAGTGCACGATTGACAATTGCGGCGATCTCGCCTTTGCTGCTCTCGGGGAGGACACATGAGAGAACCCACCAAATACATTGTGCGACAGGTCAAGGGCGGGAGACGCCACCTGTTGGAATTGTCAGAGCTGCAAAAGCGTGTCCGTTCTGGATGGGCGGCCCACGCTTACGCTCTTTGTGGACGCGACATCAATCTTGTTCGCCTGGAACCAACGGATCGCGAAGCCGACTGCAAGGGTTGTCTCAACCAGTGGGATTGGCTTATGACCATGCCCGTCATTGTGCGCGGGGAGGACACATGAGCATGTACCGATTCGTGCAGCCAGCCGAAGGTTCCGTAGCCTTCGACAAGACGCATTGGCTGATGGACGCTTTCGGGATACTGATGGACTATGGAGTGCTAGTCGAGGTGCCGTTCGATGAGGCGGTAGAACGGATGGCGCGCGCCGATGCCGCTTCGTGCCGTGGTCCCGGGCACTGGGAAAACGAATTGACCGCGATCGGCAGGCAGCCGTATCGTGCGCGTATGGCCGATCTGCTGGTTGCTGCTCTCGGGGAGGAGGAGGAATGAGACCAAAGGATCAGGGCACTGGACTAGAACGATGGCTCCTCAACCGGATCAGCCAAGGACTACCCTCGCTCATGGCAGTGCGCTTGGCTGAGCACGGGCAGAACGACGCTGGTGATCTTGCGATCCTGCTGAACGGGGAGGAAGCGATCATCGTTGAAGCGAAGCGGCGCCAGCAGTTGTCGGCGCACGCTGCGTTAGCGAAGGCGAAAGCGAAAGCGGGGAAAGCTGATCTGCCGTGGTCCGTGTTGTGTACGATAGTGGTGTGGGATCGTCCGGTGTTGAAGGAGGGTAATGTGCGTCGGTCTAGGGTGGGTGAGCCTGTGGTGATTGTCGGGTTGAATGATTTTCTGGGGTTGTTGTGAGAGGAGGAACGGCCATGAGCACAATAAGAGAGACGCCTATTCCCAATGTGACCTGGGTTGTGTTCTGTGCTCGTTGCGCTGCTGAGGGCTGGCGGGCTACGTGTTGTCCACATCGTTTGTATCAATCTCAGCCACCAAATGATACTAAATCGCCGAAAGCTATCAATGGGCTGCGCTGGGGGAGGGGCAGCTATGAGCGATGACGACGCGCTGATCAACTATTACGAAGAGCAGCGAGCCGAGGCCCTTATCGACGAATGGTTAGACCATGAATGGGCTCGTCGTTTGTGTGGCGAGCCACGCCATCCGCGAGAGGTTCCTGATTTGTTGCCCGACGACGAGGAGCAGCCATGAGCATCGAAGATGCCATCAATGGAATCCTGCGGCGCGTCGATTGGACGGCCGAAGAGAGCCTAACGTTCATTGATGATGGAGGAACGGTGAGGGATTATCAGTCGGTACGGCTTCCCCGTGGGACCGTAGTGACGGAGGCCCATTTTGGCGCGGACGGAACCCTTCGCCTTCGCTGTCATCGAGGGGAGGAGCGGCTATGAGCAAGGCGGAAGTGGTCATTGTGTTTCCCTATGGCCGAAGATGGCATCGCATGACTGTCTCGCAGTCAGGGACAAGGGCAAGTAGCCGCTGGTTTGTTCGTCCCACCTCGGGCTACGCCACCTGCTCGGACAAGTGCGGCGAGGCATACGATCTTGATGTTCTGTGGCTCTATTGCCCACAGGTAAAGGGGCCTTGTCGGTATTGCTACGGGGAGGAGCAGCCATGAGTATGATCGAGACGTGTAGGTGTAAGGGGACTGGTTGGGTGAAGGCTCGTATCCCGTCCATGTTCCAGGATGATTATGGTGGGCGATCCTTTGGTTGGGCGGGATGTAACGAGCACGCCCACTTGGCAATAGATAACGAGCCGCCAGCCGATGATTCTACGCTTGAGCCGGAGCCGTATGATTGGGAGGAGCGGCCATGAATCTTAGGAGAATGCAAAGACTCTGGACCCTGTTCGAGAGCAGGCTCGTAACCCCACCAGACCACCCGCCCCGCATGAAAGTAACCCCCCTCATCGTCCCGTTCGTCGGCCACTACCTTTATGGTGTTGAGCGGGTCGAGGTCGTGCCCTGGGCGTGGAATCAGGTGGTGATGCACGAGTTCGGGCACTACTACGACGACGTGATGCTCGTCCAGTTCTCGCCGCTCGGCCAGGAGATCATGAATGTCCTGAAGGTGAGCGAATGGGATCATAGGGCGCGCGAGAAGTTCGCTACGGCTCTCGGCATGATCGCCCACCGTCCCTGGCGGTACCGGCCCACTAACGCTATTCATCGGCTGGTCCGGCCCCTAGTGAAAGACTGATGGATGTGGCGTGAACAAGCTGCATGCCGGGGCGAGCCACCAGACAAACGGTTCTTCTCGAAAAGCCCGCGCAGCATGCAAGCAGTAATACGTGTTTGCGAAGCCTGCCCGGTCAGAGCCGACTGCCTGGAGGAGGGCCAGCGACTAGTGTTCGGGCAGAAAATGGTTGGTGTTTGGGGTGGCGTCCCGTCCACTGGTGAGGTCGTGGACTCTGAGGGCACGCGCTCACAGTTCAAAGGCAACGGCCGCCTGAAATGCGGGGTGTGCGGTCAGCCCCAGACAATACACTCCCTGCTGCAACTAGGATCATGCCCGTCACCGTAGAAGAACTCGTTAGAGACGTGCTGGAAACCCATAGGGGCGACTGGCTCACCCTAAGCAGGATCAACGATGTTATCCACAGGGTACGGCAGAAGCCACCCCACCCGGACGTGATCTACAAAGCCTGCCTCAACGTAGCCGCCGCCACATCAGTACAGAAACGACTAACAGAATCCATCAGAGCATGGCAAGACGACGAGAGACCCCAATGGATAGTGGAACTACGATTAGGATGGGACTAGGACTGGATTCGACATTGCCCGAAAACCAAAACAATGGAATAGGCCCCAACTCCCTGGCAGCCCACTTATCATGAGTGAACATTCTATCGTGATGCGGCCTGTCGGCCAGGTGTGTGCTGGCAAGAAGCGTGATGGTTCTGGTGGTTTGTGTAAGAAGCCTGCTGGTTGGGGTACGGATCATGTTGGGTTTGGTAGGTGTAAGTTGCATGCTGGTTCGGTGCCGTCGGCGTGTAAGGCTGCGGAGAGAGAGCGTGCGTTGTGGGAGCAGTTCCTTATTGATGAGATTGATCCGTCGTTGAAGGTGATACGCCAGTTGAGGGACGGTGGAGAGGTGTTGCCTCGGGATCGTATTCGGGCTGCGTCCTGGTTGGTGGAGCAGGCTAGGACGCTGTTGGAGGGGAGTGGCGGGAAGTTTGAGCTGAAGATACAGTGGCCGGAGTGAGCGTGGAAACGGATGCTTGTCCTTGGTTCCTCTTCTTTTCCGTGTTCGGAATCGTGTTGTCACACAACGTTTTTGGAACAGGGTTCGGGGGTTGGGTTTGGTTTGGGAGAATGTTTGGTGTCGGAGCCGACTTTCCGGCAGGCCATAGAATTTTAGGGTTGGTTGTAAGGTCGGGTTGGCCGTCAAACAATGTTTTGTCGGGACTTCGACCTGAAGCCGGGTTCCTGTTTTTCGGGTCTGATAGGAAAGTCGAGTCCGGTTTCAAACATTGTTTACTGGGGGTTCCGGCTTTCTGGTTCTGTCCGAAAAAACGAGGGCTGCCGGAAAGTCGGGTCTGCGGGGAAACATTGTTTCAGGGGAGCCCCGACCTTCTGGGATTCGCGGGGAAACCAGAAAGTCGGGTTCGACGGGAAATAAGGTTTGGCGGCCTTCCCGACTTTCTGGAATCTGTGCGACAGCCTGAAAGTTGGAGCGGGTGGAAACATTGTTTGCTTGACGACTTGACTTTCTGGAACCTGTCGCACAACCGAAAGGTCGGTGGGGCTAGCAAACATTGTTCGCCGGGCTGCCGGACTTTCCGGTCTCGTCTCGCATCACGGAAAGTCGGGTGGGCCGGAAACATTGTTGACTACCGGTATCAACCTTCGGGGAGGACAAGAAATGCCTGGTAATACGGTGTTGGAGCTACCGTTGGTGGACCCTGGCTTTCATAATGGTCAGACCGAAGTAGCCAAGAACCAGGCCCGGTTCCGTATCCTCGTAGCGGGCCGGCGTTGGGGGAAGAGTCGTCTGGGAGTGTGGGAGTGCTTGCGGGTAGCGTCAGAAGGGGGGAGGGCATGGTGGGTGGCGCCTACTTATCCGTTGGCTAATGAGGGGTGGAAGCCGCTTCGGGCGATGGGCTGGCAATGGCCTGGCGCGAAGGTTCGTGAAGTGGATCGGGAGGTTCTGCTGCCGGGGGGTGGCCTAGTGCAGGTGAGGTCAGCGGACGAGCCGGATCGTCTGAGGGGGGCGGGCTTGGATTTGGTGGTGGTTGATGAGGCTGCGTTCTGTCGTGAGGAAACGTGGACTCGTTCGTTAAGACCAGCGTTGACGGACCGGCTGGGCCGTGCTCTGCTTATCAGCACTCCGAAGGGTAGGAACTGGTTCGCTGACCTGTACGATAGTGCGGGCAGGAGAGAGGATTGGGCTCGCTTCCAGTATCCGACTGTCGCTAATCCGCATATCCCGGGGGGTGAGGTTGAGGCCGCTGCCCTGGAGTTGCCTAGCCTGGTGTGGCGGCAAGAGTACCTGGGGGAGTTCGTTGAAGCGCAGGGAGCCCGGTATTCGGCTGACTGGTTCCAGTATTACGCGCCTGTTATGAAGGACGGTTTACTGCGCTTCCAGCTCACTCCTGTCCGTCCTCGGAAATCAGATGTCCCCGTGCTTCATGACCTGCTCGTGGATTCGAGGGACTGCCAGCGGTTCTGTACTGTTGATCTCGCCGCGTCAGTGAGGACGAGCGCGGACTGGACTGTGATCGCTAGCTGCGCCGCCTTCCAGCAGCATCTGATTGTCCTTGAGATCGTTAGGAGGAGGATGGAGGGGCCGGACATTGTGCCCGCTATCAGGGATCAGATGGCACGCTGGGACCTGAAGGTAGCGCATATTGAGGCGACAGGCTTCCAACTCTCGTTGGTGCAGGAGGCCCGTCGGGATGGTCTACCCGTGAGAGAGCTTAGGGCGGATCGGGATAAGGTGGCTCGCTCATTGCCGTTGGAAGCACGAATGGAGCATGGGAGCGTCTGGTTCCCGAGGGACGCTGCGTGGCTTCCCGAATTGGAGCGTGAACTATTGTCGTTTCCTGTTGGTGCTCATGATGATCAGGTGGATGCTTTGAGTTATGCGGCGGCTGTCATGAGTGTGCCGCGCTTGCCGGATTGGTCGGGGGCGAGGTTTGATGAGGATGAGCTTCGGCAGGTGAAACCCGTGCTATAGGTGAAACCCGTGCTATAGTGGCGTTGATTAAGGGAGGTGGTCTATGAACGAGCGGATGACCCGGGTTTGTGAACTATGGCAGGATAATCCGGCCTGCACTCTCGGAGAAGTGGCCGATCAAGTGGGTTTGACGAGGGAGAGGGTCCGCCAGATTGTCCGGCTGGCGGGCCTGCCGTCCCACCTGGCTTATCGGAGAATCCTAAGGACTCGTATTCGGGATGAGGCGGATGAAGCCCGCCAGCGATCTTATCCGGAACGGGCTTGCGCTGTTTGCCAGCAACCCCACCGTAGGCGACCTGGCCTACGGACCTGCTCTCACGAATGCGCCCTAGCTTGGCAACATCAGCCCTTCCGGAGAATCCTAGACTCGAAGATTTACGCCCAGCATCGTAGGAGTCCGTCCGTTAATGCCGATTTGTCTAAGCCCCCCAACCGGCGGTACGTTTACTCCCCCGTAGTCATGGGACTGCTCGGCCGTTACCGACCCGAACTGTTGGAAATCCTGAAGCCCGAGGCTCGCGGGACTGCGGACCGGGCCGCTGTTCTCGCTGCTCTCACTGGTGAATGGCAGACCAGCCAGCAGATAGCCGATCAAACAGGCTTATCGTTACATCGGGTTGCCAAGTTCCTTGCGCTTGCCGATCAGGCTCTTGTTGATCGAAGGCGTGTTTACCGGTCTGAGGTCTGTCGATACTTTGGGGAATGGCGGACAACGCCCGCCTGACCATCCCACCATTCCATTACCATCAGAGCATGGCTAACCAATGGCATGGTCCCGATGGCAAGTTCACTAAACGACCCGACGGCGCCCCCATAAGCAAAGCTAAAACGAGGGCCGACTGGACTGCCACGGACGAGCTAGGCGTCCAAACCAAACAACGGTACGGCTCCAGCATCTTCGATGATTTCCTCCCGCAACTCCGGGGAACGAACGCGCTCCGCGTGCTCCGTGAAATGTCGGACAACGATGCGACGGTGGGCTCCATCCTGTTCTCTATCGAACAGGTTCTACGCCAGGCACCGTGGGCCGCCGAGTCTGCTAGCGATAGTCCGCAGGACGAGGCTGCCGCCCTGTTCCTGGACGAGTGTGTTGGGGATATGGAGGGCACGTGGGCCGACCATATCTCGGCAGGGCTAACAATGCTGCCGTTCGGTTTCTCATGGTTCGAACAAGTGTTCCGTCTCAGACGGCCGGAAGAAGGAAGCCGGTTCAACGACGGTAAGTTGGGGTGGCGGAAAATGGGTTTCCGCCCGCAGGACACTTTGTCCAGGTGGGAGGAGGATGATGATGGGGAGCCGTGTTTCGTTCAGGACACTGGTTCGGAGCTTGTCGTGCTGCCTCACGCGAAAGCGGTGCATTATAAGACGAACATTGGCCGTGGTACCCCTGAGGGCCGTTCGATCCTAAGGAACGCGTACCGTAGTTGGTATTTCAAGAAGCGTGCGGAGGAGGTTCTGCTGATCGGCATGGAACGTTCTTTGGCGGGACTGCCTATCGCACGGATACCGGCCGAAAGCATTATCCATAAAGACCTTCTATATGAGCGGGCGAAGCTGATGGTTCAGCGTGTCAGGCAGGATGAGCAGATGGGGGTGGTGTGGCCGTCCGATAAGTGGCCGGGCACGTCGGAGAACATGTACGAGTTCGACACGTTGAAGTCGGAGGGGCCGCGGAGTCTTGATCCGGTGCAGGTTGTGCGAATGTTCGCTAACGATATTGCGGCCTCGGTTTTGGCGGGCTTCATTTACTTGGGGCGGGACGCTGTCGGGTCGAGAGCGTTGGCGACACCGATGCAAGAAATATTTCAGCGAGCCTTAGAGAGTTGGTTGGATTCGATGGAGGACACGTTTCATCAGCAGGCCACTCTCAAACTGTTGAGGCTGAACGGGTTTCAGATTGTGTCACCTCCGAGATGGCGGCATGGCACGGTGCAGGACGTTGATCTGGCGGAGCTTGGAGCGTTCGTGCAGGCTGTGTCGGCGACCGGCTATGATTGGGGTGTGTTGTCGGAGGGTGATCCGATTCGTGATCAGTTCCGTACTTTGGCGGGGTTTGATCCGGAGCCCGCGTCGTTGGTGAAGGGTCGTCGTTGGGATGGTGGTAAAGCATTGTGGCTTCCGCCGCGATGATGTTAGGATGGGCGTGAGCAATCGAAGGGAGGAGTCATGAGCCGATCAGCGATAGAGTGGACCGAGGAAACGTGGAATCCCGTCACGGGCTGCGACAAAACGTCCCCGGGCTGCGACAACTGCTACGCCGAACGCCTCGCCTACCGGCTCCAGGCTATGGGCAACCCCCGGTACCGCAACGGCTTCGAGGTCACCCTCCACCGCGATCTGCTCGATGAGCCCTTCCGGTGGAGGAGGCCCCGTCGGGTCTTCGTGTGCTCGATGAGCGACCTGTTCCACCCGAAGGTGGACGATCTGTTCATCGACGATGTGTTCTGGACGATGGCGCAGAACCCAGAGCACACCTTCCAGGTGTTGACTAAACGTGCGGGCCGCGCCGCCAGATTGAGAAGCGGGCCTCTTCTTCTTGGGATCAGGCTGCTCGCCTGGAAATCTTGGCCTGCCCATATCTGGATGGGAACCACCATTGAGTCCGACTTGTATACCTTCCGGGCCGACCAACTACGGGAGATTGACGCCCCCGTCCGGTTCCTTTCCTGCGAGCCGCTACTCGGGCCGCTCCCGTCGCTCGACCTCAAAGGGATCGGGTGGCTGATCGTTGGCGGCGAGTCCGGGCCGGGTCATAGGCCGATGAAGGCTGAATGGGTGAGGGATTTGCGCGACCGCTGCCTCGCTGCCGGAGTGTCCTTCTTCTTCAAGCAATGGGGCGGGGCCAGACCAGGCGGGAGCCGCTTGCTTGATGGTGTCTTGTGGAATCAGTATCCCGGGGAGGAGCAGTCATGCCTGCTGTAACCGGCTGGGAACGGGTCTTACAGGCTGCTGAGAAGTATGAGCCTGCGCTGAGACGGGAACTGTTGGCCGCACTGGAGACCTTGCGCGACTCAGTGTCGGTTGATGAGATCGTAAGAGCACTGGAGGGCTCGTCGGCAGCGGTGGCCGAACTCGTTGCTGCGGCTACTCTCGCACCTTCCGCCTTAGCCGTCTTAGAGTCAATGGTGTCGTCAGCGTCGAGGGCCGGCACCTCGTGGCTCCTCGATTTCATTGAAACCCCTGCGGGACGCCGTGGCCTCCCTACGGGACGGGCGGGACCCTTCACCATTGATTTCGCTGCCATCGACGAACGAGCGTCCCAGTGGGCGTCCCAGCATGCTGGCGAGCTTATCAAGGGGATCGATGATGAGACACGTGCCGCTATCCGTGCTGTCATTGCTCGCGCTCCCGTCGAAGGAATAACAGTGGATCAGCAGGCTCGTCTCATACGCCAGGCCATAGGGCTGAATGAGCGCCAGGCTAGAGCATTGTTCAACCGGTATGATGCGCTCACCCGTCAGGGCGTAAGCCCGGCACGGATTGAACGGCAGACCAACACGTACTATCAGCGATTGTTGCGGCAGCGTGCTGAGATGATCGCTCGCACCGAAACACGGTTCGCGGCGCAAGCGTCACAACAGGCGGCGTGGCGCCAGGCTGCGGCGGAAGGCTTGTTGGATGCGGGGCGGTCGTGGCAGGAGTTCAGTGCTCTCGACGATGCGTGTCCGGTCTGCCGGGAACTGGATGGTTCGAAGTATCCGGTGGACGATCCGGGGCCTTCCACGCATCCGTCATGCCGTTGCGCCCTGATCCTAGTGTTTGGTGATACGATGGAAACCGCGAAAACTGTCGTGTCTAAACCGTTGGGCGAGTACGCTGACTGGGGTGAGTGTGTGAGGGTGATGACACGCAAACTGGGTTCTAAGGCAGCGGCGGAACGTTACTGTGGGTTCCTGGAGCAGCGAGGCTAGATGCCCACACTAAGACAGCGTACGATGACTGTCCCGTGTGATTGTGCTCAGCCTTGCGGCTGGCAGCACACCGCCGTAAGGAACGGTGCCCGCTACTATATTGCTGGCATCAGGGTGCCGCGACGACTAGGATTATGGGCGTTCCAGCGTTCCCGAGGCTAGGATAGGAATATGAGCCCGGAGCAGGGCCAGATTCTCGCTCTCATACCAGCGCGCGGCGGCTCTAAGGGGATTCACCGCAAGAACCTTCAACCCGTCGCAGGCCGCCCCCTGGTCGTTCACGCTATCCGCCATTGTTTTGAGATCACGGATCGTGTGATCGTTTCGACGGATGATCCTGCTATCGCCGCGATATCAAGGTTCGCTGGCGCTGAGGTAATGGGACGGCCCGACGAGCTGGCTTCGGATGAGGCGACAGTGGATGACGTGTGCCGTTGGCTTGTCCACGAGCTTGATTGGAAAGGCTACCTTCTTGTTGTTCAGCCGACTGTGCCGCAGATCACCGGTCACCTGCTGGGACAGTTCGCCGGTGATTTCATTGAGTCCGGTGAGGCCGCGTGGGTGATGGGCACCCCCCTAAGACATGTTCTCTGGCAGAGGGATATACCGTTAGTGTCGAGAGTGAACCGGCAGGTCGAGCAGGATTGGCCGTTACAGGAGATCGGTGTCCGAATGTTCGCGCCCGACTGTGCTGGACAGAATCCGGAGCATATTTGGCCGGTCCTCGACCTAATGGATATTGACACGCCGGCTGATCTCGCTGCTGTGCGTTCCCGAATGGAATCTAAGAGAATACTGTTCCGCGTTACTGCCGGCCGTCAAGTAGGGTCAGGGCATTTGCATCGCTGCCTCCAGCTGGCGGAACATTTGCAAGCACACGACATAGGATTCATTCCATCCCAATGCGATGATTGGGCGTTGGATATGATTGAATGGAACTGGCCTATCACCAAGCTCGGTTACGCTGATCTGATTATCAACGATTGCCTGGATTCGACTGATGATCTGATGCTGCATCTCAGGCAGCATGCTCCAGTCATATCGTTAGAGGATTCTTGCGGCCAGCACGCGAACCTGGTTATCAACGATATGCGGGGGGATGGTCCTCGGTATGCGATAGTGCGCCCCGAGTTTCTGAGTGTTCCCTCGTTCAGTCCGGAGGGCGGGAGGGTGTTGGTCACGTTCGGTGGTAGTGATCCTGCTGGGCTGACGGAGATGGTGGAAGGCTTGTTTGGTGGGTTGAATGTGCGGGTTGTTCCACCGCCGGGACGGGTGGGGGGCCAGTGGCGGAATCTTGCTGAGGACATGGCGTGGTGTGATCTTGTGGTAACGTCGGGTGGGAGGACGGTGTGGGAGGCGATGGCCGCCCGGCGGCCCGTTATAACGTTGTTGCAGAATGCTAGGGAGACGGGGCACACGCATCTGAAAGCCGAGTACGGGGTGATTAATCTTGGTTTGGGGGTGTTGGCGGACCACGAGTTTGTGCGACGGACCGTGAACCGTGTTGCGACGAATCCCGTGCTCTTAGGGGATTTGTCGGCTAGGATGGTGGGGCTGGTTGATGGGAGGGGTGTGGGCCGGGTGTGCTGGGAAGCGGAACGTTTGATGGGAGGACTGTGAGTTCGGCTGGGGGCTGCCCTTCCCTCCACTCCCTCCGGGGTAGCCCCCAGTCCGATATCGAGCATCCCCACGGTCTTCCCCACACGTCAGCGTTCGCCCTCATCGCTGAGGCCGGCCCGTGTGAAGCCGATCTCGGATACGCTTTAGACGCGGTGAGGGAAGCAGCTAGAGCAGGCTGCTGGGGTTTCAAGGGCCAAATGTTCCGGGCTGACACGCTCGCCTCCCCTTCAGCGAGAACCTACGGGCATGGGCTAGGAGAACCCGATTTTCAGCGGGACCTGTTCGCCAGAAACCTCTCTTACGGGGAATGGGCGGTCGTCAAAGAAGCCTGCGACCATGCGGGCCTCGTGTTCCTAGCATCAGTGTTCGATGAGGAGGCGGTGGACGCGGCCGAGGACATGGGGATGGAAGCCTACAAGATCGCGTCAGGGGATATCACGAACCGTCCCCTGCTCCAGTATGTGGCTGGGACGCGTAAGCCTGTCTTGTTGTCGACGGGCGCTTCCCTGGAATACGAGGTTCGCCGAGCCTTGTGGTGGTTGGGTTCGTGTCCGGTCATTCCGTTAGCATGCTCCCTGGAGTATCCCACTCCTCCATCGCGGGCGCACCTGAGACGCATAGAAGCACTCTTCCGGCTAACGGACCGAGTGGGATACTCCAATCATGTGCCCGGCACTCTCGCTTTAGTGGGCGCCCGCCAGCTGGGCGCGTGCGTGGTGGAAACCCATTTCACTATCACGCCCGGCAAGGGAGGGGATCACGATTTCGCTGTCACCGCCGACCAGCTTCTCAGCATTGACTGGCATGCTGGGATTCCTGACGGGATGCTGGGCGAGCCTGTCCTGGGGGTGCATGAGGGCGAATGGGACGCCTGGAGGGGGGCGCGGCGTTCCATTTGCGCTAAGACGCCTATACGTGGGGGCACGCGTTTCGATGCGGCTAATCTGATCTGCTTGCGGCCCGGCAGGGGTTTGGAACCATGGGAGATTGACCGGATTGTTGGTCACACGGTTTCGCGGGATTACGGGCCGGGCGAACAGATTAGTTTAGTGGAGGCAAACCAGTGGGATTGACTGCCGTACAGTATGCTCGTCTGCCGGCCTGGCGGCGGGACTGGCTTATCCGGCATTTGTGGCGGGAAGGCTTGGATAAGACACCCCACGCTGTTTACCTGCTCATGGCTCGTATGGTCCGGATTACTTCGGATGGCCGGTACTGGAGGGTCTGGCTGCAAACCGACGGTGATTACGATGTGCGGCGGGTGAGAGCGGACAGGGAGTGGGATTTTGATGCGCTCATCCGATCCTGATTAGCACACCATCCTATTATCCTCCGGCTGATGGACGATTCGCTTATCGTCCCCATAGCCAAGATCGACTTGGAACGCCGCCTGTTCGGCGGGTGGGCGTATATTGCGCGTGCCCGTGACGGCAGCCAAGTCACTGATCATTCCGGGGACATTGTTGACACACCCGAAGCCTGGGCCGCCCTCTCAGACTCGTTCGTTGATTACGCGTTAGAGTCCCGGTCCGGTGACCTGGAACACACGGAATGGGGCGCCGCTGATCTCGTTGAAATGTTCATTAGTGATATTGAGAAGCGTTCCGCGTTGGGCTTGCCGGAAGGCTCATTACCGGATGGTGTGTACGTTTCGTTCAAAGCAAGGGGTTCTCCCGCCGGCCGCCGACTTTGGGAGCGAGTGAAGAGCGGGCAGATTCGTTCCCTGTCAATTGTGGGGGACGGCTGGCGGGAATCATTGGAGGATGAGGATGCCGAGACTGTGGCTTAGGAAACTAACGTCGATTGGCGCGGTGCCGGAAGGAGATAATCCGGAAGCACAAATCCTCTTGTATAAGGCTAAGCGAGAGTTCTCGCCGGAACGGCGCGAGGACTATGCGGAGCGGGGGGTAGCGATGCCCGACGGCTCTTTCCCGATCCCGGATAAGGATGCTTTGAGACGGGCTATCGCATCGTTTGGGCGGGCGTCGAATCCGGCTGCGGTGCGTGCCCACATTATTCGCCGGGCGCGGGCGCTCGGCGCTACCGACATGCTGCCAGACGATTGGCAGCAGAAAGGAACCGAGATAGTGGCAGAAACCGAGGAATTGGAGAAGCAGGAAGTTGAGCAGGCGGAACCTGTCGAGGCGGCGGCCGCAGAAACCGAAGAGATCGCTAAGCGAATCTCGGACGCTGAGGAGCGGGTCCGTTTGGCCGCCGAAGAAGAGGTTCGTAAGGCACGGGACGAGCGGGACGCTGCGTTAGAAGCCTTGGCCGACGAGGTGGCGAAACAACGTCGAATCGACTTTCTTGGGAAAGCACGCTCACTTGAAGGCTTGTTGGGTCCGGCGGACGAGACGGCCCTAGTGCTGGAAGCATTGGACGCTGCCGCACCCGAACCGTTCGTTCTTTTGGAGAAGCGTTTGCTCGCAGCTTTGGAGCGGGTGGCGTTGACGAAAGAGTTCGGTACAGCGGGCGACGAAGGTGCTGATCCGATTCGTAAGCGGGACGCGTGGGTCCGCAAGTATGTGCTCGACCATCCTGAGGTGAGCGAGATTAAGGCGAAAGCCTTGTTCTGGAAGGCAAATCCTGACGCCCTGGAGGCGCAACGAGAGGACCAAAAATAACTATGGCGTACAGTGAGATTCCGCAGCTTGTCAGTCGGATCAGCAATACGACGCTGACCACGGCCGACCTTTATAAGCTGGCGTTCCTGTCGACTGGCGGCTATGTGACAGTGGGCGATCCTGCGACGACTGGCGGGAACCGGCCGTTCGGCGTCTATTACGGTGGTGGAGGTAAGACCACTTCGACAAAAGCCGAGTCGGTTTCTATCGCTATCAGCGGCATCGTGAAAGTGCTGATGATGGAGAACTCGACTTGTAATCCGCCAGAGTTTGTTGTCGCCTCGTCTAACGGGGTGTGTGGGGCAGCGCCAACAACGAACCATTTCATGGTCGGCCAACTGATTTCATTCACTACTGGTACGGGGACGGCCCGGATCGGCACCGTGAAACTGTTCCCGGTCCCGGTCAAGTGGCAGGCCCAGTACGGGACGGCGACCTAACAGTTCGGAAGAAAGGATTTAAATGCCTGGAGAACCTCAAGGAGCGGCTATCCATGTTGATGCTGCGCTGACCGATTTCAGTGTGGCTCAGTTCATGGCAGAAGACGCCTATGTGGCACGGAGAGCGTTTCCCGCTGTAAATGTGCCGAAACAGTCAGACCTGTATTATGTTTATGCGAAGGAAGACCTGCTTCGCTCTGACACTCAGCAAAGAGCGCCGGGCACGCGGGTTGCCCTACGCGATTGGGGTCTGGCACGGTCCAGCTACTACATTCCGGTGAGGGGTATCGGCAAGGCCCTGTCGGAACAAGACTTGGCTAACCAAGACCCGGTTCTCGATTTGGAAGAGGACACGGTAAAGGTGCTGGTGCAGGACTTGAAGATCGACGAGGAGGTAGCGTTTGGTGCGGTCGCTTTCGCGTCTAGCTGGGGTACGAACACGTCGCCCTCGCCGACCTGGGAGAACGCTGCGTCGTATCCGCTGACGGATATTGCGACCGGCATACGGACGATCCAGTTGAATACGGGCCGCATTCCTAACTGTTTGCTGCTTGGGTCGGAAACCTGGTATTCCGGTCTGCTGAATCACCCGGACATGATCGAGCGGCTTCCGGATAGTGCGCCACGCATTATCACGCAACCGTTTGTCGCGAACCTGCTCGGCTTGGAGGACGTGCTGATCGCCCATGCTGCCCGTAACTCGGCGGTTGAGGGCGCGACAGCCTCGTATGCGAGCATCCTCGGTGACAGCGCACTACTGTTCTACCGTAACCCGAACCCAGGGCGTATGAGCCCAACAGCGGGCGTCCACTTCGTGTGGTCCGGCCTTCAGGGATTCAGCAATGGGCTCCGGGTGCAACGCGAATTCATTCCGCGCGAGGACAGCATGCCGCTGATCACCGTGGAGAGAGCATCTAAGGCGGCTGTAGTGTCATCCGATTTGGGCTACTACCTCAGCGCTTGTATTACCTAAGGAACCCCGGGAGGGTCTAATGCCGAAAGTTGAAGTCTTGTACCCGTTCGGCGGGGCGAAACGTGGTGATATTGTTGACGTGCCTGCCGATAAGGTGGGGGCGCTTCGGCGTCTACATTGGGTACAGGAAATCGTGAGGCCGTTGGCGGCTGCTAAGGCTAAGGTAAGGCGAATACAATTTGAGGAGAAGGAGTCTGATATAGATGGCAGTCTTTCCGAGGAAACTGAAGCGGGACCTGCTGATTGATGGTGGCCTGGAGGTCACTGGCAATAGCACGTTGACGGGCGCGGTCACGGCGGCCGGCGGTGTTGGCATTACCGGGTCGCTGGCCGCGTCAGCGGTGGCTGGCGCGCTGGTTTGCGCGTCGGGCGGCTACATGAGTGATTACGTGCAATCACTAACGGCCGCGGACTGTGAACGGACGGGCACGACCGGCACCCGTATTCTCGGATACGGGATCACGAAAGTAACGTTGACGAAAGCCGCTGCGACAGGTGCAGCGAACTTTCAGCTAGTGCTGGCCGGACCGGTCAAGGCGGGCGCCCACAAGTATCTGGTGTTGACACGGGCGACGGGGGCGAGCACGTTCGAAGTCTGGATTTCGAATCTGACTTCGGCGCTAACGTTCTACGGGTCGACCGCTGACGCTATCAAACTCACAACGGACTGGGTGTCACCGAACCCGGCTGGCTTCCATTTCGTTGGGATCACGACCGCGCAATGGGCGGCCCTCTCCGTAAACGGGTTGCAGTCAACCCAGTGGTCGTACACTGTTTCAACGTTCTCAGCTACATAAGGAGAATGATGGTTAAGAAGACCGCGGGCAGCGGCCCATCCCACCTTACAGTAGTGGATGCCGTGTCCCCGTATCCCGAACGCACGCGGGACCGAGTGGCTATCGTCGGATTCGCTGAAGGGCACCGTCATTTAGCGCCGTTCAGTGATCCGACATGGGAAATCTGGGGACTGAACCGACTGCACGGCGTGTTGGAGGGACGGTGGGACCGCTGGTTCGAAATCCATGCGCTAAGAACATTCTATGAGGAGGACGCGCAGCACCGCGAATGGATGCGCACGTTCAAGGGTCCCGTGTATTTGCGGCCACAGGACATGGGTATCTACGATATTCCTGCGGCCGTGCCGTATCCGGTGGAGCAAGTGCTTCGGGATTACGGCCGCTATTTCACGAATAGTATTTCGTGGATGATCGCTTTGGCTATAGGCATGGGATTCAAGGAGATGGCCTTGTTCGGGGTGGACATGGCTCAGGACGCGGTGTTCCCGACGAACGAGTACCGTCAGCAAAGACCTTCATGCGAGTACTTGCTGGGGGTGGCGGTGGGACGGGGCATGCTAATACACTTGCCTGACGGTTCAGACTTGTTGAAAGCGTCATTCCTATACGGGTTGGAGGACGGTGACGCGATCCTGGCGAAACGTTTGTCACGGATGGAAGAGTTGAATCGGCGGAAGAACGGGGTGCGGGAGCAGATCGCTAACCTGGAGAATCAGAAGACGGTGATGGACAAGCAGTACATTGATCAGAAGATTGCTTTGGTGTCGGCGATCAATCAGTTGGATGGGGCGTTGCAGGAGACAGTGTACGAGCAAGTGAATTTGTCGCCGCCCCCTGAGATTATGCCCGCACATAAGGTGGAGTTGCAACCGAATTAGGGGATGATATGGGGTTCGCACCGAATTTAACGCAGAAGATCGTGGAGATTGGGTTTACGACGGCGGGCGGCTCATCGTATGGGACTGCGTATTTCACGCCTGGCCGTGCTGTCGCCCAAGTGGATTTCACTAATCCGTCGACCGGAAACATCTTTTTCATGGTGCAGGCAGCGAACAGCACGTCCGGAGTATGGTGGGACATGAAGGCGGCGGCTTCTACTGTAACGTCGGGAGCGTCGGTGCGTGTCACGTCGACTTACGTGTGCGTGTTTGATCGGGTGCGTATTCAGACTACAGCAGCTTCGGCGTCCACTAAGTCAGCGACTTACACGTGGTGGGTTGCCGCGAGATAAGGAGAAACGATGGCAGGCTCTTACACGGATTACATGGAGAACCTGATTCAAAATAGTGTGTTCGGCAGGTCGTCTACCGCATTGTCGACGGGCGCGAACCACCTGGATAATATTGCGTTCGGCTTGTGGAATTCGACGGGCGCGTCTGTTGGTGACGCGATGACGGGGGCGACAACTGGCGAGTGCGCGGGCTCAACGTATGTGCGGAAGAATCTGGCGAACAGTAGCGCGAACTGGGCTAATTCGACGGGTGGTGTGAAACTGTTGAAGACGGCTGTGACGATGACTACGGCGGCTGGGGCGGACTGGGGGACTATTGGCAGTATCGTGTTGTGCACGTCGTCGGGCGCGGGCGGTCAGGTTATCGTATGGTCGACTTTGACGGGTGGCGCGAAGACTATTAATTCGGGTGACACTGTTACGGTCACGACTGGTTTTTCGATCACACTGACCTAGCCGGGGGGCTAAATGCCTAACCGGGTTGCCCTGCTTCGCGCGGAGATCGAAGCCGCTCATCCTGGTGCTGTCCTGTGGCATCGGGGCGAGGCTGGCTTCTCCATGCTCAGTGTCGACCGCCGCTGGGAATACCACAAGTACACAACGGGGCCGTGGCATTGGCGTCAGCCCGCCGACTTGGATTGGCGGGAGATCGACACTGATCTTGAGGCCCGTCCCGACCCGGTTTGGAAGCGTGGCGTCCGTTCCGCCGGATTCGATACTCTCGTGGCGGATGATGGGCGCCGCAGGTTCGTTCCTCGCCGCTGGGTTCCCGACGAGTGGGTGGAGTT
>Ga0180007_10003240_pt1 | contig 18339 bp, 13 predicted proteins | sample MM_PC_MetaG_FD_121122 | JGI IMG/M metagenome (GOLD analysis project Ga0180007, IMG submission 121122) | Groundwater microbial communities from the Aspo Hard Rock Laboratory (HRL) deep subsurface site, Sweden - MM_PC_MetaG | ecosystem: Environmental > Aquatic > Deep subsurface > Groundwater... | reverse complement strand
CTATTGAATAATGTCATTGCGAGCGGAGCGAAGCAATCTGCCGAATTTAGCGCAAAATCAAAAGATTGCTTCGTCACTCCGTTCCTCGCAATGACGGGAAATACCTTTTTAGACCAGACTCATATTTAAAAACAAAAAATTACTTTGCAGATGTTAAATTTAATAACAATATGCAAACATTAACTCAGCACAAAATGAATACTATTATTTAGGAATATAATGTTAGTGAATAAAAAGATAATAACTCAAAAAACAGATTGCACAAAAAAAACACAATCTAAATTTGAAGAAAATGAAGAACGTTACAAAGTTTTTGTTGATAATTCTATTGATGCTTTTTATTTAACAGATTTTTCCGGAAAACTTTTAGATGTAAATAAGGCTGCATGCACAATTTTGGGCTATTCTCGTGAAGAATTATTAAAACTTACAGTATCAGATATTGATATTGGTTTCACAAAAAAGCAGATTCTTGAGTTTATTAAGAACTTGGAATTTAATGTTCCAATTATTGTTAATAGTTATCACAAGCGAAAAAACGGCGAAATATTTCCAATTGAAGCACGCATAAATACTTTTGGAACAAAGGAAAAACCATTTTTAATTTCTAATGTTCGCGATATGACTGAGCAAAAAGAAAACGAAGAGTTATTGCGAAAAAGTTTCAAAAAATATCAAGATTTATTTGAAAAATCAAAAGACGCTATATTAATTATTAAAAACGGCAGATTTGTTGACTGTAACCAGGCTGCGGTTGAATTATTACTTTACAAAGATAAATCCCAATTACTTAATTTTTATCCCTCAGAATTATCTCCAGAATTTCAACCAGATGGAAGAAATTCGGTGGAAAAAGCTGATGAACTTATGAAAATTGCAGTTGAAAAAGGAAGTCATCGTTTTGAATGGGAGCACGTAAAATCTAATGGAGAAATTTTTCCTGTTGAAGTTCTATTAACGACAATCACCAACGAAGATGGTTCGCAAGTTTTACATACAACATGGCGTGATATTAGCGAGCGGAAGAAAGATGAGAAACTTCAAAAAGCGCTTTATGCAATTTCGCAAGAAGCTGACAAAGCTAGCTCAATTAATGAATTATATAAATCCTTGCACGAAATAGTTAGTACTCTTATGCCTGCAAAAAACTTTTTTATTGCAATTCATAATAGTGAAACAAACATTGTAGATTTTCCATACTTTTTTGATGAATACGATCCATCTCCAGTTAAACGAATTTTTAGTAATGGTTTAACAGAGAAGGTACTTAAAAGCAAGAAATCACAAATCATTAAAAGGGCACAAAGAATAAAAAAGACGGCCATTATTAAAAGTACAGGTCATTATCCCAAGCAATGGGTTGGAATTTATCTTGGATTTGAAGGAAAGTATAAAGGAGTGCTAGCAATTCAAGACTATGAAAATGAAAATGCATATAATCAAGAACACTTAAAGATTTTAAATTTTGTTTCAGAACAAATTGTTAAAACCCTTGATAAAAGGTATGCTGATGAAACGCTTAGAAAATCAGTAATTGAATTAATGGAAGCAAAAAAACAACTTGAAATAATTAATAGAGATAAAAACAGATTATTCTCAATTATTTCTCATGATTTAAAGAGCCCGTTTATGACACTTCTTGGAATTTCACAAATGATTTCTGAAGACATGGATAGTATGTCGGTAAAAGAAGTTAAAGAAATGACGAGTACAATTTACAACTCAACTCAAAATTTGTACAAACTTATTGAAAACTTGTTAAACTGGTCACGCTTGCAAATGGATTCATTCCAAGTTACTCCAACCAAATTAAATATTAAGGATATTTATAAATCGGTACGCACCTTAGTGAAATTGTCTGCCGAAGAAAAAGGAATTTTAATAAACGATAAACTTCCTAAAGTTTTTGTTTTGGCAGATGAAGATTGTGTGAAAACTGTTTTTCGCAACCTAATTGGTAACGCTATAAAATACACAGAACCCAAGGGAACAATTACAATTTCATGTAAAAAACACACTCCTTATATAGAAATATCGGTAGAAGATACAGGGGTTGGAATGAATAAAAAACTGGTTAATAAATTGTTTAGTATTTCAGAGGTTATTTCTAAAAAAGGCACTTTAAACGAGACTGGTACAGGCTTAGGTCTTATTATTTGTAAAGAATTGATTGAAAAAAACAATGGTAAACTTTGGGTGGAAAGTGAACTTGGAAAAGGTAGTAAGTTTATTTTTACCCTACCAATGCATTAAGTTAATTTTTTAATTTTCGGATAACAATTTTAAACGTGGAATTATATTTTCATAATTACCTCTAACCTCAGTTATAATTATTAAAATGATAACAAGTTATTTTTTTATTAACTGAATTGATTTAATACTTTTGAATATGAGCTAAAAAAATATAATTTTTATGGTATGAAAATTGCGAAATTGACTAATGAAAAAATTTGCAATTTGTATACTTCTCCTTTTACTTTTAAATGATTCGCTTCCCGTTTTTGCCCAAGATATTAGAATAAATGAAGTCTCAAGCTCCAACTCAAAAGTTATTGTTGATAATGATGGTGAATACTCCGATTGGTTCGAATTATTTAACAATTCTTCCTCTAAAATAAATTTGTCAAATTATTTTATTAGTGATGATATTAACGATCTCACAAAATGGCAATTTCCCAACGTGGAACTAGAGCCAGATAGTTGTTTGCTAGTCTTTGCTTCTGGTAAAAATAGAAAAGAACGTGTTGAGCATTGGGAAACTGTTTTTCGTGAAGGCGACAATTGTAAATATTTGGTGCCACAAAGTAACCCTGCAAACGATTGGAATCTTATAAATTATTACGATGTAACTTGGAAGTCTGGTTTTTCGGGAATTGGATTTGGCGACGGCGACGATAGAACAATCATTTCACAAACGGTTACAGCATTTATGCGATGCAAATTTAACATTGAAGATGTTGAGCAAATTAGTGGAATTATGCTCCACGTTGATTTTGATGATGGATTTGTCGCTTATCTAAATGGTGAAGAAATTGCCCGCGAAAATCTTGGAGTATTTGGTTCAAAAATTTATTTCAATACTTTGGCAACCACCGAACATGAAGCCCAATTATATCAAGGAAATCCAATAAGTTCTTATTCAATTAATGATAAGATTAGTTTACTTCAAAATGGTGAAAATATTTTGGCAATTGAAGTTCATAATGTTAGCAGCACTTCATCCGATTTGACAATAAATCCTTTTCTTTCGTTGGGCTATAAATCAATTCCAGCAAACACAAGAGAAAAAGTTGATTTCTTAACTTTTCAAAACTTTTATTTGCATACAAATTTTAAATTGAGTTCAACTGGCGAATTGTTAATTCTTTCAAATGGCAACGGAGAAATTGAAGATTCACTTTTTACACGAAATCAAATTGCTGATTTCTCACTTGGGCGATTTCCAAATGGCTCTGAAAATCTGTTTTTTTTCAACTCACCAACTCCAGGAGCTAAAAATATTGATAATGGATTTTCAAGTTTTCTTGAACCTCCAATTCTTGGGAAAGAACACGGATTTTATTCCACCCCATTTTTTCTTGATATTTCAAATCCAAATTCTGTTGGTACAATTAGATACACATTAGATGGCTCGGAACCTACCAAATATTCAACAATTTATACAAATCAGCTTGTTGTTTCTGGAATTTCTGTAATTAGAGCTAAAATATTTGCGGATAGTTTATTGCCAAGCAAAACAGAAACGCACACTTATTTTATTAATACAGATATAAATTTGCCAATAATTTCACTAACTACAAATCCAGATAATTTTTTCTCGTCAGATTCTGGAATTTATGTTTTAGGCCCAAATGCTGAAACAGTCCTTCCTTATTATGGAGCTAATTTTTGGCAGGACTGGGAACGCCCAATTCATGTTGAATTTTTTGAAGATAATTATGAGTTTGGCTTTGCTGTTGATTGTGGCGTAAAAATATCAGGCAAATGGAGCAGAGCAAATCCAATAAAATCACTAGCTTTTTTTTTGAAAGATGAATATGGTTTTCAAGAAATTGACTATAAGATATTTCCAAATTCTGACATAAATAAGTTTCATAATTTTGTTCTTAGAAATTCTGGAAGCGAATGGAATAGATCATATTTTAGAGACGCTTTAATGCACGAAATTGTCTCACCGCTTGATATTGATAAACAAAACTACAGACCCGTTGTGGTTTATTTAAATGGTCAATATTGGGGAATTCATAATCTTCGCGAAAAAATAAATGAGCATTATCTAGAATCGCATCATAATATTCCAAAAGATGACATCAATATTTTGGAAAATAATATTCAACTTGTTCAAGGAGAAACTGGTAATTATGAGCAGTTTTATTACTCATTACAAAATTTGAATATGTCAACCGATGCAGCATTTGAATATATTAATTCCAAAATAGATGTAAATGAATTTATTGATTATTACCTTGCAGAAATATTTTTTGACAATCAAGACTGGCCAGGAAATAACATAAAATACTGGCAGCAGAAAAGTACAAATTCAAAATGGCGGTGGATTCTTTTTGATACTGATTTTGGGTTTGGACTATGGGATTCCCAAGCTTATAATAGAAATACACTAACCTTTGCTCTGGAAAAGAATGGAGATGATTGGCCAAATCCTCCTTGGTCAACATATCTTTTGCGAAAATTTTTAGAAAACGAAACTTTTAAGAATTTATTTATTAGTAGATATTCAACATATACTAATACAATATTTTTACCTGAAAGTATAAACAGCATAGTAACTGACATATCGACAAGAATTAGTTCTGAGATGCCCGCACATTTCAACAAATGGGGTGGAAATTATGCAAACTGGTTACGCGAAATAAGCTCAATGAAAAATTTTGCAAATTATCGCTCAACATTTCTTTCCAGTCATTTTATGAATTATTTTGGAATTAGCGGGCAGTTTCAGCTAAACATTAATCAAGATATTACAAAAGGCACAGTTGAGATAACCGATTATAAAATTGAAGAAAGTTCCTGGTCTGGAAATTATTTCGATAATATTCCATTAAAAATAACCGCAGTTCCATTTCCAGAATATGTGTTTTCACATTGGGAAGGCGATATTGCTTCATCTGAAAATCCCATTAATATAACTGCCAGCGAAAAATTAAACATCTCGCCTGTTTATATTCCAGATAGCGATACTCAAATTGTTATAAATGAAATAAATTATAATTCATCCGATACTTTTAATCCAGATGATTGGATTGAACTTTATAATTATTCAACTGAGCCAATAGATTTATCTGGTTGGATTTTTAAGGACGAAGATCCAGTGCCAGTTTTTACAATTCCCGAAAATACTTTTATTGATTCAGAAGGATATATAATACTTTGCCGCGATTCCCTTTTGTTTAAATCAAAGTTTCCAAATGTTAAAAATTATTATGGCAATTTTGGTTTTGGATTAAGCGGCGGTGGCGAACTTATTAGCTTGTATAATAAAACTGGTTTGTTAGTAGATTCATTAACATACGACGATAAAGATCCGTGGTCTCCTATTTGTGATGGCGGCGGACCTACACTTGAACTAAAAAATCCAAATTTAGATAATTCAAAATATTTCAATTGGAAAGCATCTTCAGTTTTTGGAACTCCCGGAGAAATTAATAGTGCATTTACTTCTGTTAAAAGCAGTTCAGATATTTATCCAAACGATTTTAAATTATTCCAGAATTATCCTAATCCGTTTAATCCTGCTACAATAATAACATTTAAACTTCCTTTTAGAAGCTATGTTTTATTATCCGTTTATAACTTGCTAGGTGAACAAATTAAAGTGCTTGTAAGTGATATTCATCAAGCGGGCACATTTCAAGTTGAGTTTGATGGTTCTGAATTATCCAGTGGAATTTATTTAGTAAGAATGCAGGCAGATAATTACAAAGAAACTATTAAGGCAATTTTGATAAAATAACTCAGTTCAAAGTTCAACAAATATTTAATTTTTTAACAAACAGGTACAAGATGACAAAATTAAAAACGTCTAAATATTTTATAATACTATTTTTATTTAATGCGGTAACTTGTTTTGCTCAAACTCCAATATATCTTAATCCCAATGCTTTAACAAGCGAAAGAGTAAATGATTTATTGAGCAGAATGACTCTCGACGAAAAAATTGGACAAATGACACAAGCTGATCATAAAGCAGTTGGCAATATGGAAGACTTAAAAACATATTTTCTTGGTTCAATCTTAAGTGGTGGCGGTTCCGACCCTACTTCTGGAAACACTACTTTAGATTGGGCAAATTTATATGATTTATTCCAACATAAAGCAATGGAAAGCAGATTAGGGATTCCAATAATTTATGGAATTGATGCTGTTCATGGAAATAGCAATGTTGAAGGAGCCACAATTTTTCCTCATAATATTGGACTTGGAGCTACACGAAATCCAGAGTTAGTTAAACTTGCTACACGTATTACAGCAATTGAAATAGCTGCAACTGGAATTGATTGGACATTTGCTCCGTGTGTTGCTGTTCCAAGAGACGAACGTTGGGGACGCACTTATGAAGGCTTTGGTGAAACTCCAGAATTAGCTACTATGTTTGGTGGTTCGGCTGTTAATGGTTTCCAGAATGATTCACTAAACTCACCAACCAGCATTGTTGCTTGTGCCAAACATTTTATTGGCGATGGCGGAACAACCAGCGGTGATGATCAGGGGAACACAGAAATTTCTGAAACAGAATTAAGAGCAATTCATCTACCCGGATATATTTCTGCAATCCAAAATAATGTTAAAACCGTAATGGCTTCATACAGCAGTTGGAATAGTGTTAAAATGCACGGAAACAAATATTTACTTACAGATGTGCTTAAAACTGAACTCGGATTTGATGGATTTATTATTTCAGATTGGGCGGCAATAGATCAACTTCCCGGGGATTATACTTCAGATGTGGAAACTTCCATAAATGCTGGAAATGATATGATAATGGTTCCAAATGATTATAAAAATTTCTTTAACATATTGAAAACGCTTGTTCAGCAAGGTAAAGTTTCGCAAGAAAGAATTGATGATGCTGTTAGCCGAATATTAAAAGTAAAATTTGAGCTTGGGCTTTTTGAAAATCCTTACGCTGATAGAGCTCTTCTATCTGAAGTTGGTTCTGCCGCGCATCGAGATATTGCAAGACAGTGCGTTAGAGAATCTTCAGTTCTGCTAAAGAAAAATGACAATGTTTTGCCAATTCCAAAATCTGCTGTTAAAATTTTAGTTGCTGGTGAGCATGCAAATAATATTGGACTTCAATGTGGAGGTTGGACAATTCAATGGCTTGGTGCATCTGGCAATATTACTACTGGAACTACTATTCTTGATGGTTTGAAAAAAGTCGCTCCAAGTGCTGAGTTTGTTTATGACGCTAATGGAAATTTTAACGACACAAATGCTGATTACGCAATTGTGGTAATTGGCGAACAGCCTTATGCAGAAGGTTACGGCGACAGAGTTGATCTTTCAATTGATAAAGACCAAATCAACATGGTTAGAAAATTAAATAATCTTGGAATTCCAGTCGTTACAGTTTTAATTTCTGGAAGACCAATGATTATAAATCCAGTTTTGCATAATTCCGATGCATTTATTGCTTCATGGCTTCCTGGAACAGAAGCTGATGGAATTGCCGAAGTGATTATGGGCGATTACACTCCAAAAGGTTTGCTTCCAATGACTTGGGCAAAAACAATGAATCAAATTCCAATAAATTTTGGCGATTCTGAATACAATCCACTTTTTGCTTATGGATTTGGAATTACGTCTTTCGCAAATTCAGAAATAGGCTCAAATCCTATTTTCCAATCGGGAATGGTAACAGAAGATGGAATGCACATTGAACTTGCATTCAACAAATCAATGGAAAACTCCGGAAATAACTCAGCTGAATTTACAGTTGTTAAAAATGGAAATTCTTTTTTACAAATTATTGATTTTAATTTAAGTCCAACTGATAATAAAATTATTCTGCTTGAGTTAAGCGATAAAATTTCAAAAGGTGATATTGTTTCCGTTTCATATGTTTCTGGAAATTTAGCATCGGAAGATGGTGGAACTCTTCAGAGTTTTGATTTACAAAATGTAGTCAATTATTTGGATTACATTTCAGGCTTAAATCAGTTGCCAGGCAAAGTTGAAGCAGAAGATTTTACTAACATGAATGGAATTCAAACCGAAGCTACAAGCGATATTGGCGGCGGATTAAATGTTGGTTGGATTGATGCTGGAGATTGGATGGAATATAAATGCAATCTTCCAAATACTGGTGAGTATTTCGTAAATTTTAGAGTTGCAAGCGAAACCGCAGAAGGGAAAATTCGATTTTTTATAGATGGAATTGAAACTTTTTCCAGAGTTATTCCTGTAACTGGTGGATGGCAAACATGGACTACAGTTTCAACAATTACTGATATAGAAAGCGGAGATTTCAATATTAAATTGCTTGCGGAAAAAGGTGGTTTCAACCTAAATTGGTTTGAGCTTGTAACTATTTCTGACGCAGAATCTGAAAATAATTTACCAAGTAGTTATTCACTTTACCAGAATTATCCTAATCCTTTTAATCCGAGCACTAAAATTAAATATTCAATTTCAACAGCAGGTAATGTTAAATTAAAGGTTTACGATGTACTTGGCAAAGAAGTTAAATCTTTAGTAAATGAATATAAAAAAGCTGGCAGTTACGAAATTGAGTTTAATTCCGTAAATTTATCAACAGGAATATATTTTTATAAAATGACAAGTGGCTCTTTTACAGCTACGCAAAAAATGGTGTTGGTTAAATAAACATGGATAATATTAAAAGATATAAATGGATTTTATTTTTAGCATGCTGTTTGTTGGTTGTTTTAATTCCAATTAAAATTACAAACAACATTTCAGCCTATGCAAAAATTTTGCCTTCAAAGGAATTTGTTGTAATTAAGGGCTCAAATGGACAAATAATTACACACCTTATAAATAATTATTCTGGAATTGTTGAGGAAATTAAAACAATTCAAGTTGATAGAGAGGATTTTGCTTCGTTAAATTTAAAGACAAAAAGTTCAAATATTTCAAAAGGCGATACGGTTGCTGTTTTTACTTCCAGCCATACTAATCTAATAATTGAAGAAGCGAAAGGTGAAATTTATATTCAAGAAAAATTACTTGATGCTCAATTAAGTGGCGAAAAAAGTTCGGTTATTACAGAGCAAGAAAAGATATATGAAATAAGTAAAATAAATTATACTAATCAGGAAACCATTTTTAACCGTGCCGCAGCTTTGTATAAATCAGGACTTATTTCAGTTGAGGAATATGATTTAGCAAAAAATTTGCTTGCTAAGTTAAAGCTTGATGAAGAAAAAGAGTTCCAGAATTTGCTTTCGCTTAAAAGTGGATTAAAGCAAGAAGAAATTTCTGTTACCAAAGGCAGAATTGATATTCTTAATAACGAAAAGAAAATATTAGAAGATAGAGCTTCAAGTTACAATCTTATTTCGCCGTTTAACGGATTTGTTTTTGGCTCAAACTCAATTGATACATTATTTTCCATTTCCGAAACAGGTTCTTATGTGGCACTAATTCCTATCCAATTTGAGAAATCCAGCTCAATAAATGTTAATCAAAAAGTAACATTTTTAAACTTGGATAGCCTTAATAGCATTACAATTCAAGCTCAGGATTCGCAAATAAAATTAATTAATGGAATGAAATACGTAATTTATAAATCGCAGTTTCAAATTGATAAAAAGCTAGTTAACAATATTTACGAATGCTCAATTATAGGCGAAGATACAACAATTCTTGAGGTTATAATCAAAAAAATTAATTCCATATTTAAAATTTCATGATGCGTATGGAATACAAATATATCGTCCCAATTTCACAAATTGACAGTTTACGTCAGCAAATGTTGCCATATTTAGAATATGACCCTAATTCCAAAAATTTTGAGAACAAACATTACACTGTAAAAAGTATTTATCTCGATTCAAGTAATTTGAAGGATTATCACGATAAAATTGAAAGCATTAACAGAAGAAAGAAAGTTCGCATTAGAGGCTATAACAATATCGATTCATGTTCAAAAGTCTTTTTGGAATTAAAGAAGAAAATTGGCTCGCATGTTTATAAAAACAGAGCTTTAATATCTTATTGCGACTTGGAAGACTTTCTATCAAACAGAAATTATGATTTAATTGAATCTAAAAAGTACAAATCTGACGCGGAAAAATTTCTTTATCATTACACTAGAGGCTCGCTAAATCCTATAACTTTAGTAACATATGAGCGCGAGGCTTTTTTTTCCAAATTTGACAATACACTTAGAATAACATTTGATAAAAACATACGCTTCCAAAAAGCCGCCAATTTTGAAGCGCTATCTTTAGACCACCAATATGAAGCTATAAATCATGATTTTTTTGTGTTGGAAATTAAATTTTCAAAAGGTTTTCCAGATTGGTTGCAAAACATTTTATTTGCGCATAAATTAACCAGAAAATCTTTCTCAAAATATGCAGAAAGTGTTGATAGTCTAATTAACCTAAGTTCAAGCTCCTTTTCAACCGAATTAAAACATAGGAATATTTATGTTTAACGATTTTTCAACCATATTTCAATACTCATTATCTACTGGTGAAATTATTGAAAATATATTAATTGCCTTGCTTTGTGCGTTATTTATTTCTTTTTTTTATAAGAAAACATATAATGGTCCCGGCTACTTGGATTCGTTTGCAAATGCTCTTATTCTGCTTTCGTTAATTACAGCTGTTGTAATTATGATTATTGGAAATAATTTGGCAAGAGCTTTTGGCTTGGTTGGAGCAATGTCAATTATTCGTTTTAGAACTGCTGTAAAAGAAACTCACGATATTGTTTACATCTTTTTTGCTCTTACAATAGGAATGGCTTCTGGTGTTGGGCTGCATTCTTTAGCAATTGTAGGTACTGCTTTTATTGGAATTATCTCATTTGTAATTTCAAAAGTTAGCACAACTAACGGCGATGCCAAAAGCACTTTGTTGGAATTTCAAATAGAAGGCAATAATGAAAAAATTACTTTGGATTATAAAAAAGTGTTATCCAAATACACAAAAAGGATGAAATTGATTAACATAAAATCATTTGAAAACCAAAATATGCTCATTTCATATTATATAAAAATTAAAAACGAAAGCCAAAGCATCAATTTAGTTAACGAATTGCAAAATATTTCTGGAATTAAAAACATAAGCCTTTTTTCGGATGAAGAAGCATTTTAATAAACCACTATGGACTGCGAGTCCATAGTTTTGGTTACGAATACTTCATTTTGAAAGACCAAATGACAAACCATAAACGACAAATCATAAACGACAAACCATAAAAACCAAATAATATTCAAATTTCAATTTCTAATATCCAAACTTTTTTATGTATGATTCATTCAAAAATAATGAGTTTGGGTTTTGGTTATTTGTTTTTGATATTTGTTTGAAATTTATCTTTTGTCGTTTGATATTTATTATCGCAATTCTGTCATTTTAAAAACTATAAATCAATATTTTGCCTAAACCCTAGTGTACTTCATCTAAAGATTTTCTATTTTTGACATGCTATTATTTATGAACTTCTAACGAGACTTAAATGAAACATTTTGAATCGGATTATTTTACATACATCAATGACGAACTTTACTGCGAAAAAGTTAATCTTAATCAACTAGCAGAAGAGTTTGGAACTCCACTATTCGTTTATAGCAAAAATTTCTTTATTGATAGATTTAAGGAATTAGATGACGCTTTCAAATTGATTAATCATAAAATTTATTTTGCATCCAAAGCTAATTTTAATTTAAATGTAATTAAAACATTTTACGAACTAGGAAGCGGCGTTGATGTTAACTCGACTGGTGAATTTTACCGCGCAATAAAAGCTGGTGTTAATCCAAAAGATATACTGCTAACTGGTGTTGGAAAAACTGATGAAGAAATAGCACTTGGATTAGAAAAGGGCGTTTTTGTTATTAAAGCAGAATCGCTTGAAGAAGTATATGTTATTAACGACATTGCGGCGGAACTAAATATAATTGCTCCTTTAGCAATAAGAGTAAATCCCGATGTTGACGCGCAAACTCATCCATATATTTCTACTGGTCTTGCAGAAAATAAGTTCGGAATTGATTCTGTTTACGCTTACGATATGTTTGTTGAGTGTTCAAAATTAAGCAACATTGAGCTTGTTGGAATTGATATGCACATCGGTTCACAAATTACCAAAATTGAGCCATTTATTGAAGCCACTCTTAAAATGGCTGAACTTTTCAAAAAAATTAAAGCTGCTGGAATTCCATTAAAACATTTTGATATTGGAGGCGGAATTGGAGTGCTTTATAACGATGAAACTCCTTTTACTCCAAAAGAACTGGCTGAAAAATTAATTCCAATTTTTATGCAGCTTGACGCTCAAATTATGTTTGAGCCAGGCAGATTTTTAACCGCAAATGGTGGAGTGCTTTTAACCAATGTTCTTTATACTAAAACTAATTCAGGTGGTAAAAACTTTATTGTTGTCGATTCATCAATGACAGAATTGTTGCGACCTTCTCTTTATAAATCATATCATCATGTTCAACCAATTGAAAACATAGACAATATTGATTTTGAAGCGGATATTGTTGGACCAGTTTGTGAAACCGGTGATTATATTGCCAAAGAGCGAGAAATAACAATGGTTGGAAGAGGTGATAAACTTGCAATTATGTCCGCCGGAGCCTATGGAATGGCTATGTCATCCAACTATAACGGACGCCGCAGACCTGCCGAAATTCTTGTTGATGGAAGTGAATATAAAGTAATAAGAAGCCGAGAAACATTTAGACATTTAATTTTTGACGAAGAAGCATTGCTATAAAAAGTAAAAAAAACAAACAAATTTGTAGCACAGATTAGCAATCTGTGCTTTTTTTTGTCTATTCCAAAATTATCATTTAAAATTAATTTCTAAATCATGCCTTTCGTATAAAAAACATGGAAGATTTAATCCAATTAAACTACAAAACTAATTTGCTAAAAAGAATAATATTACCTATTATTCAACCCAATACTTTATAATTAAACAATATTTAGAGTGGACATAGAGCGTAATAAAAATATAGAGAATGGCAAGCCAAAACTCCTTTCGGAAATTTATAATAAGATTAATATAAAATTAAATAACAAAATGGAAACCAGATTAAATACCCACAGCAATATGCAAATGATGGTTTCGCATTTATCCCGTTTTTTATGGGACAACAGAATTTTATCACAAATTAATAAATGAAAAATTATATCGTTAAAAATATTTGGTTGTTTGTATTAACAATTGCTTTAATACTCCTCGTATTACACACACTACAAATAGCAACATTTAAGATTGATGAGATTACTATATTTCTACTTGCTGTTATTCTGCTATCACCCTTCGTATTACAAATAAAAAAAATTAAATATGGAGATTTTGAGGCAGAAATTGATTCAAAAGAAATTCAGAAGTTGAAGAATAATTTTGAAACTGCTCAAATGAATTCGAAGGAAAGTCAATCTCCCCAAACGATAGAAATTGATAACACAGTAAAAGCTATTAATGAATTATCATCTTCTGATTTTATTATAGCATTAGCAAAATTGAGAATTGAACTTGAAAAAGTCCTTTCCAAATTAATAAGTAGCTCAAATGATTTTCAAAAATCTAAAAAATTATCTGTGGGGGCGATGGTTTCAATTGCAATCAAAAAAGAATTACTCCCTGGAATTATTGTCGAATCTTTAAAGGAGGTAATTAGTCTTTCAAATCGTGCAATTCACGGAGAAAATGTTAAAGAATCAGATGCAAAGACAATTTTATCAATCGGAACATCATTATTATCTGAATTATATTGGCTCTTGCAAAACTCAGTTTTAGAACCATCTAGTCAAGAAAAAATAACTCATAAAGAATTGGATGAATATTCCGAAGCTAAATATGAAGTTATATCTGTAATTCCATTAGTGGATGAGCCAGTTAAAAATAAAAGAATATTAACTCAAGAGGGTTTGGACAATTTATTAGATGGTTATGATGAGTATGCGGAATTTATTGTAGAAATTAAAAAGATTAGTTAATGTAATTGCGTATAAAAGCGGTTCAAGCTAACTGCTTCTTTCGCATTCTGCTTTTTAAAAATTTTAATGTTAGTTGTACCGTTTCGGCAGTCTTTTTCAAAGTAGTTCTAATAAAATAGTTTTTTAATAATTATCGGCTTAGGTTTTTCATTGCAGCATTCTTGTTTTGGAAGCAGCTTAACCGCAAGGCCGTTATATGCTTATAGATTTATAAAAATCAGTAAAACAATATTTTGATTATAATACAAATATTATTGGTAAAGTTATGAATTTTGATTTTTTAGAACTGGTCTATACTCTTAATGAATCGAGTAATAATACCATAAATAATCTTTTAAGATACATTAAAAGTCATTACAATCTTGGTGATATTTTTTACTACAGTTCAGTTATCAATGATAATGCTTATGTACTAAGAGGACAAATTTGCTCTCAGAATAAACAGCTTCCAGAGCCACTTCTATATCCTTGTAAACACTTAAAGGAATCTATTGAAAATCACCAAATAATTAGAATTAAAAATATAACTCAAAATTGTGAGGATTTTCAATACTGCCCATTTAAAACTTTCAGTAATAATAAAGTAGAATCAAGTTGCATCATTTTGCCTATTCCATTCAATAAAGATATACAGGCTATTTTTACTGATAAAACTTATTGTGGAATATTATTTTTCTATGCAAAGAAAAATTTTTCTAAAATTAGTGATTCTGAACTCTATAAATTAGCAAAAATTTGTGGAGAGCTATATTGTAAAAGTATGTTATATGATAAATTAAAACTGCGCGATGAAGTTTATACGAATGCGGTCAAATCTCATGATATTAATACTTATTTCTATCGAGTGATAGAAGTTTTAACAAATAATTTGGGTTTTGAAGCCATATCTTTTTTTATGAATGAAGAAAAATCAAAAATGATTAAATTGGGGAAAACTACAGGACTCGAGCAAAGTTACAAAAAAGAATCAGATGTTTTTTACCACTATAATGACAATCAATTAACTGTTGAAGTCGCAAAAACTGGAATCGAAAAAATATTAATTAATCCTGACATAACATACACTTCAGGAAAATTCAGTGAATCTGTAAAAGGTAAAAAAGCTGCTTGTGGTATATTTCCGATCTTTTTACCACCTGAAAGAAAATTTGGTAATCAAAAAGTTGTCGGAGTTTTAAGGATAATAAATCATTTATATAAATTGGAAAGAGACGAGTTTCCCACACCATTTACATGGGAAGACATTCTATTATGCCGATTTATTTGTGAAATGACTGGAATGATTTCATTCCTTCTGGAAAGGAGCATCCAAAAATCAATAAATCTCGAACGCATGACACATGGCGTATTGAATTATATAACTGCTAGTATTCGTAGTATAACTCAAATACTCGATAGATCAAATTACCAACAATTAGTACCCGAATCATTAAAGTATAATTTGACAAATACATTAGGAAATCTCGAAGCAATTGATTGGCAAATTTCAAAATATACAACACCTGCACTTACTAGCAAAGAAAAGAATATAAAAAAAATTAACATTTATGGAGATATTCTTGGAGAAGTAATAAATTCAGCTCATAAAATTTCAAATAGTTTTGGAGTTACCCTACCTATCATTGACTTAATAAAAGAAGGTTTTAAAGAAACACCGCCAATAAAAGGAAATATTACAGCAATAAAGCTAATATTTAAAAATTTACTTGAAAATGCAATGAAATATTGTAAAGATAATAAATGCAATTTAATAATAAAGCAATCAGAAGAAGAGAAATATTTGAATATATATATATCTGATAAGGGGATAGGAATAAATGATTTTGAAAAAGAATATATTTTTTATGAAGGTTATCGGAGTGAAGAAGCTATGGCTACCAATCCTTCAGGGACTGGTTTTGGCTTATTTCAATGTAAGGAGTGGATTGATGCTATGGGAGGGAAAATAGAAGTTATCAGTATAAAAGATCCAACTACAATAAAATTATCGTTCCTTAAATATTTGGAGGTGTAAAATGATTTTCATAATTGACGAGGATGTAATTCAGATGAGTTCCTTAAAAACAGAATTTCAATTCAGAAATTATAAAGTTGAAATAATATCAAATGCTGATGATGCTTGGGATTTAATGATTAAAAGAGATGATGTTGAATTAGTTATAATTGATATTATGCTTGCAGCGAAACCGCCGAATATTTCCAAATACAGCCGATCTGGAACTAGAGATTATACAACTACTGGCATATTATTAGCTGAGGATTTACTTATTCAATTTCCCCAAATATTCAAGGGTAAAATCGTATATTTATCACACACAAATGAAAATGGATTACTCAATTTAATTGAGAAATCAGCAGAAGATAATGATATTACATTTTTACGTAAGCATAACTATGCCAGTGATATGAAACTAGCAGAGGATATTTTAAATAGTGTTAATCTTTCTTTAGAAAAAGAGTGAGGGTATAAATATGAACATTAATTTTGGTGATTTATTATCAATATTATCAATAACAGTTTTTATAAATATTGGATTGTTTGCAGTATTTTATTCTACCCTCTATAAAAGAGCTCATAAATTAGTCAAGTATGACAAAGAAATAGCCCAAAATAAAATGATACTAATAAAAACTTTAGATCAGCAGACTATTTGTTTAGAACAATTATTTGTAAAAATAAATGATGTTGAGAATATGCTTGAAAGATTAGCTAATTATTTAGGTCAAGATAAACGGGAACAAATAATAAAATTTAGAAAAATAATACTTCCTAAAAATTTTTTACTATTAAAGAATATTTCTGAGTTAAAATTGTTTGGCGAAGACGAGCAATATCGTTTATCAGCTTTCAAAAATTTGGTTTCTGTTGGGGACATTAAAACTTTAGATTTGATAAATCTTAAAATAAAAACAGAACAAAATTCGAATTATAAATCAATATATAAAAGTTATAAAAAAGGGTTAGAGAATCGAATAAATTCAATAATAAGTGATAATTGAATTAGCATATAACGTTATAAAGGATTTATGCCGAACGGAGCTGAGGTATAATCCGGTGTTTCCCGAAGGGATCACTTTGTGAGAGCTAAGCCGCAGCTACTACTTGTAATTTGGTATAGTGTTTTTAGGGGGTAGTTTTTTTTATTTTGCTACAATTATGCTTCTGTTAAGAGTTGTTTTATCTTTTCTGTTAATCCAACCCACTATTTGGTTATTGGTTCCAGTCAATATTTGAGCATTTTTCTTTTATTTTACATAGCTAACCACTTACCATAAATTATTTTTTTTAGGGGGTTGAATAAGTTGTTCTATTCCACCCCTCTTAGGCAGAGCATTTTAATTTTGGATTATTGAAAAGAACATGTTGACAAATTGCGAACATATGAATACATTAGAATGCAATAAAGCGAATATCATTCAAAGGAGAAAACAATGTCCAAAACAATTACTCTTCGTTTAAGTGAAGAAAATTATAAAAAATATAAAAACCTTGCTGATAGAGATAATAGACCGATTTCAAATTTTATTGAAACCGCTGTTAAACGATTCATTGAACATAATATTTATGTTGATGAATTTGAAATGGAAGAAATAAATAATAATGTAGAGCTCAACAAAAGCCTTAAAAGAGGATTGTCTGACATAAAATCAAAAAAAGGACAATTCGTTGAATAAATATAAAATCTTTGAAACAAATGAATTTCAAAAAAGAATTGAAAAAACATCAAAGAAAGATAAATCATTCATCGAAAATAAGCTTATCCAATATATCTATCCGCAATTAAAGGAAGAACCTCACTTTGGAAATAATATAAAAAAGTTGGTTAATTACAATCCAGAAACTTGGCGATACAGAATTGGGAAGTACAGATTATTTTATGTAATTGACGAAGAAGAAAAAATAATCTATTTAATATCAATTGATCTTAGAAAAGATGTTTATTAAAATTTATTAAACAATTATAAATAGGTTCAACCTGGATAATGCAATAGAAGTTAAAGAGATATGTATGAATTAAGAAACAAGCAATTAAGATAAGGCCTTGCCCCGACTTACTCGGTCTTAGCGTTTATACCCAAATGGTTACTGAGCGCAGCCGAAGTAAGGTTAAACGAAGAATTGTATAAACGCTTAGAGCGAGTTAGTCGATTATGTATTAGTGCT
>Ga0180007_10003239_pt1 | contig 18340 bp, 20 predicted proteins | sample MM_PC_MetaG_FD_121122 | JGI IMG/M metagenome (GOLD analysis project Ga0180007, IMG submission 121122) | Groundwater microbial communities from the Aspo Hard Rock Laboratory (HRL) deep subsurface site, Sweden - MM_PC_MetaG | ecosystem: Environmental > Aquatic > Deep subsurface > Groundwater... | reverse complement strand
TGTTATGAAAACCATATCTTTTCCCCCTGAGATTCCTATGGGCCATGCCCCAAAACGCCGGATAATTTTTGATCTGTTCCTGGGTTATAGCTGAATTCAAGAATCACCACCGCTAAAGCCCAAACCATATTTTTTTTGAGGTTTTCTTTGGAGTGGAATGTTTTTGAGACTTTCCCACTGTCCTACCCCACCGTCTTTCTTAGGGTGATAGGACTGATCCTTTTCCGCTATGGATTCAGTTGCAGTCAAAAACATTTCATTGCCATTGCATTCGATAAATTCACAACAATCTAATGGGGTTCTGGCCATTATTTCACCTTTGCACGAAAATCTTGAAAAGCGATTGCAAGATTGTCGAGGGCGTCCTGACCATCGGCATGGCTCATTTCGCCGGATTGCATTTTATCCATGCAGTCATCAATAACCCCTTTGGTCTGGTGGGTGACATTATGATCGACTTTGCCGGAATGGGCGGTGTTCTGGTTGATGTTCTCTGTGGACTGGCCGGTGAGGAGCCTCATGGTTTTCAGATTGGTCGCCAGGATATTGGAAACGTGCCTGAGATCTTTTGGTTCCAGATTGGTGTTGAGCATGGGTTGTCCTGATTCATCCCGAAGGATCACACCCTCTTTGTTCCGTTTCCACATCAAGTTTGTTATTGATGTATTGACGAGCCGGACGTTATTGGACACCTCTTTGTATTCAGGGGCGAGTTCATCGAATAGGTTCGCCACTATTGAACTTTTGATTTTGGTGTCGATCTCTCGTTTAACTTCTGCCGAATCTGTATCCCATGCGTCAATCTCTTTCCATTTTGAAACGGACTGTCTTGACACGTTAATTTCCTTGCCTATCTGTGTAATAGTAAGGGTTCCCCGACTTTCGAGATACAATATTTTTGCTTTGTCACGGAGTATTTCTATTTCCGCTTTGCTCTTTGTTTGTCTTTTAGCCATACGTTAACCTCTGCACATACTTCATTGACGCTTGTTAATCTGAGTGTCGCTTTGTTAATGTTTTTCGTTTGCTTTCCTTGATGATTGCTTGGTGTCGTTTACAGTGGACTGCCGAACAATAACCTCCGTTATGGGAGGTGAGTTTTTTACACCCGGGGAATGAACAAACTGTCATTGTCTTTCTTGCACGTCGTCTGGGAAAATATGTTCCCCCCGCAAGTGCCATTGCCATTCCAATACCCAGATACATTTCAAATCCCATTATGTTTCTTCTCCTGTTGTTTGTTTATGTTTGGATTACTCGAAAGGATAGTGACACCGGATTCCATTATTTCCCCCTGATGATATTACCGCACCAGAAGATTGCCCCTTCTATGTTGCCGTATTCATATGTGCTGGTTTCTTTTGTTCTGGAGACCAGTTGGGCATGATGAAACCAATCATCGGGGCCGTGGGTGTCGAAATAGTCATGTACCACTTGTTCGTCTTGGCATATGACAAGGACTTTCGTATCTTCCCTACCCTGGTCAATCATGGCATGAAGGATATCGAGAGCAGTTGCACCCGTTTGGGTTTGGACAATGATCCTGGGGCAATCTTTGGGGATGTTTTCACATTGCCGTGCCACTGACTCATTGGCAGCGGTGCAATCCATATTCATTGCCATGAATTTGAACCCAGATAATCTTGAATCGGACTGGGTGGCCTCTACCATGGCTTCATGATCTGGATGGATGATCACGACTGCATTAGATGGTCTTTTTCCAAACAGATCCCTTGCCACTTTATGGGTGGTATGGACACGGCAGGGGATACCCAATTCTTTTGCCGTGGCTGCAACCATAAACCCTTGGGGATATTTTTTTGTGTGAGAAGTCGTTAAACCGGGTTCTCTTAATGCTTGGAGGAGGCACGTCCGAGCCTTGGTACCAGAATGGCCTGGTGCAAATTCGAACAGATCATCCATTTTGAACAGGTAACCGTCTACCTCTTGGATTGGGGTGATTTCGTCTGGGTCCTTTATATTTTTCATATTTTCTCCAGTATTTCCTTACGGATGTGGTCAGCGACAGCTTTTATCATCAAGGGGGGCACACAATTTCCCATCCTTGCCCACTGGTCATTGAATTTACCCTCAAACTTGTATCCATCGGGGAATGAGCTGATTCTTTTTGCTTCCGCGATATTGAGTATCCTGGGGGCTTCCCAGTGGAACAAACCGATGGCGGCCGGACTGCAAAGTTTTGTCATGGTTGGGGCTGGTTTTCTGGGACTTATCTTTGTTGCATTGAACCAGTGACCTTTCGGATGGACTTTATCAAAGCCTTCACCGGGGTTTGTTCTTTGCCAAAGGTAAAGGCCCTGTCCGGTCAGTGTTTTGGAATTGTCCGGAGCGAGGTTTTGAAATGCCTGGGAACAATTGATCGGAGCAGAGTTCGGCGCCGGATGAGATGGCATGATCCCCAGGTCTTTTCTTACACCGATGAAGATTAACCGTTGCCTTTTTTGGGGAACGCCCAGGAGTTGGGCCGACAGGAGCCGACAGGAAACATTGTATCCAATGGCACGGAGTTCATCCAAGATTTCCCCTTGGATACGTCTAAACTCTCCCCGGATCATCCCCGGGACATTTTCCATTACAATAACTTTGGGTTTAAAGCCGTCAATCAGCCTGACATACTGCCGAAATAACTGATTCCGTTCGTCGTCAATGGCTCTTTCATCGATTATGCGCCGGCCAGCCATGGAAAAACCCTGACATGGAGGGGAGCCATCAAAAACATCAAGTTCCCCTGGTTTTATGTTTGCGGCCATCAAAGCGTTTTCTACTGAAAAATGACAGATATCGCCGTGGAATACCGGGACTTCTGGAAAATTAGCTTCAAAAGTCTTAACTGCATGATCATCCCATTCCACCGCCAAAAGTTCTTTGAATCCGGCCATGGAATATCCCAAGGAACTACCCCCACAACCGGCGAATGTTGATACAACCGTGGGAGCATTGGTTTCCCTTGGCGCCAGGTGTTGTTTCCATGCTTTATCGAGGTTCTGCAAATATTGGTTTGACATTTGACATGGCCTTTTAATGGATGGTTTTGGAATTGGTTCTGGAGAAAAAAGTTTTATCCACCACATTTTCTCCCCGGTATTCAACAATCCGGTATTCATAACTGGTATTCTTTTGGATGGTGTCGCAAAGGATAAGAAGATCGGGGAGAGAAAGGAGATCCATTGTGTATGTGAGCATCACACCATTTTTGGGAGATTGCAGGGGAATCATGGATTCTATTATTTCCCCCTCTTCATTCGGGATTAAAAAAAGGCCAATCCAAAATATGGGACCGATCTCATTGGCAACCTCGATTGCAACCAGATCTTTCTCCGGTGCTTCGGATAGTTCTTCCATGACACCGAGCATCACCAAACTGGCTCTCAAGTCGTCATACCCGGGAAGACATTGTGCTGATGGTAACTGTTCCAATGATTCCAGGAGAATTGTTGCGGCTTCAATCATTCCTTCAGCCTTTGTTTTGAGAATTGGGTCAGTCATTATTCACCGCCTTTTAGGAGTGGTTGAGCGTTTGCGAGAAGATGTTCAAACAGCATGCCCATTTGAATGGGAGTGGATTTGTTATAAAACCCATGCTTGTCACATAATGTTTCAGCTTTTACTTTGATCCCCGGGGCATCTTCCTCCAGGACGCGGCAAACAACTTCCACATATTCATCTGGGCGTTTTGCCGATGGGTCAGACTCTTCAGGGCCGGAGAAATCGTATTCAGTCCAATCGAACCCTGCACTATCAATCATGGCCGACACCTCTTCAGCACTCCAGGGAAGGATTTTTGCAATATCAGCCACAGGAACTTCAGACAAAGAACCGAACAATTTGGTAAGTTTGGTGAAATCGGGTTCCCCACGGATTTCATTGAGAAGGATAGTGAGCTGTTTGGCATCCTTCATGGGAATTTTGCCAAGGTTTCGGACGGTGATCTTTTCTTCACCGGCTTCTTTTATGACCTTATACCGGTGTTCGCCATCGATGATGACATAATGGCCAGTTTTGGGTTCCCAGACCAATGGGACTTTCACCACACCGAACCGTTTAATTGATTCTTTTTCTTTTGCAAGCAAAGTGGCGGTCATAACATTAAAGTTATAATCGTTGGGTTCCACCTGACTGACCTTTACTGATATGAGTTTACCGTTAATTTCCATAATCATTTCCAAAGTAATTATTTACTGTGTGTTGTTGACATAAAAAAGCGATTTTGCCAGGTCCAAATTGCAGGTGTCCTGGGGGGTGCCAATTTCGGGACGGCTCGAAAGATAATCGGACTCATAAACCACCAGTTCGGTGAGTGTATAATTTTTCATTTCCTTTCTCAGTTTGGCTTCTGAATAAGGCCCCATGTGCATCCTTACGCATTTGACAATTTCAGCGAGGGTTTCCATGGAGACTAATTCAAAAAGGTGGGGGTTGGCCCGGATGGTTTCCATGATTTCATCACCCGCCCGGGTGGCATGATTTCCGAAATCGTTCTTCCAGATGTCGTGCATGATCAGGGCTGCAATCACAATATCTTTTTGGGTTTTGTTGAAGTCGAGGGCTCTGGATAAGTGTTTCCCTATGTCCAGGGCTCGGAAAACATGTCTTACAAGACCGCCTGGTTTTACATTGGAACAAGGCGGGTGAAATTTTCCGCTTGATGAAGCAGGGGCATTAAAAAAAAAGTTATTGCCGATCCCAATTTTGTCCATAACCATGATGACAAGTTCTTTAATGCCGTCATTGTTTATCTGGTCGATATACTCGGTAAAAACCGTACTGCCGTATATTGTTTCGTTCTGTCCAACAGTAAGGGTCTTACAAAATGTTTTTGCCATGCAACCGCCTTTCTTAACTCGATATGAGTGTCAGCTTTTTAAGGATTTCACCGTTCTCCAGGGCCTTGTCTGGGCGGGTTTCAATACCGAGATTATGTTTTGCCTCGGATAACATCTTTTCAACTTCCGGGTACTGGTCACGGTGTACCGACAATTTGATATCCACCCATGCTTTCGGAGTGGATGATGAGCTTCCACCGGTCCTCTCCCCTTCTTTCCCTGTTGGCGGGGATGAAAAGGCTGCGGGCTCCGGTGTCTTGGGATCAATATCAAGGAGATTTTCAAGTTCAATGGAGTTGTACGGCATGAGGGCAACGATATCTGCCCAATTATCTTCCTTCTCCAAGTCACGAAGGATCTTAGCCAATCTTACCGGGTTCCTACCACCATGAAGTTCATTGGCAACCATGGTGAGCATCTTGGCATCTTCGTCGGATATGATTCCAAGATCATTGACAAGAACTTTTGTTGCCCCGGCCAATTTCATTTGTTTCCACCGATGTTCACCGTCCACAATTTCATATGCACCAGAAGATTTTTGACGAACAAGAACTTCCGCAACCTGACCAAATCTCTTTAAACTACCCAATAATTTTTCCTGCATAAAATCCGATTCTTCATTCGGGTTCCATGGGTTGGGTTCCAAGTCGTCGATGGATACAATCTTGTTGTCCGTTTTGTATTCGATCATAAAGTACCACCGGCGGTAAAAATCTTTAACATGGACAATTTTCCTCTTGTGTTTTGGCTTGACTAAAGTAAATAATTACATTATTTCAAACCTGTAACAAAACGTTTTGTTAGTTGATAATACAAAAAGCTCCATCGAGTGGTAACTGTTTGTTGTACTGTCTTTTTAACTAAAAGTAATTAATTATTTACTGTAGCCACACTCTACCACTTTTGTCAATAATTTAGAACGGAAAATAATACAGGAAATTGAACGCTATATAGGAACAGAGATGTGTTCTTTGAACAAGATTTATACCACCAAAAGGATTTCAAGAATGGATAAAATTAAATTTGACAATCAAGTTGGTCAGTTGGAGACGGTAGATCGAAAAGTCTTGAACGCCGTGTATGACACACTGACCTATTACCGCCCAGGTTACAAGTTCACCCAGGCCTTTAAAGAAGGCCGATGGGATGGAAAAATTTGTTTATTGAACAGAGGGAATTGGACTTTCCCCGCCGGATTGGTTCACTGGGTCAAGGATATTGTAGAGAAAAAAGGTGTGGATATCGAACTGGTGGATCTTCGGGATCAGTCCCGCCGGATGCCCCCGGTTTCCAATGAAAAGATCGCCCAAATCCTTGAAGGTAAGGAACTCCGTGATTATCAGGTTGATGCAATTCAGAGTATTTTCAGATCCACCCGGGGAATTATTCAATCACCCACTGGATCTGGGAAAACTGTCATAGCGGCTGGAGCAATTAAAGTGGGTCTGGAGGTGGGGGGTCTTCGGACTTTGTTCCTGACCCATCAAAAAGAACTTTTACACCAAACTCAGCAAAGTTTTATCAGTTCGGGAATTGATGCCGGGATCGTCGGTGATGGGGAAAGAGTTTTTCGGCCTGTTACCGTGGCAACTGTCCAGACTCTTTATGCTGGATTTGAAAAAAGAAACCATTTAAGAGCAATCACCAAACACGCCAATCCTGAAATCATGGCCTTGTTGGCATCTGCCGACATGATCATCCTTGATGAAGCTCACCGTGGGGATGCAGAGACTTTCCAATTGGTCATTAACGCCTGTAAAAACGCCTATTACCGAATTGGATTGACAGCCACTCCTTTGATGAAAGGGGTGGAATCTGACATTAAATTAATGTGTGTGACCGGTGAAGTAATTTTCCGGATTACAATTCAAGATCTGGTTGATCGGGGTTTACTCGCTCAGCCATATATCAAGTTTGTCCGGGTTGTCCAACCTCAGATCAAATTAAATCCTGCTGGCAGGCCTTTTACATATCAGCAGGCATACAAGATCGGAGTTACAGATAACGCCTTTAGAAACGATTTGGTTGTTGACGAAGCCGTTGCCCTTTCGGCTGCCGGGGAAACTGTTCTGATTCTGGTGAGCCAAATCGGTCATGGGAAGCGGATTCTGCAATTACTCCGGACAAGGTACTCAGGTCTTTCTGTAAGCTTTATCCATGGTTCTAAAACTGGTGATGAAAGAGAAAGGGCCCTGGATGATCTGGCCAAAGGAAAACTGAATATCCTAATCTCATCGACTATTACGGATGAGGGTGTGGATATCAAAAACATATCGGCAGTGGTTCTGGCCGGTGGAATGAAGTCTACCATCAAACTATATCAGCGTATCGGTCGAGCAATGAGGCCGAAAAAGGGTCTTAACAGAGCCTTAATCGTTGATTTCATAGATCTGACTAACAAGCACTTGGCAAAGCATTCTTTACAGCGGTTTACGGCCATTAAAGAGGAACCTGGGTTCGTGATGGTTTCCAATTTTGACACGTTGTTACGCCCTGCCCCTGCCACAATCGAAGGAGAAAAAGTCGCATGAGAAATGAAATTGTCAAAGAGTTGTTGTTGCATGGCCCGTTGAGCAAAAAGGAAATACAAACAAAATTTGATATGCCTGAAAGGTCAATGACAAGATCATTCAAAATTTTGATTGACGATGGAATAGTTGAAAAATTCGAAGAAGACCCAGACCCAACCCGGAGGAGTTCTTATCGAGTAATCCCAAATAATCTGCCACCAGAAATTGTTAAAGATTTTCGTGAAAAACTTAGTGTGTTCTTTGAAAGTATCGAGGAGTTGGCAGACACCCACCGACCGGAACGTACAAGGGCGGTCGGAATTTTTGTTAATTCGGGAATGTTTTCCTTTGATGAATTAAATGGTTTTGCCAACTTCTATCGGAATAATTGGAGTGAATTTGGATTTTTGAGGAACAAAGATTATGCCCCGCCATCCAAATTTTCCCTCGGATCTGCCCACATGATTGCTAAATCGGGAGAGATAGAAAGAACCCCGGTGAAAGAAATTTGTGACGTTAAATGTGATCAAGTGATTTTGGAATCTGAACCTGAGAGTACCAATTTGGTACCTGAGACGGCCAAATTGGCCGTGTCATTTGAGGGTGAGACGGCCAAAATGGTACCTGAGACGGCCAAATTGGCCGCTTCGTCAAACGTCCTAAAGAAGTATAATACAGAGAGTAATATATGTAATATACTTTTAAAGGAAAATTTCATTTCTGTTCCTGAGTTTTGTAAGCACCTAAAAAAAGAATTGGGTGGTTGTCTGTTCGAGATCTCCCCCAAGGATAAAAGAGAACTTTTGGATGACCCAGAAAAGTTTGGAAAATTTTTTCTGGATATTCTTCTCGATGAAAAACTTTATGTCCCGGTTCTTTCCCAAGAGGAAAAAAACCTTTCGATGAGTTTGAAAAAACCTGGTGGTTTAAAACAGGTGAAAAAGAAAAAACCCCCGAAAAACAAAAAGTCCCGCCCCAGTGTTGTAAAACAAAAAGCGATCGATGAATCCATGGCGGAGCAAAGTATGAATCCCATGTATTGGGGACTCCCTCCGATTGAACGGGATTTTGATTTTGCTCAAATGTATGTAAAGGCCGTTTTTGCCTTATGGGGAGAATCCCGGGGAAGGGCATGGAATACAAAATTGGGTGCCAATGGTTTGAGTGTTTTCAAATCCGGGGTGGTTGTAAAGAAAAACAAGGATCTCAGAAACCAGATTAATTCTGCCCGAATCCAAGCCGATCTTAATGGCGCCCGATATGATGACTGGATTTTTGCCCGTTTTGATAATTGGGATGATAAGGCAAATTTCAATGTTCCGTACCCTACCCCGAAATATATGGGTTCTGATGGGGCACTCCAAGCATGGGAAAAATATCTGGCGACAAACAAAGGGGGGCTTATCCGTTTCGAAAGATCAGATCTGGAGAAAACAGATCTCCCCTATCTCTTACCCGAAAACTTTCACGCCAATGGTTGGGAAACCAGAAGGCTCCCGAATGATGATCCCTGCTTTAATCAAAAGAAACATGATGAATATGAGGCCCAATGCAAGATGTATGAGGATTTCATGTATCCCGACATGCAGAGAGTTCAAGAATCCAGCAAAGGGGCCTATGAAGTCGTGGATTTGATGAAACAGGCAGTCGCCAAAAAAATAATTCCGGCAGAATGGGTTCTGGGATTTGGCTCCCACCACAAACTGCCGGAACTGAAAAACATAAAACTTTAACTACCAAGAATTTATATCGGAAAACGCTTCCGAAAGCAAGGAGAATCTATGTCTGAACGGCCTTTTGAAGGATATTCGCCCGAATTCCAGACCTCAGTCTTGTCACTGATGTTTAATGACACAAAATTTCTGGAAATGGTAGTGGGAATTCTTGAGCCTGAACACTTTGACGAAAAGATTGATTCGGTATTTGCCGAGATATTTCTGGACTATGGAAAACATTACAAAGACCCGATTTCCAAAGAAGTGGTCATTGTTGAAATGCGAAAACTTAAAGTTAAAAAGAGAATTGAAGAAGAAGACCTCAGCTCCTATATCCGAAAATTTGCCACTGAAATTGCCCCGCCACCCTTGGCCGGTGACTGGATCAAAAAAGAGATACAGGATTTTGTTTGTTCGAAGGGCCTTGAAGTTGAACTGGTGAACGCCGTGGATCTTTTGAAGAAAAAATCTTTCGGGGAAATTATTGAACGTTTGACCGCGGCTTATGACAAAGGGATTGCCACAACCGATGCCCGCCCAAGGGTGTCCCTGGTCGAAACAAGGAAGGAACGAATCAAGGTCTATAAAGATCCAGAGGCCAGAACAAAGCTCAGGGGCCATTCAACCGGGATCGAGGGTGTAGACAATATCCTTTTTGCAAAGGGGGTGTCTCCTGGGGAGATGATCGTTTTTTGTGGATCTCCTGGGCGTGGTAAATCGATCGTACTGATTAATTCTGCCATCAAAGGCATGGTGGATGGGGAAAACACTCTGTTTTATACTCTGGAGGTTGCCCGTTCAATCGTTGAAAACCGTATTGATGCCTGTTTAACCGGGGTACCAATCGTGGAATTGTTCTCAAACGGTGACATTGTTGATGCCCGTTGGGATGCCGTGGAGAAAAGGGGCTTGGGTGAAATTGACATCATCGATTTACCCCCAAGGACGTTAACCCCGAACATGATCCGCCGTGATCTAAGGCGTTACAAGTCCGAAGGGAAGGTAATTCATCGGGTGGTCGTGGATTACGCCGATATCATGGCCAGTGACCGGAAAATAGACGAAAGACGACTTGAACATGGTGATGTTTATGAACAGATCCGTGGTGTGGCCAAAGAATTTCAAATCAGTATGTGGACGGCTGCCCAGGCCAACCGTGATTCCCTCCGAAAGGCCGATGTAGACATCGATTCACTCTCTGAAGACTTTTCAAAGGCCATGACAGCGGATTTCGTAATCGGCCTTTCCCAATCCAAATCGGAAGAGGCAGAACGGCCTGAAGGTCGTGGAACTGGTCGGATGCGAATGTTTTTTGGTAAAAACAGGAACGGTAAAAAGGCAATCGGGGTTCCTGTGATCACCGATTATACCAGAATGAGGATATCCCTGGAGGACTGGGACGTTTTTGACAGCCGTCATTATGGGGCTCCCAGTTTTAGACTTCCACTTGCATCATAGATAATACCCACAGAGAGGCTGAGATGCGAAAACTTCGCCTTTCCATGGGTATGCTGCGTGGATGTGTGCTTTGGTCTTAAAACACAAATTTTGGGGCTCGTTTGTGTCTTTAGCAAACAAATCAAAACAACAAATTGAAAAGGTAAAAACCAATGGCGTTTAATTTTGAAGAATATATCAAAGAAAATTTGGATTGCCGGGAACAGTCGGGAAAACCGGAGCAGATCAATATCGATTGTATCAACCCCGATTGTGATGACAATTGGAGACAACGGAAAAAGATGACCGTCAATACTGACACCAAGATCGCTTTTTGTTTTAAGTGTGGAAAAATTTATAAACCACTCGATTTTGTGGCAGAGGTTGAAGGTATCTCCCGTTTTGAGGCCATGAAACTTGTCAAAGCCGGGATAAAAAGAACATTCGGCCCAGACAGGCTTGAAGCGGCCCTGGTGGGTATCAAACCTCTCCCCCCAACTAAACCGGAGACTGAAAAGGATCGAAGTGTCACGCTGCCCTATAATATTAAGATCGAACCTGGGTCAGAGCCGTATAATTATCTTATGAATCGGAACTTTGATTCAACGGTGATCAATCATTTTCGGCTGAGATATCAACCCGTGGGTCCATATGGCCGGAGAATCATTATTCCCGTTTATGTTAATGGGGTTCTGGTTACTTTTCAAGCAAGGACTTTAGACAGCAATACAAGGCCAAAATATCTTTTTCCTCGGGAAGGTGCCTCTTGTTTCCAAAGCGTTCTTTACAATTGGGATCAGGCCAAAAATTACGAAGTTTTGATAATGGTTGAAGGTGTTACTGATGCCTGGAGATTGTGGTTAAGAGGTTTTCAAAATGTGGTGTGTACGTTTGGCAAATCCCTGAAAAAAGAACAAAGGCGGTTAATCTTGGATAACCCCAAGACAAAAACCGTGATCATGTTTTGGGATGGTGAGGCCATGGAGAAAGTTTATAACACCGTCGGTGATCTGGTGGATTCCATTGATGTCCGGGTGGCTGAATTGCCATATGGGATGGAACCAGACACCTGTCCTGATCCTGGTTGGTTTATCAAAAACGCAAAAAAGATAAAGGGAATGAGTCCTTTGGAACGTAAATTACGGGGTGCTCGTTTGGCCGGGTAATAATACAAGAAATTGAGGGCTATATAAGAATATACCCTCAACCAAAAAGGAGAAAGAATGAATAGTGCATTGTTAGTGAAAGAATTAAAAAAACTTGACCAGGATTTTGAATGGTATCCGACGAACCAACGGATGATCGATTGTGTCAAAGGCGACATGATCAAATATTTCCACTCCTCCGATTACAATTATGATTTAAAAAAAAGTGAGACGTTTTTAAAAAGAGTTGACGTTTTGGATTGCGGGGCAGGAGACGGCAGGGTTGTAAAAGAACTCGCAAACGGTGGGAAAAAATATTGCATTGAAAAAAGCCAAAGGCTTATCAAACAGATGTCCGACGATTCATTTATCATCGGTACGGAATTTTTCCAATCGACCTTAATTGACAAAAAAGTGGATGTTATTTTTTGTAACCCCCCATATTCGGAATATGTCCATTGGGCTCAAAAAATTATTTTAGAAGCCAATTCAAAAATGGCCTATCTGATTATTCCCAAACGCTGGCAAGGTTCGGCAGAAATTGAGAAAGCATTGAAAAAAAGAAAAGCCACTTGGAAAATCATTGGAACTGACAATTTCTTAGATGCCGAAAGGGCTGCCCGGGCACAAGTGGATATCATTGCCATTAAGTTTTTTGATGGCCGTTATCAAGATTCACGGAGCAATACAGACCCTTTCGATGTTTGGTTCGAAACGAATTTTAAAGTAAATGCAGAAAAAGAAAAGTCATCGGAACATACAACCAACCGGTTCCAAGCCAAAACCCTGAAGGAAAAAGTTAATAGCCAATTGACGACCAATAAGGGTCTGGTGCCGGTATTGGTCAAACTCTATAACCAAGAGATGGAACACCTACAAAATATGTTCTTATCTATTTGTGAGCTCGATCAAGACATATTAAAAGAGTTGGATGTCAGCGTTGGCAGCCTTAAAGCGGCCTTGAAACAACGGATATCAGGACTTAAAAATAAATATTGGTTGGAACTTTTTGACAATTACGAAAAAATCACAAAAAGACTGACACATGACAGCCGAAAGAACATGCTTGAAAAGCTCACCGGGAATACCTCAATTGATTTTACCGAATCAAATATTTACGCCGTATCGGTCTGGGTGATTAAAAACGCCAACAAATATTTTGATCTGCAATTGATTACCCTGGCCGAAAAAATGATCAATGATGCCAATGTGAAATTGTATAAATCGAATAAACGGGTCTTTACCGATCAGGATTGGAGGTATTGTGGTCGCAAGCCGGAAGGGTTAAGCCATTTCAGTCTTGAGTTAAGAATAATTTTGCATAACATGGGCGGCCTTGATGTAGACAGCGTGTATTCACATTACCGCTATACTCATGGCCTATCCGATAATTCCCATGAGTTTTTGGATGATTTGATAACGGTTGCAAACAATCTTGGTTTTGAATTGCCGACATGGGAAAATTCAAGGGAAAGAACCGAATCATGGGAAAGTAATAAAAAACAAGATTTTTACCAAAATAAAGCCAAGAAAAAAATGTTAATGAGCGTCAAAGCCTTTAAAAACGGCAATCTACATATCAAATTCAATCAAGATTTTATCAGGACTTTGAATGTTGAATTTGGAAGACTGAAGGGATGGTTGACAAACCATGTCCAGGCCAGTGAAGAACTGAATATTCCCGTCAAACAAACTGAAAAATTATTCAAATCCAACCTACAATTGACCCCGGCAACCGGGCTTTTACAAATCGGTTTTGTGAATACCGAAATGGAGGCTGCCCATGTGTGAACTATTGGAATTACGTTGTGATAATTGTATGAGATATTCAGCTTATTTTGCCGGTGATGTTCAACCAGAAAAAGATGAAAACGACGATTGGATTTGTCCAAGTTGTAAACAGCCGATTTTATCACAGTAAATAATTACTTGATTTAGTCTTTTTAACCTGTTAAAAATTGGCCTTAATCCTTGAACCAAGACAAAAAGGAATCAATCAATGTCCGATTTTACCACTATAGAAAAAGAAAAAATCCCCATAATCCCTTATGACCACCGCCAATCAATGAAGTCGATAGACCGTTCACTCGGAAATCAAATATGTGCCAAAACCGCAGCATTAGTGGCAGATCCAAAAACTTTTGCCGCGGCTTGTTTTTATTTCCTTGATGCTCTTGAAAGTGGATCAAACATTGATCCGAAAAAATTCTGCCAATATTTGATCGATAATAATCAATCCGGACCGGCAAGATTTGTTCTTTCCGTTCTTATTAATAAAAACCCCACCATGGTTAGCGCGGTGTTGGCATGATTAAGACTATGCTCGGTTATTTCGGCCGGACAATTCTTCTTGGTCTTTGGCTCCTTGCCCATTTACTGGCCGGAGCCGATATCTTCCCCATTGAAAAGGCCACATTTTGTGCCGTTATCAGCGCGATTCTGTTGTTCACCGTTATCCTAATTTATCTTTATCGAAAAAGGAAAAAGAATGAAAATGACATCTATATCACCTATTGATCCCCAAACAATTAAAAGGATTAATGACCTTCGGGCACAGATCACAAGGCATGATCATCTTTACCATGTATTGGATGCTCCAGAAATTTCTGATGTTGAATACGACAAGTTATTCAAAAAATTGACTTGGTACGAAACGCAATTCCCCGAACTGGATTCCCAAAGTTCTCCCACCAAACGGATCGGCGGAAACCCAGCCGATGGTTTTCTGAAAATCACCCGAGAAAAAGCCATGTATTCCATCGATAAGGCCTTTACTGGTGAAGAGATTAAGCAGTGGATGGATCGTGTGGTAAAGACCGGCATTGACCCCCATTATGTCCTTGATGTCAAATTGGATGGTCTTGCTATTGAACTGAAATATATCGATGGCGTTCTGGATCTGGCTGCCACCCGTGGTGATGGCCTGGTTGGTGAGATCGTCACAAATAATATCAGAACCGTTCAAAATATTCCGCTTGCCGTGAATCAGAAAGGTATTTTTTCAGTCCGTGGGGAAGTGGTGATGCACGATAGTGATTTTGAAGAACTAAACGCTATCCGGATGAAGGAAGGGAAAAAGCCGTGGGCAAATACCAGAAATGCTGCTGCCGGAGCCGTAAGGCAACTTGATCCCAAAAAGACTGCCAATCGAAGACTCCGGTTTTACGCTTATAGCATCCATGGGATTGAGGCCATTGACAGCCAAACGGGTGCCATTGAACGTTTACGAGATTTGGGTTTTCACACCACTGGAACGGTTTGCAATCTTAGTGTTTTAAAAGATTTGGACGAAATTTTACTCAATCTTAAAGGATATGAAATAATACGCCCAGATCTGGTTTGTGCCATTGATGGTGTCGTTCTCAAGGTCAATGATTTTAGCCAACAGGAATCACTCGGATATTCATCCAGATGCCCCAAATGGGCCTTGGCTTATAAATTCAAGGCTGAGGAAAAAACAACCACCGTTTTGGGGATTGATATCCAAGTCGGCCGGACTGGGGCCTTGACCCCAGTTGCCCGCCTTGAAGGTGTGAATGTGGGCGGTGTGGTCGTGACAAACGCCACATTGCATAACGGGCAGGAACTTACCCGTAAAGATTTGAGAATCGGGGATACCGTCGTGATCCGCCGTGCCGGCGATGTGATTCCCGAAGTGGTCAGAGTAGTGATGGAAAAACGGGTACCGGATAACAACGTTTTTGTCATGCCGTCCAAATGCCCCGTTTGTGGTGAGGATACCGGGTTTAACAAGGAAGGTGATGCCGTCCTTAGATGTTTGAACACCATGGTTTGTCCTGCACAACTCAAGGCCCGGGTTCGTCACTTTGTTTCCCGGGATGCCTATGACATTGTCGGGTTCGGTGTAAAGCTGAGCGATGAACTGGTGGATCTTGGCCATTTGAAAACAGTGGCAGATATTTTTATCCTGAACGAGGCCAAACTTCTTACCGCAGATCGTATGGGCACCACGTCTACCCAGAAGTTGTTAAAGGCCATTGAAGCTCGCAAAAAGATCCCTTTTAATCGATTTCTTTATGGCATGGGGATTCCACAACTCGGTCGTTCCGTTTCAAAGTTTTTGGAGAAAAGATTTGGCACCTTAACCGGTATTGAAACTGCCTCTGAAGCCACTTTGTTGGCAGAAGAGGGAATTGGGCCTGAAATAGCCTCTTCCATTCTCCGGATTGCCAACGATAAAGATATTATTGATCTGGTTGATCAGCTCTTTGAAAATGGGGTGGAAATCCTTTATCCGGATGAAACAGTAGAAGTAGGTAACACCCTGGACGGCAAAAAATTTGTGGTGACAGGAACATTATCCGAACCCCGTGACGTTATTAAAAAAATGATCGAGGCCAATGGTGGAATCATCGCCGGATCGGTGTCTGCCAAAACCGACTTTGTTGTTTGCGGTGAGAAAGCCGGTGGAAAAAAGGAAAAGGCTCTAAAACTGGGTGTAACCATTCTCTCCGAGGACGAATTGAGAACAAAATGTGTAGCTTAATACCATATGGTTTCATATCATACCATATAATATAATAATAAATGGGTATCATCAATTTTAAATTCTTTCAAAGCATTGCCGAAGGTCAAAATATTAGAGACGGCTTTTTGTGTTAGGAACCATCATCCCAACAAACAAAAAAACAGTTCTTTTACCCTTTAAAACCTATATAAACCGAAAATCTGTTACATTTGAGTTATACACGGTTTTTTTGGTTGATTGATCTTTAAAAAAAGTTAGAAAAGAAGAGTATTTTAACTCAGTCTTGATATCCAAAAGCAAACCACCGTATGAAATTAAAATATTTAGAGAAAAATTTGAAAATGCGTAACGCAATTGAATTTTTTTGTCAAAAATATATTGACAAGCGTAATTAATATTGTTAATTCTGTCATAAATATACCGAACAGCGTATATTTATGACTTATTCCATAAATTAGAGAGGGATATTGTGATTTAATGAATACAGAAATCATTAAAATTATTGAAGGGGGGTTGAAAAGAGATCGATCTAAGGTTATCAAATTTGCTCGGCTTCTATCTGAAAATTTATCAGATACTGAAAACAGTTCGTTATCGAAAAGAATTAAAAAACTACTAAATGGAACCTACGGCGAAAGTTTTATAACTGCTGATAGTCTTTCTTCGATTCCGGTAGATTCTGAGAGTAGATTAGATGTCGTTGAGGTGACATCCCCTATTGATGACCAAGATACATTAGTCTTCAACTCAACTGTAAGCAAACAAATTCAAAATTTCATAAATGGAGTGAAACAGAAAGAAAAATTATTAAAATACGGTGTCGATGTCCAGAATTCTTTATTGCTTTATGGGCCTCCTGGATGCGGAAAAACAAGTGCAGCTATCAACATTGCCAACGAGTTGGGATTGCCGTTGGTAACAGCTAGGCTTGATTCAATTGTATCATCGTTATTAGGCTCTACAGCTAAAAATATTAAAAAAGTCTTTTCCTATGCGAATGACAAACCTTGTATTCTTTTTTTAGATGAATTCGATGCTATAGCAAAGGCCAGGGACGATTCACATGAATTGGGCGAACTAAAAAGAGTGGTAAATAGCCTTTTACAAAATATTGATACATTTATTGGTAATAATACATTAATTGCGGCTACGAACCACCATGAACTACTTGATAACGCTGTTTGGAGAAGATTTAGTGAAACAATTTTTATTGGTTCACCAAACGTTGATGAACGGGCTATGTTGATTGTCCTTTATCTTAAAGAATATCCTAATGATTTTATTGATGATAATAAAAAAATACAATCATTGGCAGAACTTTCGGAAAAATTATCACCATCAAGCATAAAAAATCTATGTTCAACGGCAGTGAAGAATAATTTAGTCAATGGTAGCGAATTGTTGACGTACCCTGAATTTCTTTATGAAACATTTTGTTTGCAAGCAGGTAAGGCTCTTTCTGAAGAAAATGCTGTTAAGTATCTATCTGCAAACGGTGTTACACAGATGGCAATTCAAAAATTACTGGAGCTACCTATTAGGAAGGTCCGTAAAATTCTTTCCGATTAAGAGAGGCTGTCATGGCAACTGAAGACAAACATTTACCTATTAGAATTTTTCAAAAAAGAGACACTGATACACGTGAGACAGAGGGTGGTGGTGGACCTGATCCAAGTTGGGTGCTGGTGGAGCAAGAATTATCATCCCATGCAGCGAAAATATTATCACAATTTTCACAATCGTTCTCTGATTATTTGACTCCCGATGCATTAGATTTTAGCATTCCTTTGCCTGTTGGGGTAAAATTGCATGAAAAATCGACTGCGAAATCTCATCGTGAAAGCATTGAAAAGGTATTTGCTGACCAAAATAATAAAATAACCTCTATTGGTTTCTCTCCTCGAGATGAATTGCTTTTTGCATTAAATACAAAAGATCATATAAAACAAGTCAGCAATAATTTTGAAAATCCGGAGAAAAATAAAAAGGGTATTTCTGCAATAACAAAGGTTGAAAAATATAAACCTGTTATAGAGAACGATATAGATTTAAAGGGAAAATTAAAAATCAGATTAATCCCTAGTTTTGATAACCTAAAATTGACCCACTAAAGCAAGAAATTACAACCCAAAATTGACCCACCTGTAATAGACTTCTGATAATACAGATTTCAAGAGAGCAAATCTATTATCAGAGGAGA
>Ga0180007_10003238_pt1 | contig 18340 bp, 8 predicted proteins | sample MM_PC_MetaG_FD_121122 | JGI IMG/M metagenome (GOLD analysis project Ga0180007, IMG submission 121122) | Groundwater microbial communities from the Aspo Hard Rock Laboratory (HRL) deep subsurface site, Sweden - MM_PC_MetaG | ecosystem: Environmental > Aquatic > Deep subsurface > Groundwater... | reverse complement strand
AACCGTCGACGGTTATTCCGGACGTACCAGTTGGACAGGTGTTCGATCACGAAATGCTGGATGGCACGCACCGGGCGGGTGATTTCGTAATTGTCGAACCCCTCGGTAACGTCTTTGACCAGCGAGTTGTATTGGCTGACAATCCAGCGATCAAACGTATCCGCCTCGCCGGCTTTGCTTTCCAGGAAAACGTCGATCGACTGCCCGGCCTCGTGCGCCCGTTCAACGATATTGTCGATATTGGCATACAGCGCAAAAAACGAGTAGGTATTGCGTAACGTGTCGAAGAATTTCCGCACGACTTCCGCCAAACCGTCGTGATCGAACTTGGTCGGCAGCCAGGGGTTGGAGGTCGACACCAGGTACCAGCGGACCGGGTCGGCACCGTATTTGGCCACCGTTTCGAACGGATCTACCACATTCCCCTTATGCTTGGACATCTTTTTGCCTTCTTTGTCCAGGATAAACTCAAGGACGATAACGTTCTTGAAGGGCTCCCGGTCAAAAAGCATGGTCGAGATGGCCAGCAGGGAGTAAAACCACCCGCGGGTCTGGTCTACCGCCTCGGAGATGAAGTCCGCGGGGTATTTGCTTTCGAAAACCTCTTTGTTCTCAAAGGGATAGTGCCATTGCGCGTACGGCATGGACCCGGAATCAAACCAGACATCGATAAGTTCCGGCACGCGGGTCATGGTGCCGCCGCATTCGCATTTCAGCTTTACGCGGTCGATCACCGGCTTGTGCAGGTCGATATCCTCGGGGACATCCAGGCCCTCGGCGCGAAGCTGCTCGATGGAGCCTACCGCGCGTTTTTTGCCGCAGGCGGGGTTATCGCAGATCCAGATCGGCAGCGGCGTGCCCCAGAACCGTTCGCGGGAAAGCGCCCAGTCGACATTGTTCTCCAGCCAGTTGAGCATGCGGCCGGTGCGGATTTCATCCGGATGCCAGTTGATGGCATTGTTGTTTTTGATCAACTGGTCGCGGAATTTGGTTGTTTCGATATACCAGGATTCCCGGGCGATATAAATCAACGGCGAGTCACAACGCCAGCAGAAGGGGTAGTTGTGCTCGTAAATCTCTTTTTTGAACAGCTTGCCGTCGACCTTAAGGTCTTTAGTGATAACCTTATCGGCGTCCTTGATGAAGGTCCCGGCGTACCCGCCGGCTTCCTTTTTGAAGATGCCGTTGGGCTCGATTGCCTGCAGAACCGGCAGGCCGTGTTTCTTTCCAACCTCGTAGTCATCGGCGCCAAACCCGGGGGCGATATGGACGATACCGGTACCATCCTCCATGGTGACAAACTCGGCGTTGATGACGTAAAACGCCTCATCGGCCTTGTCCTGGTAGAAATCAAACAGGGGGACATATTTGCGACCGACAAAGTCGGATCCCTTGTGTTCTTCCAGGATCGACGGTTCCTCGTCGAACACCTGGCCGATCAGGGCCTTGGCCAGGACCAGCTTTTCACCGTCGTGATCGACGGTCGCATAGGTGGCATCGGCCCGCATGCAGAGGGCGGCGTTTGACGGCAGGGTCCAGGGGGTGGTGGTCCAGACCAGGTAGCTGAAATCGCCGTCGGCCGCCTTGACTTTCACAAACACCGAGGGGTCGCGGACCATTTCGTAGCCCTGGGCGACTTCGTGCGATGACAGCGCGGTGCCGCAGCGCGGGCAGTAGGGTACGGTCTTGTGCCCCTTGTAGATAAGGTCCCGGTCGTGGAGTGTTTTGAGAATATGCCAGACCGATTCGATATAGTCATTGGTCAGCGTGACGTAAGCATCGTCGAGATCCAGCCAGTAGCCGATCCGCTTGGTGATTTCGTCCCATTCTTTGAGATAGGAGAAAACCGATTCGCGGCAGGCCTGGTTGAATTTCTCTACTCCGTATTCGATAACCTTGGCCTTGGTGTCTAACTTGAGTTTTTTCTCGACCTCGATTTCCACCGGCAGGCCGTGGGTATCCCAGCCGGCCTTGCGGTCTACCCGAAAGCCCTGCATGGCTTTGTAGCGGCAGACGAGATCCTTGACGGTCCGCGAGATGACGTGATGAATGCCGGGGCGCCCGTTGGCGGTGGGGGGACCCTCGTAAAACACGAATTGCGGGCGATCTTTGGCCTGGGCGATGGCCTTTTTGAAAACCTCGTTTGACTCCCAGAAGGCCAGCACTTGTTCTTCGGCCTTAGGGAGGCTGAAACCGTCTTTTAGTGAATCGAATTTCATACTTTGCTTTCTGTTATAGCCGTTTAATGTAGGCGTATCGGCGGTTTTTGTAAAGTTTTTTCAGGGGGGCGAGAGGGGGATACAGCGGATCGGTGGCCCACCCGTGCCTCGGGTGGGATTCAGGGGGAGGCGGTGCCGTCATGTATCCTCACGTGACGGCGGTCTGGGGATGGTAGGGTATATCCGTCTTCGAACATGCCGCAACCGGATTGTGGGAGAGGATCAGATGGGCGTGTGGGCCGGTAGGGCACTGTCCACCTGCAAGTCATGGTGAGCTGCACACTTAAGTCACCCTGAGCCGCTAACTCAAGTCACCCTGAGCTTGTCGAAGGGTGGTTAGCTTGGATTACGCTCCTACGCCTCAGCCTTCGGCGGCTCCTCATCCGGCTCGCCGACCAACGCCTTAAAATCGGGATCATCCAAGTAGGCTTTGAAGTCTTCGTCTTTGCGGGCTTCGGAACGGAAGTTGGGATCGAGTTCTACCGCCCGTTTGAGGCATGCAAGCGTCTCAGACTTCATCTCCTGCAGAGCGTAGACCCAGGCTTTGTTGAAGTGCACATCGGCAGCGTCTGACTTGAGTAAGAGAGCCTTGTCCAGCTTTTCGTGAGCCAAATCGAACCAATGCGGTTCGTGCGACATTTGTGCCATCTTGCTCAGAGTAAAGCCCCAGTTGCAGAACGCGTCCTGGTCGTCGGGTTTGATCTCAATCGCCTTCTTGTATTTTTCGAAGGCCTGCGCAAAGAGATCGATGTCGCTCTTCTGCTCGGCCAGATCAGATAGTGCGTTGCCCCAGTTGTAGAAGGCGTCGTGGTCGTCGGGTTTGATTTCAATCGCCTTCTTGTATTTTTCGAAGGCCTGCTCCAGCCAGGAAGATTCCCCTGTCAGGCCAGCCACCTCAGAGAGGGCTAGCCCCCAGCTGTTGAAGGCTTCGTGTTTGTCGGGTTTGATCTCGATCGCCCTTTTGTATTTCCCGCAGGCCTTCTCAAAGAGGTCGATGTCGCTCTTTTGCTCAGCCAGGTCAGATAGTGCGATGCCCCAGTTGTAGTAGGCTTCGTGACAGTCCGGCTTGATCTCGACTGCCTTTTTGTATTTCTCGAAGGCCTGCTCAAAGAGATCGATGTCGCTCTTTTGCTTGGCTAGGTCAGATAGTTCGTTGCCCCAGTTGTAGTAGGCTTCGTGATAGTCAGGTTTGATTTCGATCGCTTTTTTGTATTTCCCGCAGGCCTGCTCAAAGAGGTCGATGTCACTCTTTTGCTCGGCCAGGTCAGATAGTGCGATGCCCCAGTTGTTGAAGGCTTCGGTGAATTCGGGGTCGTGGATAGTTGCGCTCTCCAGTGCTATGACCTCAAGGTTCAGAAATGCCATGTCTTTGGTTTTCTCGAAAAGTCGATCGAACACAAATGCTTGGAGGAAATATGCGTCCGCATCGTCTGGCAAGGCACGTACATAGTCTTCAAGAATATTGGCGGCATCCTTCCACTTGCCCACGCGGGAGTAATTCAGGGCGATATTCCTCAATATGGTGCCGGGTATCTGGTCTCTGGAAATCCCTTCGATATCCATGGTACGAATCAAGGCTTCAAACTCTCTGATAGCGTCTTCTGCCTCAGCTTCGTCGATCAGCTTGATTGTCTCTTCAAAAACGGTGGCTCCAGTATCGGCTGCCTTGGCTTCTACAGTCTGTGCTCTAGACCCCAGAACACTGCCTAAATCCGCTATCATCCTGTGGATATTCTCGTGTTTTTTCGTGATTTCCCCGTCAATGGCGTCAGCCTTCATCGGCTTCTTCTCGCGAGACATTAGGAAGATCATAACCGCGAACAGGATACCCACCACCGTGTCCACCCGCACAGTTGTATCGTGAACGTACACCGTTTCGGCGGGGGCAGGCGTCGTCTGTGAGAACGCCGTGGCGGACAACAGGAGAATGGACATGGTCAGGATCAGTTTCGCGATGGACATATTGGTCCCTCCCTTGAGGCCTCAAGATACTGTGCGAGAGTCGGTTTGGCAAGCAGAAACGGGGATTGGGGAGTCCGGGTTGGGGGAATGGCTGATTGGTGTGCTAATCACCCTTCGACTGGCTCAGGGTGACTTGCGGGTAAGTACTCGGGGTAACTTGGAGGTGGGGCTCAGGGTGACCGGGAGGTAGGGGCTCAGGGTGAGTGAGGGGCAAGGGCTCAGGGCGCTTGGGAAGGCTCGGTGTCCGGGTCGGCGCACATCGGTTCGTGGGGCTGGCATTGTATGCGGCAGGTCTCCGGACCATCGCGGGGGAGTTGGCGTTGGATCGTGCGTCTGGTTCGCCGGTGAGTCCGACCGGTCGAAATGGAGACCTGCCCTGCGGGGGAAAGGCGAATCCCGCCATCAAGCCGGCGGGTCATAGAGGGTAGCCGGGTTTCGCGGAAACAAACACATCAACCTGGCATTTGTGGCCGGGTCGGCTTGTCCGGCCCTGGGACGGCTAGTTCATTGCTGCTCTGTGGTCTCCAGTAGGGCACCGTGCGTCTTCGGACGTGCCACCGCAGGAATGACCGACAACGATGTGTAACGGATGTCATGAGACAAAGTGTAACATATGTCTTGATATCGTTCACCGCGGACGCACCTGCCCTAGAAATGCTGAAGTCTCTTGCGGAGACCTGCGCTACGGGAGGAGTGATCCACTCCATCCAAACACACCCGCCGCACACATCCGTACAATCTACACACCGCACGACTAACAACGTCGCGGTTTTGAACTTGGAAACCGTTGTGGATTCGCTATGTTATAGATGTCAGGCAGAGCCGTTCGGCCTCGCCCAAAAAAATCACGAGGCACAACCATGCTCGAAGAAGTTATCCGCAATCGCATCAGCCGCCAACTCGCCGATACTCGCCTGCGACAGATTATCGGTCAGGAAGTCGCCGGGCTGCTCGCGTTTAAGCCCGATGACATGGATACAATCGATTACTGCAAATCGGTCGCCGAACTCCTGGTGCACGATCTGCATCTCCAGCTCTGCACGGCCGACGGACGAGAAATCCCGGGACTGACTGTGCCGCAGCTAGATGACCCCCCCGATATCGATACGCCCGATCTCGATGCCATCATCCGTCGCCTGGCCAGCGGGGTCGAATACGCCCTCCTTTCCGGTAACCTGCAAATGGTCCGGGCACTCGGCGAGGCTATCGCCAAGCGCGACACGGGTTCATCGATGCACAATCCGCGAGTCACGCTGTATGCCACGAGACTGGCGGTGGCCATGGGACTCAACGACGAAGCGATCCAGGCGCTCATCAAGGGATCCTTCCTGCATGATATCGGGAAAATCGGTATCCCGGATTCCATCCTGATGAAAGAAGGGATGCTTACCGGCGAGGAACGCGGGATTATGGAAAGTCACCCGGAGATGGGGGCGCAGATGATCGGCGGAGTGAAATGGCTGCAGGATTCGCTCGAGGTGGTCCGTCATCACCATGAACGGTACGACGGTTCCGGGTATCCCGACGGTCTCAAGGGGGAGGATATCCCGCTCAATGCGCGGATCTTTATGATCGGCGATGTGTTCGACGCGCTCACATCGACGCGGCCCTACAAACGATCGTACTCATTCGACAGTGCCTCGGCCATGCTCCGGGAGCGCGAGGGCGTTCATTTTTGCCCCATAGCCCTGCGGGTGTTCCTGGAGCACGGCAAGGAATGGTTCGATGAGCTCACGTCGGTGACATACCATCGGTTGCAAAAAAAGCTGTTTGTCGCGGTGGCCCGTCATTTTGACATTGACCCGCGTACGTTTGCTGTGTGACAGGCATGTGACCGGGGAAGGACAATGCAACGGAACCAAAGCCGGTCGGCTTCCCGTAGTGACCGGCTTTGATCCGTACGAAGTGGGGGCTCAAGGGCATCTGGATGATAGGTGCCCCTTTTCTTTGGTGCCCGACTCATAGACGTACCGACAGCCGGAATGTTTAGTCCCGACTGCCGGTGATGGGGCGTTCTGCGGTGTGTTGAACGCGGACTTTTACGGTATCCAGATATGTCTGGCGTTGATGAACTCGGTTTTGGTAGGGTACGAGATCGGCTCGGACGACAGGGTAAAGAAAAACAGTCCTTTGTAACTGGTCAGGTACTGGTACTTGCTGTAGAACATGCCGCCTTTGCCGGTGACAACCAGGGGGGTATCTATCCGATCAAGGATCTTCGAGAATTCCCGGGGTTCGAGTTTCACTATTGCGCCGGACGCCTTGATCGCCTGGGCTACTGCCGCCGCTGCTGCTGCTCCGCCTGCCATGGTTGTTGTCTCCTTGGTTTGATTACTTGATTGCTGCGACAATATTCAACCGAAAGGGGAGAAAGGCAAAAAAGAAACGGAGGGTAGGTGCGGTCCCGGATGTATGACCCGATGCCTGGGTGGCCTGCTCAAACTTGTTTGAGCAGGATTCAACCCCGACACACCTACAGGTCTATGAACCCATCGCCCCTGCGTGCGCAGGAATGACAGCGCCTGAAGCGCTAGTGGTGTACCCGCCTCAAATCCGCCTGCGGCGGAAGACGGCCACCCGGAAGGACACGTCGATAGCGTCTTCCCCTACGGCACCAGATAGTCCGGGGAGCGGGGGATCTCAACGGCCGTTTTGATATTCGCGGTCGGTTCCGCCACGGCCTGGATCGACTGCACCACTCGCTCGAATCCGATACCGCAGCCCGATGACTGACCGTCGCCCTTGTGCAACACCTCGAAATACCAGTCAAACTGCGCCGGGTCCACGCCCTCGGCTACCAGGTGATCGTACATGTACGATTCCAGGAACTGCTTTTTGCAGGTTTCGGCCGAGCCCTCGCGAACGGCGCCGCCGACCGACTCGCCTACTTTCGGGAGCAACAGGTCGCAGCACAGGGTTTCTGAGCCCGTCCGTTTCATCGAGAAGAACTTGATCACGCCGCCGCGCCTTGGTTTGGGGTCGGCCGGGTAATGGGTCACGAGGGTTGGCAGACCGCCCAGCAATTCACAGAGGGCCAGTTCCTCGGTGCTGCCGAGATCATCGCCGAAGGACACCCGATGCCCGTTGTTCTGCAGCACCTTGATGGCGTTGGCATACGTCACGCGATTAAACGGTTCGTCGATATACCGCCTGAGCGGGGATATGCCCACCACTCTGGTAGCGGCACTGTACATGGCTTTGAGCAGTGACTCGATATGATCCATAAGACCGTCGAGCTCAAAGTCCCGACCCTCGAATTCGATCAGCGTAAACTCGCAGAGATGGCGGCCGGTGACCTCGCGCTCCTGACGGAACGACGGCCCTATGGTAAACACGCGGTTGTGCGCCTGGGTGAAAGCCTCGAGGTATAGCTGACCGGTTTGACGCAGGAACATGGCCTGTTTGTCGCCCTGCGGGTTGAACATTGTCACCGGCATGGCGTTGGGAAACCACTCGCAGGATCCGGTGGCGCCCGTAATGTGCGGTACCGTGATCTCCGTGAAATTCCGGGTTTCAAACCAGTGCCGGGCGGATCGCAGCAACTCGGCGCGGAGCAGGGTCAACTGGCGGAATTCACCTCGCATGACGGAATGGTGACGCATGGGTAGTCTCCTTCGGTATCGGGTACAAAAAAAAACGGCCATCCCAACAGGTGGGATGGCCGGTATTTCGGCAAAGCGGGTGAATGCAAAAGCGTCACTCCGCACTGTCAGCCTCCTGAAGGAAGGCGACAGGGCGCGGGTCGAGAGGGATGTAGATACCCACAAGTACCGCCATAACGCTCCTGCACACGGGCTGGCGACAGCGCACGTACAGATGTCGACGTGTCGATTTTGCCCTTTTGATAAATCTTGTTTCTAAAATCCGAGAATACGATCAACAACGCGCGAAGTCAATGCAAAAATCAACAAGGTGGAAATGGATGACAGGGGATGGCCGGGGGGAGAACAAACCATTGTGAGAGAATAGGTCGCGGTGCGGAGTTGCCCGCACGTGATAGGAACGAGATACCCGACCTGCCCGCCAAGAGTGTTTCGGGCTACAGGTCGCCGGTCCTGGAGTTTCCACGGGATTTGCGGTATCGAACGGTGCCCTCGCTGACCCCAAGTAGTACGGCCGCGCGTCTGCGGTTGCCGTCGGTGAAGGTCAACACCCGGTCCAGAATGTCTACGTCAGACTCATCGGGCCAGCGCAATACCTCGTCGGCCATCGCGGCATAATCGTCCTTGTGTGCATTGTGCAACTCGCCGATCCGCGACTTCAACTCACGGATATTACCCGGCCAGTCAACCGCCGATAACAGCCCGCACAGGCGACGGAAATCACCCTGGGTGCCGTTGGTTTTCACCGTGCTGCCCAGCAAACCCAGGAAGTACGTGACCAGCGGCGGGATGTCATCGCGACGGTCGCTCAGGGGGGGCAGGTGGATTTCGATCTCGCTCAACCGGTGATACAAATCCGGACGGAACCGGCCGTCCTCAAGCAACTTCTTCATATCCTGGTTGGTGGCCGCAATCGGGCGGAACGCCACCGGGCGATGTTTGCTGCCGCCCACCCGTCGCACCTCGCGATTCTCGAGCACATCGAGCAACGTCACCTGCAAAGCGGGACTTATCTCGCCGATTTCGTTGAGGAACAGCGTTCCTTTGTCGGCCCGTTCTACAAGACCGGTATGGTTGTCGTGTGCGCCGGTGAACGCGCCTTTGCGATGACCAAACAACTCGGCCTCCGCAATACCGGTGGACAGCGCCCCCATGTTGACCGGCACAAACTCGCCGGAGCGGCCGCTTAAGCGATGAATGTACCGCGCGAACACATCCTTGCCGGTCCCGGTCGCGCCGGTGAGCAGGATCGCCATTTCGCTTCCGGCAAGATGATCTATGCGCTCCAGAATCTTCTGCATGACCTCGCTGGCGACAATGACGTCGGTTTCCCGGTCGCGCGATTGGCGGCATCGTTTCACCACGGCGGGGGCGGTGTCTTTAAGGGCGCGGTCGACCTTTTCGATATAGTGGGCGATTTCTTCAGAGGCAAAGTACTCGCGGGCCAAAAACAACAGGGCGGTGCGCTCGCTAGTTGTGTAGATATCCGAAACGCCGGCCAGGTAGCGGGTGACCGCCAGTTCATATCGTGAGCCGATCAGATTGAAGAGGTCGATAGCTTTGCCGTACCATTCAAGGGCGGACTTGTTTTTGCCGGAGTTCTGGTCAACCTGTGCGAACACGCGATAGCAGGCGGCGATTTCGGCACGTTCGTTGAGTTTTTCGGCGACCTTGAGCGCCTCGCGGGCGAACTTCCGGGCGCGGGAGAACTTGCCGGTAGCGATATAGAGATCCCCGAACAGGCGCTTGATCTGGGAGACGAGATCGGACTCAGGGGCGATTTTGAGGGCGATGTGCAATCCTTCTGTGAGTGCCTGTTCGGCGGTCGGGTAATCCTCTGCAAGCAACGCGATCCAGCCTTCGTATTCATAATAGAGAGATGTCTGTCTTTGGGAATGACCAACATACGATAGGGCGGTGCGCAACTGCTGTCTGGCACGCGCAGATTCACCAATTAGGGCCGTTGCACATGCCATGCACAGCAAGCAACTAGCAATGTTCGTCGGTGACTGTTCACATAATGCACTTTCTATACAGTGGAATTGGGCAAGTGCTGCCCGCAGCCGACCAGCCATCAAATGCACAGCAACGAGATTGATGGTTGAGGCGACAGCCTTGAGTTCGCTTTCGACATTGTGATAGATGGCGATAGCAGCTGCCAAGTTCTTCACAGCCTGGTTCATGTCGCCCAACATCACGCAAGAGAGGGACAGTCTGTTTAGAGCTTGTGCCTCCCATTCTTTATTGCACGCCCGTCTGAAGGACGTGTAGGCCTCTATGAGTGTTTCCATTGCCTCAGAGTGAGACGCCGTCGATTGCAGTAACCAGCCCTTGAGGTATTTGGCTCTGCCGAAAGCAGTATGATCGGCAGTACACCGGAAATACTCAATGGCGGTCTCCAATTCCAGACCTTGGTAGGTACCAATATGAAGCGATGCTTCTGCATGGTCCAAATGAAGTTGAGCAGCAACGTCAGGAGTCACAGTAGACAAGTCGTGTCCACGAATGACATCCAGAGTGTCCCTGTACTTACCTTGCCGAAGAAGTTCTTCTGTCTTGACTAACAGTGCGTCCGGCTTCATGATTCTGAGTCTCCGGAGTGATCGAGTGCGATGTGAGGTTTTCGCTGCTTTGCCGCCTCGTACCAGTGTTGGGACAAACGATGTATTCAAGGATCATCTCTGTGAAGAAGAGACACACGACGCGTGGAAATACTGCACAGGCTGAAGTTTCTGGCGTTGATGTCTTGGGTTCTGCCCAAGGCAGGCCTTCGTCGCGGTCATCCCTGTCCAGTGCTTCGCCGGGTGGGCGCCAGCCGGGTTCCTTGGCCTGGGCTGCGGGCGGGACCAGGACCGCCACACAGAATGACAGCAGTATCAGCAGCACCACGCCGCGGATCATGCCCGTCCTGCATCGTATCGGGAGATAACGCATGCTATACCTCACTTCAAATGCCCGGTGCGTGAACGCACAAACGGATTACGGGAATATATGACTATTCTTGTGTTGACAATTGGGCTCCCCGCCCCTGAACCGTCGTACCCCAACGGTCCTCATACCAAACATGCCAAATATAGACTAGAGTGTCAAGGACTAAAAGGTCCAGCCTGCACGCGTGGCGGGGGACATACGTCGCACGCTGTCGGAAATATGTGCTATCGAGCGTCATGAACGTACCGATTCGCAATCAGAACCCCCGGATTCGTAATCAAACAGGCTGAATTCGTAATCAAAAGGGCCAAATTCGCAACAAATGCCCCCGAATTCGTAATCAAAGCGGCCCAATTCGTAATCCGCCCCTGAAATCATGGATTCAGATTGACGTTTTGATTCTCATGCGACCTGTTGCCTGGCGCCGCACAGTAAAATGCATGTGATACTCTATGATCTCCCAACGGGTTACGATTCTATGGAAATGTCGCGTGTGATTTCGGCATGAAAGTTGTCATTGTGGATTTCAGCGTATGCAAATGCTTCCTTCTTCCGTGCCCGGTCGTTCGAGGGGTTGGGTTGGGATCCAGGCGAGTGTGCTCACACCGGCGGTAGGTTGGTCGGTGCCCCACAGCTTCATTCCCGACCCGCCCCGAACGACCGTGCGGGGGAGTGCCGCGTTGTGTGGTTGGTTTATGGCGACTGCACACATTGTATTGCGGAATCGTCGATATGATGTAGCGCGGTTCTCTGCGGGGTGCAGGCCCCGGTGCACGGCCAGAGTGCTGAGGAGGCGGCCGGCGAGGCATGATGAGGTCTTGCGTGGCAAACCGAGAACCGTTAAACTGGGGAGGGGTAACCTCATGAGAATTCGAAGAACATTATCGCTCACACTGCTGCTTGTCGCACTCATGGCGACGAGCGCCGCAGCCACGCCCAGTCCTGTGATGAGCCAGGAGGAGAGGCAGCGAGTCGATAGTTTGAACGAAGACACGATGACAATGGGGACGGAGTCAAACGCCGTCAGCCAGTCACCGAGCTCGAAGCTCTGGTTTGATTTTGGTCTGCGTGTGGTTTCGTACACCAAGGGGGTGGAACAGGCACAGGTGGAGTGTTTCTTCTGGATGAGAGGCTACGATATTGAAGACTTCCACATGGAGTTCGCAGACACAGGTGGAGTTACCATTCTGAACGCGCCATACTACGCGCAGCACCTCAAGCTCGGCGATACGGTCAGATATGTCCTGGATGTGCTAATTCCTGATAACGACACGACATTTCTATGTTTCGATATCGACGCGAGCCCTTTCCACTTCCCCGGCACCAATTGGTTTGTTACTACCGGGCAGGAATTGCTTCACACCGGGCGAGATCCGGCGCTGGGACCCGTGTTTCCGAAGGAACGTCCGCTTATCCCCCTGCCGGATCCACTTCCCAGAACTCCCGCCCCCCGCCCCGTCATGAGCCAGGAGGAGCGGCAGCGGATTGATAGTCTGAACGAGGCTCGCTGGGCCGAGGAACGGGCTCAATATCGTGCCTATGTCGACAGTGTGCGTTGTGATAGCATACCAATTTTCGAGCAAACGCCGTTGACCGATGCGGAATACCAATATGTCAACTGCAATGGGGAGTATCTGGGCCGTAAGCGCGGTGAGTACAAGTTTCGACCGGCCGGTGATGTCAGTGGAGCAAACGCGGATCGGGATTCGCAGTTGCAGTTTTACTTCAGTTTCGCTCCGGATACCGCATACATCGAGATCATCGCGACCATCCGCAAACCGGAGCAACTGGAGTATCTCAAGACCGTAGAGTGTGAGCTTCGGTCCACCGATCGGCCGGATCTCTACCGGTGCCGTGTGACGCGCGATAACCTGCATCAGTTCGTGGGTCAGAAACTTGAATGGCAATATGCCAGCGAGTATGATCGCCGCAAACAGCGGGAGCGCGAGGGTGATACGCTGCAGTGGAAAGGCACCGTGCCTTCGACCTCCGATACGGAGGATGATGAGACACCTCCGAGAATCCGCTCCCCGATGGGCATTTCTGAAACCGGTCAGTCGATCATTTTCTGCGAGGATTTCGAAGGAGACTGGGAATACGATTGGGAAATGGAAGACGTCTGGGATGAGGACTCGGGCCCCGACTTCTGGGGGCCATCGACCGCTACAGCTTCCAGCGGTTCCCGATCTGTGTGGTGCAACGGCTACGGGAATATGCCGGATCCCGGTCCGTACGACAATCTATCTCTTGCCAAGATGTTCTCCAATTCAGGCATTTCCACAGTAGGTTACGAGAATCTTCACCTTACATTCCAACTCTGGAATGAGATGCCACCGGGACCAAACTTCGACCACTTCTCGGCCGCGGCCTCGCCCGACGGCACTACCTGGCCCGGGCAATACTACTGGGTCACCTACGGCTCATATCCGGGCTGGCATAACGTGTCCTATGATCTTGAGCTTCAGGATCGAGTTTATCTCAGGTTTGTGTTTCAGTCCGGAATCAACCAGTACGGCTATCGTGGTGTGTACATCGACGACGTTGCCATAGAGGGAGACCCGCTGGCTAATCTCAGAGCCTATACACCATCCGGTTGGCAGCGCCCGTTGTGCCTCAATCGAAACAGAAATGACTTTACATCGGGCCTGTTGTATGGAGGCGAGCCCGCCTACATGAGCTTTGCTTTCACGAACACAGGTCCGGCCGATGCCGGGCCGTTCCGAGCAGGTGTGTTTCTTGACGGCGCGGAGATCCTTGGGCACGACTACACAGGGTTGGCAGTTGGTGACACGGTGGTAATCAGGAACGTCGGGTTTGTGGCACCCGGTTCCGGCAATCACGAGTTCAAACTGCATGTCGATTGCCGGGGCAGCGGACAGCCGTACGAGGTTCGAGAGTGGTGGGAGCATGACAACTACGATACGTTGACCACGTATGTGGAAGTGCCTGTGTTGACAATTGAGGGCACGGTACTCTACACCGATCCAAACCTGACTCCGCCAGACACCACCCGACCAGCCCGAGGGATTACGGTGGTGGCGTGGGACGAGGATGGTGTAACTGACGATTCAATGGGATACGCCATTACGGATGATCTCGGTCGATTCACAATAGGTCCAGTTCTCAACTACGATGAAACCGATATGCGGGATGTATACATCGAAATGGTCGCTCAAAACCAAGCGGCTCATGTGCACGTTGGGTTTGGATCACCCCCTACGTCACCGGCCTCAGGGACACTGGGAAACGTCTCCAGCCCAAGTGTCTCCTTTCCGCCCGTGATCATTGACACGGTCTGGAGTGCCGAATTCTTCATCGCCGACAAGCTTAAGGACGGGCGGGATCAGTGGATGGTCTGGCGACCCGGCGAAACACCTCCTGCCACAAAAGTCGTTCTATGTGACACTATCACCGGCTGGGACCGGCTCAATCGTGTCATGTGGGTCGGTACAGACACGCTCGGAACCCTTCCAGATATATTCGACGGTGACATAATGCTTCATGAATACGCTCACTTCCTTTGCGATACATTCAACTTCTTTGACGGCGGTGGCGGATCCCACAGTTGGGTAGACAGCACGGGTGCCCCGATAGCCGCATCTGAGGGGTTCGCTACGTTCTTCTCATGTGCCGTGCGAAATGACAGTTTGAGTTGGGACGGGTTCTCTCACAATAAGATTGCGTACCGCTATTTCGCAAACGTGGAAAGTGGGCGGCAGGGCCTAGATGGTATCTATGACACGATCATTCGGAACGATGCCGGCGTATATTACGAAGCAGCCAATGCGGGTGTCCTGTGGGATATCTTCGATCCCACCGACGATGACTTCAACGGCGACCTCGTTGGCGACACGATCAGCCTCGGCATCGATCCCATTCTCCAGACGTTGCTTGATGGTAACTATCACGGGAGCCATCCCGACAGTCTGATGGATTTCTGGTATGTCTGGATGAATGACCAGCAGCTTAACCACGAGTGGGGGATGTATTCGGTATTCGGGGAACACGGGATTACGATGCCCTGCTGCATGGGTAACGTCGGGTCAGTGCATCTCGTACCGAATTGCGACCCGAGCACACAGATGGTAACTGTGTCTGATCTAACAGATCTGATAGACCACCTGTTTATCAATTTCACGCCGTTGTGCTGCCGCGAGGAGTCTGACGTTTCCCCGTTGATTTCGGGCGGGGTTCCGGATATGTCGGTAGATGTGTCGGATATGCAGGCACTGATTGATTACCTGTTCATCACCTTTACACCGTTGCCGGCCTGCCCGCAGTTTACTGTGAAGAACATGCCGAGTACGGAGAGGTGAAGGGCGGTCGGCGTTACGTGACGCGGTCCAACTGGAGCTATCTGGTTCCGGTTGGATCGTGTGTTGTTTTAGAGCGTCATGAACGTACCGATTCGTAATCAGAACCCCCGGATTCGTAGCAAACACCCCCGAATTCGTACCAAAACAGGCTGAATTCGCACCAAACACCCCCGAATTCGTAGTCAAAGCGGCCCAATTCGTAATCCGCCCCAAAAGGCGCTGTTCGAGAGGGCCGATTTCCTCATCACACAGTACGCCGGACAGTAAAATGCATTTGATACTCTATGATCTCCCAACGGGTTACGATTCTATGGAAATGTCGCGTGTGATTTCGGCATGAAAGTTGTCATTGTGGATTTCAGCGTATGCAAATGCTTCCTTCGGCGCCCGGTCGTTCGACGGGTTGGGTTGGGATCCAGGCGAGTGTGCTCATACCAGGGAGGAACGTACCCCGTTTTTTCCAGTGCCTCATTCCCGACCCGCCCCGAACGACCGTGGGGGAGGAAAGACTGTTTGTTGGGTTGGCTTGCATGGGGTGATCGCCATGCTGGTCGTTGCCGAACCGTCCGGGTCCGCTCTCGTGGTGTGGCATGGCGAACCCGGCGGTCGGCCGATGATTATTGGAGGAACGTATGAAGAGGTCGAAACCATTACGTTTATTGTGGACGGTTGCCGGCAGGAATACGTCTTTGGGGTAGGCCAGGCATCCCGTACATACACCCGAGACGGCGAGCAGAAACGCCGCTGACTGTCCCAACGATGGGCTGTAGGAGCAGCAACCGCGGCCGTTGATTCAAGATCAACGAGAGTGGCTAATGATCGGGAGGTTGATATGAAGCGACTAATAACGTTGGCAGTGACAGTCATGATGCTGGTGGCGGCTCCGGCAGTTGCCTGGGGCGATCAGGACTATCGCTGGCGGACGGCTGAGGAGATTGCCGCGGAACGGATGCCGTCGCTGTGCGAGGACTCGCTGGCACAGTTGGGACATCCGCGCGAGACCGGACAGTTTCCTTACGGTGCTCAGGATCGAGGGACCGGTGTACGCAACTCCGCGGAGGAGGTGGTGGATCTGAAGTTCGTCGGCAGTGCGCTGTGGCAGCAGATATCGGGCATGGTTATCCGTGACAGCCTGTTGTTCTGCGCGACGCCGAACGGTCTGTTGATACTGGATGTCAGTGATCCGGTCCAACCGTCGTTTGTGTCCAAACTGTACTTCCCTGCAGAGGAGGGTAATGACCTTGCCGTAGTCGGGGACCTCGTGTTGTACTCAAACTACACCCGGACGATTCACGCCATTGATGTCAGCGATCCTGCCACGCCGGTGGAAGCCGGGACGTTTACTCTGCCGGGAGTTGTGTATGCTCTGGATATGCGCGACACCCTGGCGTATGTGGCGTATGGGTATTCGGATGAGGAATGCGGCCTGCGAATAGTCGACGTTAGTGATCCCGGACATATGCTGGGATTGTCCAAAGTACCTGGTGAATGCCAGCCTAATGATGTGTGGCTGCGGGGCGACTACGCATATTACAGCGCCGACATCATCTCGGTCATCGACATCTCAGATCCGTCAGCAGCGGAAAAGACAGGTGAGTATTCACCAGTAGAATATGTCGAGATCATGGCTCTTGCTCAGTGCGAAGGAGATACGATGGCTTGTACCGTGGATCTCTCGATCGTGCGCCCGGCCGGCTACGCTCAATTCAATGTGCTGTCACTGGCCGATGAATCGCTACCCCATTGGGTTGGCCGGCAGGAACTCCAGGGTTATGTCACCGATGTTGAGGTGCTTGGTGACGCGGCGTTTGTAGCCAATGGTTCACGCGGCATCAAAGTATTTGACCTCACAGATCCCACCGCTCCGGACAGTATCGGTTATCACCTGGTGGCTGCGTTCGCCGGGTATCTTGCCTTGCAGGACACATTTTTGTATGTGTCGGACTGGGGGCCGCAGAATGCGGATGTTGAGTCATCGCCCTGGGGAATACATCTGACCGATCCCGAGGGCCCCCAGCCGGGTGACCTGATGGTGCTGAATGTGGCTGATCCGGCGAATCCCGAACTGGTAGGGTTTTACTCCTTCCCGGGTATGATTACCAATGCGGAGGTGACGGGTGATCTGGTGCTGGGTCTGCATGGGGATTATTACAATCCGAACGGCTATGGTATGAGTGTGCTTGATGCGACCGATCTGTCACATCCTGAGTTGATCGGCTGGTATGAGACTTTCGGGGCGGTTCAGCAGGCAGTGGTAAGGGATACGCTGGTGTATCTTGCGGCGGGTGCCGGTGGCCTTGAAGTAGTCAATTTGAGTGATCCGGCCGATCCGGTATTGCTGGGACGAGACACTATAGGCGCAGGAGCTTTTGAGATAGCGCTTCGAGGAGATTATGCCTACATGGCCAACTTTAGTTCCGGGTTTACGGTGCTGGACATTTCTGATCCGACCAATCCAACGACACTCGGCGGGATCAGCACTCCGGGGTTGGCCTTCTCGGTGGTACTATATCAGAACTATGCGTATGTGGCCTGGGTGGCGGCTGACTGCGGCATATCCATATTTGACATCTCCTGGGGCGACAGCGCTGCGTACGTTTCGGGGATGCAGGTAACCTACAATCTTGCGACAGTTCGCATGGCGGGCGATCTGTTGATATCTGAGGGCTATGGCGGACTAACATTCTATGATCTAACCGACCCCCTCTATCCGGCGACTGTGAGCCTCTGGGGGGGGCACGCCTTCAGCCAAAACGTGGAGGTGTACGGCGACTATGTATTCCATGTCGACGGCTGGTACGGGATGCAGGTGATAAATATATCTGACCCATCAACGCCCGTGCAGGTGGGATCGTTTGATACGCCCTATTTCTGCGAGGGTCTGGCGGTGGATGAATCTCATGTGTATGTCGCAGATACATATAATATGACTATCCTTGAGTGGGATGTGATCACGGGTATTGGTGATGAGACCGATGATCTGCTGCCGGAGACATTTGTGGTCCGTCCGGTGTATCCGAACCCGTTCAACCCGAGCACGGAAATCCGCTTCAACGTGTCCCGTGAGGGCATCGGTTCGTTGCGGATTTACAACATTCGCGGTCAGGCGGTCCGGACGCTCGAGTCGGGCCGGTTTGCCGCGGGTCCCGGTATGGTTGTCTGGGACGGTCGCGCCGACAGCGGCGAGGCCGTCGGCAGCGGGGTCTATTTCTACCGACTGGCAGTGGGCGCCGAGTCCCTGACCAAACGGATGGTCCTATTGAAGTAGTTCCGTTTTCCACGGACCGAAAAAAGACCCGGCCCCGGGTTT
>Ga0180007_10003237_pt1 | contig 18343 bp, 20 predicted proteins | sample MM_PC_MetaG_FD_121122 | JGI IMG/M metagenome (GOLD analysis project Ga0180007, IMG submission 121122) | Groundwater microbial communities from the Aspo Hard Rock Laboratory (HRL) deep subsurface site, Sweden - MM_PC_MetaG | ecosystem: Environmental > Aquatic > Deep subsurface > Groundwater... | reverse complement strand
GCCTCAGCGAGATCCATTTCTTTTTCATCGAATAACGTTAACACCAGCAACTGAGACGCACTATAAACGTTCAGGTTCCGGAACGAGGTCGGTGTATTTTTTTCTCTCGCAGAGGCGCAGAGGGCGCAGAGAATGGCTAAAAACAAGGGTATTTATTCACGGGTACTATCGTCTATGTCAAGACACAGAAATGGCAAGGTCTCACCCTTAGCTATGTCATTCCGGGCGGGGCTTCTTCTGTTTCCGATGTTTAAATCGTCTATAGACGCATCCGGGCCCTTCAGATGGGAATGTGAAGCCGACCCGGAATCCATGGTGTTGGGTCAGGGAGGATGAAATTGAATAGAACTGTTATGCGTTTACGGATATGGATTCCGGGTCACAAAAAGCCGGAATGACACAGCGGAGTGATAGGCCATGACCTACTCTTCTGTTACATATCGTTTTAATTGCCTTCATGGATTTCCCACGTCTCGTCATGGAAGCCTGTGAACGTATAAAAACAAGGGAATAATAGTTTTTTCTTTGTGATCTTTGTGCCTCTGTGAGAAAAATTTATGAGCATCCCCCCAAGGGGGATGAGAACAGTTTGATGCCTACTATAAATGAGGTTGTTCTATAAGCATAAGCCACAGAAAAAACGAATAAAAATTATATATTGCATGTAACTTCCAGCAAAAAAAACTAAATTTTACGAGATAGTAGCACAAAGAAGGTCAAAAGATTGTGACCATGGCAGTCCTTGCCAGGGGCCAAATTTTTGAAACGTTTGATTCGTCGTCGCCAAGGCTATAGGGCATTATTTGCCTGTCCCCGTCAGTGAGCCTCGCGAACGGGTTGTGAACACCTGTTTGATAGACAGGCACAGAGCTTCACCCATAGGAGTATGCTCATCTGGCATTCCGTTTGATCAAACTTTTGGTAATGGTGGCCCTGGCAATGATTTTCCCCTGGACATGGGCTGAAACGTCGATAAAACACAGGGTCCGTCCCAATTTCAGGATGTTGGACTCCATGAAAACCTGGTCTCCCTGCCTGGCCGGACGCATGACCGACACGTGGATGTCGTGGGTCACTGCGTCCTGATCATCGGCAAGAACACTGATAAGGCCCGCATAGGCACAGACATCCAGAAGGGCATAGACCACACCGCCGTGCAGCACGCCTGTGGCGTTGATCAGATGATCCTTGACCATGAAGTCAAGGGAGCCTTTTCCCTTTGATGAGGCCATATGATCAATCCCAAGGTGTTTGTGTAGCGGAAGTTGCAAACTTTTTTCCAGTCGCTTATTCATGAACCTCTCCATGTGATTGCAAAACAGGACGTTGGTCCTGTCCGGGTTTATGTTTTTTTAATATGTTTCAGGGCATTGAGATACAAATCCTCGGTTTTTTTTCGTGCCCAGGGCGTCTTTCTCAGAAATTTCAGACTGGACTTGACCGATGGATTGTTGCTGAAACATCGGATGTCGATGAGTCTGCCCAGCTGGTCCCATCCATAGTGTTCAACGAGAGTGTTCATGATCATTTCAAGGGTGATGCCGTGTAAGGGGTTCTTATCTTGGTGCTGACTCATAAATCCCACCCTGTCCTTACTTGAAAAATGTGAGATGTCACTCAACGGGATAGACTTGGGCTTTTTACGAAAAATGGGGACGTATGGCAAGAACTCTTTTAACCGGAATACCTGTTGTCCCTTATCCTTTAAAAAATGTATTCACAGAATCGTTTGATTATTTAGGACTGTTTTAATAGAATATTGATGGCGTCGCCTATGGATCTTATTCCATAGCCATTCGGCGATTTTTTAAGAGTTCATCAATTGTGAACGTGATTATTTTTTTTTATCAAGCCCACCCTCATCACCTGGGTTAAGCTGACGTGTGATGATTTTAATGTCCTGGGGTTTTAAAAAAGTCTTTATTGACGGTATTGTTTTGTTTACATCAATGAATTCCATCAAATGATAGAATTTATTGATTGACATTATAAAAGGCCTGTATTAAATCATACTCAATCAAATGATGGAATAACTTGTTTGAGTGCCGGGTAAGCAGATTAAATGACCCTCGCGGTACAAGAAAAAAGGAGATAGACCATGACGCTGAATAGGGATGCACTGGGTAAAACCATTGGACCTATCAAAAAGGACTATGTATGGAGAGATGTGGCCATCTATGCCCTGGGTGTGGGGGCGGGATACGATGACATTGAGTACTGCTGGGAGAAAAACCTCAAGGTTCTGCCCACCTTTTCCATTGCCTCGGTCTTTGAATTTTTCGGTCATGTGGGGATTAATTCCGGAATGAATCTGGCGGGTATTCTTCACGGGGAGCAAGAATTGATTTTTCATCGTCCCATACCCGTGGAAGGATCGCTGATCACCGAAGGCAGGATTTCCGGGTATTACGATAAAGGCGAGGGGAAAGGCGCACTGGTTGTTGCAGAAAGTGATACCAGGGGATCTGATGGAGACCTATTGTTCACAAGTATTTTGACGGTTTTTTCCCGGTTTGACGGGGGCTTTGGGGGCGAGAATATATCCCGAAAAGAAAGGGTTTTACCGGACAGGAAACCGGATTTTGTGGTCATGGACACACCGTCAAAAAATCAGCCCCTGCTCTACAGGTTGTCAGGAGACCTTTTTGATATTCACGTGGATAAGGCATTCGCCGCCATGGCGGGTTTTGAACGGCCCATCATGCATGGCTTGTGCACCCTGGGCTTTGCCTGCCGTGCCCTGGTGAACAAGCTTGTTCCCGGTGAACCCTCAAAGGTGAGGCGTCTGGCCTGCCGTTTTTCCAAACCACTGTATCCAGGGACGCCCATCCGGACCCTGATCTGGAAAATTGACGAAAAAACGGCCTTGTGGACAACGGAAAATATGGAAACAGGCGAACTTGCCATTTCCCAAGGACTGTTTGAATATGGAGACGCACCGGTTTAAGGAGAGGACAGATGCTGGAATTCAACACATCGCAAAAACAGATTCAAAAAGCTGTACGTGCCTTTGCAAAGGGCGAATTTGATAAAGAAAAGGTTCTTGAACTCGACAAAAGCGGCGACTATCCCCAGGATCTTTATGTCAAAGCAGCAGACCTGGGATTGATTGGAATCCATTTCCCCGAAGACTATTCCGGCGGAGGTATGGGACTCTTTGAACAGGCTTTGGTGGCTGAAGAGATGTGTGCTGTGGACTCGAGTCTTGGTATCACCCTGGGCATGGCCAGTTACGGGGCTGAATTCATTCTGCGTTTTGGCAGTCCTGATCAGAAAAAGGCTTTGTTGCCGGGTGTGGCCGAAGGTCGCTTTCGTTGCGGTTCCGCCATCACAGAACCTGGAAACGGATACGATATTTCGAAAATCAGCACCGTGGCCGTGAAAAACAAGGGGAATTACACCATCACGGGACGGAAAACCCATGTGGTCAATGGCGGGAATGCCGGGTTCTATATGGTATTGTGCCAGACGGATCCGACCACTGTGCCTCTAACCTCGGGATTTTCTCTGTTTATCGTTGAGGCGGAGAAAAAAGGTGTCACTGTGGAATCAAGCGGACAGCGTCTGGGCTTGAATATGCTTTCCTCAGCAACGCTTGATTTCGACTCGGTGGAGGTTCCGTCCACCAACCTCATCGGCGATTTGGGCAAAGGATACGATTATGTCCAGGCATTTCTTATGGAAAGCAGGATGCTGGCTGCTGCCCAGGCTGTGGGGCTGGCAAGGGGTGCCTACGAACGGGCTCTTGCCCATATCAAGGCCAGGGAACAGTTTAATCGACCCATTGCGGCGTTTCAGGCTCTGCGCCACAAAATCGCTGATATGGCCACCACAATCACGCTGGCCCGTCTGGTTACCTATGATGCGGCCCGGCGCTTTGATTTGAACATTTGCGACGCTTCCACGGCCTGTCTTGCCAAGACAGCTGCCTGCAAGGCAGCCATGACGGTCAGTGATGATGCGGTCCAGCTTCTTGGTGGTTACGGTTACATGAGAGAATACGAGGTGGAACATTTTTACAGGGACGCCAAGATGCTTGAAGTCCGGGATGGAAGTCCGTATCTGCTTAAGGACATCATCGCCGACTCGGAAATCGGAAAACTTAAAGCCAGAAAATAATCATCCGTCATGCAAAAAGGAGAGGGTATTTATGAATATACTCAACTATACGGAAGAACATCAGGCCTTTCGCGAAAGGTTTCGGGCCTTTATTGAAACCCAGGTGCTGCCCCATGCAGAGACCTGGGAAAAGGACCATTTTGTGCCCAGAGACGTGTGGCGTGCCATGGGCCGGGAAGGCTTTTTGTGTACCTCTGTGGCAAAGGAATATGGCGGTTTGGGCGGCGATTTTATCTATTCGGCCATTGTATGTGAGGAAATGGCTTCGTCCATGCAAACCGGTCTTGCCCCAACCCTCCACAGCGATGTGGTGGTGCCCTATATCGACGAATACGGATCACTTGAGCAGAAAAAGAAATACCTTCCCGGCTGTGTGACCGGTGACATTGTCACGGCCATCGCCATGACAGAGCCTGATGCAGGTAGCGATCTCACATCCATGCGGACCACGGCTGTTGACCATGGGGATCACATTATCCTGTCCGGTTCGAAAACCTTTATCTCCTGCGGAATCCATGCCGATCTCGCGGTGGTTGCCGCCCGGAATCCCGAGATTGAAGATCCGTACGCCGGCATGTCCCTGTACCTCGTCGAAGCCGGGACCCCTGGTTTTGAAAAAGGGAAAAAACTGGACAAGATGGGTTGGCACAGCCAGGACACAGCCGAGCTGTTTTTCAATGACTGCCGCATACCCAAAGAAAATCAGCTGGGGGAAAAGGGTTTTGGTTTTCTGATGCTGGTGGGAAAACTTCAGCAGGAACGCCTGTGTTGTTCCATGGGTGCGGTATATGGAGCGGAAATGTGCATGAAGGTGATCATGGATTATTGCAGGGACACCACAGACGCATCTGAAAAACCCCTTTCAAAATTTCAGGCCATCCAGTTTGATTTGGTTGAAATGCTGACAGAGGTCAAGCTGGGGCGAACATTTCTGGACAAACTCATTGCCGACCACATGGAAGGGCTGGATGTCAAAGCCGAAACATCCATGGCCAAATACTGGACAACGGATATGGCCAACAGGGTTTTGGGAAAAAGCCTTACGATCATGGGCGAATACGGAACCCTTGAGGAAAATCCACTGGTCCAGGGCTGGCGGGACATGCGGGTGACCTCCATTTTTGCAGGCACCAATGAAATCATGAAGTATATCGTCGCCAAATTGATGCATCTCTGATGTTTGCCACCCGCACCATTTGGTCGCTCAAGAACACGAAGAGCAACGCGCGGCAAAGCCACAACCAAAAATCAGGTCTCTCACGGAGGCACAAAGAACACGGAGTGAGATCATCGCACGGAGGGGCACGATGCGTCGTACCCGTGCTTGCATCTCGACAGCGGACATTTGACTCATCCCAAAATTCATGTTTGGGGCCCCCGGCAGGGATAATCTTTTGCCCTTCTTCGTGGTTAAACCGTTTTTTTATTTCGTTTCCAGGCAAAGCCTTGAAACTTAACTTTTTTTTTCATCATGAACGTCATGCTCTTGGTAAACTTGTTTTTTATTTTGTTAAACCACCCGTTCGCGTTGCTCACTGAAGGACACGAAGAGCACGAAGAAAAACATGCCTCCGGTGGCCTGCTCCCCGCCTTCGCGGGGACAAGCTTTAAAAAGCTGGTCAACAGGATAGAAATTGAGCGCGAGTATGTTTTAACTGAGGGGAGTGCTCATAAATTTTTCTCACAGAGACACTAAGATCACTAAAACACTCTAAACACATAAACAAGGAGACGGGCCATGGACGATATCAGATTTGACGGACGGGTTGCCATAGTAACAGGTGCAGGTGCCGGACTTGGAAGAACCTATGCCCTTGCACTGGCCGAAAAGGGGGCCATGGTGGTTGTCAATGATCTGGGTGGCGCCCCTGACGGTTCAGGTGCAAGTAACCGTGCTGCGGATGAGGTTGTTGCGGACATTCTTGACGCCGGGGGCAAGGCCGTTGCCAATTACGACAGCGTGGCCACGAAACAGGGTGGTGATAATATCGTAAAGACAGCTGTGGACGCCTTTGGGAAGGTGGATATCCTGATCAATAACGCCGGCATACTCCGTGATAAAAGCTTTTTGAAATTAGAAGAAGCCGAATGGGATATCGTTCTTGCCGTTCACCTTAAAGGCGCATTCAATGTAGCCCAGCCCGCCTTTAAAATCATGAAGGAAAACAGCTATGGGCGAATCATTAATACGGCATCAGGAGCAGGGTTGTACGGGAACTTCGGCCAGGTCAACTATTGTGCGGCCAAGATGGGTCTGGTGGGACTGATGAACAACATATGCATCGAAGGAGCCAGGTACAACATCCTGTGCAACGCCATTGCCCCTATTGCAGCATCGCGCCTGACCAAGGATGTTCTCCCACCCTCGATCTGTGAGAAACTCAAGCCTGAATTTGTCACCCCCTTGGTTCTTTACCTGGTCTCGGAACAGAACACCGACTCGAAAATGATTTTCAACTGCGCGGCAGGCTGGTTTAGTCGAACTGAAATTCTTTGTGCACCGGGAATCTGTCTGGGTGATGGCAAGCGACCTGTCAAGGCTGAAGAAGTGCGGGATAATTGGGCCGCGATCACCAGCATGGAGCAGGGCAGGCCCCTTGCCAATATCACAGAATCCTTCGGATTTTTAGGATCCATTCTGTCATAAATTTGATCAGGTGAAATCATCTTCAGATGAAACGATAACAAAAAATTTATAAGCGATAGGGGGCAGTCACATGGAAAATGTCAATGTAATCGGAGTAGGAATGACAAAGTTCACCACGCCCAAGGCAGGGATACCCTATACAATCATGGGAGTGGAAGCCGCCAGAGATGCCTTGAAAGACGCCGGAATTGATTTCCGTGATGTCAAGCAGGCGTATACGGGATGGGTTTATGCAGACAGTTGCGCCGGGGAAAAAGTTCTTTATGAGATCGGCATGACAGGGATTCCCATTTTCAATGTGAACAACAACTGCTCCACCGGATCCAATGCCTTGTATCTGGCCCGTCAAGCCGTGGCATACGGTGTGGCCGATTGCGTCATGGCTCTGGGCTTCGAGCAGATGGCACCCGGAGCCCTGGGAATGACCTTTACCGATCGTCCTGCCCCTTTGGAGAATTTCTTTGTCAAATTAAACGAGGTCTATCCCCTCAGTGCAACAGCCCCGCCCGCAGCCCAGCTATTCGGAGGTGCCGGAATGGAGCATATGGACAAATACGGAACAAAACCCGAAACCTTCGGAAAGATCTCGGTCAAAGCTCGGAAACATGCGGAACATAACGAGCGGGCCGTTTTCAGAAATCTTCTGACCCTGGAAGAGGTCATGGCCTCACCCCACCAGTATGGCCCACTCACCCGTTTCCAGTGTTGTCCGCCCACATGTGGTGCTGCGGCCGCCATCGTATGCAACGATGCCTATGCAACGCGTCATGGGATCACTCCCTCGGTCTATATCGCAGGTCAATCCATGACAACGGATTTCCAAGGCACCTATACCGCCAAAAGTCCCATGATCATTGCTGGCTATGAGATGACAGCCATGGCGTCAAAAGAGGTGTATGAACAGGCCGGAATCGGACCCGACGAGGTGGATGTGGTGGAACTCCACGACTGTTTCACGGCCAATGAACTGATCACCTACGAAGGCCTGGGCCTTACCCCCGAAGGCACAGCCGAACAATTTATCAATGATGGTCAGAACACCTACGGCGGCAAAGTCGTCACCAACCCCTCGGGCGGCCTCCTGTCCAAAGGCCATCCCCTGGGCGCCACCGGCCTTGCCCAATGCGCCGAATTGGTCTGGCAACTTCGCGGCACGGCAGGGGTCCGCCAGGTCCCGAATGCCAAAATCGGACTTCAACACAATATCGGTCTCGGAGGCGCCGCCGTGGTGACCATGTATCGCAGTTATTGATGTGGACAACACAAAAAAAAATATGGCAACACCGCCATGGTGGAAAAAAAATAAAACAATTTTAACTACGAAGAACACAGCGCGGCAAAGCCACAATCAAAAAGCCTTGTCTCTCACGGAGGCACAAAGAGCACGAAGAAAAACAAATAATTTTAGTTTGTTATTTGTTTATGATTTTAACTTCCAGCAAATAAAACTAAATTTTATGAGATAGAAGCACGGAGAAGGGCAAAAGTTTTTTTACCTTTAACTTTACCTTTACCTTTGTGAGAAAAAATTTATGAACGACGAAAACAGCTCCGCCCCAAACTCCATGCATCCGTCAGTTGGGGGTAAATTTCAAATAATATCAGTATTTTCCGGCATTTTTAAGAGCAGCTTCGATTGTAATAAGCGGAATAAGAAGAGTTAAGGGCGCATCCAGCAGCGGTATTGCACCATAGTGGGCATACCATCCGGCCACATTTTCATTTTTTGCATCAATAACAAGCACCACGCCGCCGATTTCTTTAGATGCCAATAAACAGCGTCTACCCGCTGCGAGAAGGAGCTGGCCGCCAATTCCCTGACCTTGACGTTTGAGATCCACAGCCAATCGCACCAGACGGAAGCCAGGAACATCATGGTGCGGAAGTCTTCGACGTATGATCGCCGGTGTTCTGGCATAGTCAACAGAGGCGGGGCTTAAACTATAGTAGCCGAGAAGTGTTTTATTGTCGACATCGTCGATGGCAAGGAATGTTTTCGCTCCACCCAGCTCGTGGCTCTTTCGTGCATAACGACGCAAGAATACATTCAGTACTTCTTCTCCGCAATCAAAGGCTTCCCGGTCATGCTGCTTGGTGATCGACTCTTCGTGCCATGCTCTCACCCTTATACTCGCTTTGGCAGAGACTGTGCGGCTGCAATAAGTTTTGGGTTCGGAGCAGGCGGGTTCTCTAATAAATCAAGAACCCGCAAACTGTCTCTCTCGGAGAGTTCCACATGATCTGCTGCTTCAATGACGGCTTTGGCGGCAATCACGGCGTGGCGAATGACAAATTCAGTCAAGTCGGTGTGGTTTAGTGACACGGCACGTAAGATCAGCGCTTTTTCCTCGGCCCGAATTCGCAAGGACATCCGGCTGTTGTTTTCAACGGCTATTCTCGGCATAATAGTAACTCCTGTATAATTATGTACACATTTAAATAGTACAATATAAAGCGGATAAGAGTCAAGGTATGTGTGTATTCATTACAGGAAAATGAAAGTCAGAGACGCGATTTTAATCGTTTTCAATGGACTTCAATCTTGACATCGCCAATGAGTGTAATTACAATAGTTACATTATTTAATGAATAAAATCTTAAGGAGCAAAATATATGGAAAATCAATTACGATCAAGGGATGTTAAGCTGGTCGCCATTGGAAACTCCAAAGGAGTTCGAATACCCAAGGCGCTCCTTCAAAAATATGGATTGAAAAATTCCCTTATAATGGAAGAAACAGACAAAGGACTTCTTCTTCGTAATAATGAAGAAAGCAAGCTTTCTTGGGAAGATACTTATAAAATAATGGCTGATGAAAAGGAAAATTGGGACGATTTTGATACAACGCTCCATGATGGTTTGGAGGATGATGGCTTTGAATATTGAAAGGTACGAAATATATTTTGCTGATCTCAACCCCACCATGGGGAGTGAAATAAAAAAAGTACGTCCCGTCGTCATAATTAGCCAAAATGAAATGAATAAATATTTGGATACAGTCGTTGTCTGTCCATTAACCTCTAAATTGCATCCACTGTGGAGAACCCGGATACAGATAAAATGCGCAAATAAAAATGCTGAAATTGCAGTTGACCAAATTCGCACCATCAGCAAGCAAAGATTGAAGAATAAACTTGATACCTTATCTGATATCAAAGCCGCCCAATTACGAAAGCTGATAACTGATATGTACGGCGAATAAAATCAGAAAAACAGTAAAATCAGGTGACATGCAAAAAATACACGTCCCATTTAAGAATTTCGAGGGGATGTTTATCTGTCCGCTGGGAAGAGGGCGGTTTCGTTGTTTTCTCTCAGAGCGGTTCGTGAAGCCCTGTCCACAAGAGTGAAAATCCTGTCAATATTATCTTTCCTGTTGGATGGGTTGTGGCCTTTCACTTTGATTAATTCCCAGTCCATCATATCCATACGTTTGAAAAATTCCTGGTACAGATCACCATGGGAGAGGGGCTTATTCTTCTTGGAAAGATAGGCGTTTTTCTCCAACCCCAGGCGTCTTTCCGGCAAGCCCATGATGGTTTGAGAGTCCGTATATATAATTACCTTAAAATCCGATCGATGAAGGCCGTCAAGAGCCCAAAGAAGGGTTTGTAATTCCAGCCGGGTGGACGATGTATTCTCAAAGCGTTTTACTGTGATGAGGGTCTTTAATATGTCAAGGGGAGTGTCGGGATCAGAGATGACTAAGCAGGCTCCGTATCCAATGTTTGAACGGGTATTGACACTGCCGTCTGTAAATATCATTCGTTTATTCATAGGATATATCTTTTTACTTGTCTTGCACGGGTTTTGATTTCAAACCAGGTTGAAATTCAACTATTTGCTGCTTGATTTCTTTTTTTCACGGAATAATGAAACAATCGTCAGGTCGGTTATAAATTCGATAATATCGTCCAGATTATATTTATTATCCAGCGAAAGTCTCAGCGACATAATCTCAATCAGTCCGGTCAAACTATACCCCAGTAAGTCCGGGTCAATTTTTCTTATGAGTCCTTCATTCATAGCCGTTTCAATCTCCCGGATCACAGGCTGGGTCAGGCCGCGATAGATGATTTGAATTTTTTCAGCCGGCCATTGTTCCTCACTGGCCATTTCGGCCCGCAACTGATTTAAAATTTCACTGTATTTCGTGTAATTATTGTAAAATACACGTCCTCTGATTTTCAATCGTTTCAGAAAATCATCCTCACCTTTTATGGCGATAGCCGCCTCTCCGACAATATGTTTGAACACATCATCAATGACTTCGATGAACAAATCACGCTTGTTTTTGAAATAGAGATAGAATGTCCCTGTGGAAATTTTAAGGGAACGGGTGATGTCGGAAACTTTTGTCTGGTGGTATCCCTTCTTGCTGAAAATCTGTATGGTTTGATTGATAATGTCCTGCCGTTTTTTCGCTTTTTCTTTTGTGGTGGATACCGGTTTACTTGCATCAACCCTATCATCTTGCCTGGTCGTCGTTGAATTCCCTTGATCAATTTGGTTGATCTGTTCTTTCAGAAACGTGATCGGGACACGTGTCCCTTTTTTCAGTGCCTGTATTTCTTTAAGACGGCGAAGATGGCTGTCATCATAGTATGCCATGGTTCTACCGGTTTTATGGGGTGCGTGGAGCAGGCCCTGGCGCAGGTAAAAATGTATGGTTGTGCGAGGCACACCGGATATGGCTTCCAGTTCTTTGATTCTCATTGTCATAGATGGTCCATTCTCTTTCTGACTATAGACTTTAACTCTACAGATTAAATAATTACCGCTTCATATTCTACAGCTGTTCGGCAATGAACATTGTTTCTTGATTTGCAAAAATATAATAAAATCATGTTGTTATTACTGTTCATCCGATTTTATCGGCAATCGATGTTATATATTGACACTCCGTTTTCTATAGACTAACTTCAAAAACAGAAACAATTCGTCATTATCTATAGATTTACCAGTATGCCATGGAACTGTCAAGGGACAACATGGCATGGCCTACTTAGTGTTCATCTTACAGCAGTTGCTGAAGAAAAAGGAGACGCAATGAGCAAAAAAAATCTGGCAATCATTGGTGTCGGTGAGGTTCCCACAGGAACGTATCCTGACCGGTCACCATGGGACATTATTTATGAATCCTGCATCGCCGCAGTCAGGGATGCAGGAATTCATAAAAACGATGTGGAAGGGGTTATCGCCGTCGCCCCCCAGGCTCAAAATCAGCTGGCCGGTGAAATATCTTTTGGAAAGATCCCCGAAGAACTCGGGTTAAACGGATGCAGGGACGTTTGCACCTGCAATGCTGGGGGTGCGTCCACATCCAATTGTCTTCGGCTGGCTGAACAGTATATTGAAAGCGGTCTGGCAAAAATCGTTCTGATTCCCCATGTGACGGTTCATTCCACCATTCCTGTTCCCGATCTGATTAATTTTTTTGCCAAGGCAGGCATTGATCTTCAGTGGGAATATCCCTTCGGCAATACCTATAACAGCATTATTGCGATGATGACCCGGCGGTATATGCATGATTCAGGAACAACCGACGAAGAAATGGCATCCATTGTGGTTTCTTTAAGGAAGTGGGCCGCCCTTGATCCGAACTCCATTTTTTACAAAAAAAAGGTGCCGTCTGTTGAGGAGGTGCTTTCGTCGGGCATGGTGTCATCACCTCTGCATAAACGGGAGTGCAATGTGCTGGGAGACGGGGGCGGCGCAATGATTGTCACATCGGCTGAGATTGCAAAAAAAATGGGAAAACCTGCCGCCTACAAACGGGGTGAAAGTGCACGCTATTTCAGCGCCTTTACCACCACCAGAAACAATGATGAGTTTGTTAACGGATTTCGTGATTCCACCCGGGAAGCCCTGGACGATGCGGGGATAACAAAGGATGACATTGATATCTGGAATACCTACCTCGCCTATCCGGTGTGTCATCCCATATTCATGGAGGCGGTGGGCCTCTGTGAGCCGGGGCAGGCAGGGAAAATGTTTATGAATGGAGATACCTGGCCTGGTGGGAAAATGCCATGGTCAACCATCGGTGATGCGGTAGGTCGTGGGCATACCGGTTCTGGTGTCAGCATGGCCACCTATATTGAAACCGCCCGTCAGTTGATGGGAAAGGCCGGTGAAAAGCAGGTGCCAGACGTGAAATACGTGTTTCAGAACACATCCGGTGGCTCGGGAATGAACTTTATCGCAACCGTTTGGGGGAGGGAATAATCATGACAGACTATCAGAAGCCAATTCCTGCGATTCAACCCTGGACCAGAGAGTTCTGGAACGCAACGAAACAGGGAAAACTCCTTATACAGAAATGTCAGGACTGCCATTCCATGATTTTTTTTCCCAAAAAAGTCTGCCCGGAATGCTGGTCAGACAATCTGTGCTGGCAGGAGGCCAGCGGGAAAGCGCAGGTGTATACCTATACGACCCAGATGGATATGGTGGAACCCAAGTTCAGGGCCGACCTTCCCTATGTGATTGCCATGGTTGATCTGGAAGAAGGGATTCGCATGACAACCCGGATTGTGAATTGCAACCCGGAGGATGTGACGATTGGCATGAATGTCCACGTGGTGTTTGAAGATATTTCCCCGGAATGTTCTCTGCCCATGTTTCAGCCGGCGGATGAAACATTAAGGCGATTGCCACCGTGTATTGACGAATGTGAGAGCCTTGCGACACGTTCCGGAAGTCCGGTCAGTCCGGATACATACGAGACCATTATCTACGACATCGGCGGGAAGAATGGCGCTGTATGTACGATTACACTGAACCGGCCGAGCAAATACAATGCCATTAACTACCGGATGGCCGCTGAACTCATCGATGCGTTTCGCAGGGTCCGTGATGAATCGTCCGTGGGGGTTGTCGTGTTGACAGGGGCGGGTGAAAAAGCGTTCTGCACTGGCGGTGACCTGGAAATATTTCCGTCTCTTTGCGAGCATAAGAGCAGTCTCAACTGGCTTTCCCATGAGGGTCTGGATGTGCAACGGGCCATCAGCGGCTGTGAAAAAGTTGTCATATGCAAAATCAACGGGCATTGCCTGGCTGGTGGCCTGGAATTGGCTCTGTCCTGTGATCTTATTTATGCCAGGGAATCGGCAATGATGGGTGCAACGGAAATCAACATGGGGCTGTTGCCAGGCTGGGGTGGAACGGCAAGGCTGCCACGAAGTATGCCCATATTCAGGGCCCGGGAAATTATTTTCTCCGGTCGAAAAGATTACCCGGCGAAAGACATGTACGACATGGGTCTGCTTACGAGGGTGTTCAAGGATGACGAGTTTGAGGAGCAGGTTGAAACCGTCGTGAAAAACATTGCGTCCAAAAAACCGGAAGCCCTTCGCATGGGCAAGGAAATCATGGCACGGTCTGTTGATGGCTGCGATATCGAAACAGCCCTTTCGGTTGAACGAAACGGGATCCAGTGGCTGACATATGCCCCGGACGTCCAGAAAATGATGGAGGGTTTCAGGCAGAAACCCTCCGATCTTCTGGCCAGGCAGAAAGAAACGAATCTGAGGAGTGATAATAAATAAAGGTCTTGTGAACGGGTGATCCGGTGGATTGTACACCTCGTCCACTGGTATCCCAAGTTGTACCAGAACAAGACATACGACCAGGAGAAGCGCCATGGATTTTGATATAAGTAAAGAACAGAAGATGATCCAAAAAGAGATGAGCAATTTCTGCAAAAAAGAACTGAATAAAGACTATGTCCGCTGGATGGACGAAAATGTGGATTTCCCCCCGGATGAACTCTGGAAGAAGCTGACGGATGTCGGTATTTTCCGTGCCGCTGTACCCGAGGAATATGGAGGAGACGGGCTCAGCTGTTTTGATCAGATGATTGCCTACGAGGAAATCTGCAAGGCATCCATGTCGGTGGCCCTGGCCGTGGGAACCACCTTTAGTTTTGGTCCGCGATTCATTACCGATCTGGGGACAAAAGAGCAGAAGGAAAAATACCTTCCCCTCATCGGTGACGGAAAGCTTAAAACATGCATGGCGTTGACGGAGCCGGCCGGAGGCACGGATATTCTCGGTGCCATATCAACATCGGCTGAAGAAAAGCAGGACCGGTGGGTGATCAACGGGGAGAAAGTGTTTATTACTGCCGCCCATGTCTCTGATTATATGATCACCATCTGTAAGACGGAAAAAGATGCCAAACCCTCTAAATCCCTTTCCGTGTTACTGGTTCCTTCCAACAGCAAAGGAATCACGATCACCCGGATCCCAAAGATCAGCTGCCACCATTGTGATTCTGTGGGCATCACCTTTTCTAATGTGGAAATTCCCCATGAAAACATTCTGGGGACGAAAGGGAATGGCTGGTATGAGATGCTGGATGTCCTGAATCCGGAACGTATCGGATGCGCCATGATGGGGGTCGGCCTGATTGCGGCGGCCTATGACGATGCCTTTGAGTATGCAAAGACACGTCACGCGTTCGGCGGACCCATCAGCCGGTTTCAGATCCTTCAACACTATCTGGCCGATATGTATATCAATCTGGAGAATTCACGGAATCTTACCTACAAGGCCGCATGGCTTTTTGATCAGGGAAAACCCTACCACCTGGAATCGACCATGGCAAAACTGGTTTCTTCAAACGGCGCGCTGCATGCCGGCAGATTTGGTGCTGAGATCCTAGGCGGTTACGGGATCTGTTCGGAATACGCGATGCAGCGATATCTGCGGGATGCCTATCAGCTGCAGTTTTCACCCATATCAAATGAGATGAGCAAAAATATGATGATGCAGTTCCAGGGATATCCCAAATCATGGGCGTAAACGTCCCATCAAGGAGGCCATATGAGTGAGTTTAAAAAAGACGATTATTTTAAAATCGACCCCGAACCCCACCTGATCGGCAATATGGATCTTGTTAATCATTTCCCGGGTGTCCAGATGTGGTGGCGGGCAATTGATGCCATCCACCGCCCCTTGCTAACCGGCATTCCACCGGAGGCATATGCGGGGATGGAGGACTGGGAAATGGAGAAATCGTCTGACCCGGCAGGAATCATCAGGGCCATGGATAAATATGGTGTGGACATCGCCTGTCTCCTGCCGGAATCCATGATGGACACCACAGGATACACCACCCGGTGGTGTACGAACACCGAAATGGCCAAGGTGGTGGAATCCAACCCGGAACGATTCATGTACCAGCCCAATCTCTCACCGATCAAACACAAAGGGGTGAAAAATACCCTCTGGGAGCTGGAGTACTGGGTCAAGGAAAAGGGGGCGAAAATATTTAAGTTTTATCCTCCGGAAGATACCTATATCAACGATCCTGATCTCTGGCCTTTTTATAAGAGAGCCGAGGAATTGGATATTGTATTAGATATTCACACCGGATTTTCATGGGTTCCGCCGGGAAAAAGCAAATACTCTCTTCCGATTTACCTGGATGATGTGGCCCGGGATTTTCCAGGACTGAAAATCAATGCCTTTCATATGGGATATCCCTATTGTGCGGATTTAAACATGATCGCCATGCAGCATCCCAATGTGTATGTCTGCCTGAGCCTTCTCCTTCCCTGGTCAATCAGTTCACCACGAAATTTTGCAAAGATTATCGGAGAGGCACTCCGATGGGTCGGCCCTGATAAAATTACCTGGGGAACCGATTATGCCGGTTACGGGGTTCAGATCCGGACAGGCGTTATGGGCATGAGGGAATTCCAGATTCCGGAGGATATGCAGAAGGATTACGGGTATCCGGCCATTACAGACGAAGATCGGAAAAAAATATTTGGAGAAAATCTTGGCAGGCTGCTGGGTGTCGATACGACAAAACGTAGGATAAAACAGAACTCATAAGGAGAAGAACCATGACACATGCGATGAAATTTAAGCACATCTTAAGCCCCATCAAAATCGGGCCCGTGGAACTGAAAAACAGAATTGTTCTGGCACCAATGAACGAAACCATGTCCGGCTATAATGGTGAAGCCACGGAACAGATGCTCGCCTATTTTGCGGCCCGTGCAAAAGGTGGAACGGCACTGGTTGGGACCGGTGCCATCATGGGAACACGGCTTGCAGCGGAATTTGTGTGGGGCCGTAACTTATACTGTTTTAACCATGGACATCTGCAGGGATTGAACATGCTTACCGACCGGATCCATTACTTTGGCGCCAAAGCGTCCGCACAGATGACCATCGGGTTTGGCCGACAGGGCCATTCTTATGATCATGAAAAACTGGCACCGGCAGCTACCGGTGGGCTTCCCTACGAGATCTCCGGGGAAACGGCACCCAAAGGGGTGGTCGATGCATGGAGGATGTCCGAGCATCCACGATCTTTTCTTGTGGGGCAGAACACCCGTGAAATGTCCATTGATGAAATCCATAAAGAACAGAAGGAATTTGCAAACAGCTGTCAGCTGGCTGTTATCGCTGGTTTTGATGTGATTGAAATCCATGCTCCCCATGGATACCTTGAACATCAGTTCCTTTCTCCTCTGTCAAATAAGCGGACGGATATGTATGGCGGTGAATGGCGGAACCGCAAGCGGTTCTTGAATGAAATCATGGAGCAGGTCCGATACGCCTGTCCGGGAGTTGCGGTGGGTGTGCGTATCAGTGCGGAAGAGCATATGGTCGGCGGGTTGACGGAAGAGGAAATGATTGATGTCGCCAGAGATATGGAAGCACGGGGCGCGGATTATATCAGTCTTTCCGATGGCGCCGGGTATGAGGAAGGCGGGCATCTGATTGCGGACATGGACCGATCAAAACATTATCCGGAACATGGGGAAGCGTTCAAAAAAGCATTGAAAATTCCGGTGATCGTCACGTCACAGCATGATCCGGTGAAGATTGACGCCAATATTGCTGCAGGGAAATATGATATTCAGGCCATGGGACGTCAGCTGTTTATCGATCCCGAGTACATCAATAAACTGATGGACGGAAGGGAAAAGGACATTGTCCGGTGCAAGCGCTGCAACACCTGCCTGATGCGCTGCCTGGCCGGTATCGTTCCTGCCTGTCCGGATAACCCGAATCTGGGCCGTGAGTATGTTATGGATGATTACAAAATCGGCCCATGGCAGAAACATGAGTCCATTCTTCCTGAAGGAATGATCCGGGTGCCCATGCCGGCACTGGAAAGACCCTGGTGGAAAAAAGAAGTGGAGCTGATTGAAAAGAGCTGGCGGCCTCTGCAGGGACGAACCAAGCGATGATGCTGAATGTTTATTAACCATCTGGATCAGAGAGCCGTTTATCGCCTGACAAATCCGGAACCGTGATCTTCTTTTCGTGATGACGGTTTCGTTGAATACGAAAATAGTTTATCGGTACGTCAGGCGGATAATCTCTATAAAAGGAAAATCTTATGAAACAGAAGAAATTACACATATCGGTAATCGTGATTCTGTTGACAATGGTCTTTCCATCCCTGGCATTGAGTCATGGCTGGGCCGGGTATGAACAGGGGGCAAAAGCAAGGGGGATGGGAGGTGCTTTCACAGGCCTTGCCGATGATCCTACAGCCATTTATTACAATCCGGCCGGTATTGTTCAGCTTGAGGGCACCGAGTTGTC
>Ga0180007_10003236_pt1 | contig 18350 bp, 16 predicted proteins | sample MM_PC_MetaG_FD_121122 | JGI IMG/M metagenome (GOLD analysis project Ga0180007, IMG submission 121122) | Groundwater microbial communities from the Aspo Hard Rock Laboratory (HRL) deep subsurface site, Sweden - MM_PC_MetaG | ecosystem: Environmental > Aquatic > Deep subsurface > Groundwater... | reverse complement strand
TCAGGAACCGGTCATTCACCATTTTCGCGATCTTGTCGGACATTTAAATCTGCTAAAGAACGTAAAACTGCGCACAGTTAAGGCGTTATAACACCTTCTATGAAAACAATCATTTGGCACAAAATGAAATCACAGGAAATTTTGCATTGACATTTGTAGTTAGGGCCCATATTATATATTTGCATACTAAAAACTAACAGGAGTATCTCTACATGTTTTACCTCAAAGATTTTCCGACAGAACATACCTTAAGCCAGATTGCTGACCGATACTCTGAGTTGGATCCATCTGCTCTCAAAACCTGTGTTGCTTTACTGAAATCCGGGAGCGATCTGTTGACTGCCTTTGAAACGCTTCTTGGCAGGCATGGGTTGTCCCAGGGACGTTTTCTTTCCTTGATCGTATTAAATCGACACCCTGAAAAGGCGATAAGTCCATCAACGATTGCAGAAAAAGTTGGTGTTAAACCGGCTACCATGACAGGGCTTTTGGATGGATTGGAACAAAAGGGTCAAATTAAACGTCTAAGCGATCCTGAAGATCGCAGAAGAGTAGGAATTCAGCTTACAGAAGCAGGACGCCAGATTCTGGATAAGATGCTCCCTGGTTATTATAAACAGATAGCAAAATTTATGGCGGACCTGGACGAAGATGAGAGGCAAAACCTGATATTTCTTTTAGGAAAGGTAAACAAAGGACTGTCTGCTTTAGCTCAAGAATAATTTTTTTAGCTAAATGGTTAGCCGGCTTACTATCAGGTACCGAACATTAATTGGAAGTGGTATTATTTTAATTGATTAAGTCAAAATAAAAATTATAAAAAAGGAGAGTTAAAAAATGAAGTTATTAGATCCAGGCACCCCCCTTTCGGCAAAAAAAATATCAACAATATCTGAAAAAATGAAATATTCCGATCTCCCTGATCCTGTGGTTGAGGCATCAAAAAGATTTATTCTTGATTTGCTGGGATGTATTTTAGGTGCCAAGCATGTTGCTTCCAGCAAAATCATGGCACAGGTAATATCAAATCTTGGGGGCAGTCCACAAAGTACAATCATTGGTTACAACCACAAAACATCCGCACCCATGGCTGCGCTTATCAACGGTACAACCGGCCATGCGTTTGACATGGATGATGATCATCGGGAAGGCACATTACACTGTTCGGTTGTTGTTTTTCCCGCAGTTCTGTCAGTTGCAGAGCTACATTCTTCCAGCGGGAAGGATGTTCTCACTGCATATGCCCTAGGATCCGAGCATATGATTCGATTGGGAGAGTCCTTTTTGGGAAAGACATATTATCAGGGTTTTCATACCACAGGGACCACCGGCGTTTTTGGCGCAGCCCTAGGGGCAGGTAAGATACTTGGTTTGTCTGCTCAACAATTGACCGCAGCCTTGGGAATAGCCGGAAGTCAGGCAGCGGGTCTTTTGGCTTTTGGTGAGGATGGAACCTGGACAAAACGTTTACAGGCTGGCCATCCGGCAATGGGTGGCGTATTCTCTGCCTTGCTGGCGCGGGAAAATTATACCGGTCCAGGTGCGATTTATGACAGTATGGGTGGATTTATCCGGGCATTCTCTCATAAAGAGCAATATGATGTAAGCAAAGTTACCGATCAGTTCGGTTCCCGCTGGGAATTGCTGGACAACAGCATTAAGCCCCATGCCTGTTGTCGATTTTCAGGCCCCATTGTTGACTGCGCACTTGAAATCTCAAAAAATAATGATATCAGACCCGATGAGATAAAGGATGTTTTAGTCTATGCCAATCAGTGGATGATAACGGCCCTGACCCAACCCATTGAAAGGAAAATTAAGCCTACTACCGAAGTTGATGCCCAATTCAGTCTACCCTATGCGGCCGCCATTGGTCTGGTTAAAAAGAGGGCCTTTGTTACTGAATTTACTGAAGAAGCACTTAAAGATCCTGAAGTGTTAAAAATAACAGAAAAAGTCAGATGGGAATTGGATCCTGAATTTGAAAAATTGTACCCAAAAGTCTACCCGGCCAAAATTGTAGTAACAATGAATGATGGAAAACAATATTCAGCCCGGGTGGATCATCCCAAAGGAGACCCTGAAAATCCATTATCCGATGCACAGATAATAGAAAAATTTCAATCACTGGCAGTAAAAACAATTTCCCAGGATAAAGCAGATGAGATTGTTGACAAGGTTTTAAACCTCGAAAAACTTAAAAATATAAATGAATTAACAGGCTGTTTGCGATAGCAAGCAATTTGTTCTTAAGAAAGGAAGTTTAGATGTCAAAACTAAAAATCCGCCCGCTTCATGTGGGTACTATCAAAAGACCGCTCATCGTTTTTATGGTTTCTCCTGATCCGGGCAAGTTGATTGAGGCACCACTAGTGTGCTGGTACATCGAGGGTGGTGATAAAAAAATCCTGGTGGATACCGGAGGGGGAAATCCAACTCTGACAGAACGTCCTCCTTACACCAGGGAAAATGAGCAGGCAATAGAAAATGCCCTTTCAAATATCGGTGTGCAATGTGATGAAATAGATATTGTTATTAATACCCATTTGCACTGGGACCATTGCTCGGGCAATCAACTCTTCCCCAATGCTAAAATTATTGTTCAGGAAGAAGAGTTGAAATCGGCACGATCTCCATTTCCCATTCATGTTTCGGGCTATAACTCCAAAATGCTTGAAGACATCAACTATACCCTGATCAAGGGAGATACACAAATTATTGAAGGCGTAAAAACCATATTTGTCCCCGGTCATACATACGGCATGCAGGGTGTGCTTGTTGAAGCTGAGACGAAAAATTACTTTATTGCTGCAGATACGATCAGCCGGTATGACAGCATGATGATGAAACCACCTTTGATCAGCGGAATTAACGTTGATCTTAAAATGTACTATGACAGTCTGAAAAAAATTGATGAGTTATCGGCAACTGTATTACCGGGACATGATTTCGATGTTTTTAAAAAGGAGTTATATAATTAGTATAATAATTTTTTAAATATTGAATTATTCAGCACAAGAAAAAGCTTAGACAAAATTATAATTAATTAACTGGGTATGCAGTTAGGCCAACTAATAAAGATATAACTGGTTGAATTTTTACGGATCCTTAGTGCCCTTTTAGACAAGGCTATCTGTGTGAAAAAACAACATCATTTCAAGATGCTATCTAATTTTAGTTGAGTAAAGTGCAAACCCAGTATTAATTAAAATAGGAGAGACAAAATGAAAAGATTTTTTACATCCCTGATTATACTTGTATCCTGATATAGCCGGTGCCGCAGCTTTTGAAGGAGCGGAAACGCTGCTCGTGGGCCTGGGAATTGGCGGTGTCGTTTAGGAACAGGCATCCACATCATATTTTATTGTTAATTCTTGGATCCCCCGTCAATTATGATAATCACTTTGCCAATTATTTATCTGATCATTATTGTATGGGGCTATAATGGCATCTGGCTTAGCGTTATCATGCCCCCATTGGGATTTAACGCATACATAGTTCATTCTGCGTCAGCAAAAAAAGTTGATCTTGAAGATGTATTTAAAGGTATTACACCATTTCTTTTTTTGGAGATAATTGTACTGGTGATAAAAATTTTGTTTCCTCAATTGTCACTGTTCTTACCAGATTTGATGCAATAAACTGTACTGATTTAAAAAGGAGAACAATACCGTGTATAGTGAAAAATTTGAAATTCGGAACATTTCTGATGTTGAAGAAATTGAAACAGTAGCATTAAAAGATCGAATAAAAGAAAAAAGTACATTTGAATTGATTGAAAAAGGTGCAAAATTAAATCCCGACGCTGTGGCAATCAGTTTTCTTATGGATGGGAAAAATTATGATAAACCAGTGCAGATACACTATGATCAGTTTTTAAAAAAAATCAGACAGACAGCTAATATGCTAAATGATCTTGGGGTTGGACCCACCGATGTTGTTACTTATCTTCTCCCCAATCTTGTGCAAACCCATTATGTTTTATGGGGTGCTGAAGCTGTCGGTATTGTTAATCCAGTTAATCCCATGTTGGAGGCTGACACCCTAAAAGATATCTGCATTGCAGTTGGAACTAAAGTATTGGTTGCCCTGGGCGAATTTCCCGGAACAGATATATGGCAAAAGGTTGAGCAGATCCGTTGGGACATCCCATCTTTAAAGCACACTGTACGGGTCATGGGCCCATCCAACGCATCTGAAAACATATGGGGGTTTGATGAAACAATTGAGCGGTATTCAGAAGACAAACTCGATTTTAACCGGGAGTATGATCCAGAAGATATCGCGTCCATTTACCATACAGGCGGAACAACCGGTAGGCCGAAACTTGCCCGGCGCACCCATCATAATGAAATTGTTATGGCCTGGGATCTCCAGGTATCATCAGGGCTAAAGTCCGGTGAAGCTGTCCTGGTCGGGCTTCCGCTTTTCCATGCCAATGGAACGCTTGTTACCGGATTAATGCCTTTTTCCATTGGCGGACACGTAATTATGCTTTCCCCGTCAGGATTTCGGGATGCAACGATCTTGTCTAATTTCTATAAAATTGTTGAGCATTTTAAGCCTGTTTTCTTTTCCTGTGTGCCCACAGTTTTATCTGTTTTGCTGGATATCCCGACAGGACAAGCAGATATCAGTTCTTTGCGCTATCTTATTTGTGGTGCGGCACCGTTGAGTGTGGAGCTGTTCAAGAGGTTTGAAGATTATACCGGAATGAAAATTCTTGAGGGGTATGGATTGACAGAGTCTGCCGTGGCAAACTGCGTCAATCCAAAAGACGGGGAGAGAAAAATCGGGAGCGTAGGATTAAGGATGGCTTACCAAAAGGTAAAGGTTGCTGTGCTTGATACCCGGGGGAAATATCTCAGGGATGCAAAAACCGATGAAATCGGTGTTGTTTGTATTAATGGTCCATGCGTGTTCAAAGGCTATGTAGAGGAAATACACAATAAAGGGATCTGGATCCAGGACGACTGGTTTAAAACCGGGGACCTGGGCAGACAGGATAAGGATGGGTTTTTATGGCTCACCGGTAGGCAAAAAGATCTCATAATCCGTGGCGGACACAATATTGATCCGGAAATCATAGAAGAAGCCCTGTATAAAATGAAAGGTATAAACATGGTTGCAGCTATTGGTCGGCCGGATGCCCATGCAGGGGAAATTCCGGTTGCCTATGTTGAAGTTAATGAAAATGAAGATATTACAGAAAAGGATATAATGGAATGGGCTGTTGTCAATATAGGAGAAAAAGCAGCTTTACCAAAAGAGATTATCATTACAAAACAGATACCGCTTACCGCCGTCGGCAAGGTGTTTAAGCCGGCACTCCGGTGGGATGCTATCAAAAGGAAATTTGAAAAAGAACTAAGTGTTCTTGGAGATACCGGTGTATTAGAGAAGATCAGCGTGGGAGAACACAAAAAACACGGAACCTGTGCTAGCATCATGATAAAATTGGGAACAAATATTCCGGCCAAAGACCTAAAGAAACAGGTATCCATAATATTATCCAAATATTCAATATATTATGAGGTCTTTACCTGCTAGGAAAAACGCCGACAAATTCAATGGGAAGCCTTTTTATAAAATTGACCAGCCTGTTTTCATGGGAACAAACATCCACTGGATGTGGGTGATATTTTTTAAATTTAAAAATCGATATGGCTGGAGCATAATATTTTCTCCGGCCAAAACGAAAAATGAAACGACCATGATTACAACATCTTGGTGAGAGTTTCATATAAATCAAAAAGGAGTAATTAATGGGGTTGACTATGGTTGAAAAAGTCTTTTCCAAAAAATCTGGAAAAGCAGTCAAAGCTGGAGAATATATCAATGTCGCCGTGGACAAAATGATGTGCCATGAAGCCTTTTTCCTTTCTGCTTCCAAATTGCTTGAATTTGATATTGATAAAGTTGTAAATCCTGACAACATCATTGTCGTATTAGATCATTATATGCCAGCACCGGATGAGAGAACCGCCAAAGTTCACGCCATAATCAGACAACAGGTAAAAAAGCTGGGGATCAAGCATTTTTATGATGGACAAGAAGGGATATGCCATCAGGTTATGATCGAAAACGGCCATGCCAAACCAGGGGAATTGATTGTGGGAACAGATTCTCATACCTGCACCTACGGCGGGGTTGGGTCGGCTGCAACAGGAATCGGGGCCTCGGAAGCCGCACTTGTTCTGGCAACGGGAGAGTTGTGGTTCAAAGTGCCAGAAACCGTAAGGATATCAATAAACGGAAAATTGCCTGATCATGTATCGGCAAAGGATGTCAGTCTGTTTATTTCAAAAAAGATGGGGACTAATTTTGCCCAATATCGTTCCATCGAATTTTGCGGACAGACCATGGAAGATTTCTCAATTGCATCCCGCTTGGTTTTAAGCAATATGGCAATCGAGTACGGTGCAAAATTCGGTTTTTCCCATGCAGATCAAAAGACATCGGCATACATGAATTCTATTGGAATGGAAGATGTCGAATCTTTTGGACCCGATAAGGATGCTGTTTATGAAACCCAAATAGATTTGGATGTATCTAACCTGGAGCCCATGGTGGCACTTCCCCATTCCATAGAAAATGTTAAACCCGCCGGAGAAATATTGGATCAACCGATTCATCAAGCATTCCTTGGTTCATGTACCAATGGACGACTGGAAGATTTAAGGGCGGCGGCAAGCATACTTAAGGGACACAGGTTGGCAGACGGCGTACGCCTTCTTGTATATCCGGCTTCCAGAAAAGTATATCGCCAGGGCATGGATGAAGGCTTGATCCAGATATTATCAGATGCCGGCGGCATTATATGTCCGCCATCCTGTGGTCCCTGCTTTGGGAATCACGGCGGCATTCTGGCTCCGGGTGAAGTCTGCATATCAAGCACCAACCGCAATTTTTGTGGGAGAATGGGAAGTTCCAAGGCCCAAATATTTTTAGCATCTCCTGCCACTGTTGCAGCATCTGCTTTAACTGGAAAAATAACCGATCCAAGGGAGGTCTCCTAAATGATAATCACAGGAAAAGCATGGGTGATGGGTGATGATATTAATACAGATATGATTATTTCAGGTCGTTATTTGTCTTTGCCCGTTGAAAAAGCAGCGCAACACATATTTGAGTCCATGGATCCGGAATTTAAAAACAGGGTTAAGCCCGGTGATATTATTGTGGCCGGAAAAAATTTTGGATGCGGATCAAGTCGTGAAATTGCCTCCCAGGTTTTAAAACAGGTGGGTATTTCATGTGTCCTGGCCAAAGACTTTGCCCGGATATTTTATCGAAATACCATCGCCATAGGCCTTCCTGCACTGGAAGTGAACAATTTGCCAACCCAACAGGCCGAAGTTGATACAATGAGTATTCATCTTGATTCAGGGAAAATTTCATGTTTGAAAACAAAGAAAAAGTTTGAAGCAATTCCACTTCATCCAAAGATCAAAGAACTCATCAGCAAAGGAGGCGTTGATGGGGTCTTAAGAGGCCTGCAATATAATTAGTTTAATCAGATAAATATACAGTATAAACCTGAAAAATCGAAAGGATGATATATGCAGCCGACAAAAAAATTGAAAGATCTATTAACAGAAAAATCTTTTTTAATCGCTCCGGGCGTTTACGATGCATTGACAGCAAGGATTGCAAACTATTGCAATTTCTCAGCAATTTATATGTCAGGATATGCAACAGCTGCTTCCTTCGGATATCCGGATTATGGGATTGTGACCATGTCTGAAATGTTGGATAATATCCGCCGTATAACCGAAGCTGTCGACATCCCTCTAATTGCAGATGGTGACACAGGGTATGGAAATGCAATAAATGCCCACCGTACTTTTAAAGAATATGAAAAAGCGGGAGCCGCTTGTATCCAATTCGAAGACCAGGCCTGGCCTAAAAGATGCGGCCATATGGAAGGTAAGCAGGTTATACAAGCAAATGAAATGGTAGACAAAATCAAAGCAGCTCTTGATGCCAGGGTTGATCCGGATACACTCTTGATTGTCCGTACGGATGCCCTGGCGACCCATGGTTTTGAGGAGGCGATCCACAGAGGAGAACTCTATGGTGAGGCAGGTGCAGACATCATCTTCATTGAGGCGCCCAATGAAAAACAGATTGTTAAAATTCCAAAATTAATATCCCGGCCGTGCTTGTTGAACATGGCTTTGCCCAATCAAAAATTGAAAAATGAAGATATCGAAAATATGGGATATTCATTGGTATTGTATCCGGCGATAACACTTTTGGGTACAATTGGGGGGTGTATTCAGATGATGAAGCAGTTGAACGAAAATGGAAATATGCAGCTCCCGGCTGAAGTTGATTTTGATTTTGCACATTTGAACGATTTTCTTGGTTTGGAAAAATATCGGAATCTTGAGCAAAAATTTAGTGATTATAACATCCAATAAGGGGGGAATGATAATGCCAACCATAGATACAAACCAAGTGATCCCTATTCCAGTGGTAATTTATCGAGGCGGTACGAGTAAAGCCGTATTTATCAAAGAAAATGATCTTCCGGTTGATATATTAAAAAGAGATCAATTGATCAGTGCAATTTTTGGAAGCCCTGATAAAAGACAGATTGACGGGCTTGGCGGGGCAGATCCATTAACTTCAAAGCTGGCAATTATTGGTCCGCCGTCAAGAGAAGATGCAGATGTTGATTATTTGTTCGGGCAGGTTGATATTCTCTCCAGCCGGATAGAATACAGAGGGCTTTGTGGAAATATTTCCGCTGCGGTTGGACCCTTTGCGATTGAAGAAGGGTTTGTGCGGATTAGTGATCCGGTTACAACCGTGCGCATTCACTGCAAAAATAACGGGAGCATTCTGAAGGTCGATGTGCCTACACCCAATAAAAAAGTGACCATTCTAGGGGATTATGCCATTGCCGGTGTTCCGGGACAAGGTGCCAAGATTGGACTTAACTGGGTCGGTACAATAGGAGCAAATACCGGTGCACTTTTACCAACAGGAAATCTCCAGGATGAATTGGAGATTCCCGGATTGGGGGCCATTAAAGCTTCTATTGTGGATGTGGGTAATCCCGGCGTGTTTGTCAATGCAAAAGATCTGGGTCTTAAAGGTATAGAAAATCCTGAAGAGGTTGATTCAAATAAAGAATTGCTTGAAAAATGTGATGCCATTGCAAACGCAGCCGGAAAAAAAATTAATAGTTTTTGCCTTTTGACCCTGATTGCACCGGCTGCAAATTATGTCAGCCATGGAACAGAAAAAAAGATTGACTCGGGAAATATTGATCTGCTGGTAAGGATGATTTTTATGTCAAAAATGCATAAGGCCTATGCAGCCTCCCAGATTAATTGCTGCGGAATTGCGGCCATGATACCAGGGAGCATCGTGAACGATGTGGTCTCAGATTCATCGATCGCCTGTGGTAGGATACGTATGGGACATCCTGCAGGCGTCGCCCAGGTACACATAGAAGCAAAAACTAATGGTAAGATACCTTCTTTTTCAAAGATCGTAGTTTATGGAACAGCCAGACGATTAATGGAGGGGACTACCTTTGTTAAGCTGGATTAAAACAAACATCAGGTGCATGAAACATGGGTTGATCGGGTTTAGTTTTCCGATGATCAAAACCATTTTTTGCTGGTTGTATTTGCCAGAAGGTCTGAAAAATATCGGGGTGACCATGAAAGTGTATTCGCCATGAAAGTTTTTCTTGACAAGCCATCTTTGGGAGAATAGTATGGTCCCATACTATAAAATCGTTAAATTTTACTAGTAATAAAATCAAATTATAAGATCCAAAAGTGTCACCAGTTATTTGTTAAAAAACAGATAGTTATAAAAAGCCAAATAAATATTCCAATTCTTCTATTCTAAAAGGAGTAATGAAAAGACATGTTTTTCCTTAAAGATTTACCCAGTGACGAAACATTGTGCAAATTGGAGGAACGTTATGAGAATATGTCTAAAACCGCTTTGGAATGTTGCATTCTGCTGATGAGAGCTGGTAGTGACCTGATGGCCATATTCGAAAAAATACTTGCTCAATTTGGCTTGTCACAGGGTGGATTTTTGACCCTGATCGTCCTGAATCGTAAGCCATACAAAAAAATTACCCCTTCTGTTCTAGCCGATAAAGTAGGCGTGACCCGTGCAACTATGACAGGCTTGCTGGATACGTTGACTAAAGACGGACTGATAGAGAGGCTTCAACACAAAGAAGATGGCCGAAAGACCGTTATAGCTTTGACGATCAAAGGGCGCAAGCATTTAGATTCGATATTGCCTGGCTATTATCATGACATTTCACTATTGCTAAGCGAGTTAACGGAAACCGAACAAAAGACGCTGATTCTATGTTTAAATAGAGTTATCGAGATCCTTTAAAATGTTTAATACAGGCAATCTTTCAGACATTATAATTAGTGTCCGTATTAAAAATACTTACAATAAACCTGCACAAATTTTACTACTTAGTAAATTCTATAATAGTCTTAGCTTGGATATCAACATCAAAAGCACCGTCTCTCCTGAGTTTGAGGCGGACATAGTCGATTTTTTTCTTAAAACAAATGGAGCCTCATATGGAGAAGACAAAAGGAGATTTCAAAATGGAAACAAAGATGGTGAACACAGTAACTGGAGCAGTCTCAACAGCTGATCTCGGCACTACCTTGATGCATGAACATATTTTTTTCGGCCAGCCAGGTTGGGAGGGTGATCAATCTATTGCTCCATTTGATAAGAAGTCGATTGTTAATGCTGGCATAGAAACTTTAAATGGATTGAAGGATCTTGGGCTGAATACCTATGTTGACGCAACTCCAAACGATGGCGGACGTTCGCCAGAGATCTACCGGGAAATATCGGAAAATACAGGTGTCAATATCATCTGTTCCACCGGCTATTTTAACGAGGAAAACGGTATGTCTTTTTATTGGAAATTTCGAAGCATGCTGGCTGACGTAGTTGCTGAAATGACGGAACTATTTGTTCATGAAATAACAGTTGGTATTCGAGATACCGGCATCAAAGCCGGGGTGATTAAAGTGGCTTCTGGAAAGAATCATATATCCGACTATGAGAAAATGGTTTTTCAAGCTGCTGCCAGGGCTCAAAAAGAAACAGGTGTCCCAATTATAACCCATACGGAAGAAGGAACCATGGGGGTCGAACAGGCCAAATTTCTGATCGAAGCGGGTGCTGCTCCAAACCAAATTCAGATCGGTCATATGAGCGACAACGTTGATATCAATTACCAATTAGATGTCATCAAACAGGGGGCATATGTATCCTGGGACCGAATGGGGCTTCAGATGTTGATGGGCTGCCCCATGGACGAGGTGCGTTATCCTGTGCTGCTGGATCTAATCAAAAGGGGACATGGGGATCAGTTGATGATTTCACATGATTTTATCATTAGTTTTGCTGGCAGACCGTTGGATATCCCGGAGGATTTTCAATCAGTAATTGCCAGCTGGCATCCTTCTAATCTTTTCCAGACAGTGATTCCCAATCTGAAAAAGCATGGTGTAACCGATGAACAGATCGATACCATTGTCAGGGATAACCCGAGAAGAATATTTGAGGGCAGCTAAATAACTGAGTCAGGTACCATTGGAATGAATTTTTATTTAGCCGGTACCGACAAATTCAATCATGCTGAAACCGAAATCAGTTGAGACAGGAGGAATTGGATTATGAAGGATCTAAAAGGTAAAGTTGTTGTTATAACGGGCGCAGCCTTGGGTATGGGCCGGGAGCTTGCGGTGAAATTAAGTCGGCAAGGATGCATTGTCGCAATTAGCGATATTAATAAGGACGAACTGGAGAAAACCGCAAGTTTAATTAAAAATCAGGGCGGTATCGTCAGTACACATATCCTTGATGTTTCGAACAAGGACGACGTTTTTGCCTTTGCCGACAAGGTAATAGAAATCCACCGAAAAGTCGATATTTTGATTAACAACGCCGGTGTAATCATGGTAAGCCCATTGAAGGAATTAACCATGGAAGATTTTGAATGGGTGCTGAATATCAATCTCTGGGGCGTTATACATTGTTCCCTGGCATTCATCCCACATCTAAAGAAGCAGGCGGACTCCAATCTTGTCAATATTTCCAGTACCTATGGCTTGATCGGAATTCCATTACATATTCCCTATTGTACAAGTAAATTTGCTGTCAAAGGATTTTCAGAATCTTTAAAGCTGGAGTTGTTTGATACTTCCATCTCAGTGTCTTGTGTTTATCCAAATCTGATTAAAACCAGCATCAGCTCCAGCGGGCGATATAACGGCATGGAAAAATATCTGAACATCGACGAGTTGCAGGCTAAGTTTTACGATCTATTTAAAACCATGGAACCGGGCGAATGTGCTGAAGTCATAATAAAAAAAGCCATCAGGAAAAATAAAGCCAGGGTTCTGGTGGGCAAACAGCTGGCGACAATCGAGTTCCTTGGTCGCGTTCTCGCCGGCTCCTATCACAAGCTGATCATCAAACAGATGGCATACAAATTGTTTGGCAAAAAGGCCTTCAGGGAGATGACAAAATAGTGGTGATGCCTCTTGGGATTGCCATATCTCAAAGACCTATCAATTAAATATCAATTCCTTACCCAAAGGAGATCATATGGAGTCTCAATTTGTCCCCACATTGGCCAAATTTGCAGCCGAGGTAAATGTTGAACAGCTGCCATCACAGGTAGTAGAAAAAGCGAAAATCTGTATCATCGATGCCGTTGCCAATGCCTTTGCCGGTCATCAAACCGGTATTTCCCAAATGCTTCATAAGGCCCTACCCCTATCGGACACAGGCAGCCAACTGGCTACAACCTGGGTTGAGGGAGGGAAAACCAATTATTTTTACGCCGCTGTTCATAATTGCATGCTGGTACACAATATGATTCATGACGACATGAATGAATCATGCAGGGGGCATATTGGCAACTTGGTGGTACCAAGTGTTTTAGCCATGTCTGAAGTTTTTGGATCTTCGGGCAAGGATATTCTGGCTGCTATTGTAGCAGGATACGAAGTAATAGGGCGGATAGCCGGGCCGGCAGTTGCCTATTCTGTTGAAAATGGTTTTCGTGGAACATCAACATATGGACCCTTCGGCGTCGCCGCCGCAGCAGGAAGGTTGCTGGGACATGACAGCGACAAACTTGCCAACACTATTTCCTGCGCGGCTAGTTTCTCTTCAGGTCTACTAGAACCCTTCGATAACGGTTCAATGGAATGGAAACTTCAAAATGGGATGGCTTTGATTGGCGGAATCATGGCTGCCACCACCGCCGGTGCAGGATTTAAATCTTCCACGACAGCCGTTGCGGGAGATTCTGGTTTTTTAAAAGCATTTTGTGGCATTGGTGCCATCAAAAACATTAGACAGGCCTGGGCCGACAGCCTACCCACCCTGGGACAGGAGTTTGAAATTACCAAAACCTATTTCAAGCCCTACGCAACTTGCGGATATAACCAGGTATCTTGTGATATTCTTCTAAAACTGCTCAAGCTCAATGATATTAAACCGGAACAGGTAGAAAAAGTTAATGTTAAGGTTTCTTCAGACAATATATCATATCCTGGGGTGGCTCATAAAGGACCGTTCAATAGTATCGACGAGGCATTGTTGAGTAAACCGTTCACTGTCGGAGCTGCCATTGTTTTTGGCGGTCTTCAGGTGGAAACATATATTCAGGGATTGAAAGATCCCGAGCTTGCTCGGATCGCAAAAGCTGTGAATATGGAAGGCGTGGAGAGCTATAGTGCCCTGGAAACGCAAATTGATATTATTACCAAGGACGGGAAAAATTACAGCGGCGACGCAAGTATGGCCGATCTGGGTCAGTTTTTCCCAGACAAGGACATGATGACGGAAAAGCTGGATATGATGGCCGGTAAGTTCCTCAGTAAGAAGCGACAAAACCGTATTTTAGAAGAGATTGCCAAGTTGGAAAAAAAGGAAACCGCCTCTGAATTGATCAGTCTGTTAACCAGGGATAAATAAAAAACTGGGATCAAAAAGTATCCCCGTTTTTGAATGTGTATAACTATATTTGAACAAGGAACTTATCTATGAATAAAAAATTGGAAAACAAGGTTGCCGTCATTACTGGCGGTGCCAGAGGGATTGGCAGAGATATCGCCCTAACTTTAGCAGCGGAAGGTGCCAGCTTGGTGATCGTCGATATTGTGCAGGATAATCTGGACAAAATAAAAACTGAACTGCAGGCAACCGGTTGTAAGGTGTTAACGCAAAAGGTTGATGTTACCCAAAAGTCAGATATCAATCGAATGGTTGCAGAAACAGTGGCAAAGTTCGGCCAGATTGACATCTTAATCAATAATGCCGCTTATATTCACTATGCAAAATTTTTGGATTATCCCGAAGATGAATGGGATAAAGTGATGGGAGTCAGCCTTAAGGGATATTTCCTTTGTGGACAAGCCGTAGCCAGGGAGATGGTTAATAAAAAAAATGGCAGTATCATCAATATTGCCTCAATAGCCGGTGAAATCGGTGTTCCCTTGGGCAGCGCCTATTGTACCTCGAAGGGGGGTGTTATTTCCTTGACCAAATTAATGGCAACTGAGTTGGCACAACATAATATACGGGTGAATGCAATCGCTCCCGGTGTGGTGGCGACAGAAAACGTACGACAGGTTGTCGGGGATGATGGCATGAAACTGCGGGAGAAGATGATTCCCTTGGGTCGATTGGGGCAACCAGAGGATATTGCACGCGCGGCCCTGTTTCTAGCATCCGACGATTCAGGCTTTATCACCGGCGATGTCATGCGTGTCGATGGCGGCGTTATGGCTGCGGCCATTGTGGTAAGGGACTAATTTATTTTAGTTCTGTTTGGGTCGGTCATTGATCTATCCTTTTCTTCCCTATTATAACAGCTTATTTTAGCTATTCAGGGCGAATATCTGCCTGGATGCGGCTGAAACAATAAAAAGGCAAGCGGGTATATTTTCTAAGCAATTAGAAAATAATCCCTGACCTGTTAATGGGTGAACTGTTGTCAATGAATCTGCCCTGTCAAGTCCTATTGGAATGAAACAATCTTTGTTCATGCCTGCCATAATATCCATGATCAGCAAGGTGATTATGGCAGGCTATGAATAATGCTTTATAACGAATATTCTGTGTGTTTCCCCCAAAAAAAGCAGGCGTGTCAAAAGAACTCATGTTTTTAATTCAGGTGATGTAACAATTGTCAAAAATTTAAAAAACGGAGAAAAAATGAAAAAATTAATGGTAATTACTGCACTACTTATATTTATTGCAGGTTCTGCCAATGCCGCTGACTGGAATTTTTATGGATCAGCCCGTGTAGCAACCTTTTATACAAAAATGGAAGTGAGTCCATTTGACGGAGGCGCAGATACAGACAATTACGAACAGAATTTAAATGGCAATGGCCGTATTGGAGCCAGGGTAAAAGTCAGTGATACATTGACCGGCCAGTTTGAATATGGTGCACTGGGTGGTAAGGCCGATGTTCGTATTCTCTGGGGAGAATGGAACTTTGGAGGTGCCTCCCTGGGGATTGGGCAGCATTATACCCCTTTGTTTTTTCCCTATTCCAATCAGGTTTATAATATCAGCGCGCTCAACAAGGGTGATCACAACATGAGTACCTACGGCATGTTATACGGTGACCGTAAGGCTCAGATTCGTTTGAACGTTGGTGGTTTTCGGGTTGCACTTGTGGAACTTAACTCTTTGGTTTCATTTTTTCCCGGAGGAGCGGCACAACCAAAGACAGAAGTTAAAACGCCACAAATTCAGGCCAAGTACCAGTACAACTTTGAGAATGGACATGTTGCATTTGCCGGTGGATACGGTACCTTTGATGTTCTGTCCGGATCAAAAGCACACAAGGTTAACTCCTATTTGGCGGGTATTGGCGGGAGTTTGAATATTGGTTCGGCCTATTTGAAGGGGAATCTCTGGGGAGGGCAGAATGTGGGTAACTTGGCTTGCATCCTGGTTAGCGGTTCTCTATGGTCAACTGCGGAAAATGCAGGTACATCCGACTTTGATGGGGATGGTTGGGGCTTGGCGCGCTGGGATGGAACAAAGGTTACGGATAGAAATGGACTTGGAGCTCTGATTGTAGCGGGTTATAAAATCAGGGAAGGATTATATCTTGAAACCGGTTACGGATATGTAAGCACTGAATTGGACATGGCCGGCTCTAAAAAAGACGATGCTGCCACCTATTATATCCAGTCCACAATTTTCCTGGCGCCAGGCGTCTCCTTCACTCCTGAAATTGGTAGGATTGATAGTAAGCAGGATGGCCAGTTTGGGGTTACCTACTTTGGTATCAAATGGCAGATCAACTTTTAAATATAGCAAAATTTAATGTTTAACTTCTAGGCTACAAACCACCTGAATATAATAGGAAGGTTTGGCAATCCCAAAAGATTGTCAGACCTTTTTATTTGTGTGCAATTTATGGTTCGAATGCCTGAGCGGTGCCTTCACCATCAGCCGCATTCAGATACTTATCAAAGTTCCATGAACCTGAGCAGGAAAAACTTTGTATAATACCATTGTAAAAGCATTTATTCCGACTTCCAATGAACACTTGACTGGTGTCCCTTCGGCTCCATCCTGTGCTAATCACTGCCGCCATGGAAAGTAAAAATATATTCAAATACCGGAGTAAGACCGCAATATCAACTGATGTCGAGTTTACTAATGAATTGATTGAAGCCAGTCCCAATGATAGTCGTTATGCATTATCAAAGGAATTATGCAAGATCGAATTTCATCAACATCACAGTGCTACTTGGTAATAATATATGCGAACAGGCATTGAAGCGGGCAATCTTTCATAGAAAGAATGCCATGGCCGACGGAGAAAGTCCTGGCGCCAGTTTTTGGGCCTCCTCCACGGCAGTGGCCTTTACCCCCTCCAGCAACACATCCTGGTTTCCGGGTTAATTGTTTTGGCATGCCCGGCACAGATACTTGCCGTCCATAACTTTCATTTTTGTGGACATGGCCGGTTCTCCACAGACATGGCAGGATTTGGAAGGTTCGATTCTTGCCATCTTAGGGGCGGAAACCTTGGTGGCTGTTTGAGTCCTTTTTTAAATTTCTTAAAATCAAATATCAATTACGACCTAGTCAGATCTTTGCCAAGAATTAAGGAAAAATGAATTTGTATATTTTGATTTACATAATGGATATTATAATTTACATCACCCTTCCATGGAACATAATAAAACATTTGACTTTTCCATCATTAGAAACCTCCGCATGAAGCGGGGATTAACTGCTGAAGAGCTTGCAACCCGGTCAAAAATGACCCGGGCAACAGTGGTCAAAATCGAATCTGGAAAGGGCAATCCAACCATTGAAACCATAAGTGCACTGGGTCGGGTATTCCAACTCAGTGCCAGTCAGTTGATCGCCATGGCAGAAACGGCAAGGGTTGAAAAAAGGGAAAGTGCCCCCTTTGAGAAGGACGGTTTCAAAGAATTTCACTTGAGTTTTCCTAACTTTGCAATTTACTGCCTGGAGGCGGGAACCGGAGTCAAAAGCGTATCAAAACCACATCTCCACGAGAATACAGCAGAGGTGTGTCTGGTTCTTTCCGGCAGACTCAGGGTTCGGGTGATGGATGAAACCTGTGAACTTGGGCCCCGAATGGCTATCCGGTTCAAGGCCCTCCAGAGCATTGCCTGGAAACCCTTGCCCAATCAAAATTTTTAATGATTCACCACAATTTGATCTGATTATTTTTTAAATCAGAATTTGTTTGTTAACGGACCACGAAGGTGTCACTCCCATACCAGGGATACGCCCTTTGTGGCCTTTTTTTTTAAACAAAAGGACTTCAATCTATAACCGACTACAATTAAAAGGATTTTCCAATGATATTTTCTAAAAGGATGGTGACAATAATTTGTTTGATCTTCCTGGGGGCAGGACCGGGGTTGGCCCAGCAGGATAATGCCCAACAGAATCATCAACAAAAAATGGAGTCCTCTTCCCAAAAAACCACTGAACTAGCCCAGGTGGTTGTCTCTGCTAAAAAACCGATGAACGCCGGAGCAGATTTCATCGACCAGGAAAAAATTCAGCTCCCACTTGTAAGCTGTAATCTTATCGATGCCCTTGGGAGCCAGGCAGGTATTCAGCTAAAACGCAGCACCCGGTCGGGATCGGATAGGAACCAGTTGCGCATGAGGGGATTTGACGAGACCCGGTTGCTCATAATGAAGGACAATGTTTCCCTCAAACGGGATGGCTCCTATGGGAACGGACCTGTGGATTGGGGTTCCCTGTCCCCGGGATCCATCCGGGAGATTGAAATATACAGG
>Ga0180007_10003235_pt1 | contig 18355 bp, 10 predicted proteins | sample MM_PC_MetaG_FD_121122 | JGI IMG/M metagenome (GOLD analysis project Ga0180007, IMG submission 121122) | Groundwater microbial communities from the Aspo Hard Rock Laboratory (HRL) deep subsurface site, Sweden - MM_PC_MetaG | ecosystem: Environmental > Aquatic > Deep subsurface > Groundwater... | reverse complement strand
TTACTAAGGTAATAATGATTTAAACCAACCCTTCATTTTATTTACCACCTGGTCCACTGCCGAAATATTGGGCATATGAAAACCTCTCTGAACCGCATTAGAACTGCCCCATAAAGCCAGTCCTATAGCTGTAGTATAAGCTGGATCATTAATTTTATCTATGCCACTGTGTTCGATACCTTGCGGCAAACCAACAAAAACCGGCAGTTTAAGTTTTTCTTTGGCTAACTCAATAATACCATTAAGTCTGGCGGCGGCGCCGGTTAAAACCACGCCTGCTGGCAATAATCCTGAACGATCAATCTTTTTTAACTCTTTATCAACTAAACTAAAAATCTCTTCACATCTTGCCTCGGTAATCTCGGCAATATGTTTTTCCGAAACCATGGTGCGTTCTTTTTCAGTAGAAGAAAACTTGGATAAATCTATTTCATCACGTTTACCCACTTTATTACTGTTTGCTTTTGCTACTTCCAATTTAACCAACTCAGCTACCTCTATAGAAGTTCTTAAGCCGATAGCAATATCAGAAGTAATATGACTAGAACCCACTGGTAGTACAGCTGTATGTATTACATCTCCTTCTTCATAAACAATTAAATTGGTAGTTTGGCTACCAATATTTACCAACACCACTCCCAGCTCTTTTTGCTTCTTATTCAAAGTGCCTTCGGCACAGGCTAAAATGCCAAAAACCAAATCTGTAATATCTACACCAGTACGATAAATACATTTGGTTAAATTCTTAATTTGTGAAGAAAGACCAATAATAATTTGCGTGGCTACTTCTAAACGTACCCCGCTCATTCCCACTGGGTCTTTAATGCCTGATTGATTATCAATGGTAAAAATCCTGGGAATAACATGGAGAATTTCATAATTAGGTGGAGTAGCCACAGTTTGCGCTGCTTCAATAGCCCTTTCTACATCCTCTTCAGTTATCTCTTTATCAGCTTTTGCTACTGCTATTACCCCGGTACTTTCTAATGTTTTAATATGAGTACCAGACATACCAACAACCGCAGTCCCCACAGGCATATTAGTCATTCTTTCTAACTGTTCTAAAACTTCAGAAATACTGGTTACTGCATCTTCAATATTAGTAACCATTCCTTTACTAATACCCCCACTCACATTTTCAGCTGCTCCTATTACCTGTAAATTAGTATCTGTAAATTTACGTAAAGCTACGGCTCTAATTAAACTAGAACCAATATCTAAACCAGTAATTACTTCTTGTTGAGACATAGTGATCTTTTTAGTAATTAAATTATACTAAAAAAAATAAAATTTAACAACCTGAAAATTTTCCACAAAAAACTATTTTGCTGAACAAAAAAATTGTTCTATTTTAATAACCAAACTTGCTGGTTACTAAAACTAAAGAAAGTATTTTTTTAACTCTTGAGGATTTTATTCTGAAGTTCCTCCATTATTTGTGCTTCTTTTTTAGTCTGATGATTAAATCCTAAAAGATGTAACAAACCATGAATAAACAGTAAACCAATCTCTTCCTTTAAAGTCTTTTGTTGTTTTTGGACCCGTTTTTTAGCTTGAGTATAACAAATAAATATTTCGTTAATTTCCTCAAAGGAAAGAACATTAGTTACTTTATTAATCCCTCTATACCTTTTATTTATCTTCTTAATAGTTGGATTATCTACAAAGACTACAGAAAGAGATAAACTTCTTTTTATTTTTAAAATACGACTGGCGTGTTTAGCCAAATTTTGTAAAAATACTCCCCACTGGGGAGTTATTTTTACCTGATAATTAACTTCTAACTTAATCATCAAAATAAAATTAGCAAAATGTTAAATTAATCTTTTCAGCTCGTTATTTCACCTAAACCCTCATTTCCTGGCGGCTCCTGATCTCCATCTCCATCAGATTGAGGACCAATATACTTAAAACTAAAAGTTCTCAAAAATAACTTATAAGTGCTGTAAAAATACATTTGCTGACTGACACCAATATTATAAGAAATAGTATAAATATTTGTTCCCACTGCTAAATAAGTCGTTAAACCATCAGCTGTTTGAATAGCTGGCAGACCATCTACCAATAAAGTAGTAAAACCACTAGTATCTATCGTGGAGTTTTGATTAATATACCAGTTAAGAGCAGAAAGGCCTAAAGGATTCGGCTGAATAATAATTTCCATAAACTCACCATTACTGGAAGTGAAAATAACCTCACTCTTATTAGGAGTTAAAGATCTAACCACCCAAGAGGTTGGATAAAGTACAGAATAACTATATTCGTAGTTATAATAAGCCGTAACTAAACCAGAATCAATTAAGCGGGCTGAACCAGCTTTAGTAGGATCATATAAATTAACTACTTCTTCGGCATCCTGATAACTATCACCATCGGTATCAGGTAAAATTGAATTGGTTTTATAAACATTTTCTTCAATATCAGATAATAAATCACCGTCACTGTCCAAACCCATAGTAGGTTTAATAGGTTCTGGAGTCTCATTTCCAGAATTAGTGTTATTATTTACCGGAGGTTCTTCACTATAAGGAAAAATACCCTGAGGAGTTGTTTCGTACTTACCAGCAGTTAATCTTAAATTACCAAAAGAAGTTCCTTCCTCCAAGACAAAAGTAAGTTGGTAATTTAATTTATCAGTTGAAGTTAAATAAGTATATTGTTCCCCGCCAGGCAAAGGGTTTTCTGGTATAATACTCAAATAACCGCTCGTTAGATTGCTTAAACTGTTTGGATAAAACTCGTTAGCGTTAAAATATAATTCTAAAGCTGAACGTAATTCTGTAATATCTTGCAGGCGCCGCTGATCACGTAAAGCCGCTGTCTCCAAAGCTTGATTAGTATTTTCATTCTGATTCTCATTCTGATTCTCATTAACTGGAGGCATTAAATTAAGATTTACCAAAGGATCTTCAACCACCGGAGATTTCTCTCCTTTTTGCTTCATTAAAAATATTACCGCTGCCATAATAACCAAACCTAAAACTACAAAAATCACAATACCTAAAACTATCCAACTAACCCTGCCCTTCTTTTTTGGCAATGACTTTGATTTAAGAAAGCGGGTAGGTATAGTATGGACATCATCTTCGGAAATCTGTTCCTCTTCCATAACATCTTGGGCGGATAAAGGATCCTGTTCGTTAGTTATTTCTACCTTAGATTCTTCCTCATCAGGCGATTTATCATCAGCAATTAAATTATTATTGGTATTAAACATATTTAGTTATCTTTAATTATATACCTACAATTAACAAATAATCAATCGATTAAAAAATTTTATGCCAAATTACTATTAATTATTAATATCTAACATCCTACCAGGACCCAAAGGATTATAACCATTATCCACTTCCTCACCATCAAGATATCCATCACCATCAGTATCAGGATTTAGAGGATTAGTATTATAAATCCTTGCCTCTTCTCTATCAAATAAACCATCACCATCACTATCAGGTTCCATAGGATCAGTGCCTAAATCCGCCTCTTCTGTATCTGTTAAACCATCTTTGTCTGAATCAATATCTGTGTTTTCATTAACATTACCATTAGATTGTGGTGGCGTATTAATATTCTGGTTCATATTAATATTTTGCTGCCCTGCTGTATTTATATTCAAAAGCGGTAATTCATCAGGATTTGCTTTAAAAAATTTACTAAAGACATAATAACCACCCCCAGCCACCACAATAATCAGAACAATTAAACCAATCCAATAAAACTTTTTATTACTGGTGCCTGTATCTGCTGTATCATCTGGTAATGTTGTTAAAGGTTCTGGTGGACCAGCCATAGGCGGAGTTTCTTCAATAGCTGGGGCTTGGGGAAAAGAAGGCCTTTCAGTTTCCTTAAACATATCTTCAGCTGAATCAGCTTTAGGTACACTTAAAGGAGGTGGGGATGAGACAGGCATAGTATCTTTTAAAGATTCTAATTTATCTTCTGGCGAAGGGATATTTGCTGATCCGGCTTCATTACGAGGAGGAATAGGCGGTATAGGACGTGGATTTTGTGGCTCTGCTGGTTGATCATCTGATTTAAAATTATTAGAACCAGGAGTAGAATTTTTGCTAGGAAATTGATCAAACATAAATTTATATTATTAATTATAAACTAAAATCTAATTTTTAATCTACAGTACGAGGTAGTATTACCAGAAGATCCGCCCCAAATTGAAGTTGCTCCAGGGACTTTATGTTGCCAGTAATATTGACTGGTAGAATCACCCCAGGCATTAGAATTGCTACAGGTTGTGCCAATTGGTTCTAACCAGCTACTTTCGTTAAAAAGTGGATCATAATTCCAACCTGCAGGCGGAGGGCTAGCACTAGTTATACATTTCCAGCCAGCATCAGGTCCTGGCACTGTTGTTACTCCATAATCATCTGAAAGACAATAACTTGGGTCCATTGAAGAATTATAACTTGCTTTACATCCTAGTTCAGGCGGATCACCTGGGACATGTAAATTTTGAGTGCAAATTTGTCCGATTCTATCACTATCTGGCTCACGACAGTCACCACTAGCACAATCTCCGTCACTATTGCATATTCGCCCAGCATTCCAGCCAGTATAACAAACTTTATGGCAGGTCATTTGTTTACAGGAAAAAGTTCCAATAGTTCCATAACAACTACCAGTATCGCGCGTGGAAAAAGCAATCACATTTAGTTGTCCGGATGCCAAAGGAGCTTCTACTTCTTTAATATGTTGCCATGCAAAGCCAGAAGTATCCTCCTCTAATAAAACTCCGTTAAGATATAATTTCCAGTCATTATCTCCGCTGAATTTAGTTTGAAAAGTGGGCTGGGTACAGCACCCTGCATCACTATAAGAGCTGCAATCTGCATTGCAAATCAAGGAACCGCCAATATAAATAGGATTAACTGAATTACAGGTTTGAATACCATTATCAATAGCTCCTTGATCACAAACTTCATTAAAAGGCGGATAATTGTCTAAGACGCCATCGCCGCATGCTAAGACACACCCTGTGCCGTTATCTTTATATCCATCAGGACAGGTAAAACCACATTGTCCACTGTCGCAAGCTGCATTAGGATTGCTTGGATCAGGATCTGGACTGGGCTCTGAACAAACATTACCGCACGAACCGCAATTATTAACATTATTCATTATATCTGTTTCACATTCAGCATTGCCTGAACAATTAGCCCAACCTATATTACAGGTGTAATTACATATATAATTATTGTTAATATCTTCAACGCACTCCATCATAGTATGTTCAGTGCTGATTAAACCACCTAAAGTACAATCATTACCGCACCAGCCACAATTATTGATATCAATAGAAATATCTGTCTCGCAACCATCTGTACCGCCATTACAATCTGCCCAAGGACTGTAAGGATCGCAAATATAATCACAAGCGCCTCCTACACAAGCCACTTCACTATGTGGGGCAGACCCACAAACCAAGCCACAGTTGCCGCAATTCTGCGGGTCAATATTGGTATTAATTTCACAACCATCAATATCTGTCATTGAACCATCACAAGCAGTCCAATCAATTTCACAAGCTGTCACTACACAGTTATTACAAATCGTATGAGGAGGCCTATTATTACCGTCGCATTGTTCTGTTCCTTCTATAATACCGTTGCCACATGATCCTATATATGGTTCTCCGGCAGAACAAGTAATTTGACAACGATTACTGCCGGAAGTAATACAGCTAGGTATACCTCCATCAGTACAAGCCCAACCAGCTGCGCTGCCATCGCATTGTTCGCCGTAAAATGGCTGAACAACACTATCACCGCACCAGCCGCCATAATCCTGGCACTCATTAGCAAAGCCAGAAATTCCACAGGCGTATTGATTATCAATACTGCTACCACCGCCAAAACCTCTCTCTCCCAACGGTGCTGTAACATCGCAACCTTCGTAATCAGCAGTCCATTCATTATCAATATTATTTATTTCTCCATCGCCGCAATAACCTCCACAATAATTAGGACGATTATAAATAGGTCCTTGGAAAGGGGGATTACCTGACAAAGGCAATATCCAACGACAATTATTGTCGCAACCCAGTAATTGCGAATTGTTCCAGGTATAACCTAAAGGGCACCAGTTACGAGACTGTCCTGGCTCGCATTGCTCTGATGGTAAACTAACAATACCGTCACCGCATAAAACCACAGAAGTGGTATCGCATCCTTCTACCTTATCAACTCTTAAATTTAAATGACTATTTATAAAAAGGTCTGGACGCGGCTGCCAAATATTTGCCACCGGAGTACTTTCGGGGATAGGCATTTCCATCTTGGTGGCTAAAAAGTAATTTGGACCGATGTTTTGATATTGATAGCGGTAAAAATATGAATTATTATCGCAGGCAAAAGCTCCTTGCCCACCATTGACTTCGGGATTCCAACAGGTCTGGGGATCATAGAATTGACAAAGAGGATCAGTATCTGGATCACAGTCAGAACAATTACCAAAAATATTCGCAGGATCAATGGGTAAACTAACGCCTAATTCCACTCCTAAAGTTTCTGACCAGGAAGGCCATTTAGAAGTGCTCATTCCCGGAAGATAACTACCACCACTTAAGGCTGGATATTGATAATTATGTGTTTGATAATAACCTTCCAAAGTATTGGCAATAAAACTTAAATCAGCCAACCGTTTAGTATCTTTAATAACTTTTTCTTTTATTTCTTTATCAGTGATATTAGTATTAAACTTCCAGTTTTGAATCAACTGATTAAAAATTTCTTGAGTAATGGGACTGGCGCCGGAATTATAAGACATTAAATAAATATCGGTATAAGCAGTGCTTATGACTGCATCACCTATAACTTTAGTGGCTGCCACATAAACTGTTCGGCCGTCCTGAATAGCCTGATAACCGTCTATGGTTAAAATATTAGGATTGCCTTGCTGGCCAGTAGGTACATTCTTGGCGTACCATTCTAAAGGACTTAAATGATAAAAATTAGTATAAATTCTAAGGCCAATAATATCATTGGTGGTTGGCACTGGGATGATATATTCTCTAATCAGATCATCTTCTTGATCATCAGGACTAGGAGTAGTATTAAGAATTATCGGTAAAGACACGGGCATATCTTCATTTATGGAAGGCAGATCATCTGCTACGCCAAATTGACCAGCATCACGACAATAACTTAAGGCAAAATCATAATTAGTGTCTTCAAAACGTAATAATGAATTTTGTTCATAAGCAGGCCAGGGGTTTTCACACAAATTAATAATGGCTAAAGCTGAATCTTCTAAATTTCCTACTCCATAAGCAGGTGGGAAAATAGCTTGAGCCACAATATCAGTTTCACCATTTTGATTAGCAGCTTCTACTGCTTTAAAAGAATTATTATGATCAACAGGATAATAAATGGAATCACTACTTAAAGTAGCAAGCTCTGTATCTTCTGATTCCCAATACCATTCCCACTCATAAACACCAGGAATAGAAACTAATTCTTGGCCGTCAATACTATAACCGGTGACTGTATAAATTTTGTCATTATCTTCACTGGTATCATAATCTGGATCACCATAACTGTTATCGCTAGTATCATCATGGCTGGTGGTAAAAATCCATTCATCCATTTCTGCCCAACCGTTTTCCTCAGCTGGCAGATCTGCCAAAGTTTGGATAAAGTTAAGAATGCAAATATCTTCTCTGGTACTAAAAGTGTGTTCAATCTGATCAGCAACAAGAGGATATGCTGCTGTGCCTTCTAAAGTTAATAAATTAACGCCTTTAATTCCTTGTTCACCGCCTTTTATAGTTACTTTGATATTCTCTCGGTTATAAGGATTATTAAGTGGTGGCGCTGGTAAAGGTTGTTGAGGATAAAAATAAACTGTAGTCCTATTATCAATGTTATTCCAGCTCCAGCTACCCTGGCTTTCCAAAGGACACCAAAAAAATGGTGCTTCTAAGGCACTAGCTTTAAAGAAAATCTTATCAAATAAAGGATGGAATAAATTATTAAAGAAAGTATCAAATAATTTGGCCAAAAGCGTTGCCCTGATTTTTTTAGGCCAAGAAGAAGGTGCTTGAGCTGTTAATTCTATACAACCTGGAGCTGATAATTCATTGCTAAGATATTTAACAATCAAATTATTGTTATTGATAGTAGTATGATCAACAAGCTGATCAAAATCAATACTAATTAAAGAATTACGGCAGGCAGGCGGCGGGCTTTGTGGTTCAATATTTAAAACTTGAGGACCATGTAATTGTTCCCGAACTATTAAAGAAGCATGTCCTTGAGCGTCTTCTGCTTGAGCATGCAACCATGTTTGACCTATGTTATTACTGACTGTCTTGGCACTACTTGGATAAGGTAATTGTATATCTGTTAAATTAGCTACTAATCCATCATCAATAGTCCAGGAATCCATAGGATTAGAAAGAGGCAAACCATCTTCATTAAGAGCTGTAGCTTGCCAATTATTAATATCTCCAAGATAGCTGACAGTGCTGGTTGGAGAAACTTCTACCTGTGAAACGCCACAGACTTCTGGTATGGTAGAAAAATCCCAGGAACAAATTTTATTAACGTCATCCCAGGTAGCCGGGCAACCGTCTGTCGTTAAAATAATGCTTCCAGAATTTACTCCTGTATCTCCTCCTTGTATCTTTACGGTATATGTTTTATTTGCCTGCCAATAGTTATTAGGCGTATCAGGAGCTAAGGAAATTACTGTTCTGTTTGGATTATAACTTATCATTACCGGTGAACTAATAGCATCAACAACAACGCTAAAATTACTATCATTAATAGAGGCTTCATCCAAGCCATAATCAAATTTGCTTCTAACCAAAGCATTTAAACAAACATCACTGCCTGTGGGTTGATGTTCAATTATTTCTAAATAATCCTCACCACCGCCACTAGCAACTGTTAATCTGCCGTTATCACCTAAGTTATAAATTCCACTGCTCAAAGCCCGGATATAAGTAACACCCAAATCATTAGCAGTAACGGTTGTTGTTGCATTTCCAGTAGTCTGTAAAGGATTTAAAGAAGCAATGCCACTGCCATTATTGCTACCAGGCACAGCATTACGATCTAATTCAGAGGTCCAATTCCAAGTTGTGGTTGCTAAAACTTTTAATAACTGGCAAGTAGCTAAATCTTGACCAGCAGGTGAGTAAGTTGCTGTATCACCGGGCTGCAAAATTGTAGTGGCAGGAGCAACCATCACACTGTCAAAAGTGCAGTAATCACTGTTATTTCTGGTTTTAAATTGCCAGATTTTTAAACCTGTTAGTTCGCCTCCTTCTGAACTAAGGATATTATCATTTAAGAAAATTTCATACCAAGTAGCTGGCTCTAAATCATTTGTAGGAGTGAAAATAAACTCTGTGCCGCCGTCTACATCAGCTAATTGCAAATCATTATCATCTTCTGTCACTGATTCATCGCAAACTCCATCAACACACTTAAAAACTTGAATATTTGAGGTAGTCAAAGTACTGCTATCCATTATTAAATTAAAACGCGCAGAAATTTTAGCATTAACGCAAACTTGTTGAGAATTTGGCCAAGGCGTGGGGCTTTGCTTAGTTCCATTATTACATTGATGATCCATCATTACTTGAGGAGCAGGAGGTACAATATTTAAACTGGCTTGATTTTCTGGTTGAGGAGCAACATCAGTTATTTTAGCGTGAATTCGCCCATAATCTGGCTGTTGAAGCAAGTTTTGTGCCATCATATTAATCATGCTGTCATCAGGTGGATCAGTAAGATCAAGGTCTATTTCTGGAACAATATCTGTAAAATTTCCATTAACATTATCCCACTTTGTCTTTTTCCATTCCCAAGTAAAATTATCAGGGCAGATAGCGCAATTTCCGCTATTAAAACCATAAGCACTGTAATTAACAGTTTGGTTTCGTTCAATCGGACCTAAGGCAGATCCTTGTGTTCGATCATAAGGTATAATATTTACCTGATCAGCAAGACACTCTTGAGAACTTACTCTGGTTTTAAAATACCAGGAATAATCTTCATCTAAATTTATATTGTCAGCACTGGTTAGTCCTTGAGTAACTATTATTTTATACCAAGTATCGGCAGCAAAATTACTAGTTGGATCAAAAGTTACATATTCAGGCAAAGGACTTGATTCTAAATTAGGATTGGTAAAGGTAAAAATTCCTGACCATGATTGATCAGTGCAACCAGTAGGATTTTCTCCGCTGCCGCAATTTTGCAATTTAACTGTTTGATCTGCGATAAAGGTCGTATCCTTCATATTGACACTGAATCTAAGGCCTACATCTTGATTTATAAAAGCAGAATTATAACCCTCCATGGGATAACGATAAGGCACTGGCGAAGCATTTTCGCCGTTCCAGCAATTACCGCTTTCTTGAACTTGCGGTGTAAGACAGTCAGCACAAGTGGTAAATTGCCACTCATAATAATCATAATTATCTTCAGGATTTTCACCACCAGTTGCTTGAACATCAAAATCTACTGGATTACTTTCCAAATTATTAACCAGTTCTTTTACCCTGACTGGCCCGGATTGTGTTCCTTCGGGCACTGTAATCTTTATCAAATTATTAGTACTGCCTGCTTCTGGATCTAAATCTAAAATATTAGAAAAATTAACTTTAACATTATTAAAAGGCTCGCCGGCAATCTCTACTAAAACGCCTGCTTCTCCTTCTTGGGGATAAATACTGCAAATACCAGGAGTAACCGGTAAATTCTCATCATAAATAAAATCTTGAGGTGAATAGGATTCTTGTCCATCTTTAAATACTCTAACAGGTCCCGTAATGATTTCATTTGATTGGGGAACTTTAACAATTATTTGATTATCAGTCCAGAAATTTGTACCGCACTCTTGGGGAAAATCAAAATTGCCTTCTACATAACCATCAGCATTATTAGCTGTAAATCTGACTGTGTTAGCACCTTTGTTATTACCAAAACCAGCACCATAAATAGTGACATATTGATCAGGTGCTCCTTGAGTGGGAATAATATAATTAATTACCAAATCAGCTCCATAACCACTGGTTACATTAAAATATAAACCGTTACTGTCTTCCTCATTTACTACAACTCTTACTGCAGTTTGACCAGCTGCAAGATTTGGAACTCTGGCAGAGGCCTCGTCATAATTAATTTCTGCTATCCAACTGATTGGCCCCAGCGCAGAAATAGGTGCTTCGGCTTGACCAAAATAAACATCTCTTTCACTTGCGGCATTGCCAAACTGAATCCCTCTAACTAAAAAATTGTCTTCAAAAACACCGCTGGGAGGATCAACTAAACAAATACTTGGCCTAACCACATCATTAACCAAAAAATCAACTTCATTACTTGGCAATGCTTGAGCCGTTTCCACCTGCACGCTTCCTATGCCTTGGGTGATGGCCGGAGGAACTTCCACAATAATTTGATTATCCTGCCAGTTGTATTCACAACCGCTAATTGAAGGCAGGTCAGCTTCAATTAAATTACCGCTTACTGGGTCGGAAAAATAGACACTGCCTTCACTCGTGCCAAAATGCTGGCCAAAAATAGTAACCCAATTACCTGGTGCGCCATTATCAGGATCAATAGAAGTAATTAAAGGAGCAGCAACACATAAACAGTTATCAATATCGCATAAATTTGAAGCGCAAAGATCATCATTAGGTACACATATTAAAGGATCGCTGCTACAACTTTGACCTTCACAAGCAGGACATTCGCCCCCGCAATCTAAACCTGTTTCGTCTTCATCAATTACTCCATTAAAACAATGAGTAGGATATAATTTTACTCTTTTAGTGGACTGGGCTTGGTTGCCGGCATAATCAGTGACCACTGCTTTTATATTAAATTGTTGACCAGAAACATATCCCAACATTTGAGTATCCCACACATCATCGGACTCGCCTATAAAACTTATTTGTCCGCCAGGATCAGCCATGCCAATGGTATAATTATGCTCGTTTTCAATAAATGACATAGTAGCCAAACCAGCATCATCACTGGCTTCGGCAGTAAAAGTAAACTTTTCTCCGATCGGTATATTAATGTTATTGGTCAACCAAAAATAATCTACCAGTTGATCATCTGTGGCTTTAATTAAATTATCTGCAGGCGATTCTAAATCAATTAAAGGACCAACTTTAAATTCAAACCCGCAAGGCGTATTAGGCAAACCACAAGTGACAATATTTCCATAAGTATCAACCAAACCCACACCCACAGTTGTTTCTACAGTAACTCTGTACCAATTTAAATTATCATTAATCTCATCATAAGGAAAACAACCCAACTCTGGATGACCAGGACAAGGATAGGAAACTGGATCTGGTTTGCTGGTTAGCCGTTTTGGTAAAGCAGAAATTTCTGAAAATTCAGTAATTTCATTGACTATACTGCCAGCAGGTCCATCTATTTGCTTTATAGTAATAGCAGTATCTAAATTCTGATCAGTTGGCTGATTATTAAAGGTCATTTGAGCAATCACATTGCGGATACCTAACTCGCTATTATGAGCAGGAGCTACGGTTAATAATCTAAAACTATCAGGATTAGAGAAAGGATCACAATCAGGATCAATTTCGCAAGCCCCCCAAATGTTAGCCTGACAAGTTTGAATGCCTGAACAACTGCCAACGCTGCAACTTTGAGTTTGTCCATCCTCGCATTCAGGACCACCTGGTCCAGAAGCACCCTGCATAGCGTTAATAATAAAACTGACAATAGCAAAAGCAGCCAGGATAATAATCAAACCAATAACTCCGTTAATTAAAATCTTCTTGGCTTTATTAATTTTGTCTTCCTCACCAGCAGAAGTCATCCAAATAAAACCGCCGTAAAGAATAATAATAACCGCTATTATTCCTAAAAAACCCAAAAAGATTCTAACTACACTAACAATTAGCCCTGGTAAATCTCTAGTACCTAAACCTGTGCTAGCACCCACTTCTATACCTAAAGAAGCTTGTGCTGAAACAATTTGAGGTAATAAAAAGACACCCACTAACAACAGTAGTAAACTGACGAACAACACACTTTTCTTTTGCTTTAATGTCATCTTAAAAAATAACCAAAATAAATTAAGGCCCACTAGCAGGATAAAAACAATTTTGATATATATCTTTAATACTGGAAGTGAACCGGGTATTATATTCAGTTAAGGAATCTAAATTAGGATTATAAGTTCTAATCACTACCCGATGAGCTCCATTTACATTTTCTTTATAAACAGTAAAACCGCCATGAGGATAACATGATAAGTCTTCTGGAAAATCAGCTTGATTAGGCACATTACATGATTCTTTAAAAATTCCTATATTATCAGTATTAAGCGTGCTGCTTAAAAGCACACTATCAAACAAAGCTTTAACTCTTTTATTTTTCGGCACACCAACAGCATCTCTTTCTGGTTCTAATGGCTCCACAATTTCTGGCGGAATTAAGTCCATTTCATTATTAGTGGAAAAATCCCAAACATAATTATCAGTTGGCGGACCCTCAATCTCACCATTATTGTTTCCATCTAAGGAATTGCCAGCAGTATCAACAATACCGGATAAAGTTTCAGATACTGCCGCTTTAACAGTTACTGTGATTTGTTCATCGCCGGGTAAACATTTTGGTTCAAGGCCACAGGAATTAATAACCGGATTTCCGCTTTCATCCACACAAACAGCATCAGTAACAAAAGTAACTGTTTTAAAACGGTTACTCATAAGAAAAGTACCACTAACATATTTAGTGATTCCCTCATCATCATAACTAACTGTAATATTATCAAAAGTATCTGGCTCTAATTGACCAGCTGCTGTGGTAGTAGCATGTCCAGTGGCGGTAATAATATTAATAGCTTCGTCAAAATCAATTTGGACAGCGGTATTTTTATAAACATCAGTAGCGCCAGCAACAGGTATTACTGCTATTATATGAGGCGGCATTAAATCAAGTATATTACTAATTTCAAAAAACCAGGTATAACCTCCCAATAAAAAGGCTGGTGAACCATTACCTTTGTCTATATTATCTGACAAATTAACAGCATAATCAGTATAACCATTAGGATTGCCTAAATAATCTACTGGATCAAACACAAAATCCTTATCATTTGAGGTCATTACCACTACTCTATCAGCAGATAAAACAGTATCATTGTCACTGCGATTAATAACTCTAATATTCGGTTCTAAGGCTGTAGTGGCTACAATACCGCAGGTAATGCCCTGACTTTCAAAACCAAGCGGACAATTGCTTTGCTCATTTTCATTAATAATAGTGGAAACAGCCATGGCTTCCTTAAAACTCACCATAATTAAAGTATTACGTGGCACATCAGTGGCTCCTGGTTCAGGATAAACATTTTCCAAAACACCACCGCCCAAGGCTCCACCACCAATATCAATCCCTGGCCCGCCGCCACCGCCTGGCCCGCCGCCGGTAGTAATTTCCTGAAATCTACTGATAATATAAGAAACAATAGCAAAAGCGGATAAAATGATAATTAAACCAATAACTCCATTAATTAAAATTTTCTTGGCTTTATTGATTTTATCTTCCTCGCCAACAGAAGTCATCCAAATATAACCGCCATAAAGAATAATAATGACTGCTATTATTCCCAAAAAGCCCAAGACAATTCTAACAACTTTAACAATAATTTCTGTTAAATTAGTAGTACCAAGACCAGTGCTGCCAGGCACCTCTATACCTAAAGAAGCTTGCGCTGAAACTGATAAAGGCACATAAATAAAAAAAGCTACTATAAAAGAAGCTAATATAAAACAAAGGGTTGTTGGGATAATTTTCTGTTTAAATAAAGAAGGGAGCATGGTAACTATTTTTATTACTGATTTTGTTCTAAAAGCTCTTTGACTATCTGACTAACTTTTGAGCCATCGGCCTGACCAGCAACTTTAGCTATAGCCAACTTCATAACTTTGCCAAAATCCGCAGGAGAAGTTGAATTATTTTCTTTAATAATCTCCTTTACTAAGTCTGTTATTTCTGCCTCACCAAGTTCTGGTGGTAAGTATTGTTTTATAATTATTAATTCTTTTTCTTCTTTGGCTGCTAATTCCAAACGTTGACCTTGTTGGTATGCTGAAATTGCTTCTTGCCTTTTTTTGGCCTCTCTTTTTAGAACTTTTATAATATCCTCATCAGCTAACTCTGATTTTTTTTGAGCTATACTCTCGTTTTTAATAGATGATTTTATTAAACGCAAAACATTCAGAACTTCCTTCTGTTTATTTTTAAAAGCCGTTAGAAAATCACTTTCAATCTGCTGTTCAAGTTTTGACATAACCACTTAATATTCTTTTATAAGTTATCTTTTTTTCTTAATGGTTATCTTTTTTCTTGCTTCTAAAAATTCATCTAATTTACCGGTTTTTCTTAAATATTCTCTTTGTTTCTTGATTCCTTCTTTACGAATAGCTTTTAACTTTTGAGCTCTTTTATTCAAGGGCTTTCGATGGTATTTCACCTTTTTAGCCTGCAAGACTCTGCCGCTTTGAAGAATCTTTTTGGAAAAACGCCTCATTAAAGACTCAAAACTTTCACTATCCTTCCTTTTTACCTCAACCACAAAGTTCACCTTCCTTTCTATATAATAATGTATTTTTAATAATAATTAAATTAAATATAAAAACTTTAATCAAACACAAAATTAAAGTGTTATCACTTATAGTGATAACACGATTTGTAAAAATAGTCAAATTTATCTTATTAACAATTATTGACAAAAAAACAGAGTTACTCTTTATCTGGCACCTCGCTTGCGGGGTGCATGGATTTATTTTTATTATCTAATTTAATATTTACTATGGCTAATTTCTCTAAACGTTTTTTAATTTCTGGAATTACTTTCTGGTAATCAACAATTTCTTGAATACCGCCGTCCATATCCCGAATCATAATGGTTCCGTCAATCATTTCCTTTTGTCCTAAAATTAAAGCCAGCTTTACTCCTAAACGGTTAGCTATTTCCAATTGAGGTTTTAAACCATTTTTAGAAAAAGCTTCTCTGACTTTAAAACCCGCTTTAGTTAATTCTTCAAACAAAACCAAAGCTTTCTTGCGAGCATCCTCTCCTAATTGAGTTAAAAGTATATCACAAGAAGGAGGTGTAGGAATTTTTATATTTTTTTCCTTAATTTGCAAAATAAGACGTTCAATTCCTGAAGCAAAACCCAATGACGGCGTTGAACGACCACCTAAAAGTTCTATTAAACCGTCATACCTTCCTCCGCCGCCTAAAGCGGTTTGACGACTTTGTTCTTTATCACTATCAGAAACTTCTACAGGAGTAACTTCAAAAATTGTACGAGTATAATAATCTAAACCTCTAACAATAGTGGGGTTTAAAATGTACGGCACTTCTAATTCGTCCAGATATTCTAAAACCCGAATAAAATGATTTCTACATTCCTCGCACAGATAATCAACCTGCTGTGGCGCTTCTTCAATAAAGGACTGATCCTGCTCTTCCTTTGAATCCAAAATACGTAAAGTATTTTTTGCCAATCTCTTTTGAGAAACTTCACTTAATTTTGAGCGGTGCTTTTTAAAATATTCTTTTAAAACCTGTTCATAATCCGGGCGACAAATAGGACAGCCAACACTGTTTATTTGGACATTAACTTCAAGTCCTATCACACAATTTATCTTATAAGCAATTTGAATAATCTGCGCATCACAAACTGGATCCTCTTCTCCAATAATCTCAAAATTAAACTGATGAAACTGACGATAACGTCCGGCTTGAGGTTTATCATAACGAAAACAAGGACCAATGGTATAAACTTTAATTGGCTGAGGCAAATCTAACATGCCATGCTCAATATAAGCTCTCATAATGCCAGCTGTAAACTCTGGCCGCAAACTAATATTCTCGTTTCCCTTATCAACAAAGGAATACATTTCTTTTTCCACGATATCAGTAGCTTGCCCTACTGAACGGGAAAATAAATCAGTGGCCTCTACCACTGGAATATCTATCCTCTCAAAACCGTATTGCCGAGCTATCTTTTTTACTTCACTAATAATATACTCCCAATATTTCTGCTCTGCCGGTAAAATATCTTTCATTCCTTTAATTAACTGAAAAGTTTTCTTTTTAACCTCTTTCTTGGTCATTAGTTTATAAAAATAAAGTTAAATAAATTTAGTTAAAATTATAAACAGGAGTTTTAAAAAAGGAAAAACGATCCAAAGGTAAAGCGCGTAAAAAAACCTTTCCTTGTATCCGTTCTACTTCAACAGGGCCAAAACTCCGTGAATCCAGGCTATTACCACGGTTATCGCCAACTAAATAGTATTCATTATCTCCTAAAGTCACCTTGGATTTATCTCCGGGAATATAAACAGGATTAACCAAATAATCTTCTTCGCTCAACTTAATGCCCTCCTGATGAAAAGAATCATAAATATAAATTGAACCGTCTTTTATTTCCACGCTTTCACCTGGCAATCCTATTACTCTTTTAATATAATAGACGGTCGGATGATTGGGTGGACGGAAAATGACCACATCACCTCTTTGAATATCAGAAAAACGATAACTTATTTCATCTACTACTAGATATTCCCCGTCATGAAAATTCGGCAACATCGAAGCTCCTTCAACAATAAAAGGCTGGACAACAAACATCCTTACAGGAATAATGATTGCCAAAGAAATAATAACAACTTTGGCAACCTCCCAAATAAAATCAAAAGTTTTTTTTAAATTAGAAGGTCCTCCTATTGGTTTACCATCTAGATCATTCTGTTCTTTAATGGTATTTATGTCTCTAATAAAATCATTCATAATTAATTTAAATTATAACTTAAATTTGCCTAGAATAAGATAAATTTAACACATCTAAAAGAAAAAATCAAGGGTGCAAAGCGGCCTTTGTTAAATCTTTTTAACTATTCCTTTTCTTGCGTCAACTTCTACTCTATCACCATCCTTTAACACTTGAGTTGCAATCTTAGTAGCAATAATACATGGCTTTTTCATTTCCCTGGAAACAATAGCGGCATGGCATAAAATTCCGCCTTCATTGGTGACAAAAGCAGCTGCCTTTTCCATAGCTGACACAAAGTTAGGAAAAGTCATCACTGCTACTAAAATATCACCTTGTTTCACTTTTTTAATATCATCTCCTGAAAGCACTACTTTAACAGTACCTTTTATTTTACCCGGAAAAGCAACATTGCCCTTAATCTCTTTTGTTGCTTTTTGAGGAGAATGTGTAATATATTTTAATTTAGCCTGCCATTCTTTGCCGGACAAAATAGCATACTTGTCTTTTAATAAAACTGTGGCAAAATATTTCTTTCTATTAGTTAATTCTTTTTTAGTAATAGGT
>Ga0180007_10003234_pt1 | contig 18360 bp, 16 predicted proteins | sample MM_PC_MetaG_FD_121122 | JGI IMG/M metagenome (GOLD analysis project Ga0180007, IMG submission 121122) | Groundwater microbial communities from the Aspo Hard Rock Laboratory (HRL) deep subsurface site, Sweden - MM_PC_MetaG | ecosystem: Environmental > Aquatic > Deep subsurface > Groundwater... | reverse complement strand
CAGACGATAGTCACACAATATATACGCAAGTTAGGAACGACTTCATTTATTGCGTTATTCCTATCTGAGTAAACGATGTCCTGAGACTTTCGGGTAAACGATGTATAGATATTTATCAACTAATTACTAATATCTAATTTCTAAAAGCAATACGCAATACACTTTTCTCTTTGTGACTTTGTGACCTGGTGACCTTGTGTGATTGACTAACTTATACCGATATGATACTATAATTTTATAATAATTTCTCAAATTCCCAGACAAGGAATATAAAAGACAATGACCCGACAACAGGCAAGCACTATTCAAGCAACTTTTCTTTTATAAGAGAAGTTGCTTTTTTTGTTTGAGGGAATAGAATAAGGGAATTAGTGATAATAACTGATAATAACTGATAATAACTGCTAAAGAATGTGACCATTACAAAAAATTTTTGTAGGGAGAAAGTCAAAATTCAAGACCTGACCCTATGTGTATGCAAACGGAGAACTATGATACAAGATATCCCTACCCCATGCAAAGAAATGAAGAAGGCAGTTAGCGTTTAGGAAAAACAATAAAATATTTATATTATTTTAATTATTAATAATCGGGCCGAGGCAAGCGCGGCCCTACTTTTGTGTGAGCAAAGATATGTTTAAAAAAACAACCTTACATTTTCTTTTTGTTGGTATTCTATTCTCATTTGGATTAGGGGGGATGCTAACTGCTATAGTCAGTATTTTGGCTGGCAATATATTCGAGATGCTGTTCAAGGAAGAACATTATTATTCTGCGAGTCTGCTGCTTACTTTAATATCAATAGCTTTAATCATTTTTTCAACTTATGTAGGCAATATGCTTTATTGCCGGGTGATATCTACACTTCAGCACAAAAAAGTTTTGCTTATGTCTTCAGTTTTTTTCTGTATTTTTACTATTTTGATTTTAGTCGGACAACTGTTTTCTGTAGTTGATTTCGTAATGAATAATCTATCGTTTTCCTATAAAAATCCAGGGAGAATATTTTTAATGTTTTCTCTTCCATTACTCAGAATGATACTAATTCCTTTACAATATCGATTAATAAGTATTAGGTTTGAAAAGATAGAGGATAACCCTTTATAGTTCATAAAGTTTGTAAAGTTCATAAAGTAAAGAACAAAAAATAAAATCTGCGGATATGTTTTAAATAATTCCGCATCATGGTATAATAATAAATACAATTTGCACTTTGGATATTATCAACCCCACAACCAAGGAGGTAATCATGTCTTGCCCGATTAAAGAAACCTGCACATTCTCTAATAAACAGCTTCATATGCTGCAAGAACGAAGAGATAATATAGAAGTAAGATTCTGCAAAAGCAGCTATGGACAATGCGCCCGTTACAAAATGTATGAATATTATAAATCACCTAGTAAAGTTCCGCCTGATCTGATGCCGAATGATTATGAAAAAATGGAAATGATAATACGTTCTGACAAGAAACAAAAGTGGTAGAAAAACAGCTTTTAGCTTTTTATAGTTCATAAAGCTCATAAAGTAAAGAGTGGAAATAAAAAACAGCGATTAGGTGTGGCAAGCTTACCCTTTGGAATTTTATAGCTGAGGTTCTTTGATGTAGGGGATTTGTACGGAGCCTGAATAACTAATGGTTAATAGCTCATGGCTCATAGCCAAAAAAACCTAAAAACTATTAGCTATCGACTATTGATTATTGACCGTTAACCAGTGGGGCGTGTTTTTCTTTGCTTCGTTTCTTTTGCACGTACAAAAGAAATGAAGAAGGCAGTTAGCGATTAGGAAAAGCAAGATGTTGTTACCCACAAATATTCACATTATTTTAAATATAATCTGTTAGAATAAACCGACTGTATTGCCATTCTCATCAATATCCACATTCATCCCGCAGGGATTAGATGGCAATCCCGGCATGGTGCGCATCTTGCCGCATAAAGGATAGATGAATCCAGCACCGGCGGATACTCTGATATCCCGGATCGGCAATTCAAAACCAGTTGGTACGCCTTTTAATTTGGGATCATGTGATAAGGAGAGATTTGTTTTAGCCATGCAAATCGGAAGCTTATCAAAACCAAGCGCAGTATATTGATTGATCTTTTTATCTGCCAGTGGATGATAAGTCACTCCTGAGGCTCCGTACATTTTGGTAGCGATTGTATTGATCTTATCTTTGATCGATGCCTCAAGAGGGTAGAGGAATTTAAAATCATTTGGCTGCTCGCAGGCATTAGCAACTGCTTCGGCAAGTTCAATCGCGCCTTCTCCGCCTTTTAAATACGCTAAGCTTACAACTGCATCTAAAGCTCCGAATTCTTTGGCTTTATTTTTAATCAGTTCTATTTCTTTATCAGTATCTGTTTCAAAGCGGTTGACGGCAACTACAACCGGAACTCCGAATTGTCTGACGTTTTCAATCTGCTTTTTAAGATTGCAAGAGCCTTTTTCAATTGCCGCAAGGTTTTCAGATAAAAGGTTTTTGTCCAGAGGTCTGCCGGCAACAACTTCAAAATCATTGCTGTGCATTTTTAAAGCCCGAGTTGAGCAGACCATGACAACACAGTCAGGTTTTAAATTGCTGTAGCGGCATTTTATGTCCATGAATTTCTCACAGCCAAGATCTGCCCCGAAGCCGCTTTCCGTAACCACATAATCAGCAAGTTTTAAAGCCATCTGGTCAGCAAGAATCGAACTATTGCCATGAGCAATATTACCAAAAGGTCCGCTGTGAATAAAGCAGGCAGTGCCTTCAGTAGTTTGGACAATATTCGGCATAATCGCATTTTTTAATAAAACAGTCATTGCTCCGGCTGCTTTAATATCTTCTGGGGTTATAGGTTTTCCCTCATAGGTAGTTGCCAGCATGATTTTACCCATACGAGATCGGAGATCTTTTAGATTGCTTGTTAGCGCAAGAATAGCCATTACTTCACTGGCTTCAGTAATCTCAAATCCGCTTTCACGCAAAAATCCGTTTTCTTTACCACCGAGTCCAATGATTATTTCCCGAAGAAAACGATCATTTACATTAATAACTCGGGGGAAAGTAATGCTGTGCGGATCAATGCTCAGATTATTTCCTTTTAATATATGATTATCTAAAAACGCGGCACAAAGATTATGGGCAATCTCTATTGCCGGTACATCCCCGGTTAAGTGTAGATTGATGTCCTCCATAGGCAGGACTTGGGAATATCCGCCTCCGGCAGCACCGCCTTTAATGCCAAAAACCGGGCCAAGGGAGGGTTCTCTGATGCAGGATATTGCTTTTTTTCCGATTTTATTAAGACCCAGAGATAGTCCGATAGTAGTTAGGGTTTTTCCTTCGCCTAGAGGCGTCGGGGTAATAGCTGTGACATCGATGTATTTGCCATTAGGAGCACTGTGTAAACGATCAAGGATACTCAGGCAGATTTTAGCTTTATAGTTCCCATAGGGATGCAGTTCATTGCTTTGAATGCCGATTTTAGCAGCGATTTCGCTTATTGGGATTAATTTTATAGATTGAGCTATCTCAAGATCAGTTTGCATTCTATCTCCATAAATGAGCGCTTGACTTACGGAATGTTATTTATGACGTCAAGTCAACCTGCGCGAATTAAGTCCGAAATGGCTGCGGCCTAGCAGACACTTTCGGAATCATTATTATTTATTTGTATAACCTTAATAAGATTATAGGCTTGTATCAGGGGCATGTCAAGAAATTAACCTGATTTAGTTGACATTGCTTTGAATATCAGGTATACTTTTGCAGTTTTATTATTTCTTTGTAACTATATGTAAAAGAAAAGGTTGCAAAATGCTGAGGCTTAATCTGTTTACTAAATCAATGATTTGTCTATTGATTTGGGGATTAGTATGTTCTAATATATCTTTTGCTGGTCAGTCAAAAAAACAGCTAAGCAAAGATTATTTAAGCCCTAAAATTAATTTAGATAGTTCATCAATACAGACAGCTATGGATATATTTTCCAGGATGAAAATATACACAGCGATAGAAAAAACAGTAGTTAATATAAATGAGATCGGCAGAAGAAATTTTAAGCGTGAGCTTACTTATCAAGAATTTTTTCCGGCAGTAGTCAGGATCTATGGTGAAGAAAGCTTAATAGGCATTGACCGGTATTTTTATGGATTGAATTATAAACAAGAAAAAGATGCTGGCGTAAGGAGCTTTGCCCAGATATTAAGGACAAGAGTAATAAAAAAAACATTAAAATTTTTGCTTCCTTCAACAGTTTTAGTTGGATTTCTTATGCATGATATTATTATCGCAGTATTTCCTACTAATGTTTTAATTGCGGCTGCTTTACTTGGATCAATGGTATGGATTTTTAAGGTAAGTCCTGTAAATTTTTTATATTGGCTTGAAAACAAAGCTGAGCCAAAAGATAAAGATTTATTTAATGATCCGAAGAATGGTTTAAATGAAAAAGAAAAGAACCAGTATTTTAGGGAAGTTAAACAGATAATTAGAGAGGTTGTTGAAAATAGCTTTAAGGAGAAAGTTTCGCTAAATTATATTTTAGAAAAAATAGACCCGATATACTCAAAAGCAGCTTTGGAGATCAAACTAAGCCCTTTACAGGTTAATTTGAGCAGCTTAATTTTTAGGGCAATTTAATAATTATAAATGAGATTAAATTATATGGTTAAGAATGTAAATACTATTTTAAATAATATTATCGGAATACTAATTCTCGGAATGTTTATTTTCCCCAAAGAGGGATTTTGTTTGTCTCCTGAAATTATGCTTAATTCTAATTTAGTTTATAAGGTGTTTGAACAAAAAAATACAGATTTGGAAAATTACGACAAAAATATTGAATTACCCGAATGGTCGGAATATGAGGTAGAATCAATCGATAATCATCCCGGGTTAAAGGAACAATTGCAGGGGAGATTATTGGAATACCAAAATAGACTCCTGAAAAGAAAAAAAGATAAAGCTTTATTCTTCTTGAAAAGCAGTCATAAGCCCCAGGATATTAATAGTCTGGATTACATTTGGCCGACAAAAAATAATTCAGCCAGAGAAAACGCGGCATTTGCTTTAGGCCGGTTTATGGATGCTAATGTCTGTGATATTATATTGCCGGAAAAAGAGCAGGCAAAAGCATTAGCGTTTTATATAGGAGCATTGCCGGAGGATATATATCTGGTTAGGGTAGCTAACGATTATAAGCTTAGTGATGAGCAGGTAAGACAAAAGACATTTAAACAAGCATTTACCCGTAATTTAGTAATGGCAGTTCTAATCAGGAAATATGATTATCATGGTTCAAATTACAGCCCGATTTCAGATTCTCAAGTGACGATGATGTTTGATAATGATCAGTCATTTCATAAGGATTTTATAAATATAAAAATATTTACTCCGAATCTTATGAGGAATTTTTTCCCATCATTTCGCTACAAGACCATAAACGCAGGGCAATTATTAGATTTTATTTCAACAGAAGAATTAGTCGCTGCAGTTGATTTCTGTGAGAAAGAATTAGATATCGGCAAAGTTTTAGATGTAATGTCAGATCCGGATAATTATCGAATTGTGCAGTCATTTATTCATCTTGAGTATGCAGAAGCCAGGGCTAAGACATTGCGAGCTGATATGTTAGAGTTTTTTCAGGAGGTTATGGATTTTAAGCAAGTATTTGAAAAAGGGACAATTGAATATGATCAATTGGTCAGAAAAATTGCCCAGATAAAACATGCTTTATTGCCAGGTATTGATAAATTTAAAGCAAAAAACAATCAATTAGACAATATTCAGTCCTTGTTATTGGAATCAATATGAAAAAAGGTTTTATTTTTTTCTCTTGACAGGGATTGAGTAACATGATATATTTTCATGATAATAAAATTTGAAGAAAACTATGTAAAAATTTTGACAATAGGTAAAATTAGGAAGATTAAAAAATGAAAAGTTTTATGCAGAAGACAGAAGATGTAAAAAGAAAATGGTTGCTTATTGACGCAGATGGTCTAATATTAGGCAGATTGGCGAGTAAGCTGGCAAGTATGTTGCGCGGTAAAACCAAACCTGAATTCACTAGTCATGTTGATATGGCTGATGAAATTGTAATTATCAATGCTGAAAAAATTAGAGTTACCGGGAAGAAATTAGCGGATAAAAAATATCAGACATATTCCGGATATCCTGGTGGCCAAAAAGAAGTTAATTTAGCTCAAAAATTGGAAAAACATCCTGAGGATGTTATTATCCATGCGGTTAAAGGTATGCTTCCGCATAATACATTAGGAAGACAGTTAATGAAAAAACTCAAGGTTTATGCTGGCGCAGAGCATCCGCATCAAGCACAGAATCCTGAGCTTATAGAAATTTAAGGAGGAAAACGTTTTGGTTAAAGATGTAAAATATTGCGCTACTGGAAGAAGAAAAGAATCCACTGCTAGAGTAATTTTAAAATCTGGAAGTGGTGAATTTATGGTTAATAAACGTCTTTTAGAAAGCTATTTTGGACGCGAAGTATCGAGAATGTTAGTTAAACAGCCCTTAATTGTAGCTAATGTTTTGAATAAACTTAATGTTAGCGCTAATGTTAGTGGCGGCGGTCTTTCCGGGCAAGCAGGCGCTATTTGTCATGGGATTGCCAGAGCTTTGTTAAAATATGATGAAAGTCTTAAGCCGCTTCTGAGAAAAGGTAATTTCCTTACTCGTGATTCTCGGATGAAAGAGCGTAAAAAACCTGGTCAAAAAGGTGCACGCGCTCGTTTCCAATGGACAAAAAGATAGTATTTCGTTTTATCTGGGGATCGAGAGATTTCTTAGTTCTAAGATATTTATTTTCAATAGGTTGCTGAAATAGAATTTTTAGAATAATAAATTTGATAATTTTAATGCAAGCCGTTTATTTATATGCACTTATATATTTAAATAGCTTGCATTTTTCTTTTTTGGGCTAAAATAGTTAGATTAGAGGGTATCGTCTAGAAATCTATTGACGATTTTGTGTTTTTGATTTATAATATATCTCTGTTTATAAATTTTAAGCCTTAAGGGATAAACTCTTAGGTTAATTTTAGATTAGCGTATAATAATATTTTTTAAATTCAGTGTATCCAAGGGGAGAAATAAAAGTAAAATGCTAAAAGCGGCGATAATTGGAGCTACGGGATATACAGGGGAAGAACTAATTCGGATTCTTTTAAAGCATCCGAATGTGAAAATTTCGCATCTAGTTTCCAGAAGCTCACGCGGAGCGCCAATTAGCGAGATGTTTCCTTGGCTAGAAAAAAAATTAGACTTAGAGTGTCATAGCCAAATGGATGTGGAAGAGATGTCCCAGAATACGGATATTGTTTTTTTAGCCCTGCCGCATCGAGTTTCTATGGAAATCGCCCCGAATTTTTTAAGTAATGGGAAAAGGGTTATTGATTTAAGCGCTGATTATAGGCTTAAAGATATTAATGAATACCAAAAATGGTATGGGGTATCACATAAAAGTACTGAATTTGTAAAAGAAAGTGTTTATGGACTGTGTGAATTAAATAAGGATGCAATTAAAAAAGCTAAATTGATCGCTAATCCAGGCTGTTATCCTACTGGAGCTATTTTAGCCTGTTCACCTTTTTTACAAGCAGGATTAGTTGATCCGGATATTATTATTGATGCTAAGTCCGGAACTAGTGGAGCGGGCCGGTCGCCTTCAGGGTCACTGCTTTATTCTGAAGTAAATAATAATTTTAAAGCGTATAAGGTATGTAATCACCAGCATGTGCCGGAAATGACTCAGGAACTTTCTAAATATTGCGGTTCAGAAGTTCATATTAGTTTTGTTCCGCATCTTGTGCCGATGACAAGGGGGATTTTAAGTACTATATACATGAATTTAAAAAAGAATATATCTGTGTTTGAGGCAGTTGATGTTTTGAAAAAGTTTTATGCTGATCAGCCGTTTATTCGAGTAAGAAAAGCCGATATGTTCCCAGAGATAAAGGATGTTGTGCAGAGTAATTTTTGTGATATCGGGATAAAAGTTGATGGAAAGAGGCTTATTGCCATAGCAGCTATTGATAATTTGGTTAAGGGCGCTGCTGGTCAGGCAGTGCAGAATTTTAATATTATGTTTGGCCTTGACGAAACGGCAGGATTGATGTAATGAAGAGTATTAAAAAAATTAAAGATGGAACAATTTGCACTCCTTTAGGGTTTAAAACTAATGCAATTAATTGCGGGATTAAGAATGATAAACTTGATTTGGCTTTAATATATTCAATTGTTAAAGCCAAAGCCGCGGGTGTATTTACTGCTAATAAAGTTAAAGCTGCTCCGGTTTTACTCGATATAGCTAATTTAAAAAATAATGTTGCTCAGGCGATTATTGTTAATAGTGGTAATGCTAATTGCTGTACTGGCAAAAGAGGCTATGCTGATGCTCAAGCAGTAGGCAGGAAAGTTGCTGATGTTTTAGAGGTTAAGCAAGCTGATGTTTTGGTTGCTTCAACCGGTATAATCGGTAAATATTTGCCAAAAGATAAGATAATAGATTCGATTGAATTGCTTGCTCGTGGTCTTGAATTTGATAAAGCAGATAAAACTGCTTGCGCAATGATGACTACAGATAGTTTTCCCAAGCAGGTTGCGGTTGAGTTTAAAATCGCTGAAAAAAAAGTTAGTATTGCGGCTGTGGCTAAAGGCGCCGGGATGATTTGTCCGAATATGGCGACAATGCTTTGTTTTGTGACAACTGACGCTAATATTTCTGTTTCAGGGTTAAAAAAGGCTTTAAAAATAGCTGCGGATAATTCGTTTAATTGTATTAGTGTGGATGGCGATATGAGTACAAATGATACCTTGGCTATTTTAGCCAATGGTTTGGCGGGCAATGCTTTAATAAAAGACAAAGGCAAGAATTTTGATTTGTTTGTTCAGGCCTTATCGGAAATATGTTTAGAATTAGCTAAAATGATTGTAATTGATGGTGAAGGGGCAACTAAATTAATTGAGATAAATGTTCAGGGAGCTAAAACCAAACAGCAGGCAAAGCAGGCGGCAAGCCAGATCGCTAATTCTTTACTGGTTAAAACGATGATTGCTGGTGAAAATCCAAATTGGGGTAGAATTCCGGCAAGTGTCGGTGCGGCCGGGATTGATTTTAAAGAAGATAAACTGGAAGTTTTTTTACAGAATATTCCGGTATATCGCAAGCTTACTCCGGATACAAAAAACCGAGAAAAATTAATTAAACTACTTGCTAAAAAACAAATAAATATAACAGTAAAACTAAATAATGGAAAATTTTCATATACGATTTGGGGTAATGATCTGACCAAAGAATATGTGAAAATTAATACAGAATACAACTAAAGCAGCGCTTAACGAAACAGTTCATAAAGTTATAAAGTTCATAAAGTTTGTAAAGTGAAAAGCAGGAAATAATTAACGAGTTAGCGGGTTGGCGCGTTTACAAAAAAGAACGCAATACGCGATACTCAATACGCAATACGATTTTAAAACTGAGAGATGATAAAATGATTGAACAAGCTTCAAAAAAAGTAGATGTTTTAATCGAAGCATTGCCTTATATTAGGCAATTTTACGGTAAAGTAGTGGTAATTAAATATGGCGGTAGCGCAGTTGAACATGAAGAACTGAACCATTCGATTCTGGAAGATATTACATTTATGAATCATGTGGGAATTCATCCGGTTATAGTCCATGGCGCTGGGCCGTTTATCACTCAGAAAATGAAAGATAAAGGGATTGATGTCAAGTTTGTCAATGGGATTAGAGTCACGGATAAAGACAGTTTAGAGATTGTGAATGATGCTTTGACGGAAGTGAATAAAAACATTGTCAGTGAACTGAAGAAGCTGGGCAATGAGGCAAGAGGTTTTGTGGGAAAAAACGGCGAATTGATAAAAGCTAAAAAGAAAAACTCGATAGCCGATCTTGGTTTCGTTGGTGAGGTTACTGGTTTTGACAGTAAATTAATGTATAGTCTTTTGCAATCTAAAATGATTCCGGTAATTGCTCCATTGGGCGTAGGTGATGACGGTCAACTGTACAATTTGAATGCGGATACAGTTGCTGCTGAGGTTGCCAAGGCAATGAACGCGGAAAAATTAGTATTGCTTACTAATGTTCGCGGGATTATGACGGATATTAATGATGAACAAACATTGCTTTCGAGTGTTACTTTGGCTGAACTTGAAGTGTTGTTTGAAAATAAAGTAATTAATGGTGGAATGATTCCAAAAGTTTTAGCTTGTAAAGAAGCGGCTGAAAACGGAGTCCACAAAACACATATTATTGAGGCGCAAATCCCGCATGCTTTATTGCTTGAGGTTTATACTGATCAAGGTGTCGGAACTCAGATAATTAAAAAATAATTTTTATATTATACGATTTAGAAAACAAATGGCAGATACTAAGGGTGAGATATGGATACACAAAAAATAATTCAATTGTATGATGATTATGTGATGCAGAACTATGCGCGGAAAAAATTGGTTTTTGTAAAAGCACAGGGTTCTTGTGTCTGGGCAGCTGATAAGAAAGTTTATTTGGATTTTTTTCCTGGCTGGGCGGTAAGCGGCATAGGGCATTGTCATAAAAGAGTAGTTAAGGCTTTACAAAAACAGGCTGGACAGTTATTGCATGTGTCAAATAATTATTATTCAGAGATGCAAGGACGTTTGGCGGAACGGATATCTTTAAATTCTTTTGGCGGTAAAGTTTTTTTCTGTAATTCCGGGGCAGAAGCTAATGAGGCGGCTTTTAAGCTGGCAAGAGCATATGGGAATCCGCAACGAAATGAAATTATTACTATGAATAAATCATTTCATGGTCGCACATTGGCTTGTACCGCGGCCACGGGACAGGAAAAATGCCATGTTGGTTTTGAGCCATTACCAGCTGGTTTTAAAAGTATTGATTTTAATAATAAAGAGGCTTTGACTAATGCGGTGACTGAGTCAACTATTGCGATTATGCTTGAATTGGTTCAAGGCGAAGGGGGAGTTAATATCGCTGATAAATCTTATATCCGATTTGTAAGGGATTTATGCGATAAGAAAAGTATGCTGTTAATTGTTGATGAAGTTCAGACCGGGATGGGACGAACGGGTAAAATGTTTGCGTATCAGCATTATGGGATTGAGCCGGATATTATGACTTTAGCTAAAAGCTTGGGTGGCGGAATGCCAATAGGGGCAATGGTAGCAAAGAAAAACATTGCGGGCACACTGCGTCCGGGGATGCATGCTTCGACTTTTGGCGGAAGTCCAATTGCTTGTTCGGCTGCTTTAGCAGTGTTTGAAGCAATAGAAAAAGAAAGCTTACTGCAAAACACACTTAATATGGGCGAATATTTAAAAGGGGAATTATTGCAGCTTAAAGGAAAGTACCCGATTATAAAACATGTGCGAAGTATTGGCTTGATGTTTGGCGTAGAGATGATTATTAATGCTGACCGGGCATATGATTTTTGTTTGGCTAATGGGCTTTTAATAAATTGCACACAAGGCAATACTTTAAGAATTATGCCTTCAATGACTGTTACTAAAAAAGAAATTGATAAAGCAATCGGAATCCTAGACATGGCTATCAGTAAATGCTGATAATAATGGTCTTGATTTTTTATATTGAGGAGAGTGACTATTTATGCATAAAGATTTAATTTCAGGATTTGATTTATCGGAGCAGGATATCAAAACGATATTTTCGCTTACATCAAAACTGAAAAAAAAGAAGATAGATAATTGTCTTAAAAATAAGACGATTGGGCTTGTTTTTCAAAAACCGTCAGTGCGCACTCGTGTGTCTTTTGAAGTGGGAGCGCGTCAGCTGGGAGCTAATTGTTTGTATCTTGCGCCGCATGATATTGAGCTGGGCAGTCGGGAACCATTAAAAGATGTCGCGCGAGTTCTTTGCCGCTATTTAGACGGGATAATTGCCAGAACATTTTCCCATGAGCATGTTATTGAATTGGCAAAATATGCAAATATTCCGGTTATAAACGGCTTGAGTGATTTGTATCATCCGGCTCAGGCTTTGGCTGATATTTATACAATTCTGGAACAGGGTAATGGATTAAAAGGAGTAAAGCTGGTTTATATCGGCGATGGGAATAATGTGGTTAATTCCCTTATGGCAATTTGTGTAAAAGTGGGTATGGATTTTACAGTAGCTACACCTAAGGGCTATGAACCGAATAAGCAGATTTGGGCAGATGCCCAAAAGATCGCCAAACAAAGTAAATCAAAATTGGTTCATTGCTATGATCCTAAAGTCGCGGTTAAAGCAGCGGATTTTATTTATAGTGATGTCTGGACTTCAATGGGGCAGGAAAAAGAAGCCGCCAAAAGGATAAAGGTGTTTAAGGATTATCAAATAAACTCTGAATTACTTAAATGCGTTGGCAAAAAATATAAAATTATGCATTGTATGCCTATTCATCGAGGGCAGGAAATGACGGATGAAGTTGTTGAGTCAAAACAATCAATTATTTTTGACCAGGCAGAAAACAGAATGCATGTACAAAAAGCAGTTATGGCGCTGCTGCTTGGCAGCAAGTAAAAAGTTAAAAGTAAAAAGTGAAAAGGAAAAAACATAAAGAAGACGGTTGTTTTTAAAATTGTGAAACTATTATGATTATAAAAATTCTTTTTAGCTTTGTTTTATTGTCAAGCGCGCTTACCTGTTACGCGCGACAGATAGATATTGAGAAACTTAGTCAGGAAGCTGCAAGTTATTATAAAAGCAATCAATTCGATGCTTTTTTAGCAGAGTTAAGTTCTCTTAATTCTGTTGTCGATGAGAAAGAACAAGCGAACATAGAATATCTCAGAGCCTTGACTTATTTAGAAAAATTAGTTTATTTAGAAAGTCAGGAGGATTGGGAGTCATATTATAATTTAAAAGATGGCTATTTGAAAAAAATTGTAACTGCCGCTTCTAAGCTCGCGGGGGATTATCCCCGGGATTTATTGGGGCTTAAAAGTGGTTATTTGAGATGGCGCGCTTATGAGTATAATGAATCAGAAGATGACGCGCGTAATGCCTTTGAAATGTTTCAGTCTGCTTTAATGGAATATGTCAAGGTCTCAAAAGATAGGGAAAAGATAAGGGAATATGCTGCAATTTTTAAAAAGAGTGGAAAAAGCAGATTAAGCGCGCGACTGCATAATCTATATATTGAACAGTCATTAGCAAATCAGGATTATACACCGATCTTTGAAATAGCCGCCGAATACGCCCGAGAAAATGATTTTGAACAGACACGTATTGTCTTAAGGGATGCTTTAAAGCATAATCCCCCGGATGAAACAGCGTGCGCTATGCTAAAATTTATCGCGGAAAGTTATCTTCCGGATAGACAGCCGGACAAATACGGTGCTGTTTTCAAAGAAATTGTGGAAAATTATCCTTTTAATAAGTATACAGAGGAAGCTTTTAATAAAGCAAAAAACGCATTCAGGGAATATGATTATGGGCTTAAAGCTGAGGTTACTGAAAAAGGAAAAGAAAGCGGCTATATAGCCTATTTGCAAGGTGTAGCTGATAAATTTAAAGGGACAAAACTCGCGGCGGATAGTTTGTGTTTTCTGGGAGATTATTATTCGAGTAATGGGGAAAAACAGAAAGCCGCGGCATTATTTGAGGAAATTATAGCGGAATATCCTGAGTGTCGGTGGGCAGAATCTTTGTTGGAAAAATTAAGAGATGGTGAAAATATTTGAGATTAGAAAAAAAAGTTCTCATAATTAGCTGTATCCTAATGTGCGCGTTATTTATAAGTACAACTCAGGCATTTGCCAGAGAATGGAGAACCTGGGGCCAGGGCAGCGGGATATCAGTATCTATGAGCGCTGATAAAATAAAAGTTGTTTGCGGTGAAAAAATTAATTTATCCGTTGAGTCTTCGGATTCTGATACATGGGAAGATTGGGAGCAGGGAGATGAGTCTAATCCTTTGCCTGAGGAGCTAAAAGATTCAGGCATTTCCGCGGATAGTTTGTTATTAGTAAGCTGGACATGTGAAGGAGGCGGACAGTTAACAGGCTCTGGGAATAGTGTTGAATGGACTGCTCCGGGTAAACCGGGGGAATATACGGTTAAGGTTTTAGTAAGTAATGATAAAAGTGCACAGTATTGCGATGAAGAGCAATTTGTGAAAAAGACGATAACTGTAACCGGCGCGAAATTATCACATCTTATAGTTAGCGATAATAATGCTGGAAATCGAAATTCCCGATCTTTATTAAACATGGTAAAAAAAAGTACCGCGCAGAGCCGGGCGGCAACTGTTATCGCTTACAAAACAGATAATACATTTGAATGGGCCAAACAAGAGCCGATATGGACCGGAGCGGTGGAGAAAAAAGGCAATGATGCTGTTAATATAGAGACAAACAAAAGTTGTTATGAATTTGCCGAAGCAGGGGGTGCGAAAAACGGCGTTAATATTGTTATTGTTGATGGTAAAAGAAACAGTTTTGTTATAAGTAAAGGGGAATTCAAGGAACTTGAGGGAGTAATAAAGCGCATTGCTAATGCTTTGCAGTGTTCAGAAGACGCGATTTCTTTTAATATTACCGGGAACGGCGAATGGTATAAGGTAGATTGCAAAGCCAGCCCGGAAGTAGGCACTACTGTAGAGGTAACTGGCGGTGGAAGCGGCGGATTAGAAATCAAATCAAAATATTTTAGACCGCCGAATTTTCCGCCAATACCTGGGATTGATTATGGAGTAAATGTATCGGCAGGGATTACATTAGATTTGAATAGTCTGCATATAGTAAAGGACGGCAGGGATGGATCATGGCCGACGCATGTTGGAAGCGGAAAGCTTAAAGTAAGCGGCGGGGTGGCAGTAGGCATTAAAACAGAAGATATAACAATATTATCCCACACATTGACAGCAGGAGCTGAAGCCGGAGCTAAAATTAGCGCGTCCGGAAGTTTTGGTGTATATGCTAATGCTAAAGACGGAGCGGGTATTGAAGGCAGTTATAATTTAGGGGAAGTAGTTATAGAAGGAAAAATTGTAGTAGAAGTTAAAGAAGGAGATAATGATTCTGTATTCTATGAGTACAAACTAAAAGGTGTTATTTTTGAAGGGTTTAGCGATAATGCTACAGTGTCTTTAACAAATTCATTTAATAAAAATTAGGGCAAAGAGGAACAATGAAAGATTTAAAAGTTATTTTCATAGCGGTGTTAATATTATTCAGCTTGTTTTGCGGGATGAATAGTTATGCGGGAGATTTTAATCTAACTGAGCCCGAAGAAATAACTCTTATTGTGGATGAAAAACCTTATACATTTAAATTCTACCGCTATGACCCGCCGTATATGTACAAAACTCTATGGGAAAGCAAAGAAGAAGCGGATATTTCCACACCGGAGGGGACAGCCCGGGCTATAAATTCAGCTTCTGGGCGTGATAGGCTATGGTATTTATCTTTACATGATGAAAGCGCTATTGCTTTGCTAATGGAAATAGATAAAAATCCAAAAAGCAAAGTTTTAAAGGAAGATGGAAAAGGCAAGCCGTTTCCTGCGGATATTACTAAAAGGAATTCTTATTTTTTGTGGTATTACAAAATAGAGATTGAGATAAATGGTAAGCAGTATGCGACAATTTTCAAACATTCAATCAGGGATGGGAAATTTGATCCATATTTAAATGTGTCAGAATATGTTAAGCAGGGAGACGTGTGGTTGTCAACACAGGACTTAACATGGGAGCTTGATCCAGTGGGGGGGCTATTAGGTGCAAGGGGCTATGACAAATTCATGGAACTTTGTAAAAAGGGCAAAGTCTATGATGAGATGCATGAGCCTGTACCTTTAAAATTTACTGCAAGGTGGGAAAAAGACAAATATGAAATTCAAGAAGGCAGATTGCTTGAACCGATAAAACTGAGTGTAGAGTTGAGAAATGTAAGCTGGGATAAACGGAATTTAGAGGTATTAAACATACTTGAACCCTTAGGATTATCGGTGGATGTTGATATGTGGCTAAAGGATGAGCCGGAAGGGGTTAAGGTTGTTTGGGATTCAAGAAAAAAATATGTGCCTGAGAAGAAGGATATTTATGAATTGAAATACAATGAGTCATTAACCGCGGAATATGTGCTGAGCAAAGATAATTATTCAAAAAGTGTGAGTATAGATGCGGATAGAGATAAAAATATAAAAAACTCATTATGGCTGGGAGGAAAGTCTGATTTACTGCCTGGAATATATGAGATACAGGCTCAGTATAATATATATTTAGATATGGAATTGCCATTACGGAAAAATCAGGATTTCTCTTCAGAAAAGGTAGTTGAAAGCGGTCGGTTTAAAACAGAGCCGATGGAAATTACTTTTGTAGACACGCCGAAAACTCCGGAGCAATTAGCAGAAGAGTTAGCGGAAAAAGAAGCAAAAGAAGTAAAAGAAGAAATAGAAAGGAAAAAGCAGGAAGAGATTTGGCGGATAGAGGAAGAAGAATCAGTTAGGAAAATAAAGGAAGAATCCGCGAACCGTAAATGGTATGATACATTTTCTGAGGGGTATAAAACAGAAGAAGACCCTGTAGATTATACGAACGCGTTAAAAGTAGAGTTAAAGATATATAAAAATATAGATAAAGGGATACGGCTAAAGGAATATGAATTAGGTACGCAGATAGAAATAAGCGTACAGGTAATAAATACAGCTTTTGAAATTGGGGATATTAATGTTATCTATCCTGAGAAGGCGTCTTTAGGTGATTGTATGCGCATAGAGATTACGGATGAGCAAGGCAAATGTGTATATAAAACCGATTATAATGAAGATTTTCGGCCGCGGTGGCCGGATGTGATTAAAATTCACCGCTGGAGCAAAATCGGAGGCAGATATATTTTACCGCTTAATGAAAATTTTACTAAGGGGAAATATCGGATTAAAGCGTATTATAAAATTTCAAATTACGGAAAGATTCCGATAAAACAGGGCTTAGGCCTGATCAACGGTACCTGGGAATCAGAGCCTTTAGAGTTTATTGTGAGTGATTGAATTGGATAAAAATGGAGCGAATAGTATGAAGAAAGTTGTTTTGGCTTATTCTGGAGGATTGGATACTTCCTGCTGTGTGAAGTGGCTGCAGGATAAGGGCTTTGAAGTTGTGTGTTTTAGTGCTAATCTCGGCAGCGAGTTTTCACCGGCTGAAATTAAGCGCAAAGCTAAGGCTAGCGGGATAAAGAAAATATATGTGCAAGATCTGCAGCAGGAATTTGCTGAGGATTATATCCTTCCGGCTTTAAAGGCAAACGCGGTATATGAAGCAAAATATGTTTTATCAACTGCGCTAGGAAGGCCTTTAATCGCTAAATATTTAGTGGATATAGCGCACAAGGAAAATGCGGAATATGTCGCGCATGGCTGTACGGGAAAAGGAAATGATCAGGTAAGAATTGATACTACGGTAAAAATTCTTGATCCAAAACTTAAAATAATTGCGCCATTAAGAGAATGGGAGCTTACATCACGCGAATCAGAGATTGCTTATGCCAAGAAAAATAAGATCGAGATTTCCACAACTAAGGAAAAAATTTATAGTATTGATCAAAATATCTGGGGGATTAGTATTGAAGGCGGAATGATGGAAGATTTAGCTAATGCTCCGGATGAAAAGGCCTATGTTTTGACTAAGGGAATTGATAAGACTCCGAGTAAGCCGGATTATGTGGAAATTGAGTTTGAAAAAGGAATTCCAATTAAGTTGAATAATAAGAAAATGAGTTTTTTAAGCATGATCGAGGCTTTAAATAAAATTGCCGGCAAACATGGTATTGGCAGGACGGATTTGGTTGAAGACCGGACTGTAGGCATAAAATCACGGGAAATCTATGAAGCCCCGGCAGCCTGGGTGTTATTACAGGCACATAGAGAATTGGAAAGCGCTGTATTGGATAAAGATACTTTACATTTTAAGGAAATAGTTGGTTTGCGCTATTCCCAGTTGGCTTATCAAGGATTGTGGTTTTCCCGATTGCGTAAGAGCTTAGAGGCGTTTGTGGATATGACTCAGGAAAAAGTTTCCGGCAGTGTAAAATTAAAACTGTATAAAGCGAATATTGTAGTAGCGCAAAGAAAGTCAAAACATTCGCTGTATAGAAAAGAATTAGCAACCTATGGCGAAGAAGATCAATTTAATCGGGAAGATGCTAAAGGTTTTATTGAAATATTTTCTTTGCCTTACAGAGAGAGATAAAGAACAGCGTATAGCGATTAGCTGTTGAATATCAGGACATCGTTTACCCAAGTTAGCGAGTAAGAATATCATGACATCGTTTACCCTAACTATTTTTATTAACATGTTTTTTAAAAGCAAAACGCGAATATTTCAGACGAT
>Ga0180007_10003233_pt1 | contig 18360 bp, 19 predicted proteins | sample MM_PC_MetaG_FD_121122 | JGI IMG/M metagenome (GOLD analysis project Ga0180007, IMG submission 121122) | Groundwater microbial communities from the Aspo Hard Rock Laboratory (HRL) deep subsurface site, Sweden - MM_PC_MetaG | ecosystem: Environmental > Aquatic > Deep subsurface > Groundwater... | reverse complement strand
ATTAACAACTGATAATTATTATTACAAGCCTAATGGAGCCGTTTAATATTAACAAGTAAAAATACCCGAAAGATGACATTTCTACTTTGCAGAAAAGGCGACATTTCTACTTAGCACTAACATAATAGACTTGTCTACCAAATATGGAAAGCGGTTACTTCGCAGAAAGTCTAATGGCAAAAGTCTCATGGCAATTTCATCCAACTGTTTAAGTCTGTATATTGTAGCTGATGGGCAATATTTTCAAACTACATTCCCAAGCAACTATTTTTGCCAGCATCTTGTTAACTGGTGTATTTATGCTGATGATGTGTCGCTCACTGTTGACCAACCAAATTATTTCTGGAGATGATCGAGACTTTCATGGCGCCCGACTAGCCAGCTACTACCTAGCTCTCAAACAAGGTCAGTTCCCTCCAACTTGGGGACCAAATCTCAACCACGGCTTTGGTTATCCCATTTTTATCTTCTCTTCGCCCTTGGTCAATCTGATCGGCTCCGTCTTTTTTGCCAGCAACTTGAGCTTGGAATTAAGCTTGAATTTAGTTTTTGTACTACTCATCGTTTTAGCTGGAGGAGGTATGTACTATTTAACTTGGCTGGAAACTAAACGACCATTTTTTTCGGCCAGTCTGAGTCTAGCTTACTTAACCGCCCCCTACTTTTTGCTGGATATATTTGTCAGAGCCAACCCCAGTGAAGTGGCTTTTTTAAGTTTACTGCCTTGGATATTGATCATCCTAACTCAACCTCAATTTCTTGCCAATCGTTGGCGGTGGTTATTGGCTTGGTTATTGGCATCTGCTTGGCTAATTTCTCACCCTCTGCTGGTGATGGTTGGTTTGCCTGTGCTAGGACTTTGGTTTTGGCAGAAAAAAAATCCTGTCACTAAACAGTTGTTAGCTCTAATTTTAGTCAGTTTGGGCAGTGTCATTTGGTTCTGGTTGCCTTTAGTCATCGAAAAGAGCTTGACTCAGGTTAATTCTAACCAACTGCTAACTGGTTTCGCCGATCACTTCCTGCAACTTAAACAACTATTTTGGACTGGTTGGGGATATGGCGGACTAGGCAAAGCTCTGGGTCAAACAGCCTTCCCCGTCATGATCGGTCCGCTTTATTGGTTGCTGGCCGGACTGGGCATAATGGCATTGATCAAATCCAAAAAAACTCAAACTTTACTCAAGCCCATTCGTTTCTGGTTGATCATCTTTGCTGGATCAGTTTTGCTGATGTCTCCTATCTCCAAAATAATTTGGCATGCCAGTTACTTCCTGCCCAATCTGATGTTCCCCTGGCGGTTGATCTGGATACCCATCATGTCATCCTGCTTAATTTTAATCCAGTTGGTTAAACATCAGTTAATCCCAAAAAAAATGATTGGTCTGCTAATTTTTCTGCTGATAGCTACTTCTGTTTATAAAGCTACGGGTTGGGCCAAACCTGCAGGTTATATTAGCAATACCTTCAATCATTGGTTTGAATATACTGGCACTACCAACACTTTTGACGAGTACTTACCTCAAACTTGGGATGCTCATGCTAACTTGCGTTTAACCAATCAAGTAGTTATCAAACCTCTCAATCAGAATTATTTTAACGATGACAATCAAGTCATTGGCTCAATTGGTCAAGTGTCATCGCTTGAGTGGACTGGATCTAACATGAGTTATCAAGTGGAAGTCGATCAACCCGGTTTAATTATTCAAAGGACTATGTTCTATCCTGGTTGGCAAGTTAAGGTCGATGGTCAACCTCGAGAGATTGTGAGTCGCGATCCAGAGTTTCCTGGACGAATTTTAATTCCTATCGATCCGGGCAAACATACTATTCGAGTGAGCTGGACAAACCACTACTGGCCTAGACAAGTTGGAGGTTTTATCTTGATTTTAGCCATTACATTTGGGCTGGGGTTTTCAGTAACACAGTTTGTAAAACAGAAAACTTGTTAAACACTGGTTCCAAAGTACCTGTCGCCATAGTCACCCAAACCAGGCACAATGTATTTGACATCATTCAGACATTCGTCAATAGCGGCGGTAAAGATTTTAACGTGGGGAAATTCCTTACGAATTAGGGCAATTCCTTCTGGAGCCGAAATCACACTCACTACCCGCAGTTCTTTAGGTTTCTGGGAAGATATTTTTCTGAGCAGATGCAAAAGTGTTCCACCAGTGGCTAGCATGGGATCAGTCACAATCACTACTGAGTTGGCTCTGATTTTAGGCATTTTATAATAGTACTCGTGAGCAATGGCTGTTTTTTCATCTCGTTCCAAACCCACAAAACCCACCTTTGATTTTGGCAAAAAATCAATGGCCGCAAATAACATAGCCAAACCAGATCTTAAGACCGGCACTATAATTACTTCATCTTTAAGTTTCTTGGCCTCAATGGTGACTTCCAATGGAGTAGTTACATCCACATCTATAAAATCTAGTCCCCGGATAGCCTCGGCAAACAGCAATCTGCAAAGTTGGTCAGAATGGCGACGAAACTTAGCCACATCAGTAAATTGATCTCTGAGGTGAGTTAACGAATCAGTTACAAAAGGATGATCGACCACAATTGTCTGTGGGTCCTTCTTTAATTTTGGTAGCTGGTATTTTTTTGCCATATACGACCTTTCTTGATTAAAATTTTAAATACTTAAGACGAAGCTTGAGATATGCATCAACTAATTCTGGTGCCAAGCCCAATTCCACAGCCGGCCCATCAAACATTAATCGAGGCATGATACAACCTGGACAAGGCTTGTCTGATTGAGCAGGCAAAACTGGTTTTTGATGAAGCAAATAGTCCGCCACTGCTTCTGTCGACATCTGCCACAAGTGCTGATCGACCAAAGTCACAGTATTTCTGTTCCAAAAACAACCCAAGTGACCACCCACTCGATCAGTTTTTTCTAAATTACGACTAGCCGAACTAGCTTGCAGATATCGTCCAGCTCCAGGCATTCGGTAACACCGCCAAGTTTGATAACCACTTAAATGCTTCAAGACTTGTTGCTGATCAGTCACAGATTTAAAAATACTTTTCAAGGCTAACCAATATGGTAAGCGTGGCACATACTTCTTTTTATCTTGTCCAGCTTGTTTAACCTGGGTCTGAATCATGGTATCAATAAATTTTTCTAACCCTAGCAAGTGTTCGATTTGCCACAAAGCCCCAGCATAATTAAATGATGACTGAGCTGGATAAGGATTCACAATTGCATCTGGGTATTCGGTCGAAAAAGCCATCAGCATTTGGTCAATACTAGCTAAATTACCGGGATGAACCACTATGTTAAATAAAATTTTGGGAAAGCGTTTGTTTTTTTTGGCTAGCTTGGCGACATACATTGATTCATAAGCCTTTTTGCGTTGGCCATACAAAGGATTAGCTTTCTGCCAGTACTTTTTGATGGTCGGCGCATCCATTGCCAATATTTGATTAAGCTCTTCCATACTTTCATAATCATCAGCCGAAATGGCTAACGAATCGGGCGGATGAGCCAAAAAACCCTCAATAAACTTATCGTCATGCATAAACTTTTTACCAGTGGTGGTGGTACTGACTTTCCAACCCAATTGATGAGCCTGTTTAATAATTTCCAAAAAATCCGGATGGAGCTCTGGATTACCGCCAAACATATTCAGTTCAGCTTGACCAGTTTCAAGAGTTTGCTTAATTTCTGACGCAATCTTTTTGGGTATTTTAAAATCTTGGCAGTACTCATCAAAATATTCATCCAAAAACTGTTGGTTCATTAAGGCCATACCCAACTTGGCTTTGGTTAAACAAGCTACAACTTCTTCCAAACTAATTAAAGACTTGGCATCAACTCCTTTGTTTTTACTAAATGCTGCCGGACAAGCGTAGTTGCCACAATCTAAACAACAATTATGATCGCAAAAATGGCCTTCCGCATAACCGCGATTTGTCTTGATCATAGTTGTGTTTAGGTCAAACTGAAAACCAGAATAGACATCGTAAACATAGCCTAATTCTTTAAGTTGGTGACTCATAGTTACTCCTTATGGCAAAAAAAAGAGCCTTGATAGGCTCTAAATAAATAGATATGGTGGATTGGGTCAAAGAAAAAACGAGTGTGGTCGTGATTGAATGGCATAAAAAATCAGAGCAGTTGGCCCTGGAAGTTGATTGTAACACAAGCCTGACAACATTTTTGGAGAGAAAAATTAAAACTACCCATTTATGTGGCTAATCATATTTAAAATCTGACTTCGCCAATTACGTCACCCAAAACAATAAAAAACACCTATTTTTTTTCTCAAGAGGATATCGAAATATTGTTGAGTGGCGAAGTCAGAACTCGTTTCTTATTTCGCAAGTCAAGTCTAACTAAAACTATCTCGCCGGGACCATGTTCGCCAGGGTCGTTAACATTTTTGTTTCTGCCCTCCTTACTTCTATTGATTTTTGCCGTTCTTTCTCAGCGAGCGCCTGTCTTTCTGATTCTGTAAGCCGAGTCTCCACAACCCAAAATGGCGTCCATCCTCTAAAATATTTTCTCCTGTCCACTTCTACTACTTCAAGTTCTTCTATTTTAGGTTCTCCTGTTTTAGAAATAACTCGCTCTTCAGGAGGTGTGGCCAGTTGCGTTGGGCTTGCTTCTTTTGGGGACATATGCCTCTCCTTTGCAAAACCCACTTTTTAGGGATTCTGCTCAAATTTCGCGCATTGTACCATACTCACGCAAGTACACGAACAGAAGTTTTTTCTGACTACTGACAGATTTCAGTTCAAATAAAAGCGACATTCTATTTTTGGATGCTAGAGTAGAAAAAATAGATACAAACTCGACTTGCCTTGCGAAATAAGTAAACAAGTCGTGGACGCGAGGATGACGGACTCAGCGCGAGCCAGAATAGCCAATGCTGGTTGCTTGAGACAAACCAGCTGTCATCAGAAATAATCAACATCAATATCTTAGGTCTCGTACGCCTCTGGCTTTGACTTGATATAATCAGCCTTACTTATGCGGCAGTTTTTAGCTCTAGTTTTAGCTTTGTTGTCTGGCGTGACCATTGGAGTAGTAGCCGGTTACTATCTAACAACTTATCTTCTGCTTCCTAATAATTCGTTTTTGTCACCATTTATTGAGCAAGCTGAAGTCGTAGGCAAACCTCTGCAAAAGTACAGTATTGTTAATTTGAGCCAGATGGAATTTGTGCCATCAGAAATTACCATCAAGAAAGAGTTAGAAAAAGCCGATGAGTATGTTGAATACCTATTTACTTTTTCTACCATGGGTCGCCAAATGAGCGGTCAATTAACTCTACCTACCGCCTTTGCTCTCCATCCAGATCAAACAGCCTCTCCCAATGCCGTGATTATTCTGGTCAGAGGTTGGGCTGAGATTGAAACCTACTCCAGTGGCTCTGGCACTAGACCGGTAGCTAGGGAACTGGCTAAACAGGGTTATGCCACCTTGGCACCAGATTTCTTTGGCTACGGCCAAAGTGACCCGGCGCCAACTAACGAGTGGGAAACTCGGTTTGTCAAGCCGGTGAATGTGATTGAACTCTACAAATCAGTTCAAACCAATGGGGTTAGGGATGGGCGACTTGACCTGCCCGAACACCTACAAATTACTATTCCAGCTATTAGTCATATTGGTTTTTGGGGGCACAGTAATGGCGGTCAAGTCGCCCTCACCGTTCTGGAAGTATTGTCCCAACCCATCCCCACAGTTCTCTGGGCACCAGTCACCGCCTCTTTTCCTTATTCGATTCTCTATTTTGGCAACGACCTGGAAGATGAAGGCCAGGAGCAAAGAGCCTGGATGGCTATTTTTGAAAAAACCTACAACGCTTTGGACTTTTCTTTGACTCAACACTTAGATCGATTGACTGGACCAATTCAACTGCATCAGGGTTCGGCAGATACCGATGCTCCTCAAACTTGGAGCGACAGATTTAATGATTTAGTCAAACAGGAAAATACACGCCGGCAGGAAACTCTAACTTCGACCACTACCGGCAATTTGATGCAAAATTCAAGTCCAACTCCTTCTCGGTCAATTACCACCGACTTAGCCACAGACCAAACTCCAACTCTCGCTCCACCGATCACTACCGGTTCTGGTCAAGATCAAACTCAAACACCCACTTCTAAGTCAGCCACCAACCCGACCCCAGGTCAAACCAAAACATTTGCCTCATCAACCACCGCCGACTCTGCCCTAGGTCGGTCTCAAGCGTCTACCTCACTGACCGTTACCAATCCGGCCCCAAGCCAAACTAATTTGCCCTCCGTTCTGCCCCCGATTAACTTAACTTACTACCAATATCCCGGCGCCAATCACAACCTGCGCCCCATGACTCATTGGAACACAGCGATCAATCGGGATATCAAGTTTTTTAAACAATTTTTGAGCAATCAAGAGTAGATTAGACTTGTCGCGAAATAAGAAATGAGTTAATTATGGATAGATTTTATAGCATTTTCGTTGATTCTGATGACGATAGTAGCCAATGCTGGTTGAGGAAGAAGAAGCAAAGAAAATGCATAAAAGATGCCATAAGTAGCCATTGCCCTTATTTCGCGACAAGTCTATTAAATGATCGATTTTTCTTGAGAAGAACCATCGGCTGTTGGTTGTCATTCCCCTCCCTTGATTGTCATTCTCCCCTGCCCAGGCGGGGGCGCGAGGATGACTGGTGCAACGCCAGGATGACCAAAACCCAATCGCCTCTTGTGGTAACTGGCTACTCTTCCAACAATTCAACCTTGGTGTCTTCCAACAAGCCACCACTGCCCACCTTTTTGACCTTATCGATCCGACGCTCCATCTGCCGCACCCTGGTGCCAGATATCTGTTCGTAATCGGTCTGTAATGTCTGCAACGTGCGACCATACTTAGAAAAAGATTCTTTAAACTTGCTCCACTCACCTACAAAGTCATCAATGTGATGGACTACGTCTTTGAGTTTATCGCCAATCATAAAGTTTCTGTAACTTTCCATAATCGTTCGGGCCACGATCAGAAAAGTGAAAGGTGATACCATCAGAATTCGCTTGGCTATGGCATAATCAATCACCTCTGGATGAGTCTGATTGAGATACGAAAACACCGCTTCGTTAGGCACAAATAACACCGCATAATCCAGCGTTCCCATGCCCGGCCCCAAGTACTCTGCCACCTTATCAATTTTTATTCGCACGTCTTTAACAAACTGCTTGCTGTGAATTTCTTTGGCTGTTTTGGAGTTGGTTTCCGCCATTTTCTGCAGTTCGGACAGTGGGAATTTGACATCCACCGGCACCACTCTGTGATTGGGCAGTAACAAAATCACATCTGGCCTCAGTTCTGTGCCTGTCAGCTTTGTTTGCTTGGAGTAGTGAACGCCTTCCACCAAACCATTAGATTGGAGCAGATCTTCAATAATTCGCTCTCCCCACTCACCCCGCTTTTGGTTGTTGGACAACACTCGGTTTAACTGCTCAGTGCTGGCCTTGAGTTCCTGCGACATTTCTCTCTGTTGCTCCAGCTGTTTACTTAAACTGCCAAACTGCTGACCTCGCTCTTTCTCCAAGCGCTGAATCTCCAACTGCCTCTGTTTCAAATCATCTTCCAGTTGTTTAACAATGCGGGATATCTGCTGATGCTTATTTTCTAGATCAGTCTTGATCACATCCCGTTCTCCCTCCAAAATATGTTTACTTTGGAGAGCAGTTTTTTCGGCTGTTTCGCCATAAATCCGATTGACTAACTGTTCAATGTCCGGCTGATCATCTTGCCTCAATCTTTTTTCCAACCACAAGGCTACGGCTACAAAGCCAACCAATACCACACCAGCAAAAACTACTAATTCACTCATGGCACCAGTATACTAGACTTAAGGTAATATTTAAAACCAGTTATGCCTACTTATCAGCCATCAGTCATGGGAGGTCGAGCCAAATCCAGGTTAAGATCAACCAGTCAACCTTTGAGACAAACTGCTAATCCCAGACTCCAGGTCAACTATTCCACCAAGCGCTTTGGTTGGCGATTTTTACCAGTCTCACTTGGCTTCAGTTATCTAACTTGGCAATTACTCCACTGGATCCATCCAGAGCAAATCCGCAACCTGCCTTTGACAGACAGCTACGGGCCATTTATCTTGGGAATTTTTCTGACCAGCTATTTTTTGTGTCGCTTTATGACCAAAAACCACCTTATCAGTTTAATTATTAGCCTCTGGCTAACTTTACCTATTCTGCTCAAACTTCAACAAGTCGTTCTCAACTTCCCCACAATACTTATCATCAGTCTATTTTTCCTAATCTGGCTGATCACTTATCACATCTTTCAAAAATCAAAAAGCTAAAGTTGGATACTGCCACGTTTCTGCCTCCAAAGCAGTCACAGGTTGTCTATCCAAAACTGGCTTTAACTTAATCACCTGTACAGGATAACTATCTGCACCTGCTTGCTCAAAAACTACCGAAGCTAAGTTTGTTTCAAAATATTGTCCCAAGTGACGATTGTGTGTGTATGACAAAACAACATAATCAACATCATTTAATATGGTGTTATAAACCTGGGTATCAATCGGTTCCAGTGGTGGTGAGTTGGGAGTTTCCCTCAGGTCAAGATCAGAACGGTTTTGAACTAAATAAAAATATGGATCAGGCAAACTACTTAGCATGACCTTGGCTCCAGTGGGTAAAACTTGAGCAATTTGCTGGGCAAAATGAGTGTACTCACCTCGATGAGTGCCAGTGGCTTCCAAAGCATCAAAGTAAAGAAAACTGTTGGGAATCACAAACACCATCACCAGACCGATCAAAAACAAAGGTTCTTTTTTCCAAAGCCAAATAGCGTTATCTGCCACAACTAGAGCTCCAATCAGAGGTATATAAATGATGTACCACATTTCTTTAAGCATGATCGGCAAAATACTGCTACTTAAAACTAGCAGAAACAAAAATCTGTGTTTGGCTGATGGCAACTGATGATTAACCATTTTTCTTACCAAATAAACTGTATTGGAAATTAAGTAACCTGCCAAGACTACTCTTTGATTTGGTAAAAATTTAAAAATCAGATTCACAAAGACTTCTCCAAACTGCTTCCGATGGGCTTGAAGCAAATTCTGCACCAGAAAATTATTCAAATCCGGTAAAAAACTTACTAACCATAATCCTAAACCAAACACGACTGGTCCCACAAAAACAGCTAACTGGCTAAGTTTTTCTCGCCCACTCAACCCACTTTGCAACCACAAATTACCCACAATTGGCAAACCAAAAATAATCCCAGTCGGGTGCGTCAAGACTGCCAAAGCTAAACACGCCCCGCTCAATAGATTGGGTTTCCATTGCTTATTTTCTAAAAAATGTAAGTGCAGAAGGACTGCTCCACACCCAAAACAAATGGTTAACAGTTCCATTCTGCCTACCATAGCGCCAACTTGAAAATAGTGATCCATGATTAATAACCAAACAGCTATGACTCCCACCCAGGCTTGACCAAATATTTTTTTGGCTATCTGGTAAATTAAAATTAAAGCCACCACTGCCATCAGCAGAGAAAATAAACGCATGACTAATAGACTCTGACCAAAGATTAATATCAGAGGCGCTAAAGACAAAAAATAAACCGGAGGATACCAATGGGCTGTCTGTTCAACTTGAGGAATAAAATCTCGAAACAAGCTGGAGCTTAAACCTAAGCCATCAGACAAACGATAAGTCATATCTAAATAAATGGCTTCGTCCATGAATGGTGGAAACTTGGTATAGAGCATGACCAAACTGCCCAGCACAAACAAAACTAACGATATAATCAAAACTAATCTTGGGGCAGGCCAAACTGTGTCTTTGGTCATGTGTTAGACTTTTCCAGCCGATATCGAAACCAAATTTTAGACAAATCAGCTAAACTTTGAAAGGCCAAACGCAGATTGGTGTTTGACTGACCAACTCGACGATTGGGAAAGTGCGACACAACTTCCCTATATTCAAATCCTCGCCCAGTCAGTAAGGCGGTGGTTTCGGCCAACATCACATAGTTGGCAGTTAACAATCTAGTTGTTATCAATACTTGGATAGCTGATCGAGGATATGCCCTAAAACCATTAGTGCTGTCAGTCAAAGGACTGCTCAAAAAGATTTTAACTGCCCAATTTGCCAGATGACTAAAAACCACCCTCAATTTAGACCAACCAGTGATGCTTGAACCAGGCAGATAGCGAGAAGCAGACACCACAGTTTGCTGGTTGACCAAACTAATCATTTGGGGCAAGAGTTGGGGTTGATGAGAATGATCAGCATCCATTTCGACCATGATCTGGCTAGACAACTGGTGATAGGCAAAATTAAAACCTCTCAAAACAGCCGCTCCTCTGCCTTGTTTTTTGATACCAACCAGTAGAAAGACGGTTTTTGACTTACCATATTTACTTTTGATCACCAAAGCAGTTTGATCTGGGGAATTGTCATCAACTATGACAATTTTGGCACCAGGCATAACTGCCATTAACTGCTCAATCAGCCACAAAATATTTTGGCGCTCATTGTAGGTGGGAATGATAACTGCTACTTTTGCATAGTTCATTGGAAAAAATTATGAATCATCCGATTCACATATGCTAGATCGGCTTTTGTTAACTGCTGATGGATGCCAAAGTAGCAACCAGCTTTCAAAACATATTGAGCTATGGGCAAAGACAGCTGGGAAAAAGCCAGTTGCTCATACGCCGGCTGACCCAAAATTGGCAATAATTGCCTAGTTTCAATGCCGTGGGATTCAAGATACAACATTAAGTTTTTGAGTTGCCACTGGGGATGACTCAAGGCCTTGGGTGTCAATAAAATAGGAAAAGCTAACAAGGTAAAGTTCTGATGCTTTTCCAGTTGAGGTAACTCTAAGTACTCGGTCAAGTCATCTAACTTTTCCAAAAGATATCTGGCATTCTTTTGTCTCTTTTTGATTATTTTGGCAATGACATTAAGTTGTGACAGACCAACCGCGGCTTCCAGTTCCGATAATCGGTAACTAAAGCCAATTTGTTCAAAAGAAAATCTGCTTTCAACCATTTTGGGCAGTTGGTGGTGAGTGATTTGATCATCATCATCGATCGAAATATAGTTGGGGCTTCGGCCATGATTAATTAAACTTCTCATCAAAGTAGCTAGTTTGGCGTCATTGGTAGTAATGACTCCCCCAATGCCAGTGGCAATCACATGCGCCGAGTAGGTAGAAAAAGCCCCAGCTACTCCCCAACTGCCTACTTTGCGATTTTGGTGAGTGGCGCCCAAAGCCTCACAACAATCTTCAACTATTTGTAAGTGATGTTGACTGGCTATCAAACTCAAGGCATCCATAGCCGCGGGTTTACCAAAAGGATGGACTGGCAAGATGGCGCGGGTTTTCTTGGATATTTTATTTACCACTAACTGAGGGTTAATAGCCAATGAATCTCTGGCCACATCCACCAGCACGGGCTTCAACCCAGTTTGAATGACGGCATTAACAGTAGCCACAAATGTGACTGCCGGTACCAACACCTCGTCGCCATCTTGCCAGCCATGTCTAATTTTGAGAGCAGTCAAAATGGTGTGAATCGCCGCCGTGCCACTACTCACCACCAAACCATATTGGCAATCATGAAACTTGGCAAATTTATTCTCAAACTTTTGACTAAACGGGCCATAACTTAATCTTTTGGTTTCCAGCACCCGGGTCACATATTGTTTAGTTTGGGTCGAAATATAGATTGTACCAAGTGAGATATTTTTCATCTGGTGAATATGACGGCTCGCTAACTGACCGCCTCCGATATCTTACTGCAAGCGGTCCCTGTTTGCTATGATCACTTATTAGTGTGTGGTGCCCGCAAATCAAATTTACCACATTGAGAAAGTTGAACTATGACATCAAAATTATCTTTTTCCGCCGAATCAACCCAAGTCACTTTGCCACACCTAACGCATTGATGGCGGATTCTCCATTTTCCCTTATTTTGAGCGACTGCCACCGGCTCCATTAAGCCTTGGCAGTTTGAGGCTCTGTCGCCAGGAACTTGATCATCCACATGTTTGCTCCACAAACAATTAAGACAATGGTTGTGGTATCGCCCGCCCATATTCCTGGCCCCGCAGTGATCACACCCATACTCTGCCAGCCCGGGAACAAGAAAGTTCTTTCTCCCTCCTTGTTTGAGTCGCTCGTCATCCAAAGTAAACCCTTTTACCATGTATTCTTTAAGTCGGTCTGTGACTCATTGGCGAAAGTTTGATTGGCTAAGTACTCTTTGATTCTGCCTCGATCCTCATTGGCTTTATTACCTTTAAAGTACAGTTCGATAAATTCAATCCGCTGATGGTGTTTAAAGAAAGCATAGATAATCCGTAGTGAGGATCCTTTGAGGTATCGACAAAACAAGCGGGCCTTGACGATCGAGACTATGTGGTTTTGGGTGATAACATTGAAGTGCTTGCGATTACCCAAGGGCATAGCCTCCACTACTCGCTTGAACTCGGTCAGGTCTTTGGGTAATGAGCGGTATTTTTTGCCCAACCGTTTTGATTCTTTGGTAAATTCCGGCAGTTCATCAAAGTTCATCTTCGTAGTTTCTCACAGAGTATTTCTCATCACGATAAAAAACGCTTTCATAGGAAAGCGGCTGGCCGTCTTGGGCAGATTGCCAGGGAATATCTTCATGCGAATACTGCTCTAACTCGGTGGCATTTTTGTCTGATAATCTGGCTAAAACCCCATCAATGTGAGTGATTTCGCGAGCCGAAAGCAAGGTCAAATTAGGGCGCTTGAGGGGCAGGTATTTTTTCTGCTGATAGGTAAAATACCGGCTCTTGACAACTTCCAGTTCTGCCTGCTTCTGCATATCTGCAATAATTGAACTCAATGCAACCGAAGTTGGGCCATGGTGATTCTTGATGTAGGTGGCTCCCATCAAGTTTTCTTCAAACTTTTCGTAGTAATCAAAGTCAATAAAGTAGAGCAGTTTATGCAAGACGGTTTCACCTACGTTGGGCTGACTGCCCACTTTACCCAACACATAGAGTAAAACTTGTTTAAACTTCTCTAAATTTTTCCTGGTGACTCGAATCTCTAAGTTTTCCCCTTTTTTTACCGGCGTCTTGGCTGATTTTTTTTCGATGATCACGCTCAGCTTGGGTTCTTTGCCTGCCAAAAAATCAGTTAGTGATAGATCAAAAAGACCGGCTAATGTGTTGGCTTCGCCAATGGTCAAGTCGCGCTTACCTCGTTCAATTTGCAAATAGGTAGGACGAGAAATACCCAACTTTGACGCCACAAACTGTTGGGTCAAACTGTGTTCTTGCCTGAGCTGGCGAACAAATGATGCGAGCATATTATTTACCTTTGTGTTGTGTTTTGACCTCTTTGGCGCGGTTTTCTGCCCAGGGCAGTGGTTGTCAATTTCTTAACTGATCACTGCCACCTTTTTGATTTTAATCCATGTAAAAACATTTGTCAATGACTTTGGAAAGAATGTTAGCCCAAAGCGAAAATGTCCTCTTTTGAAAAAGGGTCTTCATAATTTAGTTGCCTCTCTTGCTTGTCTGCCTTGTTTGTCTGTCATATCTCAAAACTCACCTATTTAAATTTTTTTAGTTAGCAATTTTTCTGGACGCTTCCTTTTGAACTATCCGGAAATTCCGGATAGTTGAATTTTTATCCAATTCTCGCTCCAAATAGATATTCACCAAATGCTCATTGACGGTACGCACATCCACACCAAAAAGCTCCGCCATCAGTTTTTGTGTTAACCAAACATTCTCGTCTTCAATTCTGACGTGAATTTTTTGTTCATCACCCAGAGTTTGATAGATAACAATTTGCGATTTTTTAGTTTCTTTTTTCATAAATTTATTTTAGCCTTTTTTGATTACTTTTGATTAACTGTCCGGCATTTTTACTAGTGACTACTTTTCTTCCAGTTTTATTTTCTATAGCTTTTCTAGCATCACCCGCGATAGTGCCACCTTGCTTGGCAATTGCCTTACTGGGCCAACCATAATTTGAAAGGTTCGGCTTTGGGCGAGGAAATGGATTGAATTAAACGCAAAAGAACTTCTGTATCAGCTACATCAGTGATGCGCATTTTTCCATCAACTGCTTTCATTTTCAACCGGTGACATTTTGTCACCACTTCACTACCTTCATCTCGTAATCTTTGAGCTAGCTTGTTCCAATATTTTCTAGCTTTTAATTGATCAGCTTGATCAGTAAGAGCTTGCACTACATCAATCACCGAAAAATACCACAATTCTTTTTCACCATCCCAATGCCGGCGAATTTTATTTTGATTAAAGATAGCAACTGTTTTTATTTTTTTCATAGTAAATTGCCTCCAGTCGTTTCATTAGCTTTTTTGTTTTGGCTTACTTATGATATCGCAATCAACAGTACTTTTTCCTTACAAACTGCCTGCTTTTATTTAGCTACCCTCAATCTCTAGTATCACACATAGCCTAATTTTATCCCCTTTTTCTTCTGATGCCTATCAACCAGCCAAACAAGAATTAATATAATTCCAAACAAATTTTCTTTTAGTTTTCTACACCACTCTTGACTGCCCAAGCAATGACATTATGCCCAAACCAACACTGGAAATATCCACCAAACTTAATTCAGCACCTTTCTTGGCTAAATAAGCAGAGGTAATGGCCGTGCCACTCCCAACATCAAGAATTTTTTTATCAGCCACTCCACCAATACCACTGGCAATGGTTTGCTCAATGACTGCAAAATGTGCTAAATAATCAGGTTTTTTGTCATAAGATTTTTGATATGTTTTGGCCTGCTTAGACCAAACTTTTTCAAGTTGTTTTTCCGAAAGTTGCTTCATACATGCAGTTTACTCCATTATTTAATTCTGATGATACTGTTTGATAATATTGATTGTTTAAAACCAAATTTGTTAATGAGTCTATTCTGGTTATATTAAGCGCCAACTGACTCCATATTCCTAGTTTCGCTTCGTCCAGTGCATGTTGTACACAAAACTCGCGATAGCTAGCCCTTACCTTGGCTGGTGACCTCTGGAAAAATGTTCGGATGCTAACTAGTAAATACTTTAAATCTATCTCCATTGGGATCGGTTATTTTTAAAACCTCGGCCAGGACGACTTGGTCCGAAAGAGTTCCATTCTGAAGCCGTTAATTTCACTCAACCATTTCTGTGGTTTGATGATGATTTGTTTGCAGGGGAACGCTTGGAACTGATTAAACACGGCGCGCTTGATAACTGGATTGAGGTAGATCTAATCAAAGATAGATATCAATTGCAAAAATTTCTGACCAACTTGCCAATACCAATCAATCTAGTTGATGAAATCATTTTATAATCAAAATACATCATAATAATACACAAGACTATTAATTCATATAGATTTTACTTGTACATTACTTATATATCGATTTAATTGCAAAAAAAATCTTGGTCTGGAAATGATCTCTCAGATGCAATTACTTGCACACTACTTGTATACTAATTAAGTCTATGCTTACCTTGTGAACTAATAATGTATTTTTGTTTTCTGTGTCGAGGAATGCTTGGCAAAGTTAAATTTAAATACCCTGATTCGATAAGAGGAAGAATGTGCCTCCCAAAGTTTCCATAATAATTTTTTAATCCAATGTGTTTCAATATTTCTTTTTTAGATCTAGCAGATATACAAAATTCAAGAACGCTCTTCTTATAATCGTCTAAACTAATATTAGCAAATTCCGGATGAATTGGTAAAATCGTCAAAAAATACGTATTATCCTCATCAGTTTCTAAAGTCGGGATCGGTGAGCCATTTATTCTCATGGAGTGTCTAATCTTAGGTATACCAGTACCCCTACCCTCAGTAAGTCTCAATTCTTTCAAAAAATCACCAATCCTTCTGTTTCTATAATCTCTTGCAATTATTCTCTCTTTTTGTAGTTTTTGATTATCAAGCGGAGGCAGTGGACCTGGAAAGCTAAGAATCTCTATTCTATCTAAACGAACATTTACTTCAATAGAACTTTGATGCTCATAACTTTTGTGATAAACGGCATTAGCTAAAGCTTCCTCAATTGCTTCATAAGGATAGTTGTCATATCTTAACACTTCGGCCACACCAGATACTTTGCGAGTCTTCCTCTTAATAATATTTGTTTTAAAAAACTGGAGTGCATTCTTGAGTTGCTGATGCAGGGGACCTCTAAATTTTTGTTCTACAAAATTATCTCCAACCTCATCTTCAAAAATTGTTAATTGAATTTCAGCACCTCTAAATAACTTTTGAGGATCTTCCGCAAACATAAGAATACCAACATTTATCGGTTTGAGATATTCATCAGGTCCTTTAGCTATGTTCATTTTTCTAACCAACTCTTCAATTGGCATACCTCCAACTTCTTTTGCCAATTCACTTTTTACTTCGCGAAGATAGCTATTGATTATAGAAACATCGAAAAATGAAATATCAGCGCTATGATTTACTCTATCATCAAAAGGAATTTTGGAAGCTAACTCCATCAACCTTCTTTTATCTTCATTATTAGCTCGAACTGTATTGGGACCTTTTCTAACCCATTCAATTCTGGTTTTATTAATCTTTGAAAGTGATATTGGAGAAGAATATGGTCTATTGTCTCCACCAGGAACCCAAATTACCAGAATATGTTTTTCTTCATATGTTTCGGGTGATACAACAGGCGTATAATTAGGATTAATTTTGTAGTAAATTTCAATAATTTTTTTCTGAATAACATCAATTTGGTTTTTCTCAATGCCTATGGGAGGCAATACCGGCACACCACTGACTTCTTTTATTCCAACAATGATATATCCACCACCCCAATTGTTAATATCATTTGCAAATGCGCAAATCGAATGCATTATGTCTTCGGGATTCCAACCCTTCTTAAACTCTACTCTTTCAGACTCCACTGTTCGAGAATTAACTAAGTTATCAATATTTACTGGTAATGACATATTTACTCACTTCTCTCCATCTTTTCTAAGTTGAATGTAGTGGAAATTATAACATTCAAGTTTTGAGTCATAATGATCAACAACCGAAGAAGACTGCACGCCTGGTTGAGTTGAGCTCACACTCAGCTGTAATATTTTCTCGTTCTAAACCAAGTGTAGTCCAACCATACTATAAACATTTATAATGTTGCTTATACTCATCAGTTTATCAGAAGAACATTTTCTTCTGATGCATATCAACCAGTCAAACAAATTCTGCCCACCAGCCGGCAGACACTAATTTGTTTTTAAGAACTAATGACACAGCGGTAGCATATAATCATTGCCACAGGACGATGCCAATATGATGTTAACCAAATCAGACTTTCTGCTTTATCTTGAGTGTCCGCTCCATCTATGGGCCAAAAAACACGATTTAATTCAAAATACCACCCCATCTGACTTCGATCAATTTATCATGCGTCAAGGTCAGCAAGCGGAAAAAATAGCCATCCAATATTTATCCGATCGGTTTCTTGACGTTGGCATGAAAGGTGCTTCATATCAGTCACAACCGACATTTACGGACGGAGGGTTTCGGGCCAGAGTTGATGCGGTTATTATCAATCATGACCTAAATAAGGCTGCTCTGTACGAGGTTAAAAGTCCAACCAAAGTCAAAAAAGAGCATCTTTATGATGTCACCTTTCAATTTTTGGTAGCCAATGCCACTACCCCCATCAGCCATATGTACCTGGTCCATCTCAACCCGGAATACATATATGACGTCAGCTATGACATGTCAAAACTGTTTCTGATCGACGATGTGACCGATCAATGTCGCAAATTGGCGGCAGAGGTAGATGAGTTAAGAACCACAGCTTTAGCTCAAATTAATCAATTCACACCAGATGGTATCGCCCATTGTTATAGTCCAAAAAAATGTCCTTGTCCTGAGTTATGTCATCCGCAGTTATCACCCCAATCTATCTACACCCTGCGGAATATCAGTCATCAGAAAGCTGATGAACTGTTAGCCATGGATGTCACTACAATCCGGGCCATTCCGGCTGGTTTTAACTTGAGTCATTTCCAGCATAAACAAACCCAAGCCATCCAAGAGAACAAAGCATTGATCAACTTGCCGGCTATTCAGGCATCACTGGCCAAACTGACCTACCCGCTCTATTTCCTAGATTACGAAACCTGTATTTCTGCCCTGCCTTTATATACGGGCTATCACCCTCAGCAACAAATGGTCTTTCAATACTCACTGCATGCCATGACCGAAGCAGGCCAGCTGACTCATAGTGAATATCTGGCTGACCGACGAGGCGATCCGGCTGGTGAATTAGTCAAGCACTTGCGTAGCCAAATAGGTGATCGGGGGAGCGTGATTGTCTGGAACAAGTCTTTTGAAGGTGGCCGGCAT
>Ga0180007_10003232_pt1 | contig 18365 bp, 11 predicted proteins | sample MM_PC_MetaG_FD_121122 | JGI IMG/M metagenome (GOLD analysis project Ga0180007, IMG submission 121122) | Groundwater microbial communities from the Aspo Hard Rock Laboratory (HRL) deep subsurface site, Sweden - MM_PC_MetaG | ecosystem: Environmental > Aquatic > Deep subsurface > Groundwater... | reverse complement strand
TGGAAAATTAGGAATTCATTTAAGACCCAAAGCTTGGAGTCACTTTAGCACCGGCATTCGCGAATGCCGTGTTTTAGCACTGTCGCACACCATGTCGCACGTGTACGACATGGCTCACGTGCGACGTGCTTTACCACGGTCACACATGTGTAACGTGGTTTAGTATTTTCCACTTTCCACTTTCCATTTTCCATTCCCCAAGGCCTACCTCCCCTCACAAACACTCACCCCACCCTCAACCTTCTCCTCACAATTAAATCCCATTTCTATTGTGCAATATTTGGAACATCCATCATTATTCTTTGAATTACCATCATCACAGAATTCTCCTTTACCCTTTTTGCCATTGCCACAAATTACCTTACAAAACGAAGGTTCCTTATCATTACAACTGTAACCGTATTCTTTTATACAAAATTGAGAACATCCATCTCCGCCTTTTGTATTTTTGTCATCGCATTCTTCATCCCCATTTACCAAGCCATCTCCGCAAATAGTCAAACATTTACTTGGCTCACCACTACAAGCGTAACCCTTTTCAATTTTGCATGTTTTTGAACAGCCATCACCGCTTATAGTCTTATCATCTTTTTTGCCGTCATCACAAGTCTCGTCCCCTCTGATAAGCTTATCACCACACTTTGCTGAACAAACACTGGGGTCTCCTTTGCATCCAAAACCTTCTTCAACAATGCATAAACCACTGCATCCATCGCCTGAAACATTATTACCATCATCACATTTTTCATCATTATCAACCTTGTTATCGCCGCAATAACTGCTATTTATACTGCATTGCTGTGATGTGAATTCAATATTTTCATTGTTTCCATGATCAATACATTCATTACTGCATTCAAGATCAACTTTTCCTTCATAAATAACACCTCGAATGTCTGCCGATGATATATTTTTGCTTCCAAATACTTCAAGTTTCATTGTTTCTCCGCGTTGGATAGGTCGAATCTGCAAGAGATCACATCCACTCCCCTCCAATATAAGAGTACCACTCACTCTTTGTTTGGCACCAGCTTCCATAACCAAAACACTATTTCCCTTCTGTTTTGTAAGATTGAAGAACATATTCTCTCCTTCCATTACATTGGCCTCGCCACTAAATATTACAGTTCCATTCCCGGGAGTAAAATTACCACCTCTTTTTAGCCATGATCCTTCTATATTTATAGTTTGATTCTTATCTGCCTCCAATGTTCCACCTCTGAGTGTTAAATCACGAAACACAGTTAATCCTTTATCAGAAGGTTTGAACGTAAGTGGTCTGGTTGAATCCAATATCAAATTGTAATAATTCACATCATCCAATACTTCGGGACCCCTCTCCAATATATAATGAACAGTGGATTCTTTATATAGTGTTGGTACCGGATGTTTCTCCCGTCCGCGAAACAACAGTATTCCATTTTTATACACAATTAATCCGGCTTTTGGTACAAATTCTATGTCATGCATATTCAAATCCAATCCACCGGATTTAACTTTTATACTCTGAGTCTTTCTTGTCATATTTATATCGGATTCCAATCGTAAATATTTATCACCTGTTTTATTGACTGTAATATTACCTCTGAATCTTGTTGGATGTTCCAAAGATATTGTCTGTGGTCTGGTGCCTTTAAATTCAAATGATGTTGAGCCTGTCCCTGCCGCAGGTCCCATATTCATATTTCCATAAACATCAATTGATTCATCGCGTAATGCCCCCCTTTCAATATCAACATTCCCTTCAGCAATAATCGTAGTTCCGGATTCAAGAAGCAGATATTCATCAGGATTTTTCCTTATTATAAGATTTCCAAACTTAGCACCATCCATATCAATTGTCCTTGTCATACCTTCAAACGAAACAGTTCCTCCATTATTATCAAATGACGCTTTGTCCTTCAATAGACTCATGTTTCCCCTTACAGTCATTAGTCCGGATGGGGCTATCAACGTTCCACCTGTCATTATCAAATTACCATTAAATGCAACATTTCCATTGCCTCCCCGGAATTTGCCATTCTTGATTAATGTATCATTATTTACACTTAACTCAGCATCTAACAATAGTATTTCCCCACCGCTTAGCAATAACGGAGAGTTAAAAGTAATCGCACCGTAATTAGCTGTTATTTTTCCATCATAAAATCTAAATGGCGCAGCCGAAACAATCGAACCACCCTGCATCTTAATGTATCCACCTTCCATATCAACATCAGAGTTAAACCAAACATCTCCTTCGTTAATATTAATATTTCCGTTTATCAAATTAAATGGCTTGTCGAATATTAGTACATCATCTTCTTCATTATCATCATCATCAGTATGCATAACTTCCACCCTTGCAGTTGCACTCTTTGCATTAAATATTACTTGCGGCAATCTGCCACCAACAGAAAACACAACACTTCTATTCCTATCGCCCTTAATTTCCATAATTGTGTCACCTCCGTCAAAGAAAGATTTATGAACCACAGCACCTTCGGCCTCGATCTTTCCGCCCTCTAATATGCCATCAATTAAAGTAAGATCATTTAACACTTTAATTTTATCATCCTTAATAATTCGAAGTCCGGAGTTATCCTTTTTGTCTATAACAACGTTGAAGAATGTCTCACTTTCATTTACATCAATATTATGAGATGTGCCGGCAAACACAACCGTTGATTCATTGTGTATAAATTCTCCACCATTCTGAATCCAATCCGTACTGACAATCAACATAGATGGTGATACAAATTTTCCACCATTCAATCTGAACATGCCAACCAAATCACCTGCGAATTCAACCAATCCCTTGTCACCATTAAAATCACCTCCATCCATTACAAAGTCACCTTTAACTAAAGTTATTCCTGCTCCGGCATCATATATACCTCCTTTTTGTATAAATTTATCAATCACAGTTAAGTCATAACCTTTTTGCAATATCATACCTTCGAGCTCCAAATTCCCAACCTCAAGATTATTTGTAAGCCTAAACGTAGCACCAGATTCTACATATAGTGTTTTTCCTTCTCTTACTAATATTTCCTTATCTTTTGATATAAATAATGATTCTAAATCAGGATGAACGTATTCCCCAGTATATTCAAGCCTGCTAATTTCATTCGAAAATATCATTTGTGGTTGTGAGCCATTAATCCTTAGCTGATTGTAATAAAGATCAATTGAAGGAAGATTTTCATCTGTTTTCTTCGCAATTGTAGCTGCCTGATTGTTATCACGCTCAATGAATACAGTTACCAAATCACCCGAAGATGAATTAACTCCCTCTATACTAAATTTCCCTTCCTCATCACTTTCGCCTCGTACTTTAATTGGCTCTCCATTCACACTGATTGCAATCGTCACATCTTTTACAGGCTCACTCTTGTTATTAACAATTTTATATACCATACCGATGATTGTTTCACCAATATTTATATTCTCTTCCGATTCCGCTGATGCATGTTCTGAGTCAATATCTGATAAAGCTGTTGAAGACCTAGACAAACCTACAAGAAATGGATTTCCCCCTTCGTCTTTTCCCCAAACGCTATCCCAATCCCAAGCAACATACGTGCCTGATTCGCTCAGTTCATTCAAAGTTTTTGCTTCACCATAGCCACTATCATTTTTATTGTTATCATCACCATTGTAATAAGAAGATTTGACAATGGAGCCTGATTCATTATAAGCAATCAGTCCACCGGTCTTATTGAAATCACAGAATTCGCAATTTACAGGTCCAAATGAAACAGCATTAATCACTTCGCCATTTCCGGCATTTACACCCAAAGAACCTCCTACTCTTGTTCCTGTTCCAATTTTTGCATTTGAATATGTATTGTTAATTTCGCCACCAACATTTACACCTATCAAACCTCCAACATCATATGATCCTGAAACATTACATTCACTGGTGGCACTTTCCGAGATTATCCCATCACGATTTTCTCCAACCAGACCTCCTACAAAAGTTCTGCCATCAACCGTACAATTATATGATGCAATTTTCGAAACATCAGCGGAAATACCTTCCAAAACAACTCCACCGATTAAACCTCCAACCCTGTTGTCACCCTCAATAACACCAAATTCTGATATTACATTTTCTATGATCCCCCCCTTAAACAAACCTACCATTCCTCCCACATAAGACTGACCACTAATTTTTGAACGAATATATCGTAAATTCTTGATTGTTCCACCATTCACAACGCCAAAAAGACCTACGTTATTTGTATCCGGCCAATAGGAATCTAAATTAGAAATAGTATATCCACTGCCATCTAAAGACCCGGAAAATGGATTATCCTTCGTTCCAATCGGAACAAATCCATACATATCTTCACATGTATCTTCACCTATCCAATCCGAACCATCACACCATTCCAAACAATCAAATTTGCCATAGGCACATCCATCGTACATCTCTCCCTTACAAGTATATTTCTTGTTCCAAAAACATTTATCCTTCTGCATTGAACAGGTTTCTGCTGTCTTATTATCTAAACAAGATGAAGTGTTCCATCTTACTGATTCATTGCATTCAATATCTTTTGTTAACAGATAATGTGCTTTTGGATCCTGTCTCATTGACTGCAAATCCATACAATTTTCTATGCGATATGGATTTATAGTCGTACCAGCACCCAATAGAGCAGCAGTTAAACTGTCATATGAATTATGTGACATTACTATTGTTGTAATGACCAACGAGCCGACAGCAACATAAAGCTTGTTCATTTGACGGTATTGGTGAAACGTTTATTTCCATTAGCATTCAATAAAACAAAAAACATTGCCGCAATTATGCCCATACCAATTCCTAACGAAACCTTGTTATCCTGAACATTTTGTAACAGACTACCGAGCAACACATTGCCGGGTTCAGACACATATGATATCTCTTTACTGTCACAAGTGTGCACAGGAACATCGGCTGAACTTAAAACGCAATTTTGTGATACATCCTCAATAAACAGTGCACCATTAATTATTCTACCATCAACCACCAAAGTAAATGAATCAGACGATAATCCGTGCATTAATAAACCAAATGAGTCTGTCACAATAACACTTACAAGTACCCCCTTATCCATTCCTTTAAAATAGCGGCTTTTATCTGTAACCACAGAAGTATTCGGCGGCTCTTTATTTGCATCTCCTTTTTTATAAACATTCTTTTTTAAATCAATCTTATGAGCCGGAATACTCGGTGGAGTTCTGGAAATAGTGTCAACAAGCAAAAAACGGGTCTCATTAACCGTAGAAACGCCACATGCATTTTCGACCATTACTTTTACAATATGCTCTCCAACATCCATTTTATCTAATTTTAGTGTTGAGATGTATAACCCATTGCATATCTGACAAGATTTATTACATGAAGGATTAATTGCTTCGTTGTAAGCACATGCGCCTTTATTGCCACATTCCAAATCTGTTTTACATGGGGTCTTTTTGTCATCAGAACAAACTTTGCCATTGTCACACTGTTCTCGTAATTGAACAATGCCATCTCCGCAATATTCCAACTGACATTTGTTGCTACATCCGTCACCGGATCTTGGATGGCTTTCACCGCCATTATTATTGCATGACAAAACATCTCTTCTGTCATTTAAAACTATTCCATGATATTGCCCACCATGACATGCGCTTCCAAAATCACATTGTTCTACTTCATCTTTTCTACCATCACCGCAATATCTTATCTTCTGAAATTGCATTCCTTCTGATAGATTAGAAGTACTACACGGAGGTAATGGCTCCAGAGTACATCCCTTCTCTTTTGAAGTTGGTGCACTACAAAATGTTGCATCTGGAATATCCGAACACTTTGGTGCATTTACAAAAATCCACTTGCCGTCTTTAAATTCTTTCTCAGGCTCACATTCCTCTCCTTTAGCCCTTTGAACTAATTCATCACCACAATAGCCGATTTCGCGATAACAGAAGGACGAACAGCCGTCAGAATCTATTTCATTACCATCATCACACTCTTCACCTATATCAACTTTCCCGTCACCACATGTAGTAAGTTGCCTAACTCTAACCGGAACATCGGACAACATTAATAGATCCGAATTAATGGATTCATTGGCTGCGTTTCTGCGATTTTCCGCTCTCCCTGATACTGTACTAATACTGGAACTTCCTCCTCCGATAGACTGATTCATACAATTACTGGAACAAGATAACGAACTCGGCGGTTCGCATTCTTCATCTCCAACAACAATATTATCACCGCAAGTAGAGAAACATTTTGTTGGTGTGCCTGAGCATGTCCATCCTGCCTCTTTTAGACAGCTTGAAGAACAACCATCACCATTGTTCTCATTCCCGTCATCACAATTCTCAGCAAGAAATATCACACTATCACCACAATCAGCAATGCAATTACTTGGTTCACTTGTACAGGCATAATATGTTTCCACAGTACAAGAATCTGAACATCCATCACCTGCAGTTGTATTTCTATCATCACATTCCTCCACCACATTTGCAATTGCTCCATCGCCACATGAATATGAACAACTACTGGGTTCACCCGTACATGTATAACCATTTTCAGTAGCACATGCACTGGAACATCCGTCTCCTGAAGTTAGATTTCCATCATCACACGTCTCATTCCCATCAATTTCCTCATCACCGCAAGAGGCTGAACAATTACTTGGTGTTCCGGAGCACGCCCATCCGCTTTCAATAGCACAGGAGGAAGAACATCCGTCATTATTCCTTATATTCCCATCATCACAAGCTTCGCTGCCCGCAATTATCCTATCTCCACAAACAGTATTACATGAACTTGGAGTACCACTACAGGAATAGCCACTTTCCACGGTGCACGTACTTGAACATCCATCGCCGCTGGTTGTACCATCATCATCACAGCCTTCATTCCCTGCTTTAATTCCATCGCCACAAGTTGTGCTACATGTACTTGGGTCACCGTTGCATGTATATCCACTTTCCACTGTGCAGGAACTCGAACAACCGTCACCGCTGCTTGTATCACCGTCATCACATCCTTCACCTGTTTCCACATCATTATTTCCGCATGTTGAATACCCGTAAAGAACGGGTACATGAATCAGGTTTTTACTCCTATCACTCTGATCGGATGGAATTCCAAGTGGAAGGAGAAATAAGATAATTACCAACCACGGGAGAAGACGTAATGTGTTGTTTTTGTTCATGAATCCTTAAATTATAGCATAATTTTACCTTTTTGACCTGCTTGAAACGTTGTCTATTACTCTATTTAATGTTATAATAATATTAGTCTTAATTCGCTGTATATGTACAAAATTCACTGCTAAACTAGCAACACATGAGATCAACAAAGATAATATGCACAATAGGTCCTTCATCTGACGATCGTAAGACGCTGGAGGCTATGATTATGGGAGGAATGGACATTGCAAGGCTGAATCGATCCCACGGCACCATAGAAGGATGCAGAGAAAAGATAAACTCAATCAGAAACATATGTAAATCAAATAATAAATGCGTTGCCCTTATGATAGATACAAAGGGAGCAGAAATTAGAACAGGCGTAATCGCACACCCTGTAAATGTCAAAGAGGGAGAAGAAATAATTTTCTCATCATTCGAAATGCATGATGATAAACGAAGTGTGATTGAAGTTAATTACGACAGATTTTATGCGGATGTTCCTGAAACAGATCGAATAATTATTGATAACGGAGAACTAATACTTGATATTGTTAAGATCAACAAAGATGGATCCGTCATTGCTCGTGCACAAAGTAATGGAAGTATTGGAAGCAGAAGGCACATTACATTGCCGGGAGCTGACATTGATCTTCCTTCCGTAACAGATCAAGATTGGGAAGACATTGCATTTGCCGTGGAAGAAGAAGTGGATTTTCTGGCACTTTCATTTGTACGAACAGCAGATGATGTAAACAAAGTCCGAGGTTTCATCAAAGAGAAAGGAGGTAGCATTCAAATTATTCCTAAGATTGAGACGAGACAAGCAGTTGAAAACATATCCGAGATCATAGAGGTATCGGATGGGATAATGATAGCCAGAGGTGATTTGGGCACAGATTTGCCATTCGAAGAATTGCCACCATTGCAAGATGAAATAGTAATTCAATGCCGAGACCGCGGTGTCCCTGTGATTGTTGCAACACATATGCTGGAAAGCATGATAGAACACCCCATGCCAACCAGAGCAGAAGTTACAGATGTCGCACATGCCGTTATGACGGGCGCGGACGCGACCATGCTTTCCGGAGAAACAGCAGCCGGTAACTTCCCACTTAAGGCAATAGAGGCAATGAGTCGTATACAGAATTATACCGAAAACCATTTGTCGAGATTCCCAAGAAACTACGAAATGCCTGTTCACAATGAACGCGAAGCACGTGCTGAAGCGGCAGTGACACTTTCCGAATCAGCAGAAGCCTCTCTCATTTTCGTATTTACACGAACCGGAAAAACTGCAAAAGAAGTAAGTAAGTTTCATCCCAAAAAACCGATTATTGCTTTCACCGATAGTTCTTCCATACAAAGAACACTTAAACTGTGTTACGGCATACATCCGTATGTAATACCCTTCACAGACCCCGAAAGTACTGTCACAGAGGCTTTTAAGACCGCAATTAAGTATGAATTGGTTAAGGAAGGCGATGATGTGGTCCTGCTTTCCGATATAGAAGCAAAAGATGCAACGGTTTCGAGTGTGCAGGTGAGGAGGTTTGGTTAGATTAATAAAGTAAATATTTTGAAAAGTTATTATATTTACATGCAGTCACTGGTCACTTGTCGCTGGTCGCTGGTCAATCTATATATTTGAAAGACCGGTCTTCGACTCTGATGCTCATACCAATTTGCTTTTAAAAAGATACTAATCAATAAAACAAATTGCTACCTCCTCTCGCGTGCCATCCATAGCTTAACATGCGACGGATGGTGCCCCGTAGCGTTTACATAAGCCAAAAATCAACGGCCTCAAGCTTGAGTGAATTAGTACTATTTTAAACGCGAAGGGGTATCAGACTCAATAATCGACTAGGGACTAGCGACCAGTGACATAGCAGTTCAGGTTCATTAAATAAAAACTATACTAGTGAATACATCATCACTTATTCCAACTATGCCAAGGCATCTCCAATTCATCCAACGGAATATCATCCAATGACAAAGGCTTTCCTCCTGTTTTCCCTTTCTTCCCAAATAAAGAAATAATCAATGACACTATATTTTTTCTGAAGATTAACAGAAGTGCTAAGAATAAAGTTCCTGCAGCAGCTATTACACCTAATTCCACATATGATGCATTGCCCACGGAACTAATAATTGCTTCATCGGTGGAAGACACAGCCATTTTCATGTGACATTTATCATTACAGTCATCCTCTCCATCGCACTCTTCCTCATCTTCCTGAACTCCATTGCCACAGACAGATTCATACTCACATTTTCTGTCACATCCATCACCGTTTTTTGTATTCCCGTCATCACATTCTTCCTGCCCTTCCAATCTTCCATTTCCACATACAGGCAAGCGACAATAATTCGGACAAGAATCATCATCTACAAGATTGCCATCATCACATTGTTCTTTACCTTCCCTTATTCCATCACCACAAACAGTTAACTGACAATCTGAAGGACAATCATCGTAATCATTCCTATTCCCATCATCACATTCTTCCTGACCTTCTTTTACTCCATTGCCACATTTTGGCAGAAGACAATTATTTGGACATGCATCAAAACCATCCCGATTTTCATCATCACACTCTTCTCCTTTTTGAACAATGCCATCACCACATATTGATTTTTTGCATGAATTGGTACATTGGTCGGTATTGATTGCGTTGCCATCATCACATTCTTCACCATCCTGAATTATCTCGTCACCGCAGGTTGCGCGACGACATGTATTGGAACAAGCATCTGAATCCACTTTATTACCATCATCACATTCTTCTCCTTGCTGAATAATACTATCACCACATCTAACAAGTTTGCATGAATTTGTACAACCATCATCATCAACGCGATTACCATCATCACACTCTTCGGTGCCTTCCCTTTCACTGTCTCCGCAAACTGTCTTAATACAATCAGTGGGACACGAATCAAAATTATTTTGATTTCCATCATCACATTCTTCTCTCCCTTCTCTAATTCCATTTCCGCAATACGGCAATTGGCAATTTATGGGACAATCATCTGTATTTATGTGATTGCCGTCGTCACATTGTTCCACTCCTTCACGAACTCCATCGCCACAAACCGATGTCTCACAATCGTTGGGACATTCATCATAGTTATTTCTATTACCATCATCACAATCCTCGTCCTTTTCCACCAGTCCATTACCACAGACAGGATTTGCGACAACAGATGGCGGAGGTGTGGCATGTTGTTCCTCTTCATCCTCATCCTCTTCTTCTTCTTCCTCCTCTCCCTGACTAAGAACAGAAACAGGAGCCACCAAAGTAACACTTTCATCGCCTATACACTCGCTCAGAAAACTATACACACATCCACCACTGCAATCACCTTGTGCATTACATTCCGGAACATCACAAACTGTACCACACGTTTTTTGTACATACTGAATTTCGACAGTCAACTCACCGGTTGTCTGATCAATCGCATAAACTTCCTGAGTTTCAGGCTCACACTCTTCACCTACATGAGGCGACACTATACTATCCCCGCAATATATAACCGTACAGATCTTTGAACATCTGCTCATACCGTTATATCTGCCGGCATCACATTCCTCATCCGCATTTAAAACCCCATCCCCGCAATTTGGAGGAGTTACGATTTGTACATCCTCTGCATCACCCTCTTCCTTAAGTGGACAACCATCGGTACCGTATGGCATTCCTATGCAATTTACCTGTGCCAATAATCCATTGGGTTTTGAAGTTATAAATGTTACCACTGCTGCAAGCATCACAGTGGCTGCAACACTTATAGTACCTGTTTTTATTAGTGTTTTTTTATTCATAAATCCGTTTATTATAGCATTTTTTTAGAATTTGTGCCCTGCATTATACTTGCTAGAGTGAATGTTTTTGGTTGTATTTATAGTTATGCAAATAATTAGTGAAAATCACAGGAATATTGGAATATTGGAATATTGGTCTAAAGAAGCAACAAACATTCTACATGCTAAACAACACCCCAGTATTCCAGTACTCCAGTAATCCATCTAATTCCCCGCAACCGTCGCATCCCCCTCCGAATATGTAGGTCCCCTCATAGGCAACATAGCCTGTATCTGATTTTCATTTTCCAGTCTTTCCAGTGCCTGTGCCTTTGCAACCTGCATTTTTAGCACTTCTTCTTCCAGTAATAATTGTGATCTTTCGCGCTCAAGTGTTCTGAGCATATACCCCTTTGTAGCATTCGCATTTTGATGAAAAAGAATAAGTAAAGCCAAAATAAGGATTATTGATCCAATAGAAACCATCAATAGCATTGTGCTTTGATTTACCAGACGGCCAAGCGAGAATCGCCTTGTTATTGAAGATGTGGAGAAAACAGCAAACATATCGGACTTTTGGATTATAGCATAAGAAAAGGAATGGAAAATGGAAAGTGGAAAATACTAAACCACGTTACACATGTGTGACCGTGGTAAAGCACGTCGTACGTGTGCGACAGTGCTAAAGAGACATCAAAGTGGATCAGGAGATAATTTGCTGGAATAAATTTTTAGCTTTCTATCCGACCTCACCCCCTGCCCCTCTCCACACCGCTCCGCCTGGCACGTCAGTCATGACTGACGTGGCCAGGCACGGCAATCATGATTGCCGTGCCCAGCCCACTGTGGAGAGGGGAGCTCTGTTATTGGAGAAATCAAAGTTTGTTATCTCTTTTTGCAGAGTTCCCCTCTCCTCCTCAGAGGAGAGGGGCTAGGGGTGAGGTCGGTTGGAGAGGAACCAAGGATGAGTCGGATAAGGATTTGACTTACAAATACCGTTATTAGTGTTTCATTTATATATTTTCTGCAGTAAATTATCTACTGACCCATCAAAGTTCGCTAACATCTATTGCTTACACCAATTTTCCACTATCCATTTTCCATTTCTAAACGGTTCAAAAGCCTCATACTCGCTCAACCCTACGTATAACCCGCAACTTCGCACTCCTCGCCCTCGAATTCCCCTCCACCTCCTCCTCCGAAGGAAACACCGGCCTCTTAGTAATAACCTCAAATGGAGCCTCTTCTGTCACTGCTCCTGTCACATCATCAATCATTGGTTGAGAAAGTTCACGGAATGCTTTCTTCACCATTCTATCTTCCAATGAATGAAAGCTTATGATTCCCATTCTTCCTCCTTTTTTAAGTAATTTTGGACCAATATTCAAAAGTACTTCGAGCGAACCAAGTTCATCATTAACTGCAATTCTAAGAGACTGAAATACCTGTGGCAGAATGTCCCTTGCCTTGTATCCCGCTGACTTTTCTATGCATTCCTTAAGATCTAAGGTAGTTTTCACTTGTTCTTTTTCTTTTATTGCTCGAGCTAGCCTTCTGGAAGTTCTTAACTCACCGAATTTCCAAAATATATTTGCAAGTTCTTCTTCCTTAAGTGATTTGATAAGCTGTGCAGCAGTAATCCCATTAGATCTGTCAAAGCGCATATCAAGCGGAGCATTTTCTCTGAAAGTAAATCCCCTATCAGGATCATCTAAGTGAGGAGAACTTAGTCCCAAGTCAGCAAAAATAATATCTACTATTGGCAAATTCATTAGTTCAATTTCCCTAAAGTTAGCGTGTACTAATTCAGTCTGATTCTCGAATGCCTTTAATCGTTCCTGAGCCAATTTCAAATTATTCTCATCAGCTTCGATCCCCGTTAAATGACCTGAATCTCCTATCTTCTCCAGAAATGATTTGGAATGTCCGCCAAGACCCAAAGTTACATCCAAAACAGACTCCCCTGCCTTTGGATCAAGTAATGCCAAAACCTCATTATGTAAGACAGATAAATGTTGCATAACTGGATTGTAAGGGCTTACGCAAATTATGGAAAGCAGTCTCATTTTGACTATATTTATCATATATTTGTATACATTTTTTATACATATCTGATAAGCCCAATATAGCGCTTTTATTGGCTTATATTAGGGCTTTATAGGGTATTGACTTCCTTCTATATATTGGTAGTATAAACAACTTTGAAAAAACGTTTATCCTCTGTTACCGGCGCCTTTTTGATTGCATTGATGCTCACTGCAATTGCCCCAGCTCCTACAGCTGCAAGCCCGGCACCTATGTATAAAAGAGTGGGATTCAGGTCTTGGGAACCTGCTAAGGGAGATAGTATGCTAATAGATACTAAGGATAACTTTGGATATCTGGTCCATAATGATGGTACATATTACCGTTTTGCTCTGGTAACAGGACAACGTAAGTATGTCTGCTATATTGGACGCTGTTATAACGCTGCTACTCCCACATGGGACTGGAGAGCCATGAGCAAGGAGATAAAAGGAGACAGAGTAACCTTTGGGCCTTCAGGAAGATTTATCAGGTTATTTAAAGACGGTGAGACTAACACAGCTTATGGGATCCATGAGTATAAGTATGAAGATCGTATATTCGAAAGTCCCGGACGATTCGGATCAATGGGATGCATTGTTGTACGAAAGCCTATCATGGATATGATTGAAGAAATGTTTGATGTTAATGATGGAGACTTTGAGGTGGTATCACGATATGGGTTGGAGTCGGAGATGTTTGTTTGGATGTAGTTTTAATTAGGTAGGGAAGGTTGGGAAGGTTGGGAAGATGTGCTGTTTTGACAATTTTCTGGGTTTTCTATTGCCTATGTTCCTATATACTTAATAACGCACGGAGAGGTGCCAGAGTGGTCGAATGGGACACACTGCTAATGTGTTGATCGGGCAACCGTTCCGAGGGTTCGAATCCCTCCCTCTCCGCCATCCTTCGCGAAGCGAAGGATGTCAACCGTAGCCTGCTGGACTTGGTTGTTTTTGAGCTTGCAGATCGCTTCGGCTTCGGATGGCAGGCCAACCAGCAGCGAAGGTTGACGAACCAATATTTATCCGCAGCACGAAGTCTGAGTCCGAAGATACTATGTGCCCCGTAGTCCGAGCGTTAGCGAAGGACGAAGGGGTACTATCCAACCACACAATAAATAGTATCAAAACTCACTATCCAACTCCAGTCCAATACCTTCACACAAACGTAAATACATTTCACTGTGCTCAGGAGATTGACTCCTTTCCATCAATAACTCTACACATTCCGGCCATATTACTTTTGGTAATCGTTGTAATCCACAAGAATGTAATACTCTCTGATATCTAATCCTGCAAGCTTCAACTTCATTGTAACAATGAATCAATTTATTTTGTGGTAATACCACGCTATTCCATCCATCATAACTCAAATCACCAACTTCATTACCCGACTCCTCTAGAATAACCAAAGACTTATGCTGATCCGGACGCTCGCGCTCGGAAGATCTTACAGTTAATTCAAAGCAATCATCATTGATTAATAGATCTTCTGCCTCGCACAATGAACTATGTAAAACAGTGGGATCAACATTCTCTGCAATATCTTTTCTAGACACTTCACTCGCATTATGTAATGTATTCAATACAACATCCAAAGGATTACCCAATTCACCAATAAGCTCTCTTATAATTTCCAATATCCTTTCTTTTTTTACAGATACAATAAATCTTTGATATTGATATGGACCAAAATAATCCTCTTCTATGTCAGCAGCATACCATTCCTCCGGTAAATTGGATTTTAGATTTTCCATAAGCAAAACAATATATTTACTACTCATGCTAAAGTCCAGAGCTAATTAAGCCCTTTTTTCTGGCACCAACTTAAGCAATTCAAACACCACAAACCCCGAGAATGAAAGCAGAAGGATCTCTATCCATTGGAAAGGATTAAGAGGTACCAATCTGAACAGGACATTGAGTGGTGTATACAGAAGTATCAATTGCATCAGAAACGGTATAGTGACCGCACCGATCAGCCACTTGTTAGAGAACACTCCGATCTCCCATATAGGACGGCGTGAGCGAACTGTAAATGCAAGGAACAGCTCAAACATAATCGCAAGCGTAAACGTTGCCGTGCGAGCTTCTATAAGAGGGGCACCAGAACTGAGCTGCCATAGGAAGTACAAGAACGCCAAAGCAAACGCGTAAAGTCCAGCAACAACCAGCCTCCCCCACTCCCCTGCCAACAGATGTTCATTGGGAGCTCGCGGCGGACGTCGCATAATGTCAGCCTCAGCTTTTTCCATTCCTAACGCAAGAGCAGGCAATCCATCAGTCATCAAGTTAATCCATAGAATATGGATTGGTAGATATGGCAGAGGTATTCCTATTATGAGCACAGTCATTATCAAAAGCAGTTCATCAAAATTGGCACGCAAAAGATACAGGATAAACTTGCGAATGTTATCGTAGATGCGCCTACCTTCCCTGATCGCATTCACAATCGTTGAATAATGATCATCGGCAAGAACAATGCTCGCAGCTTCACGTGCAACTTCCGTACCATTGCGCCCCATTGCAATCCCAACATGGGAACCTTTAAGAGCCGGCGCATCGTTAACCCCATCACCGGACATTGCTACAATTTCACCAAGCTTTTTTAATGCCTCCAGTATTTGTAATTTATGAGTCGGTGAAACTCTTGCGAAAACCGATGTGGTCATTAATTGCTTCTTTAATTTTGCCTTTGAAAGAGTTGCCATTTCGTCACCCAGCATTGCATCCCCTTCTATACCAACCTGATCAGCAATTGCTTTGGCAGTAACAATGTTATCACCTGTTATCATAATCGTCCTGATTCCCGCATTCTTTGCATTCTGAATAGCATCTTTAACTCCTTCACGTGGAGGATCGTCCAAAGCTACTAACCCTAAGAATCTGACCTTTCCATTCTCTTTTATTGCAGCCGCCAAAACCCTGAGCCCATTTTGTGCAAACTCATCATTCTTTTTAAGAACCTGAGCTTTGTTTACATCATCACATTTCTTTACAATTACTTCGGGAGCTCCTTTAAGAAAAGATTTTCGCCCGTGTCTGGTTTGCATATACTTATCTTCTGATGTAAAGGGAACCTCCTCATTATCTATTTGCAGACGCTCCACTCCAATCTTGCGTGCATACGCAAGCAAACCAATTTCAGTCGGATCTCCAAGGTTTGGCCACTTTGCCCTGTTACATGAACTTAATACCAAAGCCATTAGGTCTTCATCACCGGACTTTCCTCCGCCTTCGGTCCATACTTCTCTTACCTTCATTTTATTTTCAGTGATAGTTCCTGTTTTGTCTGCGCATATTACGGTTACACTACCAAGAGTTTCCAGAGAATCCAAACGACGAACAAGGGTGTTCTTTTTTACCATCCTACGAACTCCAAGAGCCAAACAAACCGTGACCACTGCCGGTAATCCTTCGGGGACTGCAGAGACCGCAAGACTGACTCCAATGAGCATTATCTCATTGAACGACATTCCCTTCATCACTCCGACTCCAACTACAAACAAACAAAGGACGACCACTACCATTCCCAAAAGTTGCCCAAGCTTTTTCATTCTTCTCTGAAGTGGAGTCTCGGGGAACTCAGTCTCCGAAACTAGCTTTGCGATTTTGCCAATCTCCGAATGAAGCCCTGTAGCAGTAACCACATACTCACCTGATCCGCGAGTCACCAGAGTTCCCCTGAAGACCATATTCTCCTGCTCAGCTAAAGGAAGCTTGCCGCTAAGCCTCTTCTTATTCTTAGAAACCGCCGCATGTTCACCCGTAAGACTTGATTCATTGCATCTAAGATGAGACTCAGTGACAATCCTACCATCAGCTGAAATCATGTCACCAGCTTCTATTATTACTATATCTCCGGGGACCAACTCGCGTGATTCAATAATTTTTTCTCCTCCGTTCCTCCTAACTCTCACATGAGGAGATGACAGTTTCTGAAGCATAGCAATCGCCTCTTCCGCTTTGTATTCCTGAACAAAACCTAGTATGGCATTTAGTATAAGGATTGCTCCAATTACAATTGCATCCAGAAAACTCTCGAACGTTAGCGCGTGACCTACCAGAAATGGCATAGTAATCGAAAGCGCAAGAGCTCCCATAAGGATGTAAACGAGGATGTCGTTAAACTGTCTTAGGAATAATAGAATTAATGATCTTTTTTTATGTGGAAGTTCGTTAAATCCAAATTCATTTCTTTTTTTTGTGACTTCATTGGTCATCAAGCCATTTAATGAACTCCCCAAACGCTTAAGGACTTCATCAGCGGTTACGTTTGCGTACATGTTGAATAGTTTAATCTTAAGTGTAACTGGGTACCAGTAATTGATAATCTTTGAAGTCGCTAGTCACTGGTCGTAAACATTCAGTAAAGTATTGCAAATCGGTAATCATTGCTGTACGTTAGTACACCAATGGCATTTGCTAAATTTGAAGATATAAAAGCCTGGCAGGAAGCGAGAGAGCTGAATAAACGCATTCACCAAATATGTGAACGTGCTCATATTCAAAGAGATCAGAGTTGGATTGATCAAATAACAAGAGCAAGTAATTCCATTATGGCAAATATTGCTGAAGGTAATGACTCTAAATCTGATGTTGAATTTGCAAAATTCCTTGGTTATGCAAAAAGATCTGCATCTGAAGTAAGATCACATTTATATTATACACTCGATAAGAACTATATTTCTCAAGAAGAATTCTCTGTTTTCTCTGATAGGACTAATACAATTACTTCACAAATTTCAAATTTAATCAGATATCTATACAAAAGCAAAAGGAAGATACGATCACAAGGCTGACTAGTGACCAGCGACCAGTGACTAGTGACATAATAGGATTAGTATCACCTACCATCCCCCATGAAACCCCTCCCCCTCCTTATCAACCCTTTCAAACCCATGTGCTCCAAAAAAATCACGCTGAGCCTGTATCAAATTCTGTGGAAGTCTATCTGATCTCAACGAATCCCAATAACTAAGGGATGCTGATATTGCAGGTATAGGAATTCCTCTACTCGATGCATACGTTACAATCCTTCTCCAGTCCTTCTGAGGATCACCTGAAAACCTATTAATCAATTCCTCTTTAGCTGCACTAGCCACCTCATTGTCAGAAGATAACGAATTCTGCAAAGACTTAAGCAAAACAGATCTAATTATGCATCCACCTTGCCAAATGCGAGCAACTTCTGATGCATCAATCCCCCACTCTTTTTCCTCATTTGCTTTTTTGATCAAAGATAAGCCCTGAAGGTATGTGAGTATTACAGACAATTCATATGCATTACGCAATATTGAGTTCAGTTTCTTTGGAGGAGGGAT
>Ga0180007_10003231_pt1 | contig 18371 bp, 16 predicted proteins | sample MM_PC_MetaG_FD_121122 | JGI IMG/M metagenome (GOLD analysis project Ga0180007, IMG submission 121122) | Groundwater microbial communities from the Aspo Hard Rock Laboratory (HRL) deep subsurface site, Sweden - MM_PC_MetaG | ecosystem: Environmental > Aquatic > Deep subsurface > Groundwater... | reverse complement strand
AAGGATAGATATGGAATAAGGTTCTTCACCCATTGCGCAGCCAGACGACCAAATTCGCAGGGTTTGATCCCCAGCCTGTTTTTTTTGATGAATAATAGCAGGAAGTATCCTGTCGGCAAAGTATTCAAACATCAGCGTATCCCTGAAAAATCGACTCACATTTATGGTCAGCGCATTGATCAGGTTATCCGATTCATCATGATTTACTTTCAGGTATTGAAGGTAGTCTTTGTAGTTATTGCATTTTGTGGACAAAAAGAGCTGTTTGATACGACGTTCAACCATGGGTGTGCGGTAGCCGGAAAAGTCAAACCCCCGCTGTTCATTCAAATAATTTAAAATGAGTTTTAAATCATTATTCACAACACAAATTACCTTTTAAATATTTTTTGATTGTGCCTTCAGAACCCTTGTTATAGTCAGCACACGCTTCACCCATAAAATCATCAGAATGCGTTTAATATTCTGATCAATCTAAGAAAGGCACTGTAATATATATTGTGGTACAAAACAAATTAAATTCATCTTTATGGGAAACCGCATGGCCAAATAAATTAAGATCCAATTCAACTTTTTTTGGAGATAAAGTTAAGCGAAAAACATCCTGAAATGGTGTGGATTTTTCTATAAATTCAGTGTTTTTTTGGAGATAAAGGAAAGAGGATATCCATTCTGCTATGGTGCGGACTATGTCTATTTATGTTGCGACTTTTTTATGTTGCGTGATTTTCTTATAGCGAATTTTTAAGGGCTGTATTTTCTTTGGATTTTATTTTTTTACTTTGTTTCTTCCCTCATTTTTTTTGCTTTTGATCGGTAATATTCTACGCTTTCTTGCTCAAAACCTGGCATTGTTTTGGCAAAATCAGCAGCTTTTTGATAATAGTCAGCTGCTAGCTGATTGTCCTCCCGGGCTTCGTAGACCTGGCAGTCTGATCAACGCCAGGCCCTGATCAAGCACGTTCTGACAGATGAGAAAATGCGTCTGGCTTATGATTAATTTTATGAATTTAATGGGTTAAATCATATATTCAGTTTTTCAGATTTAAGCACATATGAAAGAATGATCCCGATCATGAACCCTGCCGCCAGATTCGAAGCCAGGGTAATTCCCAGGATGACAAGCGGTACAAACATCTCTTTACGGGTATTCATATCCAGAAGGGTTAAGCCCAGTTGCGTTCCTGCAAAAATCAGCAGAATGCCAAGCGCAGACATGGGCAACAGATAAATAATCCCCATGAAATGTTCTCCAAGCAAAAGGGCCAAAGCAATAAAAATGGTGCCGATGATCAAGTTTGATCCGCCCGTACGAGCCCCGAAGCGATAACGGGAGGCCAGCCCTCCTGCGCCATGGCACATGGGCATGCCGCCCAGAAAAAAACTCATCAGGTTTCCCAGGGCCATGCTGATGCACAACGCCTTATAGGTCACCCGCCGTCCATCACTTGGGAAATACTGGATGGACAGATCTGCATTGGCCATGACTGCATTTCCAAGGGTCATGGGAATCTGGGGCAACACCAGCACCAGCAGGGCAAAAGTGAACTCATTCATGGATGGAATCCCGAAAGGTAACAGCTTGGGCAGATAAAGACCTAACTTTATCTGGTGCAGACCTTCACCTGTTCCCAGAACAATGCCCGTTAAAAGGCCGGCGCCAACCACGACAATGGCGGCAGGCAACCGCTTGTTTTCCAGCAGCAGCAGGGTGAGTATCCCCAATACCCCGCCGATCACGAGACCAAGCGGCAAAGGCCCCAGAGTCTGGATATTCAGATAAGGTTCTGCAGCCCCCCGCAGGGCCTGGAATTTTGACTCGCCCAGCATCAGTTTCACACCCTGGGAAATCAGCAGAACCCCCGTGGACAGCTGGACCCCCCGGATAACCGGCCTGGGAATGTATCGGCCGATCATGGTTATCATGCCTGTCCCGCCAATAATCAGCAAAAACAAAAAAATCCATAAACTTGAGGCCTGGATCTGGCTGGCCGTAATTCCTGTGGCAATGGCATAGGCTCCTATGACCTTCATGGGTTCTACAGGAGTGGTGACCTTAAAATAGAGCCCGGTAAAAATGTAAAACAGGCCCACGGCAAGGAACAGGCCCAGCGGAGGAAGGCCATTGATCAGGATCATGTCGATGGACAGCGGCAATATGGTGCCCAGATCCCCTAAGGACCCTGCAAACTCCATGCGGTTAAACTCAAAGGCCACAGCTTTGTTTGATTGCTTAGAAATAATTTTTTGATTTGTATCCATATGATCCTCCTGAAGATATCCAACCCCGGCCATTCTAATTTCCTGCCCCAGTGTTATTTTTATCGCCATCTTGACATACTGTCCCGATTTTAATATTATTCGTGACATTACATATAAATTAAACATATTGTCAAGCGTATTGTTAACTGATTTAGGTTTTATTTTGGATGGTTTGACAAAAAAGGATTTCATGAAAAAAAACGAGCCGCCCCGAAAAACAAGCCAGAAAATTTCTCAACAGACATCCGTTCAGACGCAAACTCATCATGGCGGCATCATAAACCCCACCCAGGATCTGGACAAATGCCTTGACGAAATCCAGCTTTATCAATTGGAACAATCCTTTCGTGAATGGGTCAATGCAACCCAAAGAATGGACATCCGGCTCTCCCGAAAGCGAATTCTGTTTATTTTTTTACTGATCCGCTATACGGGGGCAAAACTCAGTGAAGTCATGGGCCTTGATCCATTCCAGGATATTGATTTTGACAAGCAAACCATCTGCTTTGGCCAAATCCAGGGGAAACCGGAACGGCAGAGCCGCATCGTGCCGCTGCCTGAGGCACTCTGCCGTGAAATCAGAGAAATAACCGCAGATTTATCCGTTAAAGCGGCTTTAAAAAACAAACCATCCATGGACCCGGGATTTGTGCGCCGTAAATTCTATGAACGGGCTCAAGCCTGCGGAATTGCAAAGCAACTGGGTGCACCTGAAATCCTTCGGAAATCCCGTGCGGTTGAATTAATGCAGAACAATATGCCACTTCCGGCAGTCCAGATGATTTTAGGTCATTCCACACCAAATCTGACCTCTTCCTATGTTTCTTTTTCAGAGGATGAGATCCAGCAGACGGTCAGACGTTTCATGGACCAGGAATCCACCCGTAAAACCAGTGCCCGCAACTCCTTTTTTGGAAAAATTCAAACCCTCCTGAAAGGCGACATACAGACCCGTATAGAATTGTTGACCATGGCCGGGAACTCGATTGTTACGGTTATCACCAACGACAGCGTGCAGCGGCTTGGCCTGAAACCGGGCAAATTGATCACCGCCGAGGTTAAAGCCCCCTGGGTCCTGCTCGAGAAAACCGATACCAGCCCGGAATGCAGTGCAGATAATCGATTCCAGGGAATTGTGGAAAGGGTTTTAACGGGGAAAATTAATACAGAATATATTGTGGGGATCTCTGACGGGACAAAGATCTGTTCAATCATGACCACTGAAAGCAGCCGCCGCCTGGCCCTTAAGACTGGTGATACAGTCTGGGCATTATTCAACAGTTTTTCCGTGGTTTTGCTGTCTTAACCGAAACAGAATCCCAGATTCCTGCCTTTTCCTTAAACGAATTACCCGCAAAAACCAAATCTTATTACTTCCCTTAAGAATTTTCTGCTTTGCAGAACCTGAAAATTTCCTTTTCAAATGTTCATATGCCTCTGCCTTGCTATCTATTGTAATATATAGTTTATTATAGTAATTTATAGTAATAATTAATCTGATATTTAATAAAAATATATATTTATTACCAAATAAAACAAAAAACAACGATTCTTTATTGACAAACACCACCATTATAATTAAATAAAAGCGAGTTTTAAGAGCAGGGGCATATCTGAGAAGAAGTAATATGCCAGGGTCGTTTTATTTATATTTATTGTTTTTGGAGAAATAACTATGAAAATGAGTTGGAAATTATTGTTATCCCTATTTTTCCTGGTGGCTGTTTTCACTGGCCCTGTGTCTGCTGGAGAAACCCGGAAAAGCGGCGAAGTCTTTGACCTGGGAGATGTCCTGATCATGGGAAAAGGTGATGAAATCAACAGCATCACCAGCACCAACATCGTGTCAGGAGATGATATTGAAATGCAGGGATTCCAGACAACGGCAGACGCCCTTGAATCTGTTCCAGGCGTTGATGTCCAGGTCGGAGGCAAAGGACAATCCACCCTGAAACTAAGGGGTTTTGACCAACGGGATGTCAAAGTCCTCATTGACGGCGTCCCTGCCCATGAGGCCTATTACGGTTCCCTGGACCTGGACCAGATCCCCGTGGATGCCATTGCGAAAATCAAGGTGATCAAAGGGGCTTCATCCGTATTATACGGCCCCAACACCATGGGCGGCGTGATCAACATCATCACAAAAAAAGGCGGGGAAAAACCTTATACCAGCGTGACAACCTCTTTTGGTGAAAACAATACCCAGAACTATATTGTCAATCACGGTGCAAGTGTCGGCCAGTTCAACTACTGGATTACGGCAAGCCACAGGACAACAGACGGATTTGAACTGTCCAATGATTTTGATCCCAATAATCCCAGAAACGGAATTGGGACGGATTACAATGAAGATGGGGGAACCAGGGATTTAAGCTACTTTACAAAAAACACCCTGAATACCAAAATCGGCTATGAATATGATGATACGTCAAAATTGTACCTGTCGTTTGATTACCATCAGAATGAAAAGGGCTGTCTCACTGAAAGCCAACGATACTGGGAATTTACAGACTGGACCCAGTGGCATGCAAGCCTGGCAGGAGAACATGACCTGACAGATATCGTGTCCGTAAGAGGCAGGGTCTATTATGTGGACCATACAGATACCCTTGAAGATGTAAGCTGGGATGCGAGCCATACCACCAGCAAGAAATGGTTTGAACAAAGTGCTTATGATGACTATACCCTTGGCGGCGAAGCCCAGGTCTATCTTGATTTTGGTGATACAAGCCTTGTGAAGATAGGTGCAAGTTATATGAAAGACAACCATGTTCAGCAGGATTTCTATGATGCCACTACCATGGGGGCTGTGACCTTAGGATGGCAGCCTGAAGAGGAATATGAAGTTGATATCTATTCTTTTGGTATTGAGGACGAAGTACGGCTCTTTAAACGCCTGACCCTGAATGGAGGCGTCAGCTTTGATATCCATGATCCCGTGAAGGCGTATGGCGGACTGACCCGTGACTCCGTTGAAACCTGGAATCCCCAGGCCGGTGCGTCCTTTGATGTCACTAAGGAATTAAAAATATATGCATCCGTTGGAAAAAAGACAAGATTCCCACAGATGCAGGAGCTTTACAGCAACCTTGCCGGTGGGAACAGCAATTTGAATCCCCAGCAGACCATCGCCTATGAGATTGGCGCAAGCAAACGCTTTGGTTCGGCAATTGATTTTTCAGTGGCAGCTTTTTTCAATGATATTGAGGAAAGAATTACGACCCAGAAAGTCGGCGGTGTAAAACAATACATTAACAAGGGTGAGAGCGAAATCAAGGGATTAGAGGCCCAGTTGAACATTGTGACCCCCTGGAATCTCGACCTGGGACTGGGGTATACCCTCCTGTCATCCGAAGACAGGGCTGACAGCACAAGTCCTTTTTTAAAATCCGAATATGTGCCTGAGCAAAAACTTACCATTGATGCCAGGTATGCCTTTGACTTTGGCCTGTCAGCATCATTCCAGGCCATGTATACGGGGGATCAGATCGAATATGACAATGCAGACAATGAAGTCCCGCTTGATGATTTCTGGATATGTAATGCCCGGTTGAATCAGAACTTCAAAATATCGGATAAAATTACCACGGATATCTTCCTTGAAGCTAAAAATATATTTGACAAAAATTATGAAGAAGGCCACGGGCCCTACCCGGGCCGAAGTTTTCTGGTCGGCCTGAAATTCAGCTTCTAATCTTGAAAAAAGAACGATCAAGCCCCAGGGCAGCAGGATCAAGACACGATTCAGTAAAACTGCCCTGGAACGCTTAAAAGAATTATAACATGACAAAAACAAAAATTTTCTGGGCATTGGTTTGTGTGCTTGTGTTTATTTTTCTTTTCAGATTGTACCATGCGCCTGAAAGAGAAAACAAAGAATTGACGGGCATTGACCGGAAAATCTGCGTCCCCGTATTAAAAAAAAATACTGCCGGGGGAAAAAAATGAAAAAGCCCATAGCCACAATATTATCTGTCCATTTCCTGCTGATCATCTTATGCAGCCTCATGTCAGGCTTTTTCCCCTCCATTTCAAGCGCATCTACCCGCATCACAGATGCTGCCGGGAAAACCCTTGTCCTTGAAAAACTGCCGGAACGTATCGTGGTCGCAGGGATGGCGCCATTTATCCCCCTTCACATGATTTACCTGTTTGAGGAAACAAAAGAACGGTTAAAGGGGTTTGAAGTCAAGGTCAAAAAGGGGGATGATTTTTTAAACCTGGTGGACCCCGGGATCTTATCCAAACAACCCCTGAACTCCAACCCCGGCCCTGAAAGCGTGGCTGCTTTAAAACCAGATCTTGTCATCACCAAGGCGTGTGTTGAGACAGCCATGGCAAGGACCCTGAAATCCATTGGAATTCCTGTCTTGCACCTTGGCGCTGAAACGCCTGACATGTTCTTAAAGGATATTGAAAATCTCGGCAAAATATTTGGAAATGAAAAAAGAGCCCAAACCATTATTCAATATTACCAGGATAAGCTAAGGCTCATCCGGGACGGTTTAAAGAATCCTGGACCAGAAAAAAAACCCCGTGTCCTGGTCATGGAATACAGCAACCGCGGCAACACCGTGTCCCTGAATGTTCCGGCCCGATCCTGGTTCCAGACCCAGCAGGCACTGATTTCAGGGGGGAACCCGGTCTGGCTGAATGCGCTGAGCATACAGGACGGCTGGCAAATTACGGGTTTTGAACAGATTGCCGCCTGGAACCCGGACAAAATATTTCTCATTGTATGGTATCAGCTCAGGGGCCGACAGGTTGTTCAAAGCCTTTACCAGGATCATAAATGGATAAAGCTTGCCGCATTACAGCAAAATAATCTTTTTCTTTTCCCGAAAGACATTTTTGGATGGGATTCAGCAACACCCAGGTGGATTTTAGGCGCTCTGTGGATGGCAAAAAAGACTTATCCTGAAAAATTCGGCAATGACCGGCTTGATATGGAAAAGAGCGTGGTAGAATTTTTCAGGCTGTTGTACGGCCTTGATGACGCAACCATTGTAAAACACTTAATACCCCGGGACTGATATGGTAAAAGATAAAAAAACAGGTCTTATCTTTATCCTGACAATGGCTCTGGTCATTGGATCAATCTTTTTCGGAAGATTTCCGTCACCCTATATGACAAGCCTTTCAGACATACTGGAAGATGATCTGGTTTACAGGATAATCACGGATATCCGTATCCCGCGAATCATCATGGCCTTTGTTACCGGCATGGTCCTGGCTGCTTCAGGGACCGCCTTTCAGATGATTTTCAGAAATCCCCTTGTGGATGCAGGGTTTCTCGGGGTGTCTGGCGGCGCAGCCTTTGGTGCATCCCTGGGGATTGTCCTCCTGGGCGGGAGCGTTGCGGCCATCCAGGGGGCAGCCGCCCTGTTTGCCGTTTCCGGCCTTGCCTTGTCCTGGGCCATTGCCACAAAAATCAGGTTTGGTGACTGGGTACTGCGCCTGATTCTTTCCGGCATTGCCGTGTCTGCCATGTTTGCATCAGGCACAGGGCTTTTAAAATATCTGGCTGATCCGTTAAGGGAATTGCCTGAACTGACCTTCTGGCTTCTGGGCGGGCTATGGGGCATAAACTGGACAGATACGGTACAGGTAATGATCATCTGTCTTCCCTGCCTTTTGATTCTCTTTTTGTTCAGGTGGCGCTTAAATCTTCTGGCCATGCAGGAGGAAACCATTTTCTCCCTGGTGGCCAATGCCTCCTGGGAAAGAATCCTGTTGCTCCTGACCGCAGTCATCGCAACTTCGGCTGTGGTGTGCAAGGCCGGGCAGATCGGATGGGTGGGGCTGATCATTCCGCACATTGGAAGACGCCTTACAGGATCGGATGCCCAAAAAACCCTGCCCTGTTCCCTGATGCTGGGCGGTTTTTTTTTACTTTTCTGTGACAACATTTCAAGGACCCTGCTTTCAGGAGAGATCCCACTTGGGATTCTTACCTCTTTTATCGGTGCAGGTCTCTTTCTGGTACTTTTAATGAACCGGCAGCTGCAGCTTAAAAAAGGGTGATATGGTAACTGCTGTTTCCATAAAAAATTTAAGCTTTTCCTATGACAAAACAAAAACACGGATTTTATCCGGCATGAATATTGATCTTAAAGCCGGAACCGTTACGGCTGTACTGGGGGCCAATGGTGTGGGGAAAACCACCTTACTCTATATTCTGCTGGGGCTTTATACGCCTGTTGAAGGAGAAATCCGGTTCTTTGACAAGCCGGGAACCCATTACACCAATGACCGGATAAAACGACTGATCGGCATGGTTTCCCAGAACGAAACCATGCCCTTTGATTTAAGTGTCAGCGCCTATGTCCTCCTGGGAAGGGCTCCACACATGGGGCTGCTCAGCATGCCGGGCCAAACGGATCTGACTTGCGCAGAAGACGCTTTGGCAACAGTGGGCATGACCCATATGGCAGATATGGGCATAAACCGGCTCAGCAGCGGAGAAAGGCAACTGGTCCATGTGGCCCGAACCCTGGCCCAGGCGCCGGACATCCTTCTTCTGGATGAACCCTGCTCCCATCTGGACCTGATCAATTCCCGGCAGATGCTGTCCATGATGAAAGCCATTGCAGAAAGGGGCCGGACCGTTGTGTTCACCACGCACGACCCCAATGCTGCCGCCACTGTCGCAGACCAGGTCATGCTGATGAAAAAAGGAGAACTTGTGGCTTTTGGCAAAGTTGAAGACACCATCACCAGCCCATTGCTGACAAAAACCTATGGCGGCATTGTTAACGTGACCCATACACCCCACGGGCCTTTTGTAAGGGCCGTATAAACAGGAACAGGAGAAAAATGGAACCTTTGACCAACTGGAACAAATTGTGGGAAACCCTGTCTGAAAACCAGAGCAGGGCATTTGCCGCAAAAAAGCAATCCCAGGATGATGATTTCTGGAAACACAAGGCAAAAGCATTTGACAAGATGGTGGACCAGCGATGGGCCAAACCAGATTCATCCAGAGACTTTCTGATTAAAAAATTAAAGGACAATCCAGGATCAACCCTTCTGGATATCGGGGCCGGCACAGGGAAATGGTCTGTTCTGGTATCCCCCTTTGCATCACGGGTGACAGCCCTTGAACCGTCCCCTGCCATGCAGGCGGTTTTAAAAGAAAAGATCCGGGAACAAGGGGTTGGCAACATTGATATTGTCACGGGAAAATGGCCTGAGGATGATGTGGAGCGCCATGACTTCATCCTGGCCTCCCACTCCATGTACGGTGTGACAGACTTTGAAGCCTTTGTCAGAAAAATGTGTGAAACGGCTGATAAAGCCTGTCTCCTCCTGCTCAGGGTACCCTTTGCCGATTCAGTCATGGCAACAGCCGCAAGCAGAATCCTGGGCCAGCCCTATGACAGTCCGAATTTCCAGATTGCCTATAACATCCTTTTGGGCATGGATATATTTGCCGACGTGATCATGGAAGCTGACGGGTCCTGGCCGCCATGGGCCAATGATTCCTTTGAAGAAGCGCTTGATGAAATCAAGAACCGCCTGGGTCTATCGGAAAAGAGCAGGCATGATGCATTTCTAAAAGATCTGTTAAAAGCAAATTTAAACATTAAAAAGGGTAAGTATGTCTGGCCGGCCGGCAACAGGGCTGCGCTTGTATATTGGGAAGTATGATGAAAAAAACGGCTGTCCGTATCACTATAATTCTTCTGGTCATGTTGGGCTGGTTTTTTTCAGGCTGCGACGTTTCTCCTGAAGCCCCCTCCCAAACCCAAACCATTACGGATCAACTGGGAAGACAGGTAAAAATTCCCAGGCACCCAAAAAAAATAGCCGCGCTCCATCATTTTGGCGGAAAAATCATTTATGCCATAAACCAGCAGCACCTGCTGGTGGATCAGGGCATTTACGGCAAGGAAGCATTGGCCCTGACCCGAATAGACAACGCCTTTGCGTCACTTCCCAGCATCATTCAGAGCCATGGATATAATGTGGAAGGGCTGGTCAGCCTTAACCCTGAAATCATTTTTTCCTATGCCTCAATGGATAAGCTGGAAATGGAACAATTCAAGCATGCCGGAATTCCCGTGGTTGCAGTAAAGGGGGAAACCTTTACAGAAAGCTTTGAAGCCATTCGTCTGATATCTGCCGTACTGGATTGCAAAGACATTGGCGAGACCTATATCAAGACCTGTCAGGATCTTTTGGACATGGTGCAGGACCGGCTCAAAGGCCATGTGGAAAAACCTGTTGCCGTGATGTTTGCAGGACCCAGGAGCATCTTTTCCGTTGCCACGGGGAACATGCTTCAAAACCATATCCTGGAACTGTCCGGAGCCGTCAATGTGGCCCGTGAGTTAAGCGGGTTCTGGGCAGATGTCTCTCCTGAACAGATTGCTCAATGGAACCCGGAAGTGATCTTTCTGGGCTCTTACCTGGATGTCTATGGAAAGGATAAAATTCTTGAAAGCCCCCAGTTCCAGACCGTGACCGCCATAAAAAAAAAGAGAATTCATACCTTTCCCTCCAATATCGGGTGGTGGGATTACCCGGCCCCCCACTGTGTGCTGGGTGTGGTCTGGTCAGCCAAAACCCTGTATCCCCAATTATTTGAAGATATTGATATGATGGTTCTTGCCAATTCATTTTACAGACAATTTGTCGGGCATAGTTTTGAAGAGATGGGAGGCAGACTCGATTGAAAAAGACATTGATCATCACAGGGCTGGTTTTTCCGGTCATTTTGTTCATCTGTCTTTGTACGGGGCGCTACCCCATTTCTCCAGGCCGTGTAGCAGGGCTTTTTTTATCACACCTGGGCATTGAAAGTCCTGTCTTTGGGGCACCCAGGGAGATGATGATGATTTTCTGGAATATCAGGGTGCCAAGGGTGATATTGACCATTTTTATCGGTGCCGGGATCTCCACGGCAGGGGCAGTGTTTCAGGCCCTTTTCAGAAACCCCCTGGCTGCCCCGGATATCCTGGGCGTAACATCAGGGTCTGGTTTTGGTGCTGCCCTTGCCATCATGTTTTTAACTCCCCTGGCCTTTGTCATCCAGATCAATGCCTTTATATTCGGCATTATCGCCGTCACCCTGGCCTATATCCTGGCGTCCCTGAGCCAGGACAGCTCTCCTTCCGTTCTGGTAATTTCAGGTATTGTCATTTCCGCCATATTCCAGGCAGGACTTTCGTTTATCATGTATATGGCCAATCCCTATGACCAGCTGGCCCAGATTGTGTTCTGGACCATGGGCAGCTTTAATACGGCTTCATGGGTCAAGGTCCAGGGAGCAGTACCCGTCCTGATTCCCGGCATCATCCTGATGATCATTTTCTCCTGGCCGTTGAACATCATGACCCAGGGAGAGGAAGACGCCATGTCCATGGGCATCCATGTTGTGCGGTGGCGGATCTTCTATGTCCTGGTGAGCACCCTCATGGTGGCCACATCTGTCTCTCTGGTGGGAAATGTTGCCTGGATCGGACTGATTGTGCCCCATATTGCAAGATATCTTTCAGGCTCCGAGCACAGACGGCTTCTTCCCATGACAGCAATATTGGGTGGACTGTTTCTCATGATCATGGATACTCTGGCAAGGAGTGTTATGCTGTCTGAAATCCCCATCAGTATTGTCACTTCCATATTTGGCGCGCCCTTTTTAGGGTACCTTGTGGTCAGTGCCGGGAAAACCAGGAGAATCATATGAATCTTGCAATTAAAAACATCACTACCGGATATGGGAAAACACCCGTTATTTCCAATATCAGCCTTACGGTTGGCCCTGGCAGAATCTGTGCGCTCATGGGCCGGAACGGTTCCGGCAAGACCACACTGCTTCGATGTATCAACGGGGTTTTACCCGTTTTTGAAGGCAACATCAGGGTCATGGGAAAAGAGATCCAAAAGCTTGGCCGGGCTCAGGTTGCAAGGATGATCAGTGTGGTGCCCCAGACACACTTTTCCCCGTTTTCCTTTTCCTGTATGGACATGGTGCTGATGGCAGGCGCGGCCAGGATAAAGGCCTGGTCAGCCCCGTCCGGGAAAGAAAAACAAAAGGCGTTGGAAACCATGGCGGAAACCGGGATTGATCACATGGCCAAACGGCCCTTCAATTCCCTATCCGGGGGTGAACGACAGCTGGTCATGCTGGCAAGGGGCCTGTTCCAGGACACTCCGGTCATGCTCCTGGACGAACCCAATTCCCACCTTGATTTCGCCAACCAGCATAAAATTATGGCCCTGATGCAGCAGGTGACCAGGAAACGGAACATGACCGTGGTAATCACCCTGCATGACCCCAACCTTGCCTATTATTACTGCGATGATGTCATCCTTATCCATAAAGGCCGTGTAAAGGCAGCAGGGAAAACATGCACCACCCTGACGAACGATGTCCTTTCCGCTGTCCTGGGAGATAATATCCAGTGTGATGAAACAAAAAAAGGGGTGTTTGTGGTGATTCCAAAACACATCCCCCAAAAAATGAATTAACAGGTGAATTTATGAAATGTAATTATTGTGAACACAAGTGTGATCTGACAAAGGGCAAAAGTTTCTGCCGCATGTACAAGGATGAGGGCGGCAAAGTGGTTGAAGTCTATCCTGACAGATGGTGTACCTATTCCGCTTCCAGGGTGGAATCGGTTCCGTTTTACCATGCCTATCCAGGATCACGCTCCATGATCATCGGTACCTGCGGCTGCAATCTCAGGTGCAGATATTGCGCCAATGGGTTTATTGCCTGCCAGGACCCTGCCACTGTCCAGGATGTGATGGTGGAATTTTCCGGTGAAAAACTTGTGAAAATGGCCAAAAAGCAGGGATGCCACAATATCATTTTCAATGTTAATGAACCGGCCGTGTCCCTGCCAAGTCTGATGCGTGTCAAAGAACATGCTGCAAAAGAAAATATTCCCATGGGGTGTCTGACCAACGGGTATACGACTTTAGAATCAACCTTAATGCTGGCTGATATTTTTTCTTTTGTGCACGTGGGGTTAAAAGGCTTTACGGATAAATTTTACAAAGAATATGTAGGGATTAATCATATTGATCCCATCCTGAGAAATATCCATACCCTTGCCCAGAAGTGCCATGTGGAAATAGCCTCTCCCGTCATTGAAAATGTCAATGACCATGAACTGCTTGATATTGCCCAATTTATCAGTGGCATCAACCCGGACATCCCCTGGCATGTGTTCAGGCTTCTGCCGGAGCATAACATGAAGGAATTCAAATATCCAAATATTGAGCACATCAACCAGGTGCTTGAATCTTCCAGAAAATTTCTGCCCTATATCTATTTTCACAATTTTGTGGGGTCTGACTGGGTAAATACCCTTTGCCCAAAATGCGGGTCAACCGTGATCAAGCGCTTCAGCCTGGGATGTTCCGGCGACCGGCTGGATGAATTTCTGGCGCCGGGGAACGTCTGTTCGACCTGTGGCACCCCAATTGCCCTGCTGGGAACCAAGGTGGCCTGGAACCAGAACCGTTCAAAGGAGATCGTATAAATGAGTCTTGCAATCATAGATGCACGGGAATGGCAGAATCAATTTGACCTTGAGACGGGCCAGAAACAAGAAGATACTCACCCGGTTATTGACATGGTCAGCAAGGTCTTAAGCTGGAACCATTATCCCGGAGATATGGATGAAATGGCCAACCAATGGGTATCCAGAACGGCCCTGGACCTGATTGAAAAATATGAACCACACCTTGTCTGCTTAAGCTATGTCCAGCAGTTTTTTGCCAATCGCCATTTTGCTTATCCCAAAGAGACCCAGGACAAGATGTCCGGGACTGCCATGGAAGAGGCCCGAAAATTTATTGCCCTGTCCGGGTATACCCCCGTCATTGTGGGCACAGGCGGTCTGATTCCCTTACAAGGAGAGATGAATCTGTCCGGTCTGGACGGCCTTGCCATTTCATCCAACTGGTCTGCCCGGTATTGTGGGATACACTGGCCCAGCAAGGCAGATATGGAACTTCTGGATTCGTTTAAACACCTTGGCCGGATTGAACGGATAGTCTCACGACAAGAGTGGATCGATTTTTTTAAAACAGCACAACCTGATCTTGCAATCCACAAGGATTCCGACCTTATGCCGGATTTCCTTGCCGTTGCAAAACAGGGTTTTTCCTTTAAAACCGTGGGCACAACATTGAGAAAACCGGTCAATATTCCTGAAAATAATTTTAAGGTCCCGGTTTATTCAACCTTGGGCAGCATTGATGATTTAAGACAGATTAGAACCATGATCCGCTCAAACCTTGATCATCATAAAATTGCCCTCATCCTGGTGGAAGGGGTTGGGCGACAATTTTTTCCTGACAACAGCATTATGTGCAGCAACGGCCCCGGATGGTTCTGCAATGAGCCTGGAGATTCGTTTTACCTGACCCTTTCCACGGGCAGACACCAACCCTTTGCCTATCCTGCAGGATTCCGTTCTTTTGACCTGGATGCTGAAACCATCAAATTTCCCTTTTCAGGCTATATGACCTCTATTCCCGAAAACACCCTGGCCCTGGATCTTCCCTTTAAAAGTATTGCCGTGGGCAACAGAAGCATGTTCATGCACATGATGTTCGGTGTGGACATCAGCATTGAATGCTTTGCCAGAAACCTTTTCAACCAGGGCTGTATGGCCGTGGTTCACAACAAGGATAAATATTAAAAAATGGTCCCTGTTATGAAAACAATTCATTCCATATCCTGGTTCCTGTTTATTTTCATGACCTGCCAGATCCTTCCGGCAACATGTTTTTGCGTATCTGATCCCTGTCCTGCGTTTTATCTAAAAACCGATCAAGGCCATATCATCAACCCCATGACCGGGGAAAATGCTGACCAGCCGTTTTCAACGCGGCAAACCTGCGGCACCTGCCATGATGTGGATAAAATATCCAAAGGATATCATTTTATGATGGACTGGGAAAACGCCAGAAAAGATCTTTTTAAAGATACGGAAACACCCTGGCAGGTCTCAACGGGATTGACGGGCAGATTGATCACCTATGGATTTTTTCAGCTGGCCAAAAAGACAAACACCCACCCCCATGAAATTGATTTAACGGCGTATGATTTTGTGGCCAGGACCCCGCAGGCTTCCAAAGGCTTTCAAAAACCAGGCTGCGCCGCATGCCATGCAGGCGGAGGGCTGATGGAATTTGACCGGGACGGGTTTCGCTATGACCGTCATCTGGCTGAACACCCGGAACTTTCCGGCACTCTGGATGGAGACTATTATCAAAGCCGCTGGGATAAGACCGGGGTTATTGAACCAGACTGTTTTATGTGCCATGCCAGGCGCTATCACATGCAGACCCGCATCATTCAGATCAAGAACCTGAATTTTAAATGGGCAGGCACGGCAGCCGCGGGATTGGGCACCGTATCTGGAACCGTCAGTGATGGCGATATCCCCAAAGTGATTTATAACAAGCGGCTGTTCAATGAAGACGGCACATTTTACATGTCAGACATGGTCTTTAAGCCAAGGGCGGAGAACTGTCTGTTATGCCATGCCACCATAGAGCTTGGCAAACGGGGAACCACCTGGGATGATCCGCTGAACCCGGATGTTCACCATCTGGCGGGCATGACCTGTATTGACTGCCATCCGGGCGATATCAGCCATAATTTTGCCAAGGGCAATGCCATGGCCAGTTGTGTGGCCGATGACCTGGACAATACCATGCGCTCCTGCAGGGACTGCCATACAAATGGGTATAAAGGGGCAACCCGGATGCAGCACCGGTCGATCCGGAAAGATCACCTGGACAAGCTCTCCTGTGAGGCCTGCCATATCCCGGAACTGAATCGCAGTGCCGTGGGTGCCATGTTCCTGAATACGGGAATTTTTGGAAAACACGGCCAGATCAATACCCACCGGTTTGGCGAAAACAAGCCCTGGAAACCGGCTTATGTGATCCGAAAAAAAGACAAGGACCAGATCCCCAGAATCACGCCCGTCAATCCCATGCTCAACACCCTGTTCACCAATAAGGACAAAAACGGCATCTATGCCCCGCTCTTTCTGTCGGAAGTGGAAAAAGCCTTTGAACAATGCAAAGACAAAATGTCAGATCGTAAAGTACCCTATGATTTTCACCAGGAAGATATCATTCTCATGCTTGAAACCCTGACCCGGTCCCTTGAAGGAAACAAACGGTTCTCTAACGTTTCACCTCATTTTCATACCGGCGGACAGGTATATTCCCTGACCCCTGCCCTGACCCGTGAAAAAGACACCACCTGGGTAAGCCGCCTTCCTTATTTTTCCATCAGTCATAATGTGGCTTGTGTGGAAAAATCCCTGGGTGCCAACGGCTGCAGGGACTGTCACTCAAACGACAGCCATTTGTTCAATGGCCGGGTGGTCACGGATTTTTTTGGTGATACGGGTAACCCTGTAACCGTTTCCATGGCCCAGTTCATTGGCCTGTCCCCCTGGATTCAAAAATCAAATGCCGTTGCCGATTTTTTTCTAAAAGCTTCCCTGCCCGTCTTTTCCGCCCTTGCAGCCATCCTGGTGATGGTCATTGTGTATAAACTTTTCATGTTTCGAAATGTTGATAGTGGGTCTGGTCTTATAAAATGGTGCCATTCCCGTCAAAAGAGATGGAAAAGCATCCTGTGTCATTTTTATTTTACTTTTCTGAAAAAATTTTTTATAACACATTTAATCTTTTAATTCCGTGCGATACGATTTGTTAATTTTTTTTCTGGGGGACAGAAACATGCCCGCAACAGACCATAAAAATTATTCTTTTTCGTTCAGTATGATCGACATCAATAAAATTGATCCATCGCCCTATCAGCACCGCAGATACTTTGATGAAGAGGGTTTAAAAGAACTTGGGGCCAGTATTTTACAGGATGGACTGATCGAACCCATAATTGTCCGCCCGCAACAAAAAGACCGGTTTCAGCTGATTGCAGGAGAACGAAGATTACGAGCGATTAAAGAATACACGGACATGACGATGACCCAGGCAAAGATCGCCGATGTAAGCGATCTTCAGGCAAGACGGATCAGTTTTGCTGAAAACCTTTTACGACAGGATTTATCTGCCCTGGAAGCCATTGAAACAACCATTAAAATCATTGATGTGGAGATGGGAAATGATCCCTGGTATCTGACGGTAGGCAAAACCCCCCTTGAAAGGGTTCACAAATTGCTGTCAAAGCTTCATTCCATAAGGGTTAGCCAGGATAGAGGATCACAGGTTTCCAAGGAAACTGAGTTGCTGTTTAACAAATTTGTTAAACAGGTGGAATCAATTTTTAAAAACCTGCCTAAACCATTGAAATGGCAGTCTTTTTTTATTCATGACCTGATTTTATTAACCGACATTCCCTTAACTGTTCAAAAAGCCTCTGTAAAACACGATTTGAACAAGGCCCAGACCAAATCGCTGGCAAGGCTTGAGAAGGCATCTGGCCTGAGATCGAACCGTTTTTATGGGATCACAATAACATGTCATGGCCCATCAAGGACGGTAAAAAACCAGACCTGATTTTTTTTGATCCCCCGTATTATAAAAAAATGGCAGCCCATTACACAACAGGCAGTATTTCTGATATGTCCCGGTCCCAGTATTTAAATTTTTTTAAAATGGTGTTCCGTTTTTTTAGAGAACAATCAACACCCACCACCCGTATGGCCTTTTTAAATGCAGACTACAGGGATTTCCAGGGAATCCCGGCCCTGGATGAAGACCCGGATAAGGCCATTTTGATGTCAACATATGTAAAACTGCTTGAAACCAGCGGATGGAAGATCACACATCTGCTGGACTGTCCGCTGTCTACGGAACGGTTTACGGGAAACATGGTCCACCAAATGCACAAAAAAAGAACCCTGGGGGTTGTCAGAAGAACCCTGATCATTGGAAGCGTGAACTTCAAAGTTTAATCTTTCAGGTTTACCTCCTCACCTGTTAATATCCAGCAAATTCACCGATCACTCCCAGAGTCCAGCATATGTCGCGGTCATGGTTCCGCATCGAAATACTGATGCGCCTGGTGTAATCATGGCGATGGCTTCATCTTTAGCCTTGGAAGCAGTCGCAGCATAACTACCCTCCATACGTCGCTGTTCCAATCTGTTTATTATTTT
>Ga0180007_10003230_pt1 | contig 18379 bp, 11 predicted proteins | sample MM_PC_MetaG_FD_121122 | JGI IMG/M metagenome (GOLD analysis project Ga0180007, IMG submission 121122) | Groundwater microbial communities from the Aspo Hard Rock Laboratory (HRL) deep subsurface site, Sweden - MM_PC_MetaG | ecosystem: Environmental > Aquatic > Deep subsurface > Groundwater... | reverse complement strand
TAAAAGAAGTGGTCAAGCGACAAGGACGGCAACCAGGACAGATCCGCGCTTTCAACCACGAATTCCACTAGCCCCATCGGCGCGAAAACCAGGGCACAAAGGCCGTAGGCCTTCATCAGCGGCTGCATGGCCGGTGGTTCCTGTGGATGCAATTTTCGATGGGCCATGAGGCCGAAAGCCCCGATGGCCAGACCGGATAGAACAAAGCCAGCCAGACTCCAGCCCTTTGAAACGGTAAGATTAGCCAGGCCACCGTAACCCAGAGCGTGCGCTGTATGAATGGCAATATTGGCCAGGCTTTTGGCTATCACCAGGGCAGATAGCACTTCGGCAATTTTTGGCAAGGCCGTACGCCGGGTACCAGTCGGAGCCAATAGCCGGATCAGCCGGATCGCCACGGCATAGAGCGAAGCGTTTATCAGGGTCATACCTATGGCGAGCGGCAGTTTAATGGCCGGATTTATGCCACCTGGCAAAGTTTCCAGATAATAGTACACGACTACAATACCCAGCCCAAGCATGAACAGCAGCTGAAAGGCCAGCAGCGGACGAATCAGCTTGCTGTGTACCCTCAGGCCGAGCATGTATAGCGCCGCCCCGCCCATGAAGCCCGTCGCGAAGAAAAGTATATAGAAGGCCAAAAGAAAATGTTGCATCGGCGGCTCTCCGGTTTAAGTGCTGGCTCCAGTATAGCCGATTTGCCAGAATTGGGCGCCCCCTGCGCCAGCCTGCCGGCCGGCGCAGGGCCGGGCTTTTTGCCAGTAGTACGGTGCTCGGCCGCCGGCCTGCGCTCCGGGCTACTGGCTACAATCCCTGGCGCGGCCGAAGGTCTGCTCATGTCAATACCGGAAAAGAGCAGCCACCTGGGCTGAACCAAGTAACAGCAGCGCCGCCCGACCGGCCTGCCCTTTATTGACGCTGAAACACGCCTGACGGACTTATTGGACATAGTTTTTGACAGACCAGGCAAACCAGTCCGGAAGCCAGGGCCAGGCCGGCAGTCAGGCTTCCGAAGAACAGAGCATTCTCTGCCAGCCCATTATACAATCCTCCCGGCGTTTGGACGGCGAACAGGAAGGTGTCGTATATAACATGCACGATAATTCCCAGCCACAAATTGCCTGATTTAATTGCCAGCAAGCCGTAGAACAGGGCCAGTACCACGGTATAGCCGGCATCAAAGAGACCCCAGCCGTCCAGAACCTTGATATGCAACAAGCCAAATATTAGGGATTGTGCTAATATGGCTTTGGGCAATGATCTTAATTCGTGCAGTAGAATAATGGTTAAAATGCCGCGGAAGAAAATCTCTTCGAAGATACCGGCATTGAGAGCCCGCATGGTTGAGCCCCAATTAATGGTTGTCGGATCAAAGCTGTAGCGACCGGTCAAGAGCGAAGCCACCAGCATTGCGCCTAGGAGCAAGACACTTATGAGTATGCCCAGAGTCAGCTGGGCAAAGATAGGTTTTGGTTGACCCAGGCCGATATTGGCCAGAAAGTCTCTTGGGCTTGCAGCCCCAAAGGGAATTTTATAAACACGCGGGAAAATAAAGCCTGCGCCGAGTATGCCGATTAGGATGGCAATTCCAGCGTTGACCGCAAGCGGCAGTTTGATATCTGCCATCATCCGCAACAGCATCCCTGGCAGAAAGCCGATAGCAGGCCAGCATGCTGCGGCTAAAGCGAATAATGGCCATTGTTTGTGATGGCTGTAGGACAAGCGTGTGGTCATTTTGATAGTCCCCCTTATTGTTGGAGTGTCCGGTTTGGTGTGTTTTTTTGATATCCTAATTCTATCATAATCCTGGTGCTTGTGGTGCTAATTTTCCTTATACAAGAAGATTCTCTTTTGACAGTTGACAAGATCGGCCTTAGTCTTGAAGTCTGCTCATGAAGTTACCTCAAATCGCCTTTTTTTTATTGCGACAATAATTTTTAGTTTACTTATGTCTTGCATTCATTGCGGCTCCATACGGGTTTTCTGTTGCTCGTGGCGGCAGTGTAGATAACACTTGCAAGCACTTTCTCTTTTTAGCGTGCACCGCGTCTTTCCAATATAGTTGCCTAGTAATAGCCCAAAACTTCACTTTACTGGATTATGGATTATATCAAATAACCAAATCACAGCGCGAAAGCGGGCGGATGATCCGGCCTGTTCCACTGCGTTGCCTCGTCCGCGCGTTATGGTTTTTCGCTCAGATACAAGGCTTCCACTTCGCACCAGTAGTCCACCCGGCCGTTCATCGGATTGCGGTATTTGTCCAGGGCACGCAGTACCAGCAGCAGGTCCAGTTCGGGCGTCTGCAGGCTAAAGCCCAACTCGTCCAACCCCACCTGTTTCCAGGTACCTGGAGAATACGCTGCTACCGCCTGGTCAACCAGCTGTTGCAAACCCTGCTCCAGAATCAGATTCTCGCCCAGCTGTACGCTCAGCACCGGCAGGGCGGCGGCGAGGTTTCTGCTAAGCTGCACCCGGTAGCGCCCGCGCCGGCCGTCCAGGCTTAGCGCCGACAGTTGCTGCTCGGTAAATAAATGTAGCACCCAGTCGTAACTGTCAGTCGCTACGGCCACCGGCGCTAGTGTCAGGTGTACCGAACCACGATCGGCCTGGGGCATATTCTGATCCTTCGCTTCACTTTTACTAAAGCCGAAGGCCGCGGCAAAGGTAAGGTCGGAACTCCATTCCCGATTAAACCAGGGCGGCAGCCGGTCGGTATCAGCGCTGGCCAGATAGTCCACCGCACTGGAAATCCGTATGCGTACGTCCTCGTCCAAAGTGGATGAGGACGGTCGGAGCTGGCTGTCGCGCAACAGCCCCTGGCTGCCAAGCAGGCGTTCCAGTGCGGCTGACTGTACGGACACCGGCAGCGCGTGGTAGCCAAGCAGCGGCAGGGCTGAAAACAAGCCCATTCCGCCCAGCAGAGCCACAATAATGAGGTAGGCGCGATCTTTCAGCAGCAGCAGCAAAACGGCTGCTGCCAAACTGAACAACCAGATAAGACATATGAAATATTCAGTGTCACGCAAACCGGTAAAGCCTAGTTGGCTGAATATGGCCCAGCCTTCGAAGGCCAGCACCACCAATGCCGTGAGCGGGAACAGCTTACGGTACAGGCTGGCCAGACCCGATTCGCCGTGGCTTACCAAAAAATGCAGCCAGATGCCGCCCAGGGTATAGGTGGCAGTAATGGAAGACAGCTGCATGAACGAGGCTCTCTGGCCGCCAAGCAGGCTGCGACCGGCCCACAGCAGCAGCACCAGCGACAGCGCAAGTACAACCGGCACCAGAATGTATTCCAGCAGCACCTGCACAACGCGCGGCTGCTGGCCGACAGCGCGCTTCGGGTCTAGCTGGCCGTGCGCAAAATCCGGGAAATAACCGACAAAGATGGTAAACGCCAGAAAGCCGCACAGCGCACCGAGGTGGCCATACACCTTCCAGCTCATCGCGTTATATACCAAAGCCTGCAAGGCACCGGCCACGCTGGACAGTCCGGCCATCAATACGCCGCCATACAGTACGGCGGTAAAAAGTGCTTTGTGCATCATGAAGAAGGCGCGCGGAATATCAGACTGCTCTTTGGGGCGGGCGGACAGCAACAGAAAGGTCAGAGAACACAGCAGAATGGCCACACCCATGCGGTATTGGGCTATCAGCGACAGGGTTTTGAACACACTGAGTCCGGGTACGGGTGCGCTGCACCCCACCACATAGAGCAGCAGAAAAGCCAGCAGCGCAGCAGCGGCGGCGGCCAGATTGGCAATTAATAAACCACGTCTGCCTGGCCAATATCCACGAGCAGCGGTAAGAAAAGCCATTCCGGCTGCAGCGCCAAGCGCCAGAGCCCAGTGCAGTGACTTAAACAGCGCGTCTACGGCCGCCTGCTGCGTCCAATCCAATTGTATACGTACAATAGCTACCAACGCGAAAGCAAAAGCGGCGGCTATCACCACTGGATAGTCGCGAAAAGCCTTGCGCGCCCCGGAAAAAACCAAAGCAATGGATTTTAAAACAGTACTCACGACTTTACCCTCCCGGCCGGGACACCGGCCGATATGGTAAAGTATAGTTCACCAGCAAAGCAATATCAAATTATCTTAACAAGTTGTTACCAGCAGCTGCGTGATGCATCACTAGCGTAGCGATGCAATCCTCCTGCGATCTGCCGCCAATCCGTCAATCGGCGAACTCCACTACCGTACTCATATCGGCAACCTGCGAAAGAGTATGGTAAATCGAGCAGTATTTGCCCGCAAGCTCGGCCGCGCTTTCCATACCAGCGCTGTCGCTGGCGCCATGCACGGTCAACTCCACCTTTACCCAAGAAAGGGTAGTAGGCACTTCGGCGCGTTTTTCGCCGCTTACCCGTACGCTGGCCGACTGCAGAGTCAGCCGCTTCTTTTCGACGATGTCCAGGAAGGTGGCATAAAAACAACTGGCCAGCGCGCCAAGCAGCATGTCGTAAGGAGCCAATGCGTCCGCACCGGAGCCGATCGCCACCTGCGCCCGGGATGTGACCAGCCACCCCTGAAAGCCCTGGTCAAACTGTGTCTCTATCTGTAAAACCGGCATAAATCCTCCTGAACTTCCGTAACCCACATCAGCTAGCGGACTATCCGGCCCGCTGCCACCCAAACGGGCGGCCAAAAAATCAAAACAACAGGCGTATGGTTTCTTTTTCGGCGCGATGGCGCATCTTAATATAGGCAACCGCCGCGTCTTTGCGATAAAAATATCCCGAGGCGTCATAGCGCTCAAACATGGAATCCATCGGATAATTAATATTGTACAGCTGGAATATTTTATAAGCCGGCAGGCCATATATAGTAACAAAATGATAACTAGCCACCGGGTATTCGGCTGTAAAGGTCAGATTCTCGCTGTTGCGGGTCATGGCAAACTGCGGGCTGGCCGTCCAAGCCCAGCTGCCCGGGCCGATAGACCGGTAGAAGCTGACCGCCCGCGGATAATAGACCGACGGGTTCAGGTAGGGATACAGCTGTTCGGCCTCCAACAGCCGGACAGACGGCAGTGCAGTGCCGGGAGAAATACTGAAGGCCGCCGGCACCGCACCAGTGGCATCCGAATTGTCCAACAGAGTGCGCAACAGACTTTGTCCGGCTGAAATATACAGGGGAACATTCTTCTGCTCACCCAGCTGCAGCAAAGCCTTGCCGGCCAGCAGCATCAGCCGGCTGTCGGCCTGTGCACCGGCTTCGGCAATCAGATAAAAGTGGTCGGCAACCTGTTCTATCGACGCAAGTAAACGCTCAGCCTGGGCGACAACCGGAGCAAAGGGATTGTCCACTTCTGAAAAGTACTGGCGGGCCTGCTGATAATGCAGCAGCAGATACACCAATTGGGTTGGAGGCAGCGCCGCGAAATCCTGGGCATGCAGCATGGCCACAAAGGCATCGGACAGAGTCGGTGCGCGGTCAAACACAAACTGCACCAAATCTTCCTGCCGGAACAACTCAGCCACATCAGAGCGCAACAGAGCGGAGGTCGCTTCCGCCCGGCGGAGGTCTGCCTGCTCCCTGGCCTGCATCACCGTCAGCGTATTGCCGGCAAAGGCTGCAGACTGCCAGTCCACAGCGGCCAGCTGTTTGGCGCGTACCGCGACTGTCAGCGCAGTCGCGGCCTCATACTGCCGGCGCTTCATCAGCTCGGCCATCTGCATGCGGTAGGCCGGATTGCTGAAAGCCCAGCTGCCGTCGGCAGACAGCCAGTTTACTTCGGTACTGTTATGGCGTTTGCCGGACAGTCCGGTCCAGGCTTTATCCAGCCAGCGTTCAAGCTCGGCATTCCACTCGGTGCTTGAACGCAGTTGCTGAGGCAGCAGGGTCAATATGGAAGAAACAGCCGAGGTTTCACGGGCCAGCATTCGTACCGGCAGGGGTTTGCCGCGCACAACCGTAAACTCGATACGGTCCGGATCGGAAGCGCCGTGCAGGTTGCTTACCGCCCACTCCCGTCCATCGCTATTCAAGTACATGCCGTCGAAGCCGTCTTCCAGCGATACCGACACCGCGCGGGTAAGCCGATAGGCTAGCTGAATCTGGCTGACGCTGGCGGCCGGCTCTACCAGCCAGCTGACATTGCCGTCAGCATCGGCGGTGGCCACAAAGCGCGAACCGTCGTCAAATTGGAGAACATAACCATTACTCTCTTGACTATAGGCAACGGGAACGGCACTGATGGTATCACTGCTGGCAGTACGGTAGATCAGCGGTTTGTCCACCGAGAACTGGAACACGATGCCGTGGGCACTCAGCTCCACCAGATCCAGGGTGGTTTCGTCGGACAAATAGCGTCCGCGGAACTGCAGAACCCCGTTTGTATGCGCAAAGGGCCCTCCCAGAGGGTGCTCAATGACCACAAGTGCAATAAAAATCCCAATAAACAAGGCACTAACCAGGAAAAAGCGGGCAGCAGTTGACAATTTCATGGGTACAGACTATAGCCGCTTTGCGCCTTTTTCACAAGAGAATACTGCATGGCACAACCAGACAAGGACAGCAGCGGCCCGCAGCCCAAATCAGGCTCAATCCACGACGGCAGACTGCAGTCCACGCGCTGCTCTGTCCGCGGCGGCGCATTGATTACCGCAGCCAATCCACTGTATACTGTTTATCTATCGTTATTTACAGAGGACTATCAATGACTTTTACTACTGCGGAGCTTCTGGCGCCAGCCGGCACTCCGGACGCCCTTGATGCGGCTATCGGCGAAGGAGCCGACGCTGTCTATCTGGGGCTCAAGACCTTCAACGCACGCCTGCGTTCCGCCAATTTTGCCTTCAGCCAATTCGAAGCCGCAACTGACACCCTGCACAAGATGGGCAAAAAGATATATGTGACAGTGAACACCGTATTCGAGCAGCGCGAAGCCGACCGCATGTACCAGCTGCTGCAATACCTGGAGAAGGTTGGCCCGGACGGCATCATCGTTCAGGATGCCGGTGTAATAAAAATGGCCGCCGAGAATTTCCCCGGCCTGGCCCTGCACGCTTCCACCCAGATGAATATCGGGTCGGCCGCCGGTGCCAACTTCCTGTCAAACTTCAACTTCAAGCGCGTGGTACTTTCGCGCGAGCTTTCATTGCCGGAAATCAAGGCAGTTCGTGCCGGAACCAATCTGGAACTGGAAACCTTCGTGCATGGCGCACTCTGCGTCAGCGCTTCCGGCCTCTGCCTGTTTTCCAGTTACCTGGGCGGCCGCTCGGCCAACCGCGGCGCCTGCACCCAGGCCTGCCGGCGCATGTTCAAGGCCGACGACAACGACGACGGCTACTATTTCAGCCCCGACGACCTGCAGCTGGTTGAGCAGGTGCCCGATCTGGTGGACGCCGGCGTCAGCAGCCTTAAAATCGAAGGCCGCATGAAGAGTTCCGAATATGTGGGAACCGTAGTCGCCGCCTACCGCTACATGTTGGACAACTGGCGCTTCGACCGCGAACGCGCCGCCGTAAAGGCCCGCGCCATTCTGCAGGGCGATTTTGCCCGCCGCAAGACCACCTTCTGGTTCGACGGCACAGTAAAGCCGGACTACATCCGTCCCGCCCAGGCCGGCGGTACCGGTATCGCCCTGGGCAAAGTACGGGTACCGCGAGTATTCGACGACAAGCGCTGGATGCTGCTGAATACCTTCGACGGACTGGCTGAGGGCGATTCTATCCGCATCCACAGCCACGACGACTCCGGCCGGCGCACTGCCAAGGTGCAGGCGGTAAAACAGCGCAACGAAGGCATGTACCTGCAGATCGACGGTGACTACAACACCGGCGACGAAGTATATCTTATCCAGACCAAGAGCCTAAGCCGCCGCTACAAGCCGGTATTGCCCTCAGCTCTGGCCAAATACCACAAGTTCCCCAGCTACGACAGCGCTCCTAAGGCCGACTTCCCGGTAATCCCCAAGGAGCGACTTTCAGTGCTGCCGGAGGGCATGTATGCCATGGTCAGCCGGGTGCAGGATCTGCATACCAGCCTTACCGAGCGGCCCGACCGGGCCATCATCCGTTTTAGCCGCAAAAATGCCGAGCTCCTGCGCCGCCACGAGAAAGAGCTGCCTTACAAAAAAGACTCACTTATCTTCTGGCTGGAACCTTTCTTCCCCGAGGGCGATGCCGAGTGGCTTAAAGAAGAACTGGAGTACTGGATCGACGCCGGGCAGAAGGTGTTTATCGCCAACAATCTTGGCCACCTGAGCCTGCTTAAAGGCCACAAGTTGACCATTATCTCCGGGCCCTGGCTGTATGCCTTCAACTCCTGGGCGGCCGCACTGTACCTGGGCAATGGCTGCGATTTCCTGATTCCGCCGCTGGAAACCGGCAAGCAGAATTTTCAGCGCATGATCGAAGTAGTGCCGCAAAAAAGTCTGCTGCTTACGGTATTCGCCTATCCGCAGCTATTTACCATCCGCGGCTCTATGGGTGACCGCTACAAATTCCGTTTCTTCAACGACCGCGACCATGACGACTACGAGCTGGTAAACGATCCCGACAATGCCACGGTAATTCCGGTAAAACCTTTCTCGCTTACCGATCGTATTCCCTTCTTCAAGCGTGACAATATTACCAAGTTCATCGTGGACTTTTCGTTTGTCGATATCAAAAAGCAGATCTACCGCCGGGTGGTGCAAGCCGCCCGCAACGGCGCGGTACTGCCGGAAACCGGCCGCTTTAACTGGAAAGACGGCTTCTGGATGCCTGAAGAAGAAAAAGTCGTGCGCCGCACAGCCGATGACGGCGAGCGCCGTACTACAGGCGAGGCAGAAACCCGGCCCGAACGCAGCCCGCGTACGGCCGGACAACGCGGTGGCCGAACAGCGGAGGCCCGTTCCACTGGCGGTAAAACAGGCGGTCGGCCCGAGCGCAGCCCGCGCGGCCGTGCAGCCGAACGAACAGAGGATCGACCTTCGGGTCGTGCTGAAGGTCGTTCCGGCGGCCGTCCAGCAGCTAGTCGGGGCAGCGCCGAACGCGCGCCGGCCGGCACCTGGTCGCGTCCGGGGGCAAGCGCTGTGGGCGAAGATCGCAAGAGTCGCGACGGCAGCAAAGGCAGCAGCCGTGATTCAGGCGCCGGCCGATCCAGTCGCTCCGCCCGGCCAGAATCGCGCAGCACTGGCTCCGACAGCAGAACCAGAGCTCCCGATCGATCCAGCCGCAGCAGCGGCAGCAACCGGACCGGTGAACGCGCTCCCTCCCGCGGTGGCCGGCCGGAAGTTAAGCGCGGCAGCACTGATGCAGGAACCCGCCGCAGTGACCGCCCCGGGAAGCCGGCTGGACCGCGCGGCAAAACTCCGGGTCGGCGTTAAGCGCCCTAAACCGATACCGGCAGCCTCTGCTTGCCGCCGGTATCGGTCTACCCTCACCTTCGAACCCGGCCTTGTCCGGATCCGCGGCTACACGTAGCGTCTATGTGTTTTGCGCTGGCGGACAGGCCGGAGAATTAGCGGCGGAATCCGGAGACCAGTTGCGGTTTAGCCGGTAGCGGAACAATACTTCCAGATGGCTGATTATTTCTGGTGTCGGCAATACTATCGAAAAAGCGTTGTTCTTGCGGAAATCAGTGCTGGAAGGGGTTACCAATTCCCTGGTATCCAGATAATACGGCACACCCAGTTCCTCCAGCCGGCGCAGGGCTGCATCCGGCGGCGGGCAGCAATCACGCCGCAGTATGAACATCTTGTAGATTAATTCATTATTACGTTCTGCAGCTTCCCGGCGCCAGACAGCCAGATCTTCCGGCAGCATGGCCACGGCAAACGGCAGCACATCCGAGCCGATAATATGGGTAAGCGTCAGTTTAAAGCCGGACATGCAGCCGATAAAACGGCGAAAAATCTCGATAGTGTCAGCGTCCTTGCCGATATCCAGCGGCACAACCAGATTCTTGAACACCTGGGCTAACTGCATCTGCACCAAATTATAGCGATACTCATAGTCACTCTTGGACGGCTTTAGCGGATTATGGTGGCCTTCAGGAATGATATATACCAACGGGCAATCAGCCTCGTCGGAGGCCAGGTAACGCAGGGCCATAGCCAGGTGGGTCATCTGAAAAGGATCAAACGAGCCGACAAACAGCGCGGCATGCAGATCATGCTTGCCGTCCGCCGGATGAATCCGGCAAGACCGTTCATCAAGCAGCTGCAGCCGTCCTGCCTGGATATTCTCGTAAATGGCATCCAATGCTTCGCGAAAAAATCGGTGATACCAGAGAAAATCCTGCTTGTCCTCAACTCGCAAATAATGATAGCTATCGAGCTTGCTGAATATTTCGTCAACGCGGGTGCAAACCTCACGTATGAGCGGATGCCCTGGCAGGCGAGAGAGTGTTTCGTCTGTCGTGCGTTTGTCCATTATCTTCAGTATAAAACCCTTTGCCACAGCCCGCAAGGTTTATTTACGGCTTTTCGTGCTTTTTCTATATAAACAATTTTTAATGTTAATTCCTTTTTTATAGATATTTTTTGCTTGTAAATTTCAAAAAAGCTACTATACTGCTCTAGTATTGATTTATCTGACCCCAGCATCATTGTCAGGCAACGGATTTTACACCTTGGTTTTGCATCGGTTATACGGGTACTCCATGGAGGTTGTATGCAGAAGTCTGTCTCATCCGGATCCGCCGGGCCCAAGGCGCGAAAAACACCTAATCCGAAAAAAAAGGCCGGAAAACCCGAAAGCGCTAACGCTGAAAGCACCAGCAAGCTCGCTGCAGTAATAAAAGCACTTGCCGCAGAGCAAGAGGGCAAACCCGGTGCACTGCTATCAATACTGGAAAAGCTGCAAGACCAGGACCAGTTCAGGCACCTAAGCGAAGAAGCCCTGCGGCTGGTAGCCGAGATTACTGGCGAAGCCCTGTCGCGCGTGTATTCGGTGGCTACCTTTTATTCCTACTTCAATCTGAAGCCGCAGGGAAAGCATACCATAACAGTATGCCGCGGAACCGCCTGCCACACCCGCGGTTCTCTGGCCCTACTGCAGGAAGCCATGAACCAGCTGGGCGAACCGGATTTCCGCGAGGACGAAGAGCCCTCATTCACCACTAGCGATAAATTATTCACGGTTCGCACCGTGGCCTGCTTCGGCCAATGTGCCCTGGCCCCGGTAGTTGCTGTCGACGAAACCATCTACTCATCAATATCCACCACCAGATTATGCTCGGTCATCAACGCCATCCGCAAGGAGGAAAAAGTATGAGCGACTTCAGTTTACAAAAATACGCAACGCGAGGCCTAAAAACACTTAAACCGTCCGGACCGGCAATTTCGGTAGGCTATGGCACCTGCGGCATAGGCAATGGGGCGGATGAACTCTTTGCCGCGCTGCAGAAAGCCGCAAGCGGCAGCAAGATTCTGGTAAAAAAGGCCGGATGCTTCGGCTTCTGTGCCGAAGAGCCCCTGGTGATGCTCTACCTTCCCAAAAAACCGATACTGCTCTTTAGCAAAGCCAAAGCCTCCCTGGCGGCAAAATTTATCAAAGCGCTTGAGGACGAAAAAGCCCTGGACAAGCTGGCCAAAACCGCCCTTGGAAAAATCAGCCGCTGGAACTTCCGCACCAGCGAACTGGTCTTCGGCGAAGGCTGGGACGCTGTCCGCGAATGGAACGAAATTCCCTTCTTTAAAGGTCAGGAAAAATTCGTACTGCGCAACTGCGGCCTCATTGACCCGGAAAGCCTGGATGAATATGTCTCCGTCGGTGGCTACACCGGCCTGTATCGTGCGCTAAGCGCCATGAAGCCGGAAGCGGTGATTGATGAAGTTAAAGCCTCAAACCTGCGCGGCCGCGGTGGTGCCGGTTTCCCCACCGGTATTAAATGGAAGCTGATGGCTCAGAACAAGGCTGCCGAAAAATATGTCATCTGCAATGCCGACGAAGGCGACCCTGGTGCCTACATGAACCGCAACGAGATCGAAAGCGACCCGCACATGCTGCTGGAAGGCATGCTGATCGGCGCTTACGGCATGGGGGCTACCCACGCCATCGTCTACGTGCGTGCCGAATACCCCCTGGCTATCAAGCGCCTGCAAAAAGCCATCGATGATGCCAGGAAAGCCGGCATACTTGGCAAAAACATCATGGGCAGCAGCTTCAACATGGACATGCAAATTGTCTCCGGAGCCGGCGCTTTTGTCTGCGGCGAAGAAACCGCACTGATAGCCAGCGCCGAAGGCAAGGCCGGCCGACCGATTCCCCGCCCTCCTTTCCCCGCACAGAAGGGCTACCGCGGCATGCCTACCAATATCAACAATGTAGAAACCTGGTGCAATGTTCCGGTAATCATCGCCAAAGGCCCCGACAGCCTGCGCAGTATCGGCACCGAAAAAAGCAGCGGTACCAAAGTATTCAGCCTGGTAGGCAAGGTACGCAACACCGGACTGGTAGAAATGCCGCTAGGCACCAGCCTGTCCGAAATTGTATATGGCATGGGCGAAGGCGCCGGCGCTAAGAAAAAAATCCGCGCGGTACAGACCGGCGGCCCCTCCGGCGGCTGCATCCCGGCCGACAGTTTCAAGGCAAAGGTAGACTACGAGTCTCTGGCCGAGCTTGGTGCCATCATGGGTTCCGGCGGTATGGTCGTCATGGACCAGGATAACTGCATGGTGGATGTGGCCCGCTACTTCGTCAGCTTTACGGCCGCCGAATCCTGCGGCAAATGCACTCCCTGCCGCGAGGGCCTCTCGCAGATGCTACGAATATTGAACAACATCAGCACCGGCAAGGCCGAGCTCAAAGACCTGGACGAACTGGAACGGCTGGCCTGGACCCTGAAAGACGCCGCCCTGTGCGGCCTTGGTCTTACCGCCTCCAACCCGGTGCTTACCACCCTGCAATACTTCCGCGAGGAATACGAAAAACATATTATCCAGAAACGCTGCGAAGCCGGTGTATGTGAAGACCTGTTTGAGGCTCTCTGCGAGAACTCCTGCCCGCTGCACATGAACATCCCATCCTATCTGGCCTTGCTCGGTGAAGGTCGGCTGGAAGACGCCTTCGAGTCCACCGTACGCGACAATCCGCTACCCGGCTCGATGGGAAGAATTTGTCACTTTCATTGCCAGATGCGCTGCCGCCGCGAGACCATGGACGAGCCAGTATCGCAGGGCGAAATTCATCGCTACCTGGCCGACACCATGTATAAAATGGGCCGGGAACAGGCAATATGGAAAACCCTGGTACAGGAAAAGAAAAAAGCCACCGAACGCAAAATTGCCATAATCGGAGCCGGACCGGCCGGTCTGGCTGCGGCCTTCTATCTGGTAAGGCTGGGGCATGATGTAACCATCTACGAAGGTCATGCCGAGGCCGGCGGTATCCTGCGCTATGGCATTCCGGCTTATCGCTTGCCGAAAGACGTGCTGGACAAGGAACTGCAGCTCTGGGATACCCTGGGCGTAAAATTTGTATTTAACAAACGCCTGGGCAAAGACCTTCAACTTAAAAACCTGCAATCCAGCTTCGATGCGGTATTGCTGGCTATAGGCGCACAGGGCGACCGCAAGCTGGGCATACCCGGTGAAGATCTGGCTGGGGTGCATCCCGGCTATGAATGGCTGGAAGCCTATGCTCTGGGCAAAGCCGGTAAACCCGGAAAACGGGCACTGGTAATCGGTGGCGGCAACGTAGCCATCGACGCCGCCCGCACCCTGCAGCGCCTCGACAGTGAGGTAACAGTTGCCTACCGGCGAACCCGCAGCGACATGCCGGCCAATGAGCACGAGCTGCAAGGTGCCGAAGAAGAAGGTATCCGCTTCGAGTACATGCTGCAGCCGGAAAAGATAAACGGCAAAGACGGCCGTGTAGTGTCTGTGGAATTCCGGGTTATGAAGGCGGGCGGTATGGATACTTCCGGCCGGCCGAGGCCGGTGGCCACCGAACGCAGCGTAGTCATACCCTGCGACGAGGTTATTGCGGCGGTAGGCGAAGTGGTCGAGTCAGCCCAATTTGCCAAAAGCGGCATACCGATTGCCAAAGACGGCCGCCTGCAGCCCAACCCCATCACCGGTAAACTGCTCGATAATCTGTATGCCATCGGCGATGCGGTAACCGGGCCGGCAACCGCGGCCGAAGCCATGGGCTTGGCCAAGCAGTGCGCCCGTGCCATCGACAGCGAGCTGATGAACCGTGATGCCTTTGCAACGCTCTTCCGCGAATTTGCCTATGATATGACCATACCCGAAGAACCGAAGACGGCACGACAATGCCGCTCCAGGCAAGTTCCACCCGGCCAGCGACAGGCCAATTTCCAGGAGATCGCCCTGGGTTATTCGGGGGACCAGGCCAGGCAGGAAGCAGCCCGCTGTCTACGCTGCGATATCAGGAACAATGCCCGCAGTCCGTGGCGCTGAGAAAACCGGAGGTTAGATCATGAGCAAACAAAGCCAAGCTACAGTCACTCTGACTATAAACGAGAAGCCAATCACGGTGCCCGAGGGCACAACCATACTGCATGCCTGCCAGCAGGTCGGTATCCAAGTTCCGACACTCTGCCACCTGGAAGGTGTCTGCTCCAATGCCTCCTGCGGTATCTGCGCGGTGGAAGTAAAAGGCGCGAAGAACCTGATCCGCTCCTGCGTGCAGGCTGTAAGCCCCAATATGGACATCACAACCAGCAACGCCCGTATCATTCGTGCCCGGCGCACCATCATCGAGCTGCTGCTGGCCAACCATCCAAACGACTGCCTCTCCTGCGTGCGCAGCGGTACCTGCGAACTGCAGGCCCTGGCCGAGCAGATGGGCGTACTGTCCAAAAAATTCCCGCGCACCAAAAAGCCGGGCAAGCAAGATTTTGCCGGCTGGGGCATCATGCGCGACAACGACAAATGCATACTGTGCGGCCGCTGTGTATCGGTCTGCCGCGAGGTACAGAGCGTCTCGGCCATCGATTTTGCCGGCCGCGGCATCCGCACCCGCATTACTCCCTTCCTGGACCAGCCACTGTCCGAGTCCAGCTGCGTAAATTGCGGCCAGTGCACTGTGGTCTGCCCCACCGGAGCGCTTACCGAGCGTGACGAAACCGACCAGGTCTTCGATGCCATCTACAACAAGGAGCTGACGGTTATCGTGCAGACGGCCCCGGCCATCCGGGCGTCCATCGGCGAGGCGCTGGGCATGCCGGCCGGCAGCCTGGTAACCGGGCAGATGGCAGCCGCCCTGCGCCGACTGGGCTTCGACTCTGTCTTTGATACCCAGTTCACCGCCGACCTTACCATTATGGAAGAAGGCTCGGAACTGCTGCAGCGGCTTAAAAACGGCGGTACCCTGCCGATGATGACCTCCTGCTCGCCGGGCTGGATATCCTTCATCGAGACTTTCTATCCCAAACTACTGCCGCATCTGTCTACCTGTAAATCGCCGCAGCAGATGTTCGGCTCATTGGCAAAAAGCTACTGGGCGGAAAAAACCGGAATCGACCCGTCCAAACTGGTGGTTGTTTCCATTATGCCCTGTACTGCCAAGAAGTTCGAGGCAAAACGCCCCGAAATGCGCGATGCCTGGGAATGGTGGAAGAAAAAAGGACGCAAGGACGCACCGTTCTTTGATGTAGACTTTGCCCTTACCACCCGCGAGCTGGCCCGCATGATCCGCCGGGCGGGCATTGATTTTGCCCACCTGCCCGAAGAACAGTTTGACGATCCGCTGGGACGCAGCACCGGCGCGGCGGTAATTTTCGGCGCGACCGGCGGTGTAATGGAGGCTGCGGTCCGGACTGCCTACGAACTGGTTACCGGTTCGGCTTTGCCGAATCTGGAACTGAAGGCTGTACGCGGTTTCGACGGCATACGCAGCGCTACCCTGGATGTCGGCGGAACGCCGCTGAAGGTCGGCGTCGCGCATACCCTTAAAAACGCCCGGGTGCTGCTGGACGAGATAGCCAGCGGAAAGAGCGACTATGCCTTTGTGGAGATCATGACCTGCCCGGGCGGCTGTCTGGGCGGTGGCGGCCAACCGGTAAACCCGACCTGGGAAAAACGCGAAGAACGGCGGCAGGCTATCTATACCGAGGATCGCGGGCTGCCACTGCGCAAATCGCATCAGAACCCGGCGGTACAGGACCTGTACAAAGAATTCCTGGGAGAACCGCTGGGACACGAATCGCATCATCTGCTGCACACCAAGTATTCAGCCCGGCGGGTCTAACCCATCAATCAGCAATAAGAAAAACGGCGGCCGCTTCAAAAAGAAGCGGCCGCCGTTTTTAAGTTTGTAAGAGAAACCCGCTTTGCCAACGAAGCCGCCGCCGGTTCAGCGCCTGACAACAATGACGACAGCAGCTGCGGCCAGGTAGACAATCCTACCCCACAGTTCAGAGATCCTCAAACAGCCAGGTAGAAAGATAGCGCTCGCCATTGGAGGGCTGGATTACCACAATGGTCTTTCCGGCATTCTCCGGCCGGGCCGATAACTGCAGAGCCGCCCACATGGCCGCCCCGGACGAGATGCCCACCAGGAGTCCTTCTTCACGGGCCATGCGTCTGGCGGTGGTTCCGGCATCGGTAGTGCTAACCGTTATAACTTCATCAATCAGGCTGGTATCCAGTATTTCCGGAATAAAACCGGCACCGATGCCTTGTAGCTTGTGCGGGCCAGGCTGGCCGCCGGATAAGACCGGCGAATCGGCTGGTTCCACTGCCACTACCTTAAGGCCTGGCTTGCGGCTTTTCAACAATGACCCGGCTCCGGTAAGCGTGCCGCCGGTACCGACCCCGGACACCAGAATGTCTACCTGGCCGTCTGTATCATCCCAGATTTCCAGTGCAGTACTCTGGCGATGGGTTTCCGGATTGGCTTTGTTGGTGAACTGAGATGGCATAAAAAAGCCGGGATTAGCCGCCAGTAAGTCCTCGGCCTTGGCTATGGCCCCCTTCATGCCCTTTGCGCCTTCGGTCAGTACCAGTTCGGCACCATAGGCTTTCAGCAGTTTTCGCCGTTCCATACTCATGGTTTCCGGCATTACCAGGATGATCTTATAACCCTTGGTTGCAGCCACAGCGGCAAGGCCGATTCCGGTATTGCCGGAAGTTGGCTCAACGATAGTCATGCCGGCCTTCAGTATGCCGGCGGTCTCGGCCACCTCGATCATGCCCTTGCCGATGCGGTCTTTAACACTGCCGAAGGGGTTCATCGATTCCATTTTTACCAGAACATCGGCGCTTCCAGCCGTGTTCAGAGAATGTATCCGTACCAGTGGCGTGTTGCCAACCAGATCGGTTATCCTGTCATATACCTTCACGTAGACCTCCTTGCGTGATCTGCCGCCAGCAGCCATAGCCCGGAGGCAAGAGCTTATAGCGGCAGAGGGGCATCCGGATTTAAACGGATTGCCTCGAGGGTCAGCCCCTCGCAATATCCCTTCATTACTTTTTCAAGCCCTACCCAGGCCATCCGCGAAGCACAATCATGGGAGCGGTCGCAGGTCTCAGGGCAGGAAGTACAATCGATAAAACTGAACTCCCCCTCAAGACAGGCGATAATTTGGGCAAGATTGATTTCCGTAGCCGACTTGGCCAGCAGATAACCGCCATGTGCCCCGCGCACCGATTTTATGAACCCGCAGCTGCGCAGCGAAATAACCAGTTTGGACAGATATTTTTCCGATACCTGCTGTTTTTTGGCAATCTCGCTCAGAAACAATGGTGCTGTATTGTCATGATCAGCCAACTCAATCAATAAACGTAATCCGTAACGGCTTCTGGTAGAAATTTTCACATACACTCCTGAATATAAAAATTACCTGAGCCGGGCACCATAACAATAAACACTACCAATATAGTAGTATTAAGAAAACCGGCTAAAGTCAAGAAAAACCGGCATCTGACAAGTAAACGCAAAGCGGCCCCGCCAAGCTATGTAAAAACTATAGCACAATTCATACTATTTGTATCGTAATTAGGTGGCAAGCCCTCCCAGATTCTGCAATTCACGGGCAGCCCGGAATCCACTACCAGTTTCAGGTTCGATTAAAAGCAGTGCAGGCCCAGAAACCGGCTTCCCATCCAGTGCAAGCAGCGGACTTTCCGGCAGTAGGGTCGATCCGGCGGTTTTCTCGTAATTCTCTGCCAGAGACGCCAGAGCCTGGTCGGATGAAAGCAGCATACTGGCACTATCAGCGGGCAGCAACACTGGCAGCTTGGTCTTTTTGGCAACAGCCTCCGCTAAAGCGCGGAAAGCCAGATATACAAGCAGGTAGCTCTTGCTGCCAAGCTGCCGCAGCACAGAACGCGAGACTTGCAATGCACATAATTGCCAGAATTTGCTTACCCCTGAAGCTTGCGCATCGGCGTGGTTGTGTAAATCGGTATTGCCATAAATAAACAGACAGCTGCCCACAATTATGCCGGCACCCTCGTCACAGAGGCGGCCAACCAG